>JABAOD010001791.1_pt3 | contig 15264 bp, 12 predicted proteins | sample 7062151 | NCBI WGS metagenome assembly JABAOD01 (sample SAMN14538626, study PRJNA623070) | marine sediment metagenome | biome: marine biome [ENVO:00000428]; feature: marine pelagic biome [ENVO:01000023]; material: deep marine sediment [ENVO:00002113] | place: India: Gulf of Khambhat ... | reverse complement strand
ATATCAGGCAAGATCTTGCCATCATCTTTGGGCTCTTTGTCCCTCTCATCCCATCCGCCTCGTCCATCCTATTGGCATACGAGCAGGTGGGCCTTTGCCTCTCCGATGGTGTAGAACGATCCGGCCACGCAGATCAGATCATTACTACCTGCCATGGACAGGAGAGTGTCAAGCCCCTCAGCGACGTCCGGAATGACCCGCCCCCTCCCTCCGGCAGTTTCGACGGCTTTCAAAAGGCGCTCGGGAGGTGCAGCTCGATCTTGCTTAGGCTGGGTGAGCACCAATTCGTGCGAGAGAGGGACAAGAATCGATATGATCTTTTCGACCTCCTTGTCCTTCATGATTCCGAGGAGAAAATAGCATCGATCATAAGAAAAACCCTGGGACAAGGCCTCACACAGCGCCTGCGCGCCCGCTGGATTATGAGCTCCATCCAGAACTACCCACGGCCTGGTCCGAACAATTTCCAGACGACCGGGCCAATCGACCTGTTCGAGTCCCAGATAAATTGACTCACGGGTAACCGGGTAACCAGCCTCCTCCATAGCCTCAAGGATTTCCAAAGCCATTGTAGCGTTTGCGATCTGATGTTGACCCAATAAACTGACCTTGATCCCTGAAAAATCCCATTGTCTTCCTTTGAACCTGAAAATCCCGGGTCCCTCTTTTTCGCCAAAAAAATCCCTTCCCATAAGATAGAGCGGCGCCCCTTTTTCTCGGCAGATATTTTCGAGCTCTCGGAGGATTTCCTTTTGTGTGACACCGGTCACCAGTGGGATTCCAGCCTTGATAATGCCCGCTTTTTCGCGGCCAATTCCGGTCAAGCTGTCACCTAAGACATCTCGGTGTTCAAATGAGACATTCGTAATCAGAGTGACCACGGGTGTCACCACGTTGGTTGAATCCAGTCTCCCGCCAAGACCAACTTCGACGACAGCCAGATCGACCTCTGCCTCTGCAAAGCAAAGAAGAGCCATGGCCGTGGTGAAATCAAAAAAAGTGAACTGTTGTGGAATCTTGGCGTCTTCAATCTCTTTTTTGATTCTCGCCGTCATTGCCGCCACTTGTGCCTCAGAAATGCTTTGTCCGTTGATCTGAATCCTCTCTGTAAAGGATAAGATATGAGGTGACGTGTAGAGCCCCACCCGATATTCATTCTCCCGAAGAACAGAGGCTACCATGACGGCCACCGAACCCTTACCATTCGTGCCTCCGATATGAATGACCTTCAAAGCCTCATGGGGATTGCCAAGGGTTCGGAGGATCCCTTCGATGTTGGAGAGGCCGAAAATCATCCCAAACCGCTGGAGTCCGTAAAGATACTCCAGAGATTCAAGAAATGGTTTGTTCTCCATAGAGTAGCTCAACACACAACAAGGCTCAGCAAGAATCTCGCCATCCCGCATCACCCACGCGCGGACCAGCCTGCCACGCAAAAACACGAGATCCAACCTATATGGATTGACAAAGTTCGTCCAGGACGGCCCTCAGGACCACTACCGCTTTTTCCATATCCGAAATGTGGATATGTTCTTCAATGGTATGCTCTCTTTTCGTCCCCATCCCCAAGATGGCCATCTGAATTCCCTTTTCATTGAAAATGGAGGCGTCTGTTCCTCCGGTGATCATCCGCGTCTTGGGCTTCATGCCACAGCGTTCCATAGCCCTCTTGGCGATCACCACAGGAGGGGCGTCCTCGGGAATCCTCATGGACCGATAACTCATCTCCATCTTAACCTCTGCCGAGGCCCCATAGGCCGTTGCCCCTTCCTCAAATAGGTCCCTCATGGCCGTTGCCTGGCGCACGCACTTTTCATGGTCGAGGCTTCGGCATTCCGCCAGGATCAGGGCTTTTTCCGGAATTGCATTTTGGACCGTTCCTGCCTTGATGGTCCCCACATTCGCCGTGCTTTCGTGGTCCAGCCTCCCCAATTTCATCTTCACACCGACCACCCAGATCCCCCTCGATGATTTCCCGTAGTTTGGCGATGAAAGACTGCTCGTTTCCCGATTCACTGTCGATTCTCACGAGATCCATAAATGACGTGACGAGTCTCTCGTTCATGGACATGAGCCTCCGATCGAAAGAAGTACCACGATGATTGAGATCGATGCTAACAGAATGGGTAGGACAATGCAAACGGAGAGAAAGCTATGACCCTTCCCGATCACGGGGAAATCAGAAGTTAGAATGAGGCATGAAGGTCAGTTTTTCATTTTGGAGAATCAACGATTAAACGTGAACAGGATCCCCTCCAGAACCGATCCACCGATCGCTCTCGCCTTGTCGGAGATCGTAAAACAGGCATCCCGGTTGCCGCGGGGGTCCACATCGCCACACTTTAGACCCTTCTCGACCGAAGTGCCATCCCGAAGGATACCCCGAAGGACTCCCGAAATACGCGACTTCATCGGCACACCCTTGACGATTGCGACCGTCTCGTTTTCTTCAACGGGGTCGCCGATCTCCTTTAGAGGTTCGAATCTGCCCGTTTCCGGGGCTCTGAGCACCCTTTCGACCGAATAGCCCTCGATTTCTCCAGGAGTCCCGGTATCCGGCTCAGCTGTTCCCTCCCAGATCAATCGACCCAGATTGTGTCCACGGTTGGTCTCTATGACGAGATGGACGTTTTTCCCAGCATGGAAACCTGGCCCTAGGCCGATGACGAGGGAGGCATCCCGAAGCCGGGTACCCAGGTTTCTCTTTGCGAGAATAGCGTCGACCACGACGTGAGGCCTGAGGAATTTCTTGACGATAGCCTCAGGATCCACGAGCACGGGGATCTTACCCTTTGACCAAGTGGGTCTAATGGCCTCCACGTCGATGACGTGCTTCGCCGAAATCCCCTCCACGGTCTTTTCACCATCATGTAGGGCCTCACAAAAGGAGACCTCCCGGCGAATAGCCAGGGGATTGGGTACTTCTGTCATGCACACAGAGAGATGGGCACGCCACAACCTGTGAGCCACGCCGGTTGCCATTTCCCCCGCTCCCCGGATGAGTACGACTAGGTCGGAGAGTTTGGCTGTCTTCATCTCTTTATCCTTTTTCTATTTTGGGCTCTTCAGCCACAAGACCTTTGACTTTCTCATAATCCTCCCAAAGATCAATATCCCTGACCACACCCGGGGAGTCAACGGCAATCTCAAGAAGGTCATCCCCATGGGCCTCGATGATTTTTTTGCCTCCAATGTCTCCTCTCAGCATTAAGAGCACCTTCTCATATTTCTTCAGATTGAAAATCACCGGGTGACCTCGCTTACCTCGGTAGGTTGGGCAGACAATTCCCTTCTGGGTATTCCGATAGGCATCGATGATTTGATCAATCGTACCTGAGCTCATCAAAGGCTGATCGCCCAGGACGATGAGAACGCCATGGGATCCTGGATCGATATGCTTCAGGCCTTCCCGTATCGAGGCTGCCATACCTTCGTGATATTCGCGATTATGAATCACGAACACGTCTCTCCCTCGGAGCCTCTGCCGAACCCTCTCCCCCTCATAGCCCACTACCACGATGACCCTGTCCACCCTCGAGGCTAAAAGAGCATCCACAACCCGCTCGAGAACCGTCACTCCACCCAAGTCAAGTAGAAGCTTATTCATTCCAATCCTGGTCGACTGGCCTGCAGCGAGAACAACCGCGGAAATCTTCATGAGTTCATCCCATGTTAGCCAATTATGTGAGGTTTGAAGCAGATCGGTCCGCACGACTGACGATAACGACGGAGACGCCCATTCTCCTCTCTAAAACAGGCTCGACGACTCTAGCGGTCGAATCTTTGGATCTCCCCCTCGCAGCCGTTCTGTGAGAAGGCAGTACCGTCTCTGGATCTGGTCGTTCTTTATAGCGATCGACAACGCCTTCTTTGTTCCCACCAATATGACCAATCGCTTCGCCCGGGTTATGGCAGTGTAAAGTAGATTCCTCTGAAGCATCACGTAATGCTGGGTCAGTATAGGCACAACGACCGCTGGGTATTCGCTTCCCTGAGATTTATGAACTGAAGTGGCATAAGCCAAAACGATCTCATCCAGATCGCCAAACGGATACACCACAGGATGGTCCTCGAATCGAACCTCGAGTTCACGATTGAGATGATCAATTGAGACGATTCTCCCAATGTCGCCGTTGTAAACATCCCGCTCGTAGTTGTTTCGAATCTGCATGACCTTATCCCCAATCCGAAAGGTGCTTTCCCCTCGCTGGAGAGATTCGCCCCTCGGGTTGAGCAAGGCCTGAAGCTCCCGGTTGAGGTTTGACACACCAATGATCCCCTTATGCATTGGGCTCAGAACCTGAATGTCATCCACGGGATGAAAACCGAAACCCTCAGGTATCCGCTTATGGCAGAGATACTTGATTGTCTCGAGAGCTTTTTCAGGTTCTTCACGATCGATAAAATAAAAGTCACTCCGCCCTGACTTCTCGAAATAAGGAAAATCTCCTCCGTTCACTCTGTGAGCATTCACAACGATCAGGCTTGTCTGTGCTTGGCGAAAGATCTCGGTCAATCGCACCACCTCTATTCGCTTCGATTCGATAACATCCCGCAGCACGCTTCCAGGACCGACCGAGGGGAGTTGATCCACATCACCCACAAGAATCAAGGATCCTTCCGGCGGTAGGGCCAGCACGAGGTGATACATCAAGGCGATGTCGATCATGGAGGCCTCATCGATGATCACGAGCCCGGTATTCAAGGGCCGATGCTGATTGCGCTGGAAACGGCCATGCCTGGGACTGTACTCAAGGAGTCGATGGATCGTTTTGGCATCGTGCCCCGTGGCCTCGGAGAGTCTCTTGGCGGCCCTTCCCGTAGGAGCTCCGAGAAGGACCCGGGACCCCGTGGTCTCATGGACCTGAACAATACTTTTGAGAACCGTCGTTTTACCTGTGCCAGGCCCCCCTGTGATGACAAGAACCCGGCAAGCCAGGGACTTCTCCAGAGCCTCCCTTTGCCCAATCGCGAGATGGATGGCCCCCATTTCTTCTGCCTGCTGGAACGCCCTATCTAGCGAAATCTCTTGGGCTTCCACGGGCCTTGAGACCAGGTCAACCAATCGCTGGGCCACCTCTGTCTCGGCTGTATAGAGTTGCCTGAGATAGACGGGTCGTTCTGCTCTCTCTTCGATGACAATCCGCTGGGCCCTTGCGAGGCTGTCAAGGGCCTGATCCAGAATAGGTCCGTCAATACTCAGAATCTCCTGGGCCTTCTCGATCAGAGGTTCTCTATAATAGAAGCAGTGTCCCTCTTCCACCAGTTCGTTAAGAACATGGAGGATCCCGGCTTCTGCCCTGACCTGCGAGTTGGGGTCAATCCCCATGTTCTGTGCAATTCTGTCGGCTGTCCGAAACCCTATGCCGTAGATATCTGTGGCCAGGCGATAGGGGTTCTCGTTGACTATGGAAATGGTTTTGTCTCCGTATTGTTTAAAGATCTTTATGGCATAGGTCGGACTCACGCCATGACTCTGCAAGAAAATCATGACGTCTCGAATCTGCTTCTGGTCCTCCCAGGCCTTGACGATCTGCCGGACTCGAACCGGGCCTATCCCCTCCACTTCGTTTATCTTCTCCGGGTGCCTCTCGATAATCTCTAGGGTTTTGTCACCAAACTTTTCCACCAAACGGCGAGCGAAGACAGGGCCGATTCCCTTGATCATCCCCGACCCCAGATAGCGCTCGATGCCCTCGAGTGTCGCCGGCACCAGGGAGAGATAGCTTTCGGCCTTGAATTGGAGGCCATAGCGCTTGTCTGAAATCCACTGACCCGTAATCCGGACCATTTCACCCGGTCTCGTAGCCCCCAGGTTCCCAACGGCAGTGACAATTCGCATTCCGTCTTTTTCCCTCAGCCTCACCACGGCATACCCGGTCTCCGGGCTTGCGTAGACAATCCGCTCAACAGTTCCTTCGAGAGTGGACTCCTCTAAGTTCATGCTGCCTCGAGGTTACAAAATCGCCGAAAACGTCGCGCTTCGATGCTCAAAAGCTTTCTTTTTCCGCTTTTAGAGCTATCGACGTTCGCTGCCTGAGATTAACAGGGAGGAGAAAGCGGGTCAAGGTCTCAAAAGCAGAAGCTGTAGGGTCCATCTGAAATTGGGAGGTAGACCAGGCGGGTGACTATCAACCCCGAGTCCTGTAAAGCGGGACAGTCCCCGAGCCTCTGAAGGGTTAGGACGGAGGTTTGACATTTTCAGCGCAGAAACTGTAAACTTGACCGTCATGAAAAGATCCATCCTGCCTTGGATCATCCTCGCTCTCTCCTTGCTTTCCCCCAATCACGCCGTATGGGGACAAGACTTTCCCAAACCCAAGGGCCTCGTGAACGACTTTGCTGAGGTAATCCCTGAGAGTGAAAGGCAAAAGATGGGAATTCTGGCAACGGAGGTCCTCCAAAAAACGGGAACCTCCGTTGTGGTGGTCACTATGTCGACAATCGGTGACGCAGATGATGCGACTTACGTGAATGAACTCTATCAGGCCTGGGGGATCGGTAAGAAGGGCGAGGACAAAGGGGTCCTCATCTTCCTGGCTCTCGAAGAACGACGAGTGCGGATCGAAACAGGGTACGGGGTTGAGGGAATCCTTCCAGACGGTCTCGTGGGAGAGGTTCTGGACAAATACGCGGTTCCATTTCTCAAAAAAGGCGAGTATGGGAAAGGTCTTTATAACGCGCTGGCCGCAGTGAGCGTTGTGATCGCCAATGATGCCGATGTCGAATTAACCGGTAAGATTGAAATATACAGAGCCCCGAAGCGTCGGGCTCGCCGGATCGGCATCTTCCCCATCATCTTCATTATCCTCATTCTCTTCTCATTTCTTCGGAGAGGAAGGGGGAGTATCCTCCCTCTCTTGCTCCTAACTTCTATGGGTGGAAGAGGAGGATTCGGAGGAGGGTTCGGTGGATTCAGTGGCGGATTCGGCGGCTTTGGCGGTGGAATGAGCGGCGGGGGAGGCGCAGGCAGAGGGTTTTAGAGGGTGGCGATGCGTCCCGCCGGGGCGTGGCGACCAGCCTATTTACAGGGTCAATAGACCTTACTGGAAAACGAAACTTCGAACTGAAAAACCTTTTCTAAGGATCAAGAAAACAATCATTCCTTTTTGGCGCATTCTGGGGTGAAGATTATGGCAAGAATTCCTAAGGAGCCTGAAGAGATCTTTGAGGAGTTTACCCAGGACTACAAGGAAATCCTTCGTGAAGATCTGAAATCGATCATCCTATACGGAAGCGGGGCGCGGGGAGAGTACATGCCCAAGAAGTCGGACCTCAACTTCCTCATTGTCATCACTGAATCGGCCATGGACCGGCTACGGGAGGCCCTCCCTTTGATCGGGAAGTGGCGAAAGCGGCATGTGAACATCCCTCTCTTTCTGACAGAGGAGTATATCGCCTCGTCTCTAGACGCATTCCCCGTGGAATTTTTGAATCTTAGTGACAGTCACGTACTCGTCTTCGGCAAGGATATTTTGGGGGAACTCTCCTTTGACAAGAAGAACATCCGACTCCAGTGCGAGCGCGAATTGAAGGGCAAACTCCTTCTTCTGCGAGAAGCCTACCTCGACTCAGAGGGAAAGGCTCGAGGTCTCGGACAGGTCGCTTCTGCCTCTCTGACTGGTTTTCTCTCGCTCTTTCGGGCCCTTCTCTTTCTGCGAGACCGAGAGATTCCTCGACGCAACAGCGACCTGATTTCAACTGCGGCAAAAGAGCTAGGATTCGATGAGAGTCCGTTTATAGATCTTTTGAGGGTCAAGGAGGGGACGGTAAAACTCCCCCGAGAAAAAATGGAGGAAACCGTTGAGATGTATATGAGGACAATTCGAGAGATATGGAAAAGGGTAGACCAATTAGAGATGGAGGAGGGGTAAGTATGAAGAAGTCTCTGATCGTCATCGGCGTCATTGCACTGATCGTCTTGATCTTCTTTCTTTCTATCCGCGGCATATACAATCGCCTGGTTGGTCTGGACGAAGGGGTGAAGACGGCATGGGCTCAAGTCGAAAATCAGCTTCAGCGCCGTCTCGACCTGATTCCCAATTACGTCGAGACTGTGAAGGGATATGCCAAGCAGGAGAGAGAGGTACTGATTCAAGTGACTGAAGCTCGGGCGAAAGTGGCTGGAGCAACCTCTGTGGAGGGAAAGATCGGGGCCAACAATGAACTGAGCTCTGCCCTCGCAAGGCTTTTGGTGGTCGTTGAGCGTTACCCTGATCTCAAATCCAACCAGAACTTCATGCGTTTGCAAGATGAACTGGCAGGCACGGAAAACCGTATCGCGGTGGAACGGCGACGCTATAATGAAGCTGTCCGTCTGTACAACACAAGGATTCGGAGTTTTCCCACCGTCCTTTATGCCGGCTTTTTGGGGTTTGGAAGGGCCGACCTCTTCCAGGCTCCTGAAGGCGCGATGGAACCCCCCAAAGTCACGTTCTAGCAACGATTTGCCGAATCAGAGTGACCCGATGGTATGATCCATAGGTACCGAAAGGTTTCAAAGGGAAAAAGAATCTCTGAGCCCAAAGTCGTTGCTCGTGGTCCGTTGTCCATGGGTCCTTGTATGAGGATTAGGATTTACGCATCCACGGCTATTCACGTAGCGGGCTAAGGGTATTTCGTTTCCAATCGAATGACGTGAATTGGTGGTTACGACTGACGACTGATAACGGACGAAAATCGAAAGAGGTAATTCGGGCAAAAGCCCGTTAAGACCTGACCTTGGAGAAAAAAGATGGCTGAGCTGAAACAGATGTATCGGCGCATTATGGATGACCATTTCCCCGACGAGATGACGATCACTTTTGGTGATCAAAAACTCCTTTACAAGAAGCGGACCTGGAAAATTCCTGACGAGAAAAGCAGCGAACTCATCGAAAAAGGCCTTCGTTACGGTGAAAACCCGGACCAGGAAGCCGCCCTTTACGAACTGGTTAATGGCAACCTGGTTCTAGGTGAATGTGCTTTTATTGAGCCAGGGCATGGCCTCGTGAGTTCACTGGAAGAAAAAGATCTACTTCAATTCGGTAAGCATCCGGGGAAAATCAATCTGACCGATGTTGACAATGCGCTCAACATTCTGAAATTCCTCACCAGAAGGTCCGCCGCGGTGATCATGAAGCATAACAACCCTTGCGGCGCTGCCTATGGAGACACCCTGTCAGAGGCCTATGAGAGGGCCAATATGGCTGACCGAATCGCTGCATTCGGGGGCTGCGCAGCCTTTAACCGCGCCTTGGACAAAACCACCGCCGAAATGATCAGCCGGAACTATCTGGAGGTTGTGGTGGCTCCTGAATTCGAGGAGGGGACGTCTGACATTCTGAGTAAGAGAAAAAACCTGAGAATTGTTCAGATTAAGCGGATCGATCGCCTGCACGAATATCAGCGCCTGCCTTTTGTTGAGTTCAAGTCTCTCATTGACGGTGGCATCATCCTCCAGCAATCTCCTATGAACCGCATTATCAGGTCTTCGGATTTCCTCCCTGCCGTTGCCGCCTACGGAGGAAGGGAATATCGAATCGAGCGCTCTCCAACATCTCAGGAAGAAGAGGACATGCTTTTCGGATGGAGTGTGGAGCAAGGGATCAGTTCCAATTCGGTTATTTATGTCAAAGATGGCGCTACCGTTGCGATCGGAACGGGCGAACAGGATCGGGTCGGAGTAGCCGAAATTGCCATTTTCAAAGCCTATACGAAATGTGCTGATGCTCTGTGTTTCAAGACTCAAGGCATCCCATACAAGACACTTGAGGCCGAGATCAGAGAGGGGAAACGCTCTGCCAATGATAAAGACCAGATCGACGCGCAGGTTAGGGACCTCCGGGCAGGTCTCAAAGGGGCCGTCATGGTGTCTGACGCGTTCTTCCCCTTTCGTGATGGTGTCGATGTCGCTATTGCGGAGGGAATCACCGGGGTCATCCAGCCAGGCGGATCAGAACGTGACTATGAGGTCATCGAGGCCTGTAACGAAGCCAATCCTCAGGTCACGATGGTGTTCACGGGGCAGCGAGCCTTTAAACACTGATGAGGGAAGAATACTGCTGCCTCTTCGTTCCCATGCCCCCGGGGTGGCCTTTTCCAGCCGTTTTTCTCCCTCCTTTCTTGATACAATTCTCCAGGCTTAGTAGGATGAAAAGCGGCAGGATCGTGCCATTTCTGGAGACTTAGAGGCTGTAATCGGGGTATTCCAATGTATAGAGGAAAGATTATCGTTCTCGGTGTCATCTTTGCCTTGATGACGTCTCTTTCCATCGTTTGCGCTGGCGAAGAGACAGAGATATCGACCCTTGAGGTCGTCGGTCAGGCTAAGATCATGACGAAACCGAATACCGCTACCCTTTCTTTTGCCGTCGAGACGAGCGCCAAAAACGCTCAGGAGGCCGTGCGGGAAAACGGTAAGCAGACCGAGACGTTACTGGAGGTTCTCAAAAGAATCTTGACCAAAGAAGACCGGTTGAAAACCTCGGGTTATTCCGTCTCTCCCGTGTATCAAAAAGAAAACCGAATGCGCGTTGCGGGGTATCGCGTTGTGAACACGGTCATGGTGGAGACAAAAAATCTTGCTGGGCTCGGCGCGCTTATTGATGAGGCGGCCAACGCGGGGGTGGGTCGGATGGGAGGTCTCCGATTCAGCCACGACCGTGAAGAGGAGCTCCGGGCACAGGCTGCGGTTGAGGCTGTTCATCAAGGGATGAGAACGGCTGAGAAGTTGGCAAAAGCGGCCGGAGTCACCATCAAAAGAATCCTCAAGATGAGCTACTCACCCCGGGAACGTATCTTTCCCCTGGCAGAGGCCAGAGCTTTACAGGCTGCGGGCGCCCGAACCCCTATCGAAATCGGGGAAACTCCCATCGAGTCCAGCGTCACGATCGTTTTCGAGGTTAACTAATCTTCTATTGTCCATGCCATTCGGGTCTCACATTGGTCAGTAACCTGGTAGCTTTGGCTCAGAGCGCCTAGCGTATCGCCTTCTGCTCGATCCAGATCCTGTGAGGATTCATCAACGAAGAGGAGGCTCTGCGAGATGACAGATGCAACCGTAGAACTCATTCGCGAACTTACCGAAGCATCGGGCGTTCCGGGTTACGAACAAGAAGTCCTTTTGCCAGGCCCAGACCAACCTGCTTGTGATTCCACCGATCAGTTCCCCTCACCTTCCAGCCGTCGATCCTTGAGAATAAGGAGTCACAATCTCGGTTTATTTGATCTTGTACTTATAACCCTCGCCAGCTACGGGGGCAGCAAATAGAGCCTTTCATCTTGGACTAGCAATATGGCAGGTTTATGTCCTAAAGAAATTTGCTTACGGCCGAACTTAGCGGCGCGGCTGATGCATGCGTTTCCGCACTCACCACTGAAGAGTCAATGAAGCTGTTTGCCGCGTCCGATTGAAGCCAATGGTCAGTCATCGACTAGATGAGAAACGCGACGATCATCGCCGCCGCCAAAACCATAAATGGTAGTGCAAACCATACGATCTTACGAAATACTCGGTTATCAGTTACCTCGGGCCAACTTGGTTCCATGAATCCGAAAATCACTCCTCTCCCCTCTTTCCATTCGAGATTCCAAAGAAGACCGGCGGAGACATAGAGAACCGAAGAAGCAAACATATTTGGCAACCATGTGCCTGGATAGGCGCCGTCTCTTAGCGTGAGGTAAAGATCGTAGGACCAACTCGCGGAGAACATCCAGATGCAGATGGCCACATAGACCTTCGCGGCCATCGCCTTTCCACGAATAGCCAGATATAGGGTCCCAACAGCCCAGGGTGCAGTAGCAAATGTCAATATTGACATAAAAGAAGCGTCGAAATAATCCCAAGTGATGTCGCCAGTGTATGGCGCGATGACTGTTAACCCGGCGGCGGCGAGTAAAAAGGTGGCAATCTTCCAGTCCTGCAACAGGAAGCGCCAGTACCGCGACTGAAATAATTCGATGACGCTTCGATGGCGAAACATGAGAAAGATTGCAGCCAGGCATGCAAAGCTCCAACTTAGCGTGTAGAAGATGAAGGATGTCATCATCGTCTATTCATTTCTCCCTGCCTTCGATACCTAACATCATATATTGAATCGACTCAATTTTTTGCTGAGCCAAGTTGGCATTCATTTTATGGAACCGGAGGAAAATGGTCAACCTGCGTCAATTTGCCTTCCGAATTCGAACTAACGGGCAAGTCCTGAAGTTACGATATGCGGTTGAAATATTGCCTGAATGGGAGCCTGTCTATCCTGCACATTCTTGGAATAAGCACACCTGCCCACTGTTTGAGAGCGATGGCAATTGGCAAGTTCATTGCTTTGTACGTGGGATTAGAATGCTCTGCACCGAACTGCTAGGTCTCACAGTGAGGGCTGATTCTCTACGCTTATCGGTTTCATACAGATTCCTTTCTATGCATTTACAGTTGGGAGATCGATATTAAGACTTCTTTCTTGAGGGTATGTGGGTTGCTACTTGGATCGCTACTATTTGTTCCTATTGGCTTCACAAGCGGCCTCGTAGCTGGGACGTTTACAAGCTATAAATTGTCTGCAAGAGACATCTCTAAACTAAAGGCGACAAACCTCATCCGCTTTTTTATGTTATTGCTTCGACACCAGGGGAAAATGGGTCACTGTCAGCTATACATCTCTCTAAAATAGAACCATCTTTCTATTCTTCTTCCCGTGAAGAAATAGATCTATCTCTCGATGAAGATTGGAAGAGAGAAATCGGCGAGAAGTATTGTTTTCTGTTGCCGGATTCAGCAGGGGAGTTTCGTCAGGGTGAATGGATGCGAGTTGAGTATAGTGTAACCACTCTATCTCCTGAGAAGCAATTAGTTCAGGTTCATTGGTATGGCGACGACTACGCCGGCACAAGTAAATACATCGCTGAAGAGAATAGAGTCGAGCCGCTTTATTCCGAAACAAGCGATTTTATTTTGCCTATCCTTTTTGCATTGTTTTTTGCATGGATGCCTTATCGTCTCGGAAAATGGTTGCTCAAGAATTATTGACCTGAAATTGAGGGCAATACCGTCCGCGGTTGACCAAATTCACACTTTCTAACGAGTGAGTTTCGGCCGGTCATCAAACCTGATGATTTCAGATGCAAATAAACGGAATCCCACCGTGCGCTGGACGCCTTATTCCATCCTGAATTAGTAACATCGCATGAGAGAAATTCACACCAAGATGTCTCCCATTCCAGGAAAGGAACTTGTCATCTTATTTCTCCTCGTGGTAGATAAGGGATATCGATAATACTCGGTTGCCAATGTGCCTTGCAGCTTGTGGAGAAAGTCATGAGGGGTGTTTTCAAAAGGTGCCGATATTGGGCCTCGGAGGGGTTTCATATCTGCTCGGAGACCTTTGTATTTTGGGTGTGGAGAAGGGAGAATAGGAAGAAGAATGCCTGACAAGAGAATCATCATCATAACGGTGGTGGTATAGCGGGTTTATCAGCTGGGTGCTACCTACAGATGAATGGCTATCGGACAACAATCTATGAATCACATGATCGGCCAGGTGGATTATGCACCTCGTGGAAAAGAAAGGGCTACACCTTTGACGGATGCATCCACTGGTTGGTGGGATCCAGCCCAGGGGAAGATTTTTATGATCGTTGGAATGAATTGATCGATATGAAGCAGCTGCAAATTCTGGATCACGAGGAATTCATAAGAGTGGAGGATAGAGATCGGAGGGCTTTGCGCGTATTCACCAATATTGACAAGCTTGAGCAGGAAATGAAGAGGGTTGCCCCGGAGGACGGCGAGATTATCGAGGGTTTCACGCAGGCCGTAAGGAGATGTTCGCGAATTCGACTGCCTGTGGACCGAGCGCCTGAGGTGTATGATCTTTTTGATATGTTGAAATTCATGGGTAAGGTTCTTCCTTTGCTGAAAATTTACAGAAAGTGGGGCAAGCTATCTGCGAAGGAGCTGACTACCAGGTGCAGGAATCCTCTCTTGCAAAAGGCCATCTTATCCATTTTTGGTCCCGAAAGTTCAGTGCTTTTTCTACTAATGACTCTGGCATGGATGCACAAGAAAGCAGCTGGATATCCCATAGGTGGGTCCTTGAACTTTGCCAGACTCATCGAGAAGAGATACAAGGAATTGGGTGGCGAAATCGCTTATCAAAGCAAGGTCACGAAGCTTATCGTTAAGGATGACCAGGCCAAAGGGATCATGTTGGAAGGTGGAGAGCATTATGACGCAGACATAGTCATCTCTGCCGCGGATGGCCACTCCACCATTTTCGATATGCTAGAAGGGAAATATGTTAGCGAAAAGATAAGAGACTACTATGACAGCCTGAGAATCTTCCCCTCCATGGTGCAGGTTTCGCTTGGCGTTGCAAGGAGATTTGATAATGAGCCTCACACTCTGGTTTTCCCCGTTGACAAGCCCCTGGTCATAGATCAGACAAGCAAGCACCACGAAATTTATGTCAGGATCTTCAATTTTGATCCCACCTTGGCAGAGAAAGGAAAAACATGCGTCACAGTCGTGTTTGATACCTACAATTATGAATACTGGCAGAATCTTCGATCCACTGATAAGCAGAAATACCAAGAAGAAAAGGAGAGAATTGCTATTGCGGTCATTGAAATACTGGATAACCGATTCGGCAATATCAAAGACAAGGTGGAGGTGGTTGATATAGCCACGCCGGCTACCCTGATACGGTATACAAACAACTGGAAAGGCAGTAGTGAAGGATGGCTTCCCACGCCAAAAGCCATTATTCTCAGGATGAAAAAGGTTCTGCCGGGACTTAAGAGCTTCTACATGATCGGACAGTGGGTTGAGCCCGGTGGCGGATTACCGCCTGCCCTTATGTCCGGACGAAATGTAGCCCAGATCATATGCAAGGAGCATAAAAAGAGGTTCACAGTTATTCCCTCCTATTCCTCCTGACCCTAGACTTTGGTCTCAAGATGAAATGCCTGCCTAGGCTGAATAGGAATGCCCACTCGCTGGATTACCCGGCAGGGCAAAAACGGCAAGAGATTCCCTTGGGCATTGGATTTGGCCTTTAAAGGATTTCCTATCGCATTGACGGGTAGGAGCCCATCAAGGCAATCCATCTTGGATAGGCTTTGACGCAGGGCGCCGGAGCGTTGAATTCTCCTAAGAAACTCCCGCCCTAATTCCATGAGAAAAGACTGGCTGTCTAAGACAAACAAAAGGGAGTTTTTTCCGCGTATAACGCATACCACACAGAGGTGTGCGACCCCTGCTTCTATGGTCGAGTAGAGCACAGGCGC
>JABAOD010006720.1_pt2 | contig 15308 bp, 25 predicted proteins | sample 7062151 | NCBI WGS metagenome assembly JABAOD01 (sample SAMN14538626, study PRJNA623070) | marine sediment metagenome | biome: marine biome [ENVO:00000428]; feature: marine pelagic biome [ENVO:01000023]; material: deep marine sediment [ENVO:00002113] | place: India: Gulf of Khambhat ... | reverse complement strand
CTTTTCTGTTGTGGTGATGCGCGTTGAGCAGTCGCGCCCCTGCCGCCGTATGCATCCGGCTTGCTGGAACGAACAGTCTAAGCAGTCGCACGGGCCAGCCACCCGCCGCCATTTCAGGCGGATCAGTTATTGAAAAAAGACCCGCCCGAAGGCAGGCCCAGTGGGGGCAGGTGCAGCCCCGAGGCAGTACGTGTCGAGCGCGGGCGGGCAGCCCCAGCAGGGAGGAGGAAGGCCGGGGGCCGTTCCGCGCTCTTGTCGTTTTCGCATATCCACGCCAACAGGTCAACGTGGTGCAGCCGCGACATACCGCCACACCCTGCGACACCCTGTCCAATTGATATACAGCGCTGGGCGTGGTTAGGTTTGGCCTATGAGTACGACAATAATATGCCCCGTGTGCAAAAGCGCATCGCAAAAGAAAACAGGAGCGGTAAATAGGGCGCGCAAAAATGGCGCTCCAATTTATTGCGGACGCGAATGCGCTGGTATAGCTCGGCGATCAACAAAGACAAAGGCCCAAAGGCGGGCAGAAAAGGCGGAGTACGACAAAAAATATAGAGAGGCAAATCGGGAAAGGTTGAAGGCTCAAAAGGCCGCATACTTTCAGAAAACGTATGACCCGCAAAAAGCAGCGATAGAGCGCGCCAAGGTAAAAAAAACAAAGCCTGAAATAGAGGCGCGCCGCCGCGAGTACATGCGAAGTGACGGCTATAGAGCGAGGAAGAAAAAGTATGATCGCCAGTATGTAGCTGCATCAAGATATGGCCCAGAATGGGGTGAATGCATGGTCATTGCTCTAGAAATTCGGGATGCGTGCCTATCCCTAATGTCTGATACAGAAATCAGAACCCAAGCAGGCACAAATGGTAAATCGCAAAAAAGGAAAAGAGATTATGAGCGACTTAACAGCAAAGAACCTAAAGCAGGCCCTTTGGAAGACATTAAATGAACTTCGCGAGGGTGAAAGGCAACCCGCCGAAGCGGATGCAGTGGCAACGCAGGCGCGAGAAATACTGAGAACAGTTAATACACAGTTGCGTGTGTCGCAACAGTCTCAGCGCTCCGTGCCCGCAGATGTTATTAATTTTTCAGAGTCATAATCTGCCACCAAAGATGCGCTCAGTACCGTAAGGCGCTGGACGTGGTTGGGTGGGGGTGTAGAAAAGGAAAGGACCAACCAATGACTGAGACCCTATACCGCATGAGCTGGGAGCCGCTGAGCGAGGCGGACAAGAGCGTGGAGCAGTACGTGAGGCGCAAGGGCGATTCTCCAATGGCCTCATTTTTTTGTACATACTCTGGCGGGCGGTGGTGCGGGCAAAATTTTTTGGCGCGTAAAGAAGTAGGCCCGCGCAATGAGAAGGATTACGTCTTCCTCTGCCTTACCCCTGTAGAGGTGGAGGCGGGGCAGTGACCTATTATCACCCTTGTAAGAATTGCGCCGTATCCGCGCAGGCCTGCCCTCGCAGGCTTCAAATAAAATCTGCAATCTCTGGCCTGTCGGTTACATCATTGAAATTTAAATGTGAAATCAGGCAGCCAAGATTTGAGGCTGGACAGCGAGTTTCGTTTAAATGGAAAGTTTATGAAACAACGCAAATAGCCCAAGACGATTTTGAAACAGAATCTTTTGAGGTTTGGTTCCGGGGGACTGTCGCCTGGGAAAAGTCGAACAGATTGCGATTCGTCGTAAGGGTGGACGCGGATCAGGATAGTAATGGTATTTACCCCACGGACGTTTTCAAAAACGACAATCTCATTGTCAGTGTTAGGCCGGACGATATGCGGGCAATCAATGAATGCAGTAAGTCTATGTGCCCCAATTGCCTTGCCTATGACAAGGCGGAGGCTAGCTCTCGGTGCCAAAGCTGGGATTGCGGCGCATGGGATGCGCATCATCCTGACGGGTGCCTGCTTGGGGGTGATGAAATCAAGAAATTTTGAGACAGTGGAAAGCGCCCAAGCGTGAACCGAGGGCATTTGACTTGCTAGTGAAGAAGAAAACGCCCCGACCGAGGCCGAGGCGCTTGAATTTCCGCTGGGTCGGCGGTAAGGTGTGGGTGTGAAACCGCTAAGGCCAAGATACATTGCAGGGGTGCAGTGTGCAAGTGCCTTAGCCCGAACAGAAGGGCTAANNCGTATACGTTCTCACAAACGAGCACATGCCGGGGCTTGTAAAAATTGGCATGACCAAAGACGACCCAGAAGTCCGTGCTCAGCAACTATCAACAACTGGCGTCCCATCTCATTTTCGGGTGCATGGAAGCGTTTATACTTTCGATCCCGCGTACCTAGAATCTATCGTGCATGAGGCTTTCGCTGCCCAGAGGGTGGCCAGTGGGCGTGAGTTTTTCAGCGTTTCGCCTGATGAGGCATTGGATAAAATCGAAGAGATGCACAAGGAAATGATTGAGGGGGTCGTGGAAGAGTTTCTGGAAACGCACTGCCTTGTAGACCTTTTACTTGCCATTGATGTTGATGTGATTTTTCAGAAGGCTAACGATTTGGATATTCCGCCCTACGACGTGGCAGGCGTTTTTGAGGAAATGCATGCTGCCGAAATGGCCCCTGCCTTAGAAAGGCTTAAGGCCAAAAAATCTGAACGAAAAAATAAGCGAAAGGCCATTCAATGAGCCACTACATGACGGCGCTGGCAATGAAGCAGACGGGCCTAAAGCCTGCTGCAAAAATCGTGCTCTATTGGCTGGCGGATCATCACAATGAAAGCACCGGCGCATGCTTCCCAAGCCTTCGAGTTCTTGCGGATGAGTGCGAGATGAGTAAGCGCGCGGTGCAAGGGCATCTGGACGCGCTTGAGGCCGCTGGGCTTATCGCTCGGAAAGTAAGGGCGCGGGAAAATGGTTCACAGACATCAAATGGATATGTCCTGAACTTGACGCCAGCCCCCATGCAGGATTTGCCACCCCCCATAGCAGATTCTGCCACCCTACCCATGCAGGATTTGCCACCCCATAACCTTGGAAATAATAACCCTGGAAATAAACCTCTTTCGTGCGATGCGCAGGATCGGTTTGAGGAGTTCTGGGTTCAATACCCTCACAGGAACGGCGCGAAAAAGGGCAAGAAGTTGGCGCGAGAATCGTGGGATCGCGCGATAAAGAAAAACCACAGCCCGGATGAAATGATAGCAGGAGCGATGCGGTATGCAGAAGATCGGCAAGTTCTCGATGGATATGCAAAGAACCCCTCAGCATGGATCAACCAGCGAGGGTGGGAAGATGACATTGAGAAAGCCCCACGCTTCTCAGGAAATCGCAGCATGGCTAGGGGGCAAGCGCCCGGCGGATATGGACAAGGCGGCTCTATCGCGAGCGTCGTCTTGCGGCGCAGGCTTAACGGTGAAGTATGAGGGTCGTTACCCTTCTGGGCCTAATGGTGAGCGCCTGCCCTCGTATCAGGTGGCCGTTGGATGCGAGGTCCATGGCGATGCCGTAGCTGTGCAAGAGGCGTTGGACGATCTGCGCAACTTCATGACCCCGGCGCCAATTCGCAGCATAGAGGCTTGGCTTGCGGAACTGTCTGTGCTGACAGCCGGACGTGGGCGCGAAGGCCTAGACGCAGAGCTGCTTGTCTCAGCCTACACGGGGCGTTTATCGCAATACCCGGCGGATGTGGCACGGCACGTTCTTCTAGGCAAGTCGTGGAAGTGGTTCCCATCATGGGACGAGCTGGAAAAGCTGTGCGAGGCTATGGCTAGCCCCCGCCGCCACATGATTGCGGCCCTTGAGCGCGGTCCTGTCGAGCCAGAAAAGCCACGGCAAGAGCCAACGCAGGAAGAGCGCGACCGCATTGATGCGCTGGTGAAAGAGATGTTCCCGAAGGCGTCGAAGGAATGGCGGGAGGCAGCGGCCCACGAGGCGGCAAAGCCTGATTATCTAAGGAGGTAGGGGGATGGATTGGCGTGAAGATTGGGCTGCTGATATTTATGAGGCCACAAAAGATTTACCAGACGACCTGTCATTGGCTGAGCGCATTAAGGTGGTCGATAAAGTAAAATGCCAATCGCCAGACGCATACTCAACAAGCTGGGGGAAGAAGTCGTGGCAAGCCGCGCGGCGGGATTATTTGTGCCGTTTTGGCTATCAACCTAAAACCAAGGCAAAAAGCGGCGGCGCAGCATTGCCACTTTTCCAAGATTGAATGCGACACCCTGCCACATTCCCCAGCAGCGCAGAGAGTGAAAAGGTAGGGGAAAAGGAGAGAGAATATGGATGACATTGCTGCTATACTAGACCGCGCCCAGCACGTCGCGTGGGTTCTGGATCAGGTCGCCAAGTTGGACGAGGCCCGCCCATGAAAGACACCTTCCTAGGCCTGCTGGACGCCCGCCGGGGGATGCTATGACATGGTGTTACCTCCCCGAAACGGATTGTCCCTCTGCTCAGGAGGCGGTGGCCTTGATATGGGCCTCATGCTCGCCGAACCAGAGTTCCACACCCCCGAGAGCCTAGCAGTGAAGGAGGGGAAGTAGATGGCCCCATCTATGGCGCAAATTACGGAGGCTGTTTGCGAGGTTTTCGACGTTAGCAAAAGTGAACTAATGTCTAGTCGGCGCGATCAGCGGGCCTGTATCCCACGCATGGCTGCGTATAAGATATGCCGTGACATTACGGGGTGGAGCTATCCCAGAATTGGCAGGCACTTCGGGCGCGACCACACCAGCGTCATAAGCGGCGTTCGGCGCTGCGCCTCGATCAAAGACCCGGACTTTCATGACAAGATCGACCGGGCGCACATTATCGCAATGCGTAAGGCGGGGGTCGTATTGTTCAAGTCACAACAGCAGACCCCAATGTTCAAAACCACACGAAAGCAAGTAAAGGACAAGCAATGACATACCAGGGCCATATTCGCATCAGCCACAGATACAGTGACGCAACGCGCGACGCCATGGCGATGCAGGCGGAATACGAGGCCTCGCGGGCGCTTCCGGGCGTTTGGCGCAAAGCCCCCACGGACACGCCTGTCAGCCTTTCTTTTGTCGATCGCAACCTGTTCGCATTTCCGCGCAATGTCACTGAGGAATCAGAGGCCAGATTTGCCAAGATGATGCATAAAGAGCTGATCGGCAAAACCAAGCCCGCCGAAGTTTCGAGCTATGCATCCAGCGACGCCAACGCAACACATGCAATGAAAAAGAAAATCCATACATATTTGAAAGAGGTCGGCGGCGCTCTGGCCACCGATATAGCTGATGCGCTTGGGATAACCGGCACAAGGGCGCGCAGCTTATTAAATTCGCTGTTATGCGCTGGGCACGTTCAGAAAAGCTTTAATCCGGCGACAAAACAAGCAATCGTTTGGCGGCCAGTAGGGTGCACTGACGAAATCCAGTACATCCCGACGGGTCGCCCAAAGGATGGGGCCAATTCTTTGGTGTCATTGCTTGAGAAGGGTCCCCGTACATCACAGCAGCTTGCGCACAGTATGGGTCTTAACATGGACGCCGTCAGGTCGAGGTGCAAACACGCCGTGAAAAAAGGCATTGTTCGCCGCGCAGAGGGGTCCACGCAGCGTCGTGTCATTTGGGAGCTGGTAAGGTGACGGAATCCGAACGGTCCCTGCGCGACGCCGATCTACGCATTCAATGTAAGCAAGCCCTAGACCAATGCACCCCCGTGACACTCCGTCGCATTGCTCAGAGCTTGGGATTGTATAAACCTTATGCCAACAGTGAAGACGCTGGGAAACCTTGGAGGAAACGCAACAATGACTGACCTAACCAAGATTGAAAAGCCGTTCGGGCTGCTGGATGACGAGACGAAGCGAAGCCTTTTGGATGCGCAAGAGGCGGTCGCGACAATCCAGCAATACGCCTTTGGAGGATGGGTTGATGCTGGCGGATTTTATGAGGCATACACCTATCGCATCAAGCCCGAGCGCCCAGACAACAGTTAAGCCCCGCCTACCTCCCTTAGCCTATCGTGGGGCTAGGGCTAATTTGCGGCGGGGGCCTGTCGTTAGGTTCAATAGAGCGGATTAGTCAAACAGCGCAGGCACGGCGAGACAGTGCAGGCCAGCGGCGTGGGTCCAAATGCGTCGCTGGCCACCTTTGACAAGCTAAACGGCAAGCAATACTATAACGGGGAAAGGATAGCAGGCATGGCAAACCCCAACCCCTCCCCAAGCACCCGCTTTGGCGCTGAAAACGGCAACAAGCCAAATGGCGGGAAAACATCAGCCCAGCGCCAAGCAGAGTATGCGGCGGCAGAAAAGGCCGCGCTGATTGGGGATCGGCTGGTTTCCTGTATCATGGAAAAACTAGAAAGCGGCCAAGACGCGCTGGAATTCATTGACCAGGCCACGCTAAAGCTGCTGAAGGACGTTCAGGATCGCGCGCACGGCACTCCAAAGCAGGCAGTAGACCACACGTCCAGCGATGGCAGCATGACGCCGCCCGCAACAGTAGAGCTTGTGGCAAAGCCCGTACCCGATGACCAAGGCGACGATTGAGCTGCCCCCCAAGATGGTCGCCAACTTTGCCCAGCCTGCAAAGCATAGGGTATTTAAGGGCGGCAGGGGATCGGCCAAAACGCGCGGGTGCGCACTCATGGCGGCGGTGTACGGGTATAAGTTCGCACAGGCCGGCCAAGAGGGGGTCATCCTTGCAAGCAGGGAGCACCTGAACAGCCTTGAGGAAAGCAGCCTTGAAGAGATCAAGGGGGCAATCAGATCAACCCCATGGCTAGCCGCATATTACGACATTGGCGAAAAGTACATCCGCACCAAAAACGGGCGGGTGTCTTTTGCGTTTGCCGGTCTGCGCCACAATCTTGACAGCATTAAATCCAAGGCGCGCATTTTGCTGAACTGGACCGACGAGGCAGAAAACGTGTCTGAGGTCGCTTGGCGAAAGCTTATCCCGACCATTCGCGGCAGCGCCGATGCGGAAAACTGGATCAGCTACAACCCGGAAAGCCCGGATAGCGCCACCCATAAGCGGTTTATCGAGACGCCGCCCAGCAAGTGCGTCATCACTGAAATGAACTGGCGGGACAATCCTTGGTGGGCACAGTCTGGCCTTGAGGATGTCAGGCTGGACGATAAGCGGCTGCGGCCAGACACCTATGACCACGTTTGGGAAGGGGCGTTTCTGACACTGACAGACGCCCAGGTATTTGCTGGGAAGTTTGAGGTTGACGAGTTCGAGCCTAGCCGCCTGTGGGATGGGCCTTACTTCGGGCTGGACTTTGGCTTTGCGCAAGACCCTACGGCGGCTGTTGAGCTATATGTTGGCGGCAATACGCTTTATGTCCGGCGGTCAGTAGGCAAGGTCAAGCTGGAGCTAGACGACACCCCGGCGTTTATCGCGGAGCGAATGCCTCTTATAAAGCTGCATACGGTAAGGGCGGATAGCGCGCGTCCAGAAAGCATTAGCTACCTGTCAAGGCATGGCATCCCCAATATCAAAGGGGTGAAAAAGTGGGCGGGAAGCGTTGAAGATGGCGTAGCGTTTATCAAATCGTTTGATCGTGTTATTATCCACCCGGAATGCGACGAGGTGGCACGAGAGTTCCGCCTTTACAGCTACAAAGTTGATGCTAGGACAGGCGACATTATGGCAAAGATTGTGGACGCCAATAACCACTACATTGACGCAATCAGATACGCCCTGGAGCCGATGATCGGCGGCGCGGGCGGTGAGACTTTTGGAGTTTTATAGCATGGCGTGGCCCTTTAGCAGACAGGTTGAGGTTAAAGAAAACCCCGTAGGGGGCGCCTTTGTGCAGGGCGTTCCGGTGGCCCAGCCATCAATGGTTAACCCGAGAGCGTTTATCAAGGAGGGGTATCAAGGCAATGTCGTGGTGTATCGCGCCATTCGGGAAATCGTGTCGGCAGCGGCGTCGATCAGGGTCGAGCTGTACAGCGGGGATACGCTGATAGAGACGCACCCGGCGCTAGACCTACTGAACAACCCAAACCCCTCGCAGTCATATTCGGCGTGGCTTTCGGAAATGCTGGTTAATCACCGATTGCAGGGTGAGGCGTTTGCTGTGGCCGCAGGCAGCGACAACCCCAAGACTCCCCCCACTGAAATGTGGCCGCTTAACCCCGTTGATATGGCTGTTATGCCGGGAACTGGCGGTATGCCGTCTGCATTCAAGCATCAGCGCGGGGGGAAGGAGCAAGAGTTTCCAGCGGATCGCATGACGGGCGAGAGTCAAGTGTTTTTCACCAAGACATACAACCCGGACAGCTATTGGCGCGGGCAGTCGCCATTGATGGCGGCTGGCGTTGCGGCGGATACTCACAATGCGGGCAGTCGGTGGAATCTAAGCCTTCTGAAAAACAGCGCCCGCCCCTCTGGCCTGATCCGCTTCAAGGGCGGCTATCCCGGTGATCAAGTAATCCAGCGCATGCGCGAGTATTTCAAGCGCGGGATGCAGGGCGAAAGCAACGCTGGGGAAATCCCGATGCTTGCCGATGACGCAGAGTGGGTTCAGCTTTCCCAATCCGCGCGCGACATGGATTTTTTGAACACCATGAAGGAAAGCGCAAAGTATATCGCCAGCGCATATGGCGTCCCTCTGCCTTTGATTGATAATGACGCCAGCACGTTCAACAATCTACAGCAGGCAAAGGAGCGGTTTTACACCGATACGGTAATTCCGCTGCTTGAAGAGTTCATGGCGGACCTTGGCGCATGGCTTCTGCCCAGATACGGCGAGGGACTAGAGTTCCGCCTTGATTTGGACAGCATTCCAGCCCTTGAGGGCATTCGGCAAACGCGATTTGATCGAGCCATAAGGGCTGCAACGGCTGACCTTATCACCAGAGAAGAGGCGCGCGAAATGATGGGGTTTCCATCTCAGCCAAAAAATGGCGGGACGTTTCTCAGCGATGCAGGCGATCCGTTTGGAATGACCAATGACGGCGCGAAGTCACTGATCTATGGCGACAGCATGGATTTCAAGGCGGACGGCGAGTGATGCCAAGAAAGCCCGCATTTTTGCAGCACACGCGAGAGCGCGAACGCGAAATCCAGTTGCGTATGCTTGATAGGTTGTGGCGCAGGCACAGGAAGCCTATCGCGGTTGAGCTGGCGCGCGAAATGCAATCACTTGCAGATCAATACAAAGAGCTTGGGTTCGTCCCTACGTTGGACGAGCGTCACGTATCGGCGATGCGGGGGCTTTATGCGTCCATGGCGCATGACAGTGTGGCCACCATGGGGCGGCGTATGTTTGTCAACGCAAAGCACATGGGGCTAAAGCTAGAGACAAAGCAAACATTCGCGGAGATGTTTTTGCAGTTTGCTTTGAATTGGATTGGCCAAGAGATGATCCGGCGGCGTATTCAGTCGGTTTCAGACACCACCAGAAGGCAGATTATTGATGCCATCGAACTCGGTCAGCGCGAGGGGCTTGGGGTGGATGAAATTGTTAGGCGGATCATTGATGGCATCCCAAGGGTTTCCCGGGCTCGGGCCGCCCTGATTGCAAGAACGGAAACGCATGGCGCGGCAAACTATGGAGCGCAGCAATCTGCGGCGGCAACCGGACTAGAGCTTAACAAAGAATGGGTCAGCGTCCACGATCCGCGAACCCGTGACTTCGGTGAGGGCGATGGAAATGTTGATATGTACAACCACCGCACCATGGATGGCCAGACTGTAGGAATGGATGAGCTATTCACAATGCCCGTGCTTGGAGGCGGCAAGGTGCTTTGCCAGCGCCCTGGGGATCCATCCCTGCCCGCCGGGGCGTCAATTAATTGCCGGTGCACGGTAGGGTATATCCCCGTAGGGCTGGATTAACCCCCGACTTTGCAAGTTAGCTGCGGTGTGGTATAAGTTTTGCAAAGTTGCAAATAGAGGGGCCGGGGATGCTTGACCGCCGCGCGCACAATTCTTTGGAAACACGCCACGTGGCCCTAGAGGTCAAGGTAGAGGCGGAAAGCGATGACTTTCTGACAATTTCCGGGTATGGCGCTGTCTTCGGGAATATGGATAGCCACGGGGACGTAATCCAGCCGGGCGCATTCAATGGAAGCATTGCGTCGGGCCGAAAGGTCAAGATGCTTTGGCAGCACGACCCCAATCAGCCCATAGGCGTGTGGGATGAAATGCGCGAGGATGAAAACGGCCTATTTGTTAAGGGCCGCATTTCCACCAAGGCGGCGAAAGGCCAAGAGGCCGCAGAGCTGGTTAAGATGGGGGCAATTGAGGGTCTGTCCATTGGGTTCCGCACCAAGGCGGACGAATACGACCATGACAACAATGTTCGCAAGCTAAAGGAAGTGGAGCTGTGGGAAACATCGGTCGTGACATTCCCTAGCAACCAGCTTGCCAACATTTACGCCATGAAGTCGGCGGAAAATATGGATAAGCGCGACCTAGAGCGCGCTTTCAAAGATATGGGCTACTCCAACAGTATGGCGAAAGCTATGGCGGGTGGCGCATGGGAGCGGCGCGAACACGCCCTGCGAGAGGCAGGCGTGGGCGGTCGCGAGGATGATCAGCGAGAGGCTGACGAACTCAAACAGCTACTAATCGAAATCGTTGCAAATCATGGAGCAGAATAATGACTGATTTTGCAGAAATCAAAGGGCTGGTTGAGAAAATCAATCCGACCCTGACCGAGTTGCGGTCCGAGGTGGATGGCCTGAAAGAATCCATTCCGGCGGACGTTATCACGCAAGAAAAGTTTGACCGTATGTCGGATGACATCACGGCTAAAATGGCGTCGCTGCAAGATGCGCAGGCCAAAATGAAGGCGGCACTTGATCGCCCCGGCGCTGGCGAATCTGGCGATAAGGATTTGGGGCGCAAAGAGTTTGGCGACTTCCTGCGCAAGGGTGTTGATCTGAACGGCAATGACCGCTCGGACACCAAGTTCACCATGGAGGTTCGCGCCATGTCCACGGACGTGAACCCGCAGGGCGGCTATCTGGTGCGTCCAGAGTTCATTGACCGCACCGTGGGGCGCATCTTTGAAACCTCGCCTGTTCGTCAGGTGGCAAGCGTTCTGACTGGTTCGGCCAAAGCAATCGAAATGCTGATTGATGACGACGAAGCCACCGCGAACCGTACCGGCGAAGGATCTGCATCCAGCGACACCGATACGCCTGACCTTGGCCTCAAGGTTATCACGGCTCACAAATACGACGCCGCGCCGCGCATGACGACCGAAATGGTTGAGGATGCTTATTTTGACGTGGAATCGTGGCTGCAAGGCAAGGTGTCGCGCAAGATCGCGCGCATGGAAAACACCGACTTTGTGGTTGGGAATGGCGTTGGCCGTGCACGCGGGTTTATGACCTACGACGCTTGGGCGTCGGCTGGCGTGTATGAGCGCGACAAGATCGAACAGATCAACATGGGCAATGCGTCCGCACTGACCGCTGATGGCCTGATTGATGTGCAGTCCGCGCTGATCGAGGACTACCAGGCCGGGGCTTCGTGGGCCATGCACCGCAGCACCTTCGGCAAGGCTCTGCAACTGAAAGGCGCTGATAACTACTATTTCAGCCCCGTTCTGATGCGCGACGGTCAGGCGACCATCCAGCTTCTGGGCAAGCCTGTCACGTTCATGTCGGATGTTGCAGAAGTGGCGGCGAATGCTCTTGCGATTGCCTACGGTGATTTCAGCGAGGCTTACACGATCTATGACCGTATCGGCCTGCAAATCCTGCGTGACCCGTACTCGACGCACGGGTTTATCACCTACTACACCTACAAGCGCACCGGCGGCGATGTGACGTCGTTCGACGCGCTGAAAATCGGCAAAGTTGCCGCATAACGACGCCAGCAAGGAGTAACCAAAATGGCAAAGTTTGACGAACGCAATAACGCCGAATATGGGCTGGGCCTTTCGGCCACCCTGTCCGGCACGACCAAAGCCGAGGGCGATTGGATTGACATGCAGGGTTGGGAAAGTCTGACCTTCATGGTGTCCACCGGAACCGTTACGGACGCCGGTACGGCCTCGGGCTTTTCGTTCCAAGTTGAGGAAAGCGATACCACCGCAGACGCAGACGCGACCGCAGTGGCCGACGCAAACCTGATCGGCCTGGAATCTGACCTGACCGTTACCGCCGATACCGACGATGACAAGTTTATCGGCACTATCGGCTATCGCGGTGATAAGCGGTATGTCCGCATGACCGCTGTTGGCACCACCGGCACAAACGCAACTGTCACTGTGCAGGCCCGGAAAGGCATGGGCGCAGTCATGACGACCGCAACCATCGACACCGGCACTGCGGCCACCTAACATTTACCAGAGGGGGCGGGCAACCTCGCCCCCTTCGTTAATGCTAGGGAGTTTCGCGAATGACCATGAAACCAGAAATCCGCCGAAACGCTCCATTTTTCCTAATGGCGTCTGCAACTCAATCCGATGGCGGATACGCCGGAGCGGAAGTAGTGCAGAAATTTGGCCGCGCTACCGTAGGCACAACCCCGGTCCCGATTGCTTTTGGCAATGTTTGGCAAACCCCGCAGGTGAGTGGTGCAACGCCGCTGAGAATTAAGGCTGGCGGGAATGCGGCAGACACGGCGGCTGGCGCTGGAGCGCGTGCAATCACCTTACAGGGCCTTGATGCCAGCGGGAACGAGATCAGCGAAACTATTGTGACGGCTGGTGCGTCTGCGTCCAGCGCGACCAGCGCCAGCTTTCTGCGCCTTTACCGGGCGTGGGTGTCGTCTAGCGGCACTTATGGTAATCAGTACAGCGGGTCGCATGTCGGAGATATTGTTGTAGAGGATAGCGCGGGAGCGGCAGATTGGGCCACTATTGACAGCAATGGGTTCCCCAAGTCGCAAACGGAAATTGGCGTTTATACTGTCCCTGCCGGAAAGGTTGCGTTCATTTTGGAGACAAACATCCAAGTCGCAACAAACAAGGTGGTCAGTGTAACGCGATACGAGCGAAGCAACATCTTGGAAACGGCAGCGCCATATACGGCGGTTCGCGCCAAGCAGGTGTTTTCTGGGCTAATCGAGGGGTCTCACAGCCTCGGCACGCCAAGCGTACCGCGTCCCGCCCCTGACAGACGTGGGATATATGGCAAGTGTGGATACCGGAACAGCCGAAGTGTCTGTGGAGTTTGATATGGTTTTGGTAGATGTGGAATGACTGAGGTCGAGCTTTTAAAAACGTTCCGTATATCGCCGGATGGGCTGCGCGTGGAAACATGGCCCAAGGGTGCGCGCAAAGTGGTAAATGATCGCGTGCTTGCCATCATGATTGAATGCGGCGTTGCCCAACTGGTCGAGCATGCGCCGGAAAACAAGGCGCTAGGCCCTGCCCCGAAGCGCAAGCGCGGACGCCCTAGAAAGGTTGCCAATGATGTATAATCGCAAATCTTCATACGTGACGGAAAGCGCGGACAGCCCGGCAGTTAGCACTGCGGACATGAAGGCGTATTTGCGTGTTGATGGGTCTGCTGATGATGCGGTTATCGCGAACCACGTCACGGCGGCAACAGAGGCGATTAAGCAATATTTGGGCGTGGCGCTGCTGACAGAAACCTTTGTTCTGAAAGCCGACGGGTTCACATCACCTGACGGCGATGATCGTCTGGCCGCTCTTGGCCCTGGAGTGCATACGGTCAGCGTGCCTTATGCTTTGGGTGGCACCGATGTGTTTGATGTGCCTTGGCCTCCACTTCAAAGCGTGACCAGTGTTGTTACCTATGACCGCGACAACAGTTCCAGCACGTTCGGTTCTGATAATTACCAAGTCGATTTGCAGGATGGAAGGATCTACCTGAATGAGGGCGAGACATGGCCGACCGATCTTCGTGCGCGGGACGCCGTGGCGATCACGTATGTGGCGGGATATGGGTCGGGCAGCATTCCAAGCCCGATTTTGGAAGCGATCAAAAAGTACGTGGAAATGATGTATGACGGATGCGACGGCATGACTGTTGAGGTGCGGCGACTGCTGGCCCCATACCGCCGCATGGATCAGCTTGCGTGGAGCCTATAAGATGGGGTGCTGCAAGGCGACCAAGTATTCAGCGCGGATGCTGCGGCAGGAGATTAGCATAGAGCGGCTTACGCGCACAGATGACGGCGCAGGGGGCTACACCGAAAGCTGGGCGGCTGTTAGCGGCGCGCCTACCCGCGCAATGGTTAAGGCCATGTCGGGGCGCGAACGCTGGGCCTCACAGCGGGTAGAGGCGACGGCAACGCATATGTTTGTGGTGCGGTTCTCTAGCGGGCTGATGGAATCTGACCGGATCAGCTTCGACGGCAAGAATTACAACATCCGCTTTCTGAACAACGTGGATTATGCGGATGAATGGCTGGAAATCACGGCTGAAATGGGGGTTGCTGATTGATGGCTGGTATTCGCATGGGAATAGACGCCGAGGCAGTTGCTAACCTTGCTATCGCGCTGGCCAATGCATCGGATGGATGGGCAGAGGACCGGCGCGAACGCTTCAATGCGGAATGGGCCGCCATGCAGGCGCTGGGCTGCGAGATGATCGAGATGGACGGACTGACGGCGCGCCCTTCCCCGGATATTCTGGCGCATATGCGGGCCTATGGGGTGGATATATGACGACGATTACACTCAAGGGTAATGACGCGCTTATCGCGGCTCTCAGCCGCATGTCTGACGATGTGCGCGATGCCGTTGGGGATGCTGTCGTAGCCACCGCCCTTGAGCTTCAAGGTGATGTGAAAAAGCGCATCCAGCGCGGCCCCGCTACCGGGCGCGTGTATAAGAAAAACAACCCGCAGCGCCTACACCGCGCGTCTGCGCCCGGCGAAGCACCCATGACCGACACTGGCCGGTTGGCGAATAGCATTAACTTCGACCGCGTGGGGGATCTGACCGCCACGGTTGGTAGCAACCTGATTTATGCGTTATACTTGGAGTACGGCACAATGGACATGCGGCCCCGTCCGTATTTCCGCCCCGCCGTCGAGGCTATGAAGCCTAAATTCATCAAGCGCCTAGAGGCGGCAATCAGGAGTGCAACGCGATGAAATCAGCAGCACTACACCAGGCAATCCACGACCGCCTGACAGATGTCATGCTTGATGATGGGTACGCTCTGTGGGGCGGCCTGTGGGATGACGATGGCGTCTGGGATGACACGCAGACATGGAATGACGCATTCGTCCCAAAATCAGTGACGGGCGTTTACTACAACGTGCCGCAAGCCGCAGATTCCAATAGCGCGTCGGCATTCCCCTACATCACTGTCGGTCCATACCAGTTCAATCAGTTCGACACCAAGACGGACATTGGCCAGAGCGCCCTTGTGGATGTGCACCTATGGTCGCGGGAAACGTCGCCGCTGATCTGGATGCAGATGCAGGAGGCTAT
>JABAOD010001515.1_pt1 | contig 15331 bp, 18 predicted proteins | sample 7062151 | NCBI WGS metagenome assembly JABAOD01 (sample SAMN14538626, study PRJNA623070) | marine sediment metagenome | biome: marine biome [ENVO:00000428]; feature: marine pelagic biome [ENVO:01000023]; material: deep marine sediment [ENVO:00002113] | place: India: Gulf of Khambhat ... | reverse complement strand
TCCTGCGTTCGCTGGACAATCCATAGCGATCTTCGTGGCGGCTATGGGGGCTACTTAAATGCAATCTGGCGAGTATACCGATCGACCCAAGGGCGTTCAGCTTTCTCGTTCCGAATCGCGTCTATCGATTGAATGGTCCGACGGAAGCGTCTCAACCTTCTCGCTGGCCTCACTCCGGTCGGCCTGCCCCTGCGCCCAATGCCGGACGGATCGAGATTCGAGTCGCTCGGAAGGTGGGGCACTGGGATTGGACATCCCCCTGATATCCAGCGACGCCGTCGAGATCGACGATGTCGAGATCGTAGGCAACTACGCGCCGCTTCAGCCAACCTGGCGTGACGGCCATCGCTATGGAATCTACACCTGGGATTACTTGAGGGAGCTTTCCCCACCGAAGCATTTGGAAGAAGACTGAGTCCTACCTCGGCGCAAGGACGCCAGCCGTCGTCAGCGCCACGCGAGAGGGCGGGTCGTGAGCTGACCGGGGCTGTCGCCCAGCTATGGATAGCAAGACGACCCCTCAGGGCCTTTTTGCAGGCGTTCGCCGGCGGTGTTGGTATTCGACAGGAGTGTCCGAAGCGTATTCCTTGAAGGTGGCGGCTGGACCGGGTAGGGTGTGGTAGGGAGCGGCGGTCGGATTGGGGATCAGAGCCAATCCAGAGCGCATCAAGGCCCAAACGTGGATAGCGTTGGGGCTCAGGCCGATTGTTCCGTTTCCTCGGATTGCGTTTCGCGGTCCTTGTCTTCTTTCAAATCTGTGAAACGGTAGCCAACTCCGCGCTCTGTGAGGATGTACTTCGGGTTGGAAGAATCCAGTTCCAGCTTCTGGCGCAGGTAGTTGATGTACAGGCGCAAATAGTGAGTCTCGTCCCTGTATTCATAACCCCACACCTTCGCGAGCAGCTGTTCGTGAGGCACCACCCAACCGGCATTCTTAACGAGGTGGTAGAGCAGGCGAAACTCCGTCGGTCTCAGTTTCACCGGCGTCCCTTCGACGAGCACTTCTCGCCGGTCGAAGTCGATTTTGAGGCGATCATCAACCTCGATCACGTCGTGGACCGGCACACCGGGCGTCTCAGTGCGTCTCAGAACCGCCCGCACGCGGCTCACGAGCTCTCTGGGACTGAAGGGCTTGGCGACGTAATCATCTGCGCCGAGCTCCAGGCCGCGCACCCGGTCTTCTTCCTCGCCCCTGGCTGTGAGCATGATGACTGGGACTGTTGAGACCTCGCGAATGAGCCGCAGAGTCTCAAAACCATCCAGCCCCGGCATCATCACATCCAGAATCACCATGTCGGGGAGGCGGTCGCGCAATTGATCCAGCGCCTCGGTCCCCGACTGAGCTTCGTAGACCTCAAAGCCGTCGTGCTCGAGGTTGAGGCGGATGAAGTGAATCATCCGCGGTTCGTCGTCCACGATGAGGACGCGTCGGTGTGGCCGGGCGGAGCCTGAGCGGCTATTCACGGACGAAGCCAATCAGCCTTTCTTCTTCGGCCGTGGGCATGATCTCGATGAAGTTGATGCGGTGCATGGGCCAGACCACCGTGACCACGTTGCCTTCGAGGTAGGGAATGTCTTTCCCATCGCGGCGTCGAGGGTTGTTCACCGTGATCGAGTTGTCCGCCGGCGAGGGGAGATCTTCGATTTCGCCCACGACCGGATCCTCATTGGAAACGTGCAGCAGAACTGTAATTGGCATAGTCCACCCTCAGTCCGAATGGCTCGTCGGTGCCGTTGAACGATAGCGTGAGATCAATTGAAGCTTGAGCCCGCCCAATTGTATGATGTCTCCGTGTTCGACGCTCGTGGGAGTCTGCGGCTCCAGTCGCTCCCCGTTTACGCTCGTCCCGTTCGCGCTGTCCAGATCCAGCACATAGGCTCCATCCGCCTCCAATCGAATCTCGGCATGGATCCGGGAGACTCCATGATCATAGGCCTCGAAGGTATTGAGGTCAACATCCGGGATGATCGCCTGACCTTCCAGGGATCTGCCAAGAGTGAAATTGTCTCTTCCGATGAGCGAAAGGATCTGCCCGGAGGTCAGCTCCTTCAGTCCTACGATCGCGCCGGATTGCAGCTCTGGGCCTGCGGGAGGCGCAGGCCTGGTGACAGAGCTTTGGAGGTCCCCTCGATCCCGTCTTCTTCCAAGGTCCGGCAGGCGGGAGCTATGGACCAGCCGGGTCCCGCATTCGCTACAGTAGAGTGTGCCGACGTATTCCGAATGGCTGCATGCAGGACATTGGATCATTCTGAGCCAGACTTTGCGGGCAGAAGTAGCGCCCGTGTGCCGTATTTAAGGATCTTTTCACCCTCGGTGGAGATACGCCGAGTGTGAGAGAGGCGCTCCGCCTCGTTGAGGGCCGCCTTTGCCAGTTCGCGCTCTCCTTCCGAGAGGAGGTGCGTCGCGAGGTTCTCGAGCCGTCGAGCGGCTTGGGAAAACTGGCCAAGTTCGGCTTCATGGCGGGCCTTTTCCTGCATCTGGTAGAGCGCCACGGCGCTGAGCGCCGACACCATGTCCTCCGGCGGGGGATTTGGATCCGGCGTCTTCGAGAGGGCGGTGTGCACGTCAAACGGCAGTTGCCTCGTATCCAGGCCCGGCGCGAGCATATCTCCCGTCACGACGAATGAGCCCAGCATGAGGGAACTCGCCTGCCCGACGGGATGCACGACCAGTTCCAGAAGGATCCGGACCTGNNAGGATCCGGACCTGGCCATCTCGGGGCAGGTTCCCAAGCTTCAGCGGGAGGGAGTCGCCCAGGGGCATGGGTTCGGGGATGATCCGGAACGCAGAACGGAGGTCGACCTGCTGGGCAATGCTGCCCTCCAGTCGAACGTTTCGGATGCCGACCCGACTGAGTGAATCGAGGATGCCGCGCAGAAGCTTGGTCGCCGCCTTGGGGGTGTCCATGTAGATGACGCTGCCCCCAGTGCGTCCGACCAGATCATCAAGGAAGCGGTCGCTCCAGTCGCTGCCAATGCCAATCCCGTTGATCGTGATCCCCAGCTCTCCGGCTTGTCGGGCGAGCTCGAGGCTTTCCTCCTCATCCCCATAGGTTCGCCCGTCGGTTAGCAGGATTAGATGGTTAACTCCATCCTTGGAGTAGCTCGAGCGCAAGCCTTCGAGACCCAGCTCAAGCCCTTGCCCGATTTCAGTGCCGCCGCCGGCCTGAAGCAGGCTCATCCGCGCTCGGGCCGACGTCATGTCCTTCGCCTGTTCCGTGGACACGATCACTTCGGCTTTGTCGCTGAATGCCACCACAGAGGCGGAATCGGACTCATCGAGGCTTGCAAGGATCTTCAACGCAGCCGAGCGAACCAGGTCGAGTCGGGGACCTCGCATGGATGTCGATCGGTCGATCACGATCGAGACGTTGACCGGCGGACGCACGACAGGAAGGTCTTTCGCGGGAAGGATATCCAGGAGCAGGTAGTGAACCTGGGGCTCATCAATTTGAAGCAGATTCTGGCGGCTGCTGAGAAGGCGGTGGCGGAAACTGGACTGCGAGATGATCTCGGCTTCCTCGAGCTGCAGCTGCTCATCGTAGGCAGCTCGAAGCTCCGGGTTCACCAGGGTTTCATAGGCCTTGTTTATATCTAGAAAGAGCTCTGTGTCGCCGGGTCTGATGTTCTTGTCGGGGTGAAGCTGAAGCGCAGCACGACGGTAGGCGCGCCGGAGTTCGTCGGTGGTTGCGTCGCGAGAAACGCCCAGTATGCTGTAGTAGGTCTTATTGGCTGCCAAACACCAAGCTCCTTAGATTGGCGGGAAGTATACGAGAATCGCCGTGATATTGTCCGGTCCTCCCGCAGCGTTCGCCGCCTTGACAAGTTCGTCGCAGGCCTTCTGAGGGTGGCTCGTTCGGTAGATGATCTTGGTGATTTGTTCATCGTCGATCACGCCCCAGAGCCCGTCTGAACACAGCAGAAGGTAGCCATCGCGAGGGATCGGGTAGGTCGCGACGTCCACTTCGAGGTTGGCTCCCTGACCGATGGCACGGTAGAGAACGTTCCGCTGGGGATGGACGGCCGCCTCCTCCGGCGTTAGTTGGCCGAGCTCCTTCAAACGCTCGACCAGTGAGTGGTCGCGAGTGAGGATCTTGGCTTCCTTCCCATTCAGCAGGTATGCCCGGCTGTCCCCGACATGACCGATGGTCATCTGTTCGCCGAGGAGCACGGCCGCGGTGAGCGTTGTCCCGCCGCCTGGAACCCGATCCACGACCGCTTGGTTCGCGTCTTCGAGCGCTTCCCGGAGCATATCGTGCAGAGGAATGCCATCCTGGTTTGTCGCGGAATCGAAGATCTTCAGAACCGAATTCTCCGTTAGGTGACGGGCGACAGAGCGAATCGAGAGCGAACTCGCGATCTCGCCGGATTGGTGACCGCCCATCCCGTCGGCAACCACAAAGAAGCCGAAATCGGGCACCGGCTCCTCACCGGCGGAATTGCCCACCATCACGAAGAGCGCATCTTCGTTGTGCGTTCGCTCAATACCGGTCGACTGGGCCGTACCGACTGTGATGTGCGCCCGGCTAGCGTGCACCAGAGTCCCTTCCAGGGTCGCTGGGTCAAGGGGCGCGGTGCGCGCCGCGTCAGGCGGACCTACGGTGCGGTCTGGGGAAACGCGGGACCAGAGCTTCGAAAGCCAGCTCATACCTTTCCTATCTGCCGGCGGCTCCACAGCTTCATGTCAGCAGGGCATAGACCCTGTGGTCTGTTGAGCCGAAATACAAGACGTTTTCCGCGATTTGCGGTGAACCGGTTACCGGCCCGCCGGTGTTGAACTGCCAGCGTTTGCGGCCCGATCGAACGTCCAGACAATACATCGCGCCGTCGACCGATCCGCAGAAGACCGAATCTTCGTGAACGATGGGAGAGCCTGTGACCTGGTGTTCGGTCTCGAAGCGCCAGGATTCGCGGCTGGTCTGCGAATTCACCGCGTAGATGTTGCCATCGGCACAACCCGTGATGATGCGGCCTTCGGCAGCGACTGGGGTGGATATCGACGGTCCGCCCATGCGGAATCTCCACACCTGCCAGCCGCCATCCGATTCCACGGCATAGAGGGTCCAGTCCATGGAGCCGAAGTAGATGAGGCCATCAGAGATGATGGGTGAAGAGGTAATGGCGCGCTTGGCGCGGAAGCGCCACTTGATGTCGCCTCTGAAATCGACGCTGTAGAAGTCACCCGTCTCACAACCGAAGTAGACGCGTTCATCATGGATGAGAGGGGTAGAGTGGACGCGGCCCGCCACCTCCGTCCGCCAGGCTCGACGACCATTCTGCAGGTTGACCACATGAAGATAGCGGTCGTCACACCCGAAGAACACATGTCCCTCAAAGATGACGGGAGAAGAACGAATCGGGCCTTCGGCATAGTAACTCCAGATCAACTCGCCATTGTCCGCGGAAACCGCATAGAGGCGATGATCTTCTGAGCCAAAGATCACTTGATTCATCTCGAAGGCAGGCCTTCCCGGGATGCCGCCCTCGGTCGCGAATTTCCAAGCGAAATTGCCCGTCTTGCTGTCAAGCGAATAGATGTTGTTGTCGTAGCAGCCAACATAGACCCGACTATCATTGACGAGGGGAGTCCCGCGAATCTCATCTTCACACTCAAACGACCAGAGTGACTCGATCTCGCTCTGCGGCCGGAGCGCCGTTGAGACCTGTCGCGTGGTCAGCAGTCCGGTCTTCTTGGCCGCCGAGATCAGAGCGGACTTCATCGCTTCGGAGGTGGGAAAGCGATCTTTCGGGTCGTAGGCCAGCGCGCCGTTGATGACTGCCTCTAGCTCAGGCGAAACGTTAGTGTTGATGTCTCGTATCGGTCGCTCAGAGAATGAGAAGGGAGGTTCCGCCCGTGGGTCGCGCCGGGTCAGAAGATGGTGAAGGGTGGCCCCGAGGGCATACAAGTCGCCAACCGGCGATGCTTCGCCGCGATACTGTTCTGGCGGAGAGTACCCTTCCGTGCCGATCATCGTGCCCTTCTCACCGGGCTGGAAGTTTCTGGCGATCCCAAAGTCGATCAAGCGGACCATGTCGTGTTGGTCGACCATCACATTGGAGGGCTTCATATCGCGGAAGATGACGGGCGGCCGGTGCTCGTGCAGATAGCTGAGGACGTCGCACAGCTGGATCGCCCAGTTAATCACCTGCTCTTCAGGCATGAACTCGTCGATCTCGCGCAGGATGGCCTCAAGGTCTTTGCCTTCGATGAACTCCATCACCAGGTAGGAGCTCTTGTCTTGCGTGAAGTAGTCGTAGATCCGGGGCATGGCCGGATGCGAGAGGGTGGCCAGCAGATTCGCTTCCCGGTCGAAGTTCTTCACCACCATCTCATACATTGTGGGATCGGAGGCCATGTTGATCATTTCCTTCACGGCCACCAGTTTGGTCACATCGGGAAAATGCAGGTCGCGGCCCTTATAGACCGACCCCATGCCGCCGGTACCCAATGTGCCCAGAATCAAATAACGATTCTGGAGGGTGACTCCAGGCTGGAGTTGGCCTATTTGACCTGTTTCGTCAGGTTGATCTTCGAGGGCGCGGGTGATCCTTCGCATGCTGCCTTGACTCTCAATTGAGAGATTATAGCATGAGAGATTTGGCGCGCAACAAGCGGGGGGTTTGAGGGTGCCGCGGGTTCAATCCGCCGTCGCGGCCGCCTAACGCTGGCGCTGGAGGAGGTCTCTGGTGAGCGTTGCGAGATCGGCCGAGGAGGGCCCGGAGGGCTTTGCAGCCTGCAGAGCGGAAAGCGCAAGCGATGTGTGGTGTTCAGCAAGCGAACGCGAGTGTGCGAGAGCCCCGCATTCGTCCAGCGCAGCGGTGAGCGCCGAGACGTCGTCATCCGGTGACCGACTCCACTCCTCGGCGAACTCCGAGGAGTTGTTGAGGCCGTAGATGGCGGGAAGCGACTTCTTGCGCAAACGCAGATCGTCTCCCGCGGGTTTTCCGGTGAGATCAGGCGCCCCCCAGATTCCCAGAATGTCGTCCAGGATCTGAAAGGCCAAGCCGAGGTGGTGGCCAAAGAGCCGGAAGGACTCGATCCTTGGCCGGTCGGCATGCGCGAGCAGCGCGCCGACTTCGGCGCATGCCGCTAGGAGCGACGAGGTTTTTCCTTCGATCATCTCGAGGTATTCGGCTTCGGAAACGATCGCTCTCTCCTCAAAGGCGAGGTCCTCATGCTGGCCAACCGTTAGCCTCAGGCATGCGCGGTCGATGATTTCGAGGGCCTCCATTCCGAGCGCTTCGGAATAGCCTTCATCCTTCAGCCGCTGGGCCGTAAGGCGGGCGATCGTGAAGAGCGCATCTCCAGCGTTGATGGCCTTCGCGATACCCCACTCAGCCCAGACGGTTGGCAGACCTCGTCGGGTCAAGCTCCGATCCTCGATATCGTCATGGATCAGAGTGAAGTTGTGCACGAACTCTATTGAGCTGGCGGCCGGCAGACAGCGCTCCCAGGGCCCGCCAGCCGTATCGCAGATGAGTACGGTCAGCAGAGGCCGAATGCGTTTTGGGGTTCGACGGCCGCCTTGCTCGCTCCACCCGAGATGGTAGAAGATCATCTCACACAGCGATCGCGGCAAGAGAGGTTCGAAGGCTTCGAAGGAGTTCCGCAGGTCCTGCTCGATCGCAAGTCGCATGCGATCGACACCGGACTTGGATTGATCGGGGCCCATCACAGTCGAAGGAGCTCTGCCTCCTGCAGTTGAGCATGATCGCGACATCCGGCCGCAAACATACAGAGGCGAATCTCTGCAGTGCTGAGCTGGATAGCCTCAACGACCGCGCTCGTAGACTGCGCGGCCGCTTCCAGAAAAGGACCCGCCATACCCCCAATATCCGCGCCGAGCGCGACCGATTTTGCGATGTCGATCCCGCTTCGAAGACCGCCGGAGGCGATCAGTGGAAGATCTGGTAGCACCTCTCGGATGCCGGCAACGGCATCGGCGGTCGGGATGCCCCATCCAATGAACGCGCCTGCAAGCCTGGCTTGCCTCTCAGTCTCGGCCCGGTGCATCTCAACCTGTGACCAGGAGGTTCCCCCAGCCCCGGCGACGTCGATCGCGGCTACCCCGGCTCCCACGAGTCTCAGCGCAGCCTGCGCCGAAATGCCCCAGCCGACCTCCTTCGCGATCACTGGAACTTCGAGCTGCCGGCAAACTCCCTCAATCTTGGCAAGCAGGCCACTGAAGTCCACATCTCCTGCTGGCTGGAGCGCTTCCTGAAGCGCGTTCAGGTGAAGGATCAACGCATCGGCCTCGATCATATCCACGGCTCTCTGGCAGTGGTCCGCTGTGTATCCGTAGTTCAGCTGGACGGCCCCGAGGTTTGCCAGCAGGAGGATGTCGGGCGCAAACTGCCGCACCTGAAAGCTCGGCGCGAGAGAAGGATCTTCAATCGCTGCTCGCTGGGAGCCGACGCCCAATGCAATTCCCTGATCCTGAGCGGCCGTGGCAAGACGTTCATTGATCGTGGCCGCCTTTTCGGTGCCTCCGGTCATGGAAGAGATCAAGATAGGGGATCGAAGAGTCCGGCCTAAGAACGAGCAGTCGGTCGTGACGTCGGCAAGGTCGAGCTCAGGGAGGGCGTCGTGCTGAAACTGGAGACGTTCGAAACCGCTGGACAAAGCGGATGAGACATCCTCCTCAAGGTTCACGCGGATGTGGTCCGCCTTCCGGGCTGAGGTTCGCGTAACTTTGCTCATTCGAGGGTGTTCCTAAGGAAGGGAGTTGGCATCTTACCAGAGCGAACTCTTTCCTGTCAAATCCTGACGGGAAATGTGGATTCCTGGATTAGAATTCTGCGTAGGAGGCCGAGAGAGGAGGCAGCACATGTCGGATACTTTCGAGGAAGTGAAAAAGATCATTGTAGAGCTACTGGATGTAGAAGAGGCAAACGTCACTTCTGAATCCAGATTCCGCGAAGATCTCGAAGCAGATTCCTTGGACTTGGTGGAACTCATTATGGAATTCGAGGAACGATTCGGTGGTGAGATTCCCGACGAAGACGCGCAGGCGATATCGACGGTCGGGCAAGCGGTTGACTACATCGAAGCGCATATGAAGGCTGCATAGCTGCCTTAGGATCTGAATCGGGTGCGGGCCGGGCGATCTGTCCCGGCTCGTGTCTTTCTGCTACTGGGCCTAGGATCGGGGAGCCGCCCAGTTGCTACTCGGGTTCAGAGGCCTCAGTTTCCGACGACTTGGTTTGTTCGGGATCGCCATTTCCGAATCTACCCAGCAGACGATCCAATTCCTCTCGCTCTTCCTCCTGCGTGGTGAAGTAGTCTTGCAGAAAAGCGGATCGCCTCAGACGGAGCGACATCGCAGCGACAGTCGCGATGTCTTCTGAAACCGCTTCCGTCCTCCCATCGGCGACCGCATAGGCCCGCGCGGCCTCAAAGAGGGTCAGTTCGGCCCGGAGTGAGTCGACACCCAGATCGCGCACCAGTTGAAGCCCAGACCCCTCCGCCTCCGGGCTCAAGCGCACATTCCGCAGAGCCTGTCGGGCTTCAATCAACTCCTCCCTCGCGACGGCTGTACTGTGCGCGTACTCTTGCACAACACGTCTCGCGTTGGTGCGAAAGGCGATGGATCGCCGGTAGGCCTCAAGACGCTCTTCCGGGTCCTGCAGGCCTCTCAATATCACTCGCAGGCCGAAGCGGTCGAGGATCTGGGGTCTCAGCCTGCCTTCCTCCGGATTCATCGACCCAATGAGCACGAACCGCGCGCGGTAGGTGGCGGCAAGGGCGCCCCGGTTCACGCTGTAGCTGCCCAGCGCGGCGGCGTCCAGGATCGCGTCTACGATGTCGTCCTCGAGCAGGTTGACCTCATCTACATAGAGGATGTTCTGATCGGCTCTGGCGAGGATTCCACGCTTAAGCCGCAGTCGGTTGTGGACCGCCGCTCGCTCATCCAGGCCTCCGATCACGTCCTCCAGGCGGGCGTTGAGCGGCAGCTCGAGAAGCCGGACGCGGTCTGAATAGGTCAGGGGTTTGCCTTCGGCGTAGAGTTTGGCGCAGTCTGGGCAAACTGCGTCGATGCCGTCCGTCTCGATATCTTCGGCAAGGCAGCCGTAGGTGCAGCGGCTGCGAGCGACATCTGGCAGCAGATCGGTGAGACCGCGCACTGCCGTCGTCTTCCCGGTCCCGCGCGGCCCGATGAGCAGCACTCCGCCGATGTTGGGATTCACAAGCGACAGGAGCAGCGCCAGACGCATTTCATCCTGTCCCACCAATGCGAGAAACGGAAACGCGAGATTCTCAGCCAGGCCGAGATCCTCTGCCGGCTGGGTCTCGAGGAACCGGCGTGAGCTCGCCCGGTCGAGCAGTTCGGTCAGGGATTGGACGTTTTCAGTCATTGGCCGTCGCTTCGGGAATTTCGCTTCGGCGCTGTTCAAGGCGGTAGGCTTGCCGCCCGGCTCCCGCCTTCTGCCGGCGCTCTTCCTCCGCAGTCTCCGTGATCAATCTCGGGACCGGCGTTGGCCGACCTTCGCCATCGAGCGCCACATACACCAGATAGGCGGTATTGGCGTGCGAGCGCTTTCCTGAGATCGGATCCTCGGCGGTGACCCGAACACGCACTTCCATAGAGGTCTCCCCTACATAGGACACCTCGGCATCCAGAGTGACGAGATCTCCAACTCGGATCGGCTCGTGGAAGTGCATGTTGTCGATCGCCACCGTCACCACCCGACACTGCGCGTGCCGCATGGCGGCCAGCGCGCCCGCTTCGTCGGCGAGCTTCATGATCCAACCGCCGTGCACGTCGCCAGACGGGTTGGCGTGCTCTGGATTCATCAGCTGGCCGATGGAGAGGCGGGACAATCGGACCGGTTTGGCCTCCCTTTTGCCATCCGGCCGACTCGTCAATCCATGTCCTCCTTCAGTTCTCCGCTGTCCGTGGTGTGCAGGAGCTCGGGATACTCTTCGAGTACGTCCACATTCTCGAAGCGCAGTTCCGCCATCAAGGGTGGAAGGGGGACGGAGGCAGGGGGACGGATCTTTTCAGGGGGAGGCGGTGGTTCGAGCCGCGGCAGGGTCCAGTCGATCACCCGCTTGCGAAGGATGCGGGGCTCATTGGTCAGCCATCCGACATAGAGACCGTCGACATCATAAACTTGTTGATCAGCTGTAACCCATCCGATCCATTCGCCCTGCGTGTTGAATAGGTAGGGGAATAGGAGAATCGCTGACCAATCGCCAGGGGTTGAGTAAACCGGGATGGCCTTGCTGTTGGGATCGAGCGCCATCCGACCCTCCAGGGACATCCATGTTCCGCTTCTGATTATACAATTGCGCACCAAATCGGGGAACCGGTCTATGCGGAGCCCGATTTGCCAAGCGATTCGGGTTTCAGATCTGTTGATCGCGTGCCGAGCCGATCCCTCGGGGGCTCGCCGAACTAGGCGGCGTCGGAATACGTCCAGATGCGGTTCGCCCCGAAATTCCAGAATAAGACCACCACAACCGCGACCCCAAGTGCCAGATTGCTGCCTATCACTCCCGGGCTGATACGGATTGACCGCGCCAAATCACCGAAGAGAAGCGGGTCCTCGAGCAGACGGCTGGCCAGCGCCTTCGTCGGGCCTTCGACGAGGGCGAAGATCGGAGTGCGTATGACCAGTCCGATGAGGTTCACGAGCAGGAACTGCCCGGCCTGCTCGTGGACGGGCTTGCTTCTGGAGTCCCGGTAGGTCCAGTAGCGATTCCAGATGAAGTTGCTCAATACGGCCGCAGTGAAGGAGAACACGCTTGCGAATACGCTGGGGACTCGAAGGACCGTAATGAGCAGATTGAAGCTGGTGAAATCCACCAGGAAGCCGATTCCTCCAACTACAGTGAACTTCAAGAACCGCTCGAATTCTCGTCTGTGCCTCGGCAGCGTGCGTGTCATAGCCTTCGCTTGAAGTCTTCAATCGTCAGAACCAATCCCTCTTCCAAATCCACTTTGGGCGCCCAGCCCAGTTGTTGCTTGGCTCGCTGGACGTCCGGTCGGCGTTGCTGAGGGTCGGACTCCATGCGCCGATCGTCCATATGAATCAATTCGCTGCTCGAACCCGTCAGCCGGATGATTTCGGTCGCTAATTCCATTATCGTCAGCTCTTTGGGGTTGCCGAGGTTCACCGGCAGAGTGCAGCTCTCCATGAGGAGCAGCAGAAGTCCTTCGACCAGATCGTCTATGTAGCAGAAGCTGCGCGTCTGCTGGCCGTCTCCGTAAATGGTCAACGGCTTGTTTGTGAGGGCCTGGCAAAGGAAGTTGGGCACCACTCTTCCATCATCGAGGCGCATGCGGGGTCCGTACGTGTTGAAGATTCGTGCGATGCGCGTGTCCAGACCGTGGTACCGGTGATAGGCCATGGTGATGGCCTCGGCAAAGCGTTTGGCCTCGTCGTATACAGAGCGAGGACCGATCGGATCCACATGGCCCCAGTAGTCTTCGTTTTGGGGATGCTCTAGCGGGTCACCGTAGACCTCTGAAGTTGAGGCGAGGAGGAAGCGAGCCTCGTGCGCCCTCGCCACTCCCAGCGCGTTGTGAGTTCCCAGCGCCCCGACTTTGAGGGTTTGAATTGGAAGCTGGGGATATCCGTAGGGCGAGGTCGGATTCGGGCTGGCAGGGGAGGCCAGGTGCATCACGGCATCGATCTTGCCGGGGACTAGGATGAAATTGGAGACGTCATGCCGGATGAAGTGAAAACGCTCATCCCCTGCTAGGTGGGCCACGTTGTCGGGGTGCCCGGTCACGAAATTGTCGATTGCGACCACCTCATGACCATCTCTCAGCAGGCGATCACAAAGGTGGGACCCAATAAAGCCTGCGCCGCCAGTGACGAGAATGCGCAATGTCTCTATCCTCCGAAAAAGCTCAGGGGTCGTTTCGGGATCATGCGGCCCCCGTAGATTCTAGGCGAAACCTTCAAGGTTTCCAATCGTACGTTCCGGTCTGCCCATCCGAGGTAAGCCTCTGTCCCACCCCGGAGTCCACTTCAACCACCCAGAGATCATTCCGATAAAGGAAAGCTATGCGCTCTCCATCCGGGGACCACGCGGGGGGTTGTTGGGGGGGTTCAATGCCGGGATCTCCCTGGTTTGGGAACAGCGCGCGTAGATTGCTGCCGTCTCTGTCCATCACCATCAGCTGGTAAGAACTCGTTTCACTCTCAAGCGGAGAAATCGCCTGTAGGAAGGCGATCTGGAATGCCGTTTCGCCCGTTGGGAGGTTCGTTCCGGGTGAGGCTGCCGGGAAGGCAAACATCCCCGTCCTAGGGCTGATGGGAACCTCCATGCCTCCATCCGGGCTGAGGGCGATCAGGTCAAACGCGGGGGAGGCTCCGGGACTCTCGAAGCCGAGCGGAGGTCCATGATCCACGCTGTACAGTGTACGACCGCTTTGTCCCCAGGCGATCCCAGGGACCCATGCCCAATCTCCGAAAGTCTGAAAAGGTGTGATGCTTAGAAGCGGGTTGAACTCCGGCTCCCGCACGTCGATGATGCCCACACTGTCGGCGCGGGCGTAGGCCAGCAGGAGCCCGTCCGGCGACCAGACGAAACTCGTCCCCCACCATCCATACTGTCCGCCCGCGTTGGGCTCCAGCAGGGTATCGCGACGAACGACCCGCCCGGAGGCGGCGAATGTGACCGTATTCAGGTCGTTGTTGGCCTGCCAGCCTGGGGCGGCTGGGCTCGCCTCCACCGTTGAGTAGGCCACGGTCAGGTTGGGTTCATTCGGTACCCAGTCGGCGAAGTGGACGACATTCTCGACCTCAAGCGGAAAGGGCTCCGGAGCCGACTGGGTTGTGGATATGATCCAAAGCGAGTTGATCTGTTCCCCTTCTTCCCGTCGGGAATAGAGCAGCCAGCGGCTGTCCGGTGAAAGCCTGAAAACGAAGCCGTCCAGGTCGCCGGTCAACACCAGGGGCCGGCGACCTCCCGTGTCTCCCCGAATGATCCAGGCGTTGCCGCCGGTCTCGTAGGCAAGCGTTCCCGCGACGGAGATTGGCGAATAGCTTGCCTGTGAACCGATCATCAGGACTTCGGACTGCGGTTCGAGCAGCACGACTCTCTTCACGGGGGAACGGGAGACTTCGACGCCTTCTTCCTTCACGACCCGGTAGGTGACCTCTTCCAGTCCGTTCATGCCAGGCTGGAGCAGGCGCGTTTCCCCTTCCGCCAGCGATTCGTTGCGCAGCGTCTGTCGCTCGAAGGGGATGCTCATTTCCTCGATCTCGAACTCCTCCTGGATGCGAGTGATGGTGATGAGCGTCCCCTCGGTGACCACGGTGTAGGTGCGCGGTTCAACCCGGTCGAACTCACCCACCTCCAGGTCGGCTTGGCGAAGAATCTCCAGGACCGTCGAGCCGGAGGGCACATTGACCGCCTGGGATTCGCCATCCGCCACGATCTCGACTCGGACCGTTCCGGCGGTGGCCCTGGGTCCGGAACATGCGCCCGCAAGAAGGGGGGCAAGCAGCAGGAGCAGGCGCCCTGCCGTCCTTGGACTCCTAGCGTTCATTGCTGGTGGAAAGTCCCACTGGTATAATCGCTGCCTGGACCGTTAGCGGACCTCGGCGAGAATGATCATCACTCCGTCGTCCACGCTCACGGACTGTACGCGGATGCCGGTGGCCAGCGGACCGATGCCTCCGGTGAAAGCCTCCGTAATCAACGAAGAGATGCTGTTCTTGAGAGAATCCGGCGCAGGAAAGGGTCCGAACTGGGCTTCAGAGACTTCCAACGACAGCATGCCGTCGGGATCGACCATCGGAGTGACTTCAACGAGAACATTGGCTCGAACGTAGTCTTGCTCAGAGATGCCATAGATCTGGATCTTTCCATCGCGCAGGAACACGCTCGTGTCTTTGAGAACCGGATCCGGCAACTCCGCCAGTCGCTCGGAGACCAGCGAGGAGATCTGGGACTCACTGATAGCCAACTCAATCTGGCCAGTCTCGGCCGCAGATCGAATGGCAGACTCCCATTCCTCGAGAAGGCTTTCTGCGGAATCTTCGGAGGGCGGGATCGGAGCTGCAGGGGCTTCGGGGCCGCCGGCGTTCAGCTGGCATGCCAGGGTGGCAATGAGCAGGAATGCGATGACGGTCGCCGGCGCTTGCCAACGCCTAGAGAAGGTGGTTGAGTTTGTCCCCAGCGAGTAGCGAAACATCGGCAGATTATAGCACGGAGGCTTCCCGAAGTGCATCCGGCCCTAGTCCTGAACTTCTCGCCAGGCTGGAGGCGCTGTTGTTTGTCTCCCCTGGCCTTGTCAAGCCAACGCAGCTTGCGGCCGCTCTGGAGGTCAGCCCAAGATCCATAGAGAAAGCGATCGCGGCCCTGGAGCTC
>JABAOD010009965.1_pt1 | contig 15338 bp, 14 predicted proteins | sample 7062151 | NCBI WGS metagenome assembly JABAOD01 (sample SAMN14538626, study PRJNA623070) | marine sediment metagenome | biome: marine biome [ENVO:00000428]; feature: marine pelagic biome [ENVO:01000023]; material: deep marine sediment [ENVO:00002113] | place: India: Gulf of Khambhat ... | reverse complement strand
ACTTGCAGGCGCTTCACTGTCCTGTTCCGCCGATGGCTACGGACACAAGTGTCCGATTTCCGAACCCCTATTTCGGCCGCGGCGTTGATCCAGCTCAGTGCACGCAATCCGTGATTGAGCATCATGTACCGTATGGCAGCAGAGCAGATAAAGATCGCTCTGTGGCGGACCGTCAAAGCGGCCTGGGTATTCTATGTCACGCACTTCGGCACGCTTGTTAAGATCAATGCGGCGGCATGGGTATTACTGGCTGTCGTCGGTGTCGTCTTGAATAGCGTGCTGATTCATGCCGGTTTCCGGCCCAATGCGGGCCCGTCGGTCATCGTGCTCTCGAGCTGGGCGCTCAGCCTGTACCTGCTGTGCCATACCGTCGTGAGGACACAGCGCCATGTCCTTTTAGGTGAGCTGCCGGCGAAGAATCATGTTCGCGCCCTGTTCAGTCAGCGCAGCCTGCGATGTCTCGGCTACTTGGTGTTGTTCATCATTGCCGCCTTTTATGCATTCAATGTCATGCTGGGCTGGCTGGTGTATTTTGTGCCGACGATGTCGATCATCGTGGTGGTGGCGGCGCTGCTGCTGTGGGCGATGTTGGGCAGAATGGTTTTTGTGTTGCCGGCGGTGGCTACCGACGCGAAGACCGATCTGATGACATCTCTTGTGCAGACCAAAGGCAACAGTCTGCGCGTGTTTTTCATCATCTTGTTCATCTTCTTGCCTTTTGTGGTCGCGCATCAGTGTGCCCTGTGGTTCGATCCTTATGAGCCCGGGCTGACGTCGTGGTTGCTCGCGGTCCTGCGGGCATCAATCGTGCTCAACGCGGTTGTGGTAGCATCGTCGGGCCTCGCACTGGCGTATCAGGCGCTGGTGATGCGCCCGCAAGCTGCAATACCATCCGAGGCGCCGCCGCTGACGTGGGCGCGGCCCGAGCTTGCGCCGGGCGTGAAATGGATCTTTTGGGCGATCGTCGCCACCGGAATGGCCCTACCGTGGGCGGTCGGTATCGGGGTGAAGCTCTATCTCGATGCGCAGGGTCTGCCGACCTGGCCGTGGCGGTTCTTTCTGGATCCCGCGCGCTTGACCGTCGAGTTTGTGTTGACGTTGATCTTCGCAAGCCCGTTTATCGCACTTGCCTTCTTGGCCCGCTACCTGCTGTCCGTGCCGCTGTGGGGCACGCGATACTGGGAGCGGCTGCTGGTCATCTTGTGCGGACTGCTGGGCGGGGCGGTCGGAACCGTCAGAACCTTTCTGTTTGTGTTTGTGCAGTTCGATCCGATACTTCTGTTTGCGCCGTTACCGCTGCTTTATGTCGATGATATGCTGCGTGGCCTGCTTATCGGATGCATCGTCGCCGCGCTCAGCATGCTCACGCGAAGGCTATTCGTGCGCGCATAAGCGCTCATCGATGGGCGAGGGAACGCGCGGCGTGACCACGTGCGTCACCTACTATATAAATAGGGGGAGAATCGTTCCCATCATCAAAATGAGTATCGTAAACAAGAATGCACATACCGTGATACCGATTACGCCTCTTTGCCAGCCCTTTAGGGAATCCCATCGATTCGACAACTCCGAGAAGGGGACGCCCGTGATAAGTTCCAATAAATGCATAAAGAAGGGAGTACATAAAACCGCGCCGCCGACTGCGAGAAATTGTATTAACGGTCGAATTTCCTTGAGGGTCTGTATCAAGTAGGCAACAAGCGGAAAGATAACTAACAGCCAGCTTGAAACTAAGAGCTTCCTTCTAGCAGCAGCGCGAACGTGCTTGGCGTCTTCCGGCACAGACGCTCCCGAGCGCAATGGATCATAAGTGGACACTCCATAAGTATAGGCAGGATTCCGATTCTAGTTAGATACGTCCGCACCGCATTAGACGCGATCAAAGCTCATGAAGGCGGGGTTGTATACACAAAATACGGACCAGCCGATGTTTTTCAGTTGAAAGAGGCCGCCAACCCTGGCGGGCTGTCACCGATGATTCGGGGACTGTGGACTTCGATAACCAGCAGCAAGAAAGTAATATTCCAGTTCGCAGACTATAAAACGGAATAAGTCCATAAGTGTGGGACATGACTGACGCTACCTGGCTGGAACGCTGCACCCGAACGCTATTGCGGCACCCAAGATGCCGATTCTGGTCCCGCTAATGCGCTGCGACATGACACTGGAAAGGCCGAGGCGAAGGATTTGCATACGGTCCGGCTGATGAGCCGTTCAGGCGGAAAATAAGGAGCCTAGCATGCCAGCGGTCACTCGCTTTCGCATCGACGTCCCCGAGGAAACCCTCGATCGCATCCGCGCCAGGGTCGCGGCGTTTCCCTGGCACGAGATGCCGGACGACGGCGGCTGGCAATACGGCACGAACCTCGATTACATGAAGGAGCTTTGCGCGTACTGGGTCGACGAGTACGACTGGCGCAAGCACGAAGCCGCGATCAATCGTTTCTCTCACTTCACCGCGCCGGTGGACGGCATCGACATTCACTTCGTTCACGAGAAGGGCAGCGGCCCGGCGCCGATGCCGCTCATTATCAGCCACGGCTGGCCCGGCTCGATCGTCGAGTTCCTGGACGTCATCGAGCCGCTCGCCCATCCGGAACGATTCGGCGGCAACGCCGAAGACGCCTTCGACGTCGTTGCACCGTCGTTACCCGGGTTCGGATTCTCCGGTCGCCCGCCGCGTCCTTACGGACCCCGCAAGATCGCCGGCGTGTTCGCCAAGCTGATGACCGACGTGCTCGGCTACGACGGTTACCTGGCTCAGGGTGGCGATTGGGGTGGCGCCATCTCGACGTGGCTCGGGTTCGAGCACGCGCCCGCCTGCCGTGCCATCCACATCAACATCATGATGATGCGGCACCCGGACGGGCCGCAGGGGCCGGAGGAAGAGGCCTGGGCCGCGCGGTTCGAGCGCGAGCAGGAGATGGAGCAGGGCTACCGGACCCAGCAGGCGACCAAGCCGCAGACCTTGAGTTACGCGATGATGGACAGCCCCGTCGGTGTCGCGGCCTGGATCATCGAGAAGTTCAATTCCTGGTCCGATACCGACGGCGACGACATCGAAAGCGCGCACACGAAGGACACGCTACTCACCAACATCATGGTCTACATCGTGACCCGCACCTTCAATACCGCGTCGTGGATTTATTATGGCCGGCGCGAGGAAGGCGGCCGCATCTTGTCGCCGGAAGGCAAGCGGGTCGAGGTGCCGACGGCGGCGGCGCTCTTCCCGGCCGAGATGTTGGCGTGGCCCCCGCGATCCTACGTAGAGCGCGTGTACAACATCGTACGCTGGACCGAGATGCCGCGCGGTGGGCACTTCGCGGCGCTCGAGGAGCCCGGGCTTCTCATCGACGACGTGCGGGCGTTCGCTCGCACGTTACGCTAGCCCGCTTGGCTCACCGATTTGCGGCTGCGGGCGCGGGTTCTCCGCGCGCCCATTGATGTGTTAGCCGGCGATTTACAGCTGCTGCCAGTGGGGAAAGGCCTCACACATCTGACGCGCTTCCTGCTCCGACCACGCGCTGGACCCGGTCGCGAAATGCTGTTTCGCCAGTTGGATCACCTCCGGGCTGTAGGCAAGCTTGACACGAAAATTCTTCAAGTGCCGAACGGATACGACCATGGTGCAATACCGGTTCGAGCCGCGATGGTGGCCGATGGCGATCACCTTGTCGCACATTCCGGCGTAGGCGTCGATAATGTACAGCTTTGCACCCGGCCGAAAATGCTTCGTACCGGACCGGAGCTCCGCGCCGCCCGGGCCGTACGGCCGCTCGCCGACGACGTTTGCAACGACACACCAGAGGGGTTCGGTCATGCTGACATTCAATTGATAATCGCTCGCTCTCGACCCGGCTGTTAGAAGGTGGGGTTAATCTGATCGTTGATCGCGCGCGCATCGGCCTCACAGTCTGAAAGTAGCGCCTTCTCATCGGAACCGGTGCGAGTGACCTTCCGTCCCCAACGATCGCACCCTTCGACAAGATAGACATTGTTCGAGACCTCGGCATAGCGGAAAAACCAGCCCGGAACGGAACTTTCGATGGGGTAGTCCTCAATGATTTCGTCGCGTGAACGAGGTGTAACGGGTAATCGCGACACGGATACGCCTGCCTTCCAACAGATGATGGGCGGACACTTCCGTAAGTATAGGCGGGAGAGCCAATAGGTGCTGGCTGCGGGTGAAAATAAGAAGGCGCAGGCGTTCCCGCCTGCGCCTCAAGTGAAATTAACTCGTTCGGTTGGAACTAAAGGGCCGCCGCAGCTGCTGATTTCAACCGCCTAGTCGATGATCTGCTTAATACTCTCTTTTCCGCCATAAACATACTTTATTGACTGTTTATTTATCGTTTTGTATTCGAATGTTTGTCTATCTCGAACAGTAACGTCTCTAGTAAAGGTAAAAATGTATCCGTCGGTATTTTCCGCTATCTGGACAAACGGAACGGCCGATAAAATGGTTTCTTGTTTATCCCAGACGGTCGCATCGATGTACCCGATGCCCCTAACTTGCGAATTCTTTAATTCATAGACTGCAAACCCATAGCTTCCACCTTCGTCTCCCGATTCCGCTAGTATGAGAGTTGTATTATGGGACGCTTTTGATTCGAAAAAGGTCAGGTTGAGATACCAGCTATCCATCATTCCTTTCGATCTAAATATCACATCGTTATCTTCTACAACGAATAGTCTGATCCCATAGTCATGTTCATTGTTTTCCTTATCATCGACGCCTGACAATACATATCTTCTTTCATCAATTTGAAATGCGTGCTGATAGGAAATTCCCAGGCTCTTGAAGTCTTTTTTGATTGCCTGAGGTTTAAACACACTGAGTGATCCCAGGTTTGTTTCACTGCCTTCTAAAGACGTTGTCCCGGATAAGAAAAGCGTAATGGCTAAGAATGCGATTCGGATTGTGTGTTTCATAGCGATTTTGCGTTAGCAATCCGAGAGATAATGGAGGGGCACTTTCATGAGTATAGGCGGAGAGTCAGCCAGTGCTGCGGGGTGGCTGACCGGCAAAAAGCGTCGCGGCTGCATCGATATACCCTGAACTAGGAGGTTGTCGAATGCGTCGGCTTTCGCTGAACATACGGATGCGCCCTGAAGCCGAGCAAGCCACCCCCGTGAGGTTCTGACTCTAGTTAGATGCCTCTACAACATATAGGCGATGGTGTACACAAGATACGGACCAGCGGATGTTCTTCAGTTGAAAGTACCCCGAGGTCTTAGCGTCAAATCCTTCTACTTAGCGTTTCTGTCGGATCGGACTAGGCTGTTCTAGCCGCCCGCTGCTAGGGCAGGGCCGGTGGGTCAGGCGCTGCTTCACGGCTCACGAAGGCTGCTGTATTAGCCATGCTAATCTATGAATTAAATATTATGGCTTGTGAGGGCTGAGATCGCCGACAAGACTTAAAAAAGGGCATTACGGAAGCTACTTTGTAATGACCCTTTTTGGGTGTGATGGACCCTGGATGGGTTGGGCGGGGTCGACCGGTGAGCCCGCATCCCTCGGGTTGTAGGACTTCAGCAAACCTTCCCCACACATGGACGCGTGGGTGTGACGCAGGCAACTGCGTTACGCGGCCCCGCCCCTCGTCATTGCCCATTTAGCACACGCGTCGTACGCGCCAGGGATGGAGCCAGTGCGGGCGGGGAGGTTAGTTGTGGGCATCAAAGCGATCGGCGGAACGGCACCGGGGCTGACCAACGCCACGTCCGTCGTAGGCGCGCGGTTGATCGCGCGGATGGTGCGGGATTTGGGTCGGGAACGCGGCTTCATCCTGGATGAGGTTGCCTGGTTGCCCGATCCCGAGAAATGGCAAGTGGACGCTTACGTATTGGCCGTTAGTTTCAGCGGGCAGACGCAGCGGCAGATTTTTCCCCGCGAACATCTCGAGTCAGCGGTGAGGAGCGATCTCATGCGCGGGCGCATCGCCACCGCCCTCAGGTCGTTGCTCGGCGCATTCTCGATTTGCTACGGACAGAGGCGCTCGGCATGAGATTCATGGGGTCTAGATCCTCTCTGTCTGGCGTGAGTTATCAGACTGAGTTCCCGTGGCCGATCTTCTGATTCAAACCTGGACACCTATGAGGCTGCGCGGGTCCATTGCCCGGTGGCTGGCGGCATTTCGACGCGCGCCATCTGCACGCAACCGTGGCTGGGCATTTCACCACGAGGCTGGGATCAAGGCCTACGCGCAGGGTAACTACCGGGCTGCCGAGCGACAGTTCTTGAAGGCGGTCAGGCTGGCGGAGATCGCCGGCACCCTGCACGAGCACAGCGCCAGCAGTCTCAATAATCTGAGCCTGGTGTACAAGAGGCAGCGCAAGCTCCGAAAGGCCGAGGCGTGTTTCAGGCGGGCGTTGCAGATCTATGAGGTGACAGCCCCTGAGAGCGTGCAGCACGCCAGAGCGCTTTACCACCTGGCAACGCTCTATCACGCCAAAAAGGAATATGCCGAGGCCGAACCCTTGTACCAACGCTGTATCGTCCTCACCGAGCGTACACTCGGTGAGACCCACCCCAAGCTTGCAATAAGACTCAAGGCCTATGCCCGCCTCCTGAGGCACATGAACCGCGATGACCGGGCGTTAGAGCTGGAAATGCGTGCCGCAGCGATACGAGCCCTGCCTAACCAAAACGTAGTGACATGAGCGAAACTGTGGTTTACTCGCTCGGCGTTTGCCGTCGATGGCGAGTCCGTCTGCAGTTGTCGTTCCCGCATAGTTCCAAGGCCGTGGGTTCGCGGCACCCTTATATCCGCCGGGCTCTTGATCGTCGAGAAAATAGCCGCTTGATCAATTGCTCGGCCCTGGCGGCGAAGCCGACACCGGATCAATGGTATTTCGTAATGAGGTTGCCTAGCTGGCGGAACTCCTCTGCACGGGCGCTACCCTTGCGCCAGGCGAGCGCGATCTCACGATAGCTGCGGTCCGGCAGCGGATAGGTCTTGATGTTGGTCTTTTTCAAGATGCCGCTGTCCTCGGCCATCTCGGGCAAGAAGGTAATGCCGAGATCACTGTCCACCATTTGCACAAGCGTCTGAAGGCTGGTGGTCGAGAATTTGCTTACCTTGTCGAGGTTTCGGATCCGGCAGGCGGCAAGGGCGTGATCGCGCAGACAGTGGCCGTCGTCGAGCAGCAGCACGCTTTCGCTTGGCACGCGCTGGAGCGAATAGTGTTTGGGGTCGACGAGCCGCGTAGTGCGATGGCAGGCCAGACGAAAGGCATCCCTGAACAGCACGAGTGTCTCGACATTTTTGAGCGCAAACGGCAGCGCGATGAGGATCGCATCGAGCTGACCTGCCATCAGGCCGGCATGAATGCGCTCGGTGATGTCCTCCCGCAGATAGAGCTGTAGCTTTGGATACTGCTTGCGGATGCTCGGGATCACCGCAGGCAAGAGAAACGGCGCGATCGTGGGAATTACGCCGAGCTGTAAGCGCCCGCTGAGCGGTGACTGACGGCCTTGCGCGACTTCGATGAGACCCTCAAGGTCGTGAAGGCATAGACGTGCCTGCGTCACCACCTCCTTACCCACGCTCGTGATGGTCACGCTCTTGTTGGTGCGGTCCACCAGACGCAGGTTTAGCACGTTCTCGAGCTCCTTGATCGCGACGCTGAAAGCGGACTGCGATACGTAACAAGCCGCCGCCGCGCGCCCGAAGTGCTTGTGCTGGTCGAGCGCCACCAGATAGCGCAGCTGCTTGACGGTGGGGAAGTGGGCGCTTGTTTTGCGAGCCATCGGGTCTCTCGGACGGTCAACGGATTACGATAAATAAAATGTATCATAGTAATATAAATATTTCATTTTATTTATTTACATATTGGCCTTAACTTATTGCTCCGGCAGCTGGATAGATAAGGAGCAAAACAATGACCAAGACTTTCACATTCGGCGTTGTGCACTTCACGGTGGCATTCGGCGTCGGCTATGCGCTGACGGGAAGCGTGCTTGTGGGCGGAGCGATCGCCGTAGTCGAGCCCGCGCTTAATACCTTGGCCTATTTCTTCCACGAGAAGGTGTGGGAGTGGCTAGGTTCACGTCGTGCCGACGGCAGCGCACCACAGCTCGTGGCACAACAGGTCTAAGGTTTACTTGAAACTGGCAATGAAAGGAGAAAACGCAAAATGACTGTCAACATCGGCATCTCGGAGAAGGACCGCACCGCCATTGCGGATGGGCTCTCGAAGCTCCTGGCGGATTCCTACACCCTTTATCTCAAGACGCACAACTACCACTGGAATGTGACGGGCCCGCTTTTCAACACGTTGCACTCGATGTTCGAGCAACAGTACACCGAGCTTGCGACGGCGGTCGACGAGATCGCGGAGCGGATCCGTGCGCTCGGCCATCCGGCGCCGGGGTCTTACAGGGCCTACGCCCGGCTCACCGAGATCGAGGAAGAAGAGGGCACACCCACAGCTGAGGAAATGATTGCACGGCTGGTGGAGGGCCAGGAGGCCGTGGTGCGCACGGCACGCTCGGTGTTCCCGGTGGTCGAGAACGCCGCCGACGAGGCGACCGCGGATTTGCTTACCCAGCGCATGCAGATCCATGAGAAGAATGCGTGGATGCTACGCAGCATGTTGGGCAATGCCTAAATAAGATATCCCTCCCTCCCCTTGAAGGGGGGGCGGGGAGGGGTTGCTCGCTCGACTTCAGTGGGATGGCGCGAGCACATATCCGTCTTCTCTATTCCCGAATACGCACCACGGCAAATCGGCTCGTCAGCGTGACGGCATCGCGGTTCCAAGCGCCGCGTGCGCCTACCCCATGCACCGGGTGCGTGCCGACCTGTTCGGAAAGGGCGGCACTGAAGTTAGCAAAGGTCGTATATACCTCGGCGGTGTAACCGCGCACGATGACGAAGAACCCGGCGCCATCGAGGCGCGACTGCACTGTCGCCTTATCGCCGAGCGTAGTCAGGTCGGTAACGACGCCGCGCCGGGTTAGCACGTGTAGCGCACTCTCGGTCAGGTCGATGACCATGGCTGTATCGCTGAGGCTATCGAAGGCGTCCGGGCTCGGTGTAGCCCAGGCTACCGCCAGCCACGCGGGCACGTCGGACAGATCGATGATCGTGTGCGCGTCGAAGTCGTGGCTGGTGGCCTGACCGAATGGCCGTGGGAAGCCGATCACCCTCACCGGGTCGCCCGCAGCGATAGTGTCGATGCTCAAGCCGCCGGTGGCAATGCGATAGCTCGCCGGATCGCTGCCGGTACCGGTGAAGTCGTAGAGGGCCACCGGCCGGCCGTTGATGGTTTGTAGACTCACCTGCAATAAGCTCGGAGCAACCTGGGTGGTCGTGCCCGCGACGCTGCTCAGCAGCATGCGCACGAGGCCGTTGGTCGTATCGAGCGTCGGGTTGGCGTGGATGTCGCCGCCCAGAGCGCCGAACGCCATGACCCGCTGGCCGACCGAGATGTCGTCGCTGCTCGCCAGACCCGTCAGCTGCTTAGTGACGATCGCGCTCGGATCGAGGGCAACCGTGACATTGTCGTTGAAAATAAACGTCCCATCGGCGCGCACCAGCGTCGCGCCGCGCACGGTCAACGTGTTGCCGTTGCGGGCGACCACACTGCCTCGGACCACATCGGTGTCGCCGAAGGGCACACTCGAGCCGGCGTAGACCTCGCGTGCGTGAAACGTGTGGCTGAAGATATTCAAATAGCCGGCGGCAACAGTGGCTGTACCCGCCGGTTTGGTCTCGAGCACGGCGAGGCCGGCCGCCCCTTTATAAGGTATACGGTCGATCTCGAACATCGTGTCGGCGTCGGTCTTGACGGTGAGGCGGCCGTAGTCCCCGTGGCGCAGGTGAAATGGCCTGATGGCGACGATGTATTGGCTCTTGGCAAGCTCGACGCGCGCCAGGGGTCCACGCGCGCGATGGATTCGCGAGGGGTTGGCCTCGACGTCTGCGAGCAGCAGCGGCGCGACCGTGACCGTCTCGTTGGCAAGGTCAACGACATTCGTGGCCTCGAGATCGAAGTCCAACGTCAGAATCGCCGGCAAACCGGGGCGCACGATCAGCGCTTTGTGACCGTCGAGCTTCACGTGCACCGTCAGATTGGTCAGCAGATTGCCGTCGGTATCGAGGGCGGCCAGCGGCACGGTGTCATGACCCGACATCGCCCGGATGTCGGCGTTGGCGAAATCCAGCGTCATGTCTACTTGGGCGTAGATACCGCTCGGCACGGTGGCGGCGGTGAGGAACTCGGTGAGCTCAGTGTACTGCGCGAAGTCCACGCGCGCGTTGATCGGCAAGGTCTGGACCACGGCGCCGTCGGCGCGCTTAAGGGTCAGGGAGACGACGTCGACCGTGTAAGTGGCGAAATCGCCATCGGCATCGGTCAAGGCGATCACGACCTCGCCGGTGTCTGCGGCGCTGCCGCTGTCGCCGTTACTGTCGCCGCCGCAGCCGGTTACAAGGAGACCGGTGAATAGCAGCGCGCTCAGCAGCCAGGTGCGCAAACAGCTTGAAAGGGCGGCGACCCGAAGGTCACAGGACGAGGGGGAAATCGGTGTCATGGCGTGGTCCTCCCCTGACAGGTTCGATAGGTTTTTCCCGCTGATGGGACTGTTAACGCTCGAGCGCGATGGCGGTTGACAGCGAAAGGTGTCGGCGACGCCGACAATTCTACTAGCGGGGTTTCGCCCCCGCACGACGACGTACTTTCGTTTCGGCGAAAGTACGCAAAGCCATCGCGCCTGCGCCTTCGCCCTTCGGGTTCCCTCGCGCAACCGCTGGCCTCAGCGGGTTCTCCGACGGCACGTCCATGTGCCGGCGTCGAACGCCGGGGTCCTTGCCCGGCCCCTTCGGGCCGGGGCTTCGGCGGCGCGGTGCGCTCGGCTCGGCGAAAGGCGCAAGAACTGCAACAACACCTCACTCCTCATACCTCACGGGCGCACCGCTGCGCGCCTTCGAAGGGGCGGAAAAACCAACGGCTAACCGTTAACGATTAACGACTCACGGCGTTCAGCTCCCCAAAAAGCGCAGGAGAAGTTTAGGCATCGAACCCCTAAGGAGTTCTGGTGTTGGACAGAACCCCACGTAGAGGGTAGCCTTTAATTAAGTACCTCCTGGAAAATGGCCATGCACAACGAATTCACAGCCATTATCGAGCGCGATGGAGATTGGTTTATCGCCTACTGCCCGGAAATTCCGGGGGCGAATGGGCAGGGTCGGACCAAGGAGGAGGCGCGCAAGAGTCTATCGGAAGCTATAGCCCTGATTCTCGAGGATCGTCGAGAGGATGCGTTGAAGGGTATTCCGCCCGACGCTGAGCGAGAGACGGTGACGGTTGGGTGAAGCGCAGCGCGCTCCTTCGTCATCTCCGACAGCATGGTTGTTACTTGAAGCGGGAAGGCCGTTCGCATTCCTTGTGGTGCAATCCCGCGACGGGGGCAATAGAGGCCGTGCCTCGGCATACTGAGATCCCCAACCGGTTAGCCTCCAAGATTTGCCGAAATCTTTCGGTGCCAGAGATTGGGTGAGCGAGCTACCGCCCTGATCCTGGATCGGGCCGACTCTGACCAGTCATAATTGCTCTAGCTCCCAGTCCTCAGTCCATTGTTTCTATGCCCCTCAGGGGCGCATTCCTTCCTAAGAAGCCGGACTTACCTTTGCATCTTTCCAGTCAGTAGGTTTGATTGACTAGGCCGAGCTCGAAAGTAGTCGAGTGACCTTAAGCTGCTTGCCGGATAGTCGGATAGACGGCGCACTATCGACGATGAACGGCACGTTCCCACCCAGCGGTTAAAACTATAGCCATAGGGGGTGCCGTCGTAAGGACAGGGGGACTAGCTGATGGCTAGGCTATTCGATTTGCTGGGGACGGAGGGGTGACAGCGGTGCGCAATAAGGCCGCAACCGCGCTATTCACCGCCGGTGTGTTTCTACTGGTGCTGGGCGCCGGCGTCTACCTATTCGACCGACCTTGGCAGCAGTTGGCGATCGCCAAGCTGATCCCTTTAACCCTGACGCCATCGCCGATGTTCGGTGCCCTGGGCGGTAGCTTGCCGAGTTTCGCCCATGTCTGCGCTTTCGCGCTCCTTACCGCTGCCCTACTTGGCGGCGGAAGACGACTTAACCAGGCGGTCTGTGTCGGCTGGTTTTCGGTGAATGTGGCCTTCGAGTTAGGCCAACACGCGCGGCTTGCCGAACCCGTAGCCAAGGCTGTGCCTGCCTGGTTCGTGCACGTTCCCATTCTCGATCAAACAACAACATACTTTCTCAGCGGAACGTTCGATCCGCTGGATATCCTGTTTGCCGCCCTAGGAGCGTTAACTGCATACGTATTAATAGAGGGCACATACGCTCAAGGGGTGCGCCATGAAGCTTGAATTCTCCCGTTACGCGACTGTCATCCGCTATTTGGCGCTGTTCCCTTTAGTGACCTTCGGATTGTTGAGTATCCTGGCCACCGGCGGCGGCGGAGGCGGGGGTGGCGGCGCTGCCCCAGGCGGTGGCAGCACGCCGTTGTCCCCGGTTGCCGATGCCGGTAATGACGCCACGACGCTGCAAGGCGTTAGCGTGACGCTGGACGGATCCGCTTCTTTCGATCCCGAGGGCCAAGCGCTCAGCTTTCAGTGGACGCAGGTCGCTGGCCCAGCCGTCACTCTGAACGGCACCACAAACGTCAAGCCGAGCTTTACCGCGCCTTCGGTTGCCGCCGCGCTAACGTTCGAGTTGGTGGTGACGGCGGGAACTCGCACGAGTGCTCCGGATTCTGTCAACGTTACGGTCGCCGCCAGCGGTTATGAACCCGCAAGCGTCATCGACACGCCCGCCGGGACGCGGCGGGTAGACAGTGTCCGGGTCGCGGTCGATACCGCAAGCGGACGTGCGATGGCGCTCTACAGCACCGACGGGCAGTCGACCGAAGCCGGCCGAGGAAATGCCTCCCATCTTTTTGCGACGCACTTCGACGGCACGCAATGGGGCAACCCGGTGCCGGTCGACGGCGCGCCGTTTGGTGGCTTGGTGGCGGGCGATGTCGCTTACCTCGGCAGCGGTCGCTACCTGGCGGGATGGATCGAAGAGAAGCGTTCGTTTCCGGGCGGATTTTTCGTGAAAGCGAGTTTCTATGATCCGACGGGTGGCTGGGAACCGGTCCAGACGATCAAGGACTATTCACCGACTTTTCCCACCAACGCCTACACCAACCCGACTGTCCTCTACGCGGGAGCGGATCCGGCGACCGGGAACGCCTTCTTGGTATGGGAGGATCTTTTCGATTCATTGCTCTTCATGGACTACCGTGCGAGCAGCGATTCCTGGAACGATATGAGCGGGATCGCCGGCAGTTCTTTCGTGGACTACGTTTGCGACGGCGTACGCTGCGTACTGCTGACGCAACCGGACACATCGCTCAGCCTGACCGCCGTGCATTACGCCCTGGCGACCGGCGCGATCACGAGCGCAAGCGTGGAACCGCAGGCGATTAATTTCCGCGATCACTCGATCGTCGCGACCAATCATGGCATCTATGCCATGTGGACCTCACCACCCGACGTGTTGAGCAGTTCATTTTATGTGGCCTACCGTCGACTGCCTGCAGGGACGACGACGTGGGAAGCAAAACTATTGTTGTATGCGCCGCCGGTCGGTTTTAGCGTTGGCGGGTGGCCACGGCTGGCGGCGTCGGTGACCGGTGAAATGAAGGCTTTCTTCACCCAGATTCCGATCGGCTCGCCCGGTGAGGATTCGCTGCTGGCGNNCCGTCGCGCAAACTTGGTCCGCAGTGGAGACCGTGCGTACGCCGCCGGACCAGACCTCGGGCGTCGGCTTGAAAGCGGCGTACGTGAACGACACCGATGTGGAGGTTCTGTGGCCGTCGTCGACGGGCCTACACACGCAGCGCTTTGTGGCCGCTAGCGGGTGGCAGGCGGAAACGCAGGTGGACGCGCAGGTATTTACCTATTATTCCGTGGAATTGCACGGCCGCATGCCGGCTACGAATGAGGCCATGATCGTGGTCGATGACTCCTACGTTCCGCAGTTCAATCGCACCGCGAGCGGCGCCTGGTCCGGCGAGCAGGATATGCCGCTCGGGCTGCCGGGCGGCTCGGGTCACGTCAACGTGGCCACCGCGCCCGACGGGACGGCCGTGGCCACGTGGATGCAATGGGAGCTCGAGAAGGAAGCCGTCTACGCTTCGCATAAACCGGCCGGCGGCAGCTGGCAGGCGCCCGTGCGCCTGACGGCGGTCGGCGACAGTGCGACGGAATTGCGCCTGGTATATGCCGGCGCCAGTCGCTTTGCCGCGGTGTGGAGCGCAACGCGCAGCAGCGCCACGAATGTCTATGCATCGACCTTCGACAACGCATCGCAGCTGTGGAGTCCAGCGGTCGCCGTCCCCGGCGGCGCGGTGGGCTTCGATGACAGTCTCGCCATTGCCGCCGACACCGCCGGTAAGGTCATCGCCGTCTGGTATCTACCGGCGGGGGCCGGCTTACCTTCCGTGCACGCCTCGGTCTACGATGCCGCCGCAGGCACGTGGGGTGCCGTGACCGATGTTAACGATGACTCGGTCAGTGCGGGGCAAGCCGCTGCCGCCTCCGGCGCAGCGGACCGGTTCATGGTCGTGTGGAAGGAAAGCGATACCAAGAAAGTACGCGCACGTTCGTACGACGCGCTCGCCGGATCCTGGGACACGATCGTCGATCTCGATTCCGCCATCGTTATGAATACGTTCGGACAAGAGGCCACACGCGCGACAATCGCCTCGGCCGCGGCCGACGAGTACATGGCGTGTTGGCACATCGACGCCGACACGGACAGCAACAGCTCGGCCGACACGGCGCAGCTCCGTTGCCGCCATTACAGTGGCGCGACCTGGGCGGCGGCAAGCACCTTGGATGCGACCGCGATCCCCGTGGTCGGTCTCGGCGCGGAAATCGGAACACCCGATGTCATCCCGGGTGTCAGCGGCGATTACCTCCTCGGCTGGCGGCGCAATCAACAGAGCTCGGAAACAGAGTGGCGCGTGGCCCGTTACACCGCCGGAAGCTGGCAGGCTCACGAGACGGTGCACACCTCGTCGGCGACGCTTGGGTTGAGCTATGAAGACTACGCCGCGCCAACGCTGAGGCGCGATCAAAACGGCAACCTGCTGATAGTCTGGTCGGAAGTTACCGGGCTGTTTTCGCCGGCTAGCGGTTTTGCCGCGTATTACGACGCGACGGCGGGTGCCTGGCAGTCGACGCACAACTTCGAGCAGTCGGCGGGCGGGGTCGGGCTGGCGCGGGCGGCTGCCCGCACCGGCGGCGGTTTTGAGCTGAGTTGGACACAGGATAACGGTGATCGATTCGCCGTACATGCCAG
>JABAOD010003827.1_pt5 | contig 15343 bp, 14 predicted proteins | sample 7062151 | NCBI WGS metagenome assembly JABAOD01 (sample SAMN14538626, study PRJNA623070) | marine sediment metagenome | biome: marine biome [ENVO:00000428]; feature: marine pelagic biome [ENVO:01000023]; material: deep marine sediment [ENVO:00002113] | place: India: Gulf of Khambhat ... | reverse complement strand
TCGGACTCCGCGTACCGGAGGAAGAGGTGACGCGCGAAGGCCTCGAGCTTCAGGTTGTCCCGGGCTGTCTCGGCGGCGAGCAGAAACCCCAGTCGGCCTTGAGCGATCCAGAAGGCCACCTTGAAGAGCGTCTCGTTCAGCCGGAGCAGCTCCGGGTTGCGCATGCCGGCCGGCTGCGAGGCCAGCCGTTCCACACGCGTCTTCAGGGCCTCAAACTCTTCGCTCGTCGTGACCCGTCCAAGGTCGAGCCGTAAGATCACGAACTCGCCATCGCTGGCCGCGGTGGACATGGGCGCGAGGTCGCGGGTCAGCCGGTAGTCGGCCCGGGCTTCCTCTTCCCGTGCCAGCTTCAGGTTCAGGTCACCGCGAAGCTTGGCCAGCCGAGCCTTGTTCTCGTTGGACAGTCGCGACCGGTCGACGGCGCCGAGACCTTCGATGGTGCTGGCCGGATCCAGTTCGGCCAGCGCCTCGACCGTTTCCAGAACCGACCGCTGAGCCACGAGGTCGAGGTTCAGGTCGAGCAGGCGTTGCAGCTCGCCGGCAGCCTCCGAGCCGCGTCCGAGAGACGCGAGCAGCCGCGCCCGCGCGACGTGAACCTCCACCCAATCGGGTCGCAGCGAGCTGACGACGCGCAGGTCTTCGTCGGCCTCGTCGAATCTTCCCAACTCGGCCCGGGCCCGCCCCCGATAGAGCAGCAGTTCCGCGCGGCGTCCCTCCTCGGTCACGACCGGAAGGGCGTGTGTGATGAGCGAGTCCGCTCGCGCGTAGTTTCCGAGGTTGAACTCCGCCGAGCCGAGGAAAGCTGCCACCTCGGTGCTGTCGCGCTGGCTGGATGAATAGCGCAGCAAGCTCTCCGCCGCGTCCCGCGCCTCCTGCCACTCCTCGCGCAACAGCCGGGCCCTGACGATCAAACGCAGCGCGTCGTCAGCCCACCGGCTGTTCGGCTTGGTGAGCACGATGCGCTCGGCCTTCTCGATGCTGGTTCCCAAGGTCGCGCGGCCGCTGGATCCGCGCCCCTCCTCGATCTCTCTGACGCCCTCTTGGAAGAGGCGGTTGGCGTTGTAATAGGTATTGAAATAGACACAACCGGCCGCGGCAGGAGCCGCGGCCACCAAGAGAACAACGCAGATGAGCTTGCGGGGTGGGTGCCGAAGCCTATCCACCCGAGCCGTAGGACGACCAGACCCGCCGGCCATACTCCGCCAAGTAGTTAACCACCGCATCGGCCAACGCATCTGCTATCTTCGCCTGATACGACGGCGACCGCAACAGCTTTTCCTCGGACCGGTTGGATAGGTAGCCGACCTCGACCAGCACGGCGGGCATCGTCGCACCGACCAGCACCTTGAAGGGGCCTTGGCGCACCCCTCGGTCGGGCGTGGAAAGCACGGCGCCCATGCTGAGATTGATGTAGGTCGCGAACCGTCTCGACTCTCGCAGATTCGCCGTCGATTGGAGATCGCTGAGCATGAACTGGAGTGGGTCCAGATCCTCGAGCGGTCGGTCCGCCTCGAAGCGCAGCGAGGCGTTTTCCCGCAGCGCGACGCGTCGGGCTTCCTCCGTCTTGGCCAGGGCGAGGAAATAGGTCTCGAAGCCCTGGGTCGAGTTGGGCTTGCGCGGCATGGAGTTGCCGTGGATGGACAGGAAAAGATCCGCCGTGACCCCGTCGCCGCCCAGCTGGGCGAAGCGGGGGCGGTCGGCGAGATCGATGAGCGTGTCCCGGTCCCGGGTCATGATCACCTGAATCCCCGGCTCGCGCGCGAGCCGCTGGGCCAGCCGGCGGCCGATCGCCAGCGTCACCTCTTTTTCCTTGGTTCCCAACACCCCCACGGTCCCCGGGTCTTCTCCGCCGTGGCCCGGGTCGATGACCACGGACCAGGGGCGGCCACGCTCCGGCGTCCCGACCGCGGCCGGGGGCCGCTCGACCAGGCGGCCGTCCAGGTATCTCCAGCTTCGGACCTGAGCGCGTGGCAGCCAATCGAGTGCCCAGCTCACGGGGATCATCAGTCCGCCGCGCCAGCGATATACCGGGTTCGCCAGTTGAAAGACGTCGATACCGACTATGAAGAAAGGCGACTCCTCCGTGAAGTGGATCCGCTCCCCCTCCATCTGGATCGCCCCTTCGACCCAACGGTAGCCGAGCGCCTCGGCCAGCAGCACGGCCGGCGCGGCCGGATACCCGCGGTGGCGTTGTACGGGGACGGAGTGCGTCGTTCCAGCTCGGACGATGATCAGCGACTCGGCGGTCGGTCGCGCCCAGCTCGAACCGCCCAGCAGCGTCAGCAGCCCCAGGCTAACGCCTCCGACGTGCCCGGCCCATCTCCCGTTCCGCCTCACGCTTCTTAATATCCTCCCGGCGGTCTCGATGTCGCTTCCCCCTCGCCAGGGCGAGCTTGAGCTTCGCCACACCGTTGCGGAAGTAGATCTCCAGAGGAATCAGCGTGAGGCCCGCCTGCTCGACGCGCCCGATCAGGCGGCGGATCTCCCGGCGTTGCAGCAGGAGCTTGCGTCGCCGCTTGAACTCGTGGGCCTCGGGGCCGGCCGGCTTGTAAGGCCCGATATGCAGGTTGTAGAGCCAAGCTTCCCCACCTTCCACCCGGGCGAAGGCATCCGAAAGGCTCGCGTTGCCTTCGCGCAGCGACTTGACCTCGCTCCCGAGCAGTACCATCCCGGCCTCGAACGTCTCCAGGATATGGTACTCGTGGTGCGCCTTCCGATTCCGGGCGACTAGCCTTACGCCGTCTCTGGACATGGGAGCTTCGGCTGGAAACCGTGGGGGTCCTTTATTATCGCAACAGCGCTCGCACCGCGCAAGTGACGCCTACTCCAACACTTCGATCTGCTCGCGCCGCACGCGCCTCATTTCGTGCACCTGCGCCACCTCCGCTCCGAGCACGAAGAAGATCGCCAGATAGTAGAGCCAGACGACCACCACGACCAGCGTCGCGATACCGCCGTAGATCGAGCGATAGCTGGCGAGGCGCGTCAGGTAGAAGGCGAAGCCGAACTTCAACAGCTCCCAGCAGATGGCGGTAAACGCGGCGGCGGTGATGGCCATGCGCCACGGTACGCGCCGGGCAGGCATGTATTTGTAGAGCAGCAGGAAGAGCAGGAAGATGAAGGCGACGGCGGTGACCTGTGCCGAGATCGCTTCGAGGACTCCGACATGCGCGGCGGACAGGCCCAGAAACTCGAAGCCCCGTGCCTTGGCCAGGTTGAAGACGATGGTGATGCCGATGTTGAGGATGACCAACACGCTTGAGACCAGTACCATCTCGGCGTCGAAGATCTTTCCCTGGATTATTCCCCGGCTCTGGCGGAGGTCGAACACCTCTCGGAGCACGGCGCGAATCGCCCCGAACAGCCGCGTGGAAAACCAGACGAAGGCGACGAAGCTGATGAGTCCGATCGCCTGTCCGCGCTCGACCGCCAGCGAGATGACCTCTTCCGGTAGGTTGCGGCCCGCGCTCTCAGCGGCACCCTCCCCCAGAACGGGCACGACGACGTCGAGGTATCGGCGGAGCTGCTCGATCGGTTCGACACCCGCCGCCTCGGCGGCAGCCTCCAGCGTCAGGCTGAGCAGCGAGACGATGATCAGCAGGAAGGGTACGGCGGCGACCAGAATGCTGAAGGTCAGGCCGCTGGCGAGGACGAAGATATTGTCGTCCTCGGCCTTCTCCATCACCCGGATCGTGTAGTCCTTGAGGGCCGCCCACGCCCCTGCCGCGGCGGCCCGGGCCCTGTCCAGCCACCGGCGCTCCTCCGGTCGCGCCTGGGCGGAGTCGGAAGCTTCCAAAACAGGGGGCGATCGGCAGAGCGGCTAGGCCGACTCCTCCGCAGACTGGGAGCCTTTCCGGGTCGAGCGCGCCTCAGACATCTGATCCTCGAGCTCGTCGCGCGCCGCGTGCGCAGCCTTGCGCCCGGCGTCGATGGCCTGCTGGGCACGCTCGCGTCCCTGGGAAACGGCGCGCTTGGCGGACTCGTACCTGTCCTCGACCTGCTGGCGGCCCTGCGTGAACGCGTCCTGGAAGGTCTCCTGCAGCTCACCCGCCTTCTCCTCGGCACGTTCGCGCAGGCGCCGCGCCCGCTCTTTCAACTCCTGTTGGGTTTCGGCGCCCGACTTCGGCGCCAACAGCAGCGCCGCCGCAGCGCCCAACAGGGCACCCCAGATGAACGGTACGAGCCCGGAACCGGATCGCTCGATCACCACGTAAGGCACGCCGTCATCGTCGTAGTCAGCCATATAGCGATTCCTTTCACGCTAGATCCCCCGCGCCTCCACGCTGGCGCTAGCTCTCGCGCAGGGCACGGCGTAACTCTTCCATATCCACCGGCCGGCCCAACTCGACCCAGCGCACCCCCTCCGCTTCGACCCGGTCACCGATGTCTCCGGGGGCACACAGGATCGTTTCGGCCGCCGACTCGGCCAGGCGCTCGCGCGCCTCCGCCGGGACCGCCACGTCCACCTGGTGGCCCTCCCGGGCCAGAGCCCGAGCCAAGGCGTCCCGGAGGGGACCTTCGTTGTGGACGAGGAGGACGCGCCGGCGGGCCATAGCGACCTCACATTCTTGGCGTGGGCTAACAACCGCAGTCAGGAAGCAAAGATAGGTGTCGGCGGAAGCGAATTCAACAAGTGAATGCAGCCAGCGTCGCCGTCGCCCGCGCAGCTCAGTCTACACGATCTCGACCTCCAACCCATCGAACGCCGGACTCACGTCTTCAGGCAAGCGCGCCGCGGTGTCCGAGTAGTCGACCCGGTGCGTGAGGTGTGTGAGGTAGGTCCGCCTGGCACCGAGGCTGCGAGCGGCGGCCACGGCTTCCTCCACGTTGAAGTGCGTCGGGTGCGGACGCCCCCACCACAGCGCGTTGATCACGAGCACCTCGACACCCAGCAGCGCCTCCTGTGCAGCGGGCGGGATCTCCTTGCCGTCGACGATCACGCCGAGACCTCCGACACGAAACCCGCACGAACGGGTGTCGCCGTGTGGAAACGCCAGCGTCTGGAGATCGAAACCGGCGACACGCAGCGAGTCGCCCGGCTCGAACGGGCGCAGGTCGATCTCGGGGGCGCTCGTCCCGGGACCGGGCTGGATCGCGTCGTCGAAAATATAGGGGAAGCGGCCGCGAAGCTCGGCCGCGTGCTCGTTCGCGACGTACATCGGCAGCGCACCTCGACCACGCATGCTGAATATGCGCAGATCGTCGATGCCGTGAACGTGGTCGGCGTGCAGGTGCGTGATGAAGACCGCATCCACCCGGTCGATTCCGGAGTTCAGCAACTGCAGCCTGAGCTCGGGTGGCGTATCGACGAGCAACACCCGGCCGTCCGCCTCCAGCGCCAGGCAATGGCGCCCGCGCCGGTTCTTCGGGTCGTTGGACTTGCACACGGGGCAGTCGCAGCCGATCACCGGCACGCCGAAACTGGTCCCCGTGCCCAAGAACCGAAGTCTCACGCCGTCAGCGTCTCGATCCGCACGACGTTGGTGGTGCCACGTACGTGAAACGGGATGCCGAGGGTCACCACGACGCGATCGCCCGGCCCAGCGAGGCCGCGCTCGATCAACTCGGCCCGGGCAACTGCCCACATGTTGTCCCAGCTCGCCTCCTCGGTACAGAGCACCGGCGCGACGCCCCACACCATGGCGAGCTGTCGGACCACACGCGGCGAGTCGGTCACCGCCAAGATCGGCACGGGCGGGCGCCGCGAGGAGACGACTCGAGCGGTGAAACCGCTGCTCGTGAGAGTGACGATCGCTGGCGCGCGGATCGCCCGAACCGCCTCGACCGTCGCGCAAGCTATCGCCAATTCGGTGGACGTTGGACCTGAGGCATCTTGGAACGGCGGCGGCACGTCGTAGGCCGGGCCCGTCGCCAACACCGAGCTGGCCGATTCGATCTCGCGGATCACCCGCGCCAGCGCGCTCACCGCCGCCACGGGATAGCGGCCGATCGCCGTCTCGGCGGCCAGAAGCACCGCGTCCGTTCCATCCAGAATGGCGTTGGCCACGTCCGAGACCTCGGCGCGGGTCGGGCGCGGCCGCTCCACCATCGATTCCAACATCTGAGTCGCAATCACGACCGGTCGGTAGCGGGTGTTCGCCTGTCGCACGATGCGTTTCTGGACCAAGGGCACATTCTCGAACGGCAACTCGGTGCCCAGGTCGCCGCGCGCCACCATGACCGAGTCCGATTCTTCGATGATCGAATCGATGTCGTCGAGCGCGACATCCTTCTCGATCTTCGCCATCAGCAGCACGTCGTCAGGTAGGCGCGAACGCAAGTCGCGCACATCGCTCGCCGAGCGAACGAACGACAGCGCCACACAGTCGGCCCCGACCTCGAGCGCCAGCTCCAGATCTGCCACATCTTTTTCCGTCAGGGCGGGGGCCGAGACGCGGACGCCGGGCAAGTTGATCCCCTTCCCCCTCGATATCACGCCGCCCTGCACGACCTCCGCCTCGACTCGCGGCGGCGCCAAGCCACGCACCCGCAGCTCGACGCGCCCATCATCGAGCAGAATTCGCCCATCCAACCCGACCTCATCGGCGAGCGTCGCGTAGGTGACCGGCAGGTCTCCCGGCCCGGCCTGGTCGCTTGGGGCCAGCACGATGCGCTCACCCGGCTCCAGGCGGCGCTCCCCGGCCAGCTCGCCCACCCGCAGCTTTGGGCCCTGCAGGTCGACCAACAACGTCAGCGGCTTGCCGCTGCTCACTTCACACTCGCGCAGCGACCGCGCCACCGAGCGCACCTGCTCCGCCGTGCTATGCGACATGTTGAGACGGGCCGCGTCCATCCCGGCCCGGCTCAACGCCTGGATCGTCGCCGGGTCCGAGGAAGCCGGTCCCAGGGTGCAGATGACCTTCGTCTTGAGCAGTCGCTCTTTTCCACCGTTCATCGCGGACAAACTCTCAGGCGCTCGGACCCGCGTCAAACGCGGGCTCAAGGTCGGAACTGGTTCCAGAGGTCGGGAGCCTGCGCGGCGAGATCGCGGAGGACCGCCGCGACCTGGAGTATCGCGCGGGCGGGATCGAGAGGGTCGCCCGGCGGTACCGGCACACCGGGGGCGAACGAACCTGCGACGGGCTCGGCCATCGCGATAGCGACCGTCAGGGTCAGGCTCTCGCCGGGTGCCAGCCGAAGCGGGCCATGGGCCTCGGTCAGGCGGTAGTCGTCGGGCTGGGCCGGGGCATGGCCGATGTCCGGCGAGGGGTGGTCGGCGATCGGATCGCCCGCGGTCAGGCGGCCTGCCAGCAGACGCCAGCCGAGGCCGTGACGGTTGCCGTCGTCCCAATCGTCCACGCGGCGCCAGAAGGTGAGGTTCCGCTCGGTCGCGCCCGCGGGCGGCTGCAAGCTAACCAGCCCGACCATCGCCGGCTTGTCCGCGAGGCTGCCGAGGTTCGAGTCGCGGAAATCGGCATCGTAGAGGAAGGTGAGGTCGAGATCCGGATCAAAGCTGCCGACGTCGTCCTCCGAGCCGCCGATGTCGGCGTCCAGCCCAAAGCCCACGTAAAGCTGGGTGAAGGTGTAGCCGCCCTGCGGCACCCACGGGTAGAGGCGGCGGTAACGCTCATCGGCGCTCACGTTCTCGACCACGAACTGAAGGAAGATCAGATCCTGTACGACGGCGCTGTCCACGCTGACCAGCGTCTCTTTGACGGCCAGCCCCTGGACCGATTCGCCCGGGAAGTTGCCGGTGCCCCAGTACTCCAGCTCCATCACCTGCCGGCGGGCTGTTGAAGCCTCGGTCTGAGGACGGCGGCCCACCCAGGCGACCTCGAAGACCTGGCTGGCCAACGTGTCCCCGGCCCGGACGCCGGCGTCGGCGCCCAGAATCGCCGCCACCAGGAGGCGGCCGCCAGCGGAGTAGCTCGTCCCCGACCCCTTCGGCCACTCGAGCGCCGGCTGCGAAAAGACGAAGCCGGCACAGGTTTCGCCGTTGCTGTTGGAACGACAGGTGACCCGCCCCTTGTCCAGCAGGAAGGGGCAGTCCCGTCGGCAACCTCCTTGTAGTGCCGCCTCCACCGTATCCAGGCTCTCCTCGGGAACCGTGACCGTGTCTTCCCAGATGAACACTTCGTTGTTCGCGGTGGCCAGCCGCAGACCCAGGCGATGTTGACCCGCGGCGATCGAGGTGAGCGTGGTGGGCGTTGTCGTCTGGAGCGAACCGCCGTCCAGGAAGACCTCGGCACCCTCCGGATCCGATATGACCATCAGGTTCCCAAAGACGGGCACGGTCGGCCGGTCCCGACCGTCGAGGCAGGCGCTCACGCACCCGAAGAGGAGCGCGGCACCTGCACAGGCGAGAACCAACCGCGCACTAGCCACGCATCACCTCGATTCGCGAAACCAGATCGGGGAGTACCATGCCGGCCGCCCCGGTAAGAAAGATGTCCATCGCCCGCGTCAACTCCGAGGGCACGACGTTCACCTCGATCAGCGTCGCGCCGCCCGCACGTGCCAGCAGGGGAAGCCCGGCCGCCGGATACACGAGGCCCGACGTGCCGACCACCAGCATCACGTCACAGCTCTCTGCCAAGCGCTGCGCCTCATCGAAGATGCCGGCCGTCAAGGCTTCACCGTACCAGACCACGTCCGGTCGCACGTAGGAGCCGCAGAGCGTGCAAACCGGGGGCTCCACCGATCCCTCGACCGCGGCGTGGGGAGGTTCGAGCTCGACGGGGTGTCCGTGGTCGAAGCACTTGAAGCGGCTGAGGTTCCCGTGCAACTCGAGCACCGTCCGTGATCCGGCGCGCTGGTGCATTCCATCGACGTTCTGCGTCACAACCGCGACGCGCGGCAGCAGAGCCTCCAATTGCGCCAGCGCCCGGTGGCCGGCGTGCGGCGCGCTCTGCTGCACGAGGTGCCGGCGGTAACAGTACCAGCCCCAGACCCGGGCAGGATCGCGGCGAAATCCCTCGGGTGAGGCCAGCTCTTCGGGACGGTAGCGGGCCCAGAGCCCCTGTTGCGCGTCTCGAAACGTCGGGACGCCGCTCTCTTTCGACATCCCCGCTCCTGTCGCCACGACCAGCAGGTCGGCCTGAACGATGGCCTCCACCGCGCGCTCCAGCTCACCCATCAGCACCTTCTCACCGCTCAAAACTGCACCCCATCTGCGAAAACCACCTCACCGCCGACAACCGTCGCTACGACCCGGGCCGCGCGGATGCGATCCGCCTCCGCCGATTCCAGATCCGTATCCCAGGCCGCGAAGTCGGCCCGGAAGCCCGGAGCGAGCCGGCCCCGGCGACCCGCGTCCCCGGCCGCTCGCGCGGGACCGCGGGTGTACCCCCACAAGACCTCCGCGCCACTCAGCCGTTCCTCGGGGTACCAACCGCCTTCGGGATGACCGCGACGATCGCGCCGCGCCATGGCGGCGAAGAAGCCCTCCCTGGGGTCCGGCGCCTCCACCGGCGCGTCAGACCCGAATGCGAGGATCGTCCCCGCCTCTCTCAAGCGGCGCAGCGCCATGGTGGCCCGGCACCGCTCCGGTCCCCAGCGCGACTCGGCGATCGGGATGTCGGTGAGCAGGTGAGACGGTTGCATCGAAGCGACGATCCCGGCTCGGGCCGGCCGGCTCAGATCGTCCGGATGCACACACTGAAGGTGCTCGATTCTATGGGGGATGCGTAGCGCGCTCGAATCCACGCGCTCGAGCGCGTCCAGCGTCATCCGGATCGCCGCGTCACCGATGGCGTGGACCGTGGCCGCCAGCCCGGCCCGAGCGGCGCGCTCGACATCGGCGCCGAACTCCTCCGGCTCGAGACGGCACACCCCGCGCTCCTTCGACCCCACGTACGGCTCCAGCATCCAGGCCGTCGACGAACCCAAAGCCCCGTCGGTGAAGTATTTGATTCCGCCGATCCGTAACCAGTCGCCGCCAAAGCCGCTGGCGATGCCGGTGTCGATCAACGCATCGAGGTAACGCTGCGGCAGATGGTGAAGCACCCTCAACCGCAGCAAGCCCGCGGCCTCCAGATCCTGCAGCAGCCTCAGCGAGTCCGGGCCTTCCACCGAGTGGACCGCTGTGACCCCCCAGCGGTGAAGCGCCGCCTGGCCTTCCAGCAGCGCCGACCGGCGCTCTCCATAGCTGGGACGCGGCCGACCCTCGTACCACCAGTCGAGCGCCCGCTCTTTCAGGACCCCGGTGAGCCGGCCCTTTTGATCCCGCTCCACGGTGCCGCCCGGCGTCTCGGCACGCTCGCTGCCGACATTCAGGCGCCGCAGAGCCTCCGAGCTGAGCCAGCCTGAGTGAAGATCGTGAGCGATGAGCGCCACCGGGCGGCCCCCGGCCGCCTCGTCGAGATCCACTAGCTCGGCTTGCGGGCGCAATGCCGGGTCCCAGCCCTTGAACTCGAGCCAGCCCGTGGCCGGCGCCGAGCGCGCTGCCACCCGGACCCGCTCCAGCACGTCCGCCATCGAGCTCGCGCTGGAAAGATCGGCCACACCACGCCCCAACGCCCACTCCACCAGGTGGATGTGCGAGTCGCTCAGACCGGGCACGATCGTGGCTCCACGAAGGTCCAGCCACTCCGCCGAGACACCGACTCGCGCCTCAACCTCGCTGAACGACCCGATCGCCTCGATTCGACCGTTACGCCAGGCGAGACACTCCACCTCAGGGCGTTCGCGATCCATCGTCCGGATCACGTCCGCCCGGATCGCTACCACTCGTTCGGACGACATCTTTCACTTGGGGAAGGTCGGCCGGGGCCTGCCCCCGCGCTCGAGGCCGGCTTGCTGGCCGTGCAGCCTCGCCCAGCCGCTCGCGGATCTCGGCGCCGCCGTCAGTCCAGCGACGAGCCCAAACCCTCGACCAGCTCGGGGCGGTGCCGGGCGATCCAGTCGTGCAGCGACCGCACCTGCGTCATCGACAGCTTCTGCACGGTCTGCAACGGCAAGCCGGGTATTATTGCGGCGAGGGACCGCCGCATCAGGTAATCCCGCTGCTTCCGACGCAGGTCGGAAGGGATGCTCGGGCCACTGGGCGATTCCGGGATCGGCTCGAGCAGCGTCTGGAAACTGTGGATCTGTCGGTCAGAAAACGATTCCGGTATCTGATGTCGGCGGCGGCCGATGAAGAAGGATCCGTCGGACTCCACCTTGCTCGCTCTTGCCATGCGTCATCCTTGAGGCGGTGTGTCGAAGCGACTCGCTCCTCCAGCTCGGAAAGCGGCTTGGCTTACTTTTTTCTTGAGAGTGCAACTGCTGGATATTAGCCCGACGGTCGGCGGCTGGCAAGAAAAACCCCGCTTTTCCGCACTCCTTCGCTCGCCCAGGGCCCGTTCAGGCGTCGCCGGCAGCGCGAGGCGGGGCCTGGATGACGTAGAGGGGGACGCTGGTGAGATGCCGTCCGTCGAGCATCACCTCGAAGGAGTAGTCGCCGGGGCGTGAGAACGAGACGCCGCTCAAGCCGAGCACGACGTGAGGCCGAATGGGCCGGCCGGGAGCGCCGGCGGGCACCCGGAGGGGCCCCTCGGCGCGAAACAGCTGGCTGCCGTCGGCATCGATGAGGCGGACCTCGAGGCGGTGGTCTCCCTCCTCGGTGAAATCGGCTCTCACCCTCAGCACGAAGACCATGGCGGCGTGGCGAAAGGGGAACTCCCGGGCCCAGATGGTATCGAAGACGCCGAGGAGGTTGAGCTTGCCTTCCTGGCTGACGTTGGCGGCGTCGGCGATGACGGCGAAGTCGAGATCCATCGCGAGGACTCAGAAATTGACGACGAGCGACGCGGCGAAGCGAGTGTCGACCTCGTCGAACTCGAAGATTACGTCGGGCACGCCCGGTGAGGTCAAGAGCTGGCGTACGGGCTGGTTATCAAACCTCAAGAGGTAGCTGATCTTGACGGCGAACGTACGGCTGATGCTCGTCGTGACCGCGGTCGACGCAATGACTCGCAGATCTTCGGTGTCTTCGAGGTTTTCGAGAACCTGGAGGTTGCCGTCGAGCACGGCGTTTTGGGTGAGTTGCTGACGGAGATCGATTTCGGCCTGGGCGCCGACGAAGCTGCGCTCAGCACCGCTCACCGGGTTCTCCTGCGTGAAGTCGCCACCGGCGTTAGCGGAGAGGACCGTCTCCTCGCGATCGATGATTCGGTAACCGAGGCCCAGGGCGGCGGCGTAGCGGTTTTCGATCCCCGCCAGTTCGTTGCGGTCCCAGTCTGCCGAGGTGAAAGCGAAAAGGCCGCGGCGGATTCGGTACCGGTACCGTGCGCCGGCGGCATACTCTTCGGCCGTCGTACGGGAAGTCTCGGTCACCACCAGCGAGCCGCCGTCGTTGCTGAGCGCGCGATCGCGGGTCCGGGTACGGAGCGCCGAGACCTCGACCGTGACCTCGGAGCGTGCCCACCCGTAAGTGAACTTATCGGAGATCGAGAGTGTGGTGACGCTCGAGTTGCCGCCGGTCAGAACGAACGAGAGGTCGGCCACGTTCTTCCACGCTCGCGTCTCCTCTTCCTGGGCCTTGGCCGGCCCGGCGAACAGGAGGGCCACTGCTACCGCAAGCGACGCTAATCTCATTGAGCTTTTCATGATCAGGAGAAGAATCACCAGGTTGCCGTTTTGGGTCGCGCGACCCCGGACGGCCCGGGCGCCGGCGGCCGCGATCCGCGGGACCGGGCCGAGGCAAGTTGGGCGTGCTGGGCGTGAGGAGTGTAGGCGGGTGAGGGCGCGAGTCAAGGTTCCGCTGGGCGGCGCGGACGCGACCGAGCAGCTAAGGTAAGCCCGGTTCCTCTCTCAGGGCCGCGACCAGCGAGTCGACGTCGGGCAGCCTTCCGTAGTACCCGAGGTAGCGGGCGATCCGTGAGAGCTGCGGCCAGTCGAGCGGGTCGATCATGTAGGCCACGCGCAGGTTTCCGTCTCCCCGACCCCGGGCACCCACCATTCGCTGCATGACCGCCTGGCTCTTGAGCGCACCGACGTCGTCGCGGTAGCGCTTGAACAGCTCGTCGTAGGCCAGAACCGCGTCGCTCCAGCGGCCGTCCCACGCCAGCCGGTCAGCCGTGATCCGCAGCCGCTCTCGCTCGGTGAGGCGCTCGCTCAGCAGCCAAGCCGCCTCCAGGGCCGCACGGGCCTGAGAGCGCTGGCCGCGCAGCGCGTAGGCTTCGGCCATCAGTCTGTAGGCCAGGGCGAAGGTCGAGTCGCGCTCCACGGCCTCCCGCGCCGCCTGTACCGCGTAGTAGTGGCGCCCCGCGAAGAAGTGGCGTTTCGCCTCTGCGTAGGCGTTGAGCGCGCCCGGCGAGTTCGTGAGGCTTCGGGCCGGGGCGAGGCTGGCATCGACGTCGCCGCGAGACTCACCCAACCGCCGACGAACGGTACGCGCCAACCCCGTGAGGGTAGCCAGCGTGTCGATCGAGTCGGACACGGCGGCCGCGACGCCATACAGCGTGTCTCCAGCCGGGCTCAGCACCTGCAGCGCGATGCTGTCGACCCCCGAGCCGCGGAGCAGCCCGGCGTCGACCACGGCCGCGTACCCGTTGGCCCGTGCCACCGTCAGCGCTTGCGCCACGGACAGGTCCTCCGAGGCGCCGCCACCCAGGCGCTGCGCCGACACCAGCGCGCGTTCGCGGGGAACCACCCGGAAATAGCTCGTCTGAATCAGATCCGACTGCAGAGCCACCGTCAGGGCCGCCAGAGAGTAGGCCGGCGTGCCCGCCGCCGGCGCGACCTCACCGGCGACAGGTTCCTGGACGCGGACATCCGAGACCAGCACCCACTGCCCGGAACTCGGGAGCAGGGGGCCCGCGAGTACCTCGGCGATCTTCGATACCGACGTCTCCACGAATGCCGGCGTTTTCACCGCGACGTTGGGGACCGCGACCTTGGGAACCGTGACCTTGGGAACCGTGACTTTCGGCAGGGTGACCTTCGGCAGCGACGGCGCCTCGACCTGGGGAACCGCGGCAGGCAACAGGTCACCCGCACCGCGGACCGCGCGGTAGAGATCGGGGCCGAAGACGAAGGCGACCGCCGCCACGGCCAATGCGGGGGGAGCGAACAGGAGAACGCGTCCCAGCAGGGGGCGGCGTCCGGGCCGAGCTTCTCTCGCCCTGGCTCGGCCGGCGGCTCGGAACCAATGCCGAGCCCTGACTCTGCCTCGGACGGGGGTCGCGGCCGTAGGCCGCGCGGCCCCGGCAGTCCCTTCCGCGATCGGCCTGGCCGCCCGCGGCCGGCGCGCCTCGACCTTCTCGCGGACGGCGGACGGGGCCTTGCGGCGCCTCTTCCGCACCGGCGGCGCTGACTCGACCCGGGGGCTCGGCTCAACAACGGTTCGCTGGCTGGCCTTCGATGCCCGCCGCCGGTCCCGCCGTGCCCGGGCGGCCTCAAGGCCTGCTTTACCCGCTCGGCGGCCCCCGACCGCGGCCCGCGAGGCGGCGCCGGCGACCCGTCGACCGCCGGCTCCGAACAGCCGGCCCACCAGGGTAACCGAACGGAGCACCGCCCACGCCCCACCACCCAAGAGACGGAGGGCGCCGGTGACCCCCGCCCAAACGCCGCCAAACAGCGCCCGCACGACCTGGCCAACCGCGCGAAAGGCGCGACCGATCGCCCGCCCCGTACCGGCGATCAGCCGCCACACCGCGCGGGCGATCGCGCGAGCGATTCGACCGATCACCCTCAGAATGCGCAGGGTGATCCCGGGTACCTTGGCGATACCAGCCGCTGCTCCTTGCGCCGCCAGGACCGAAACGCGTGACGCTTCGGCCCGCCACGGCTCCAGCTCGTCCCAGGTCCTCCTTAGAAAAGGCCCCCAGGGCTTGCGGACGGAGGTGACCTCGTGGGAGGCCGGCCGGTAGCGCCGCTCGACCGGCCGTTTCTTGGCGGCTGGCGCCTTGCTCACCGCGGTGTCCTCGGGGGAGAGTCCGAGGTCCGACGTTCGCGGCCCGAACGGTATATCCTCGGTCGAGCTGGCGGCACGGTCGCGTGGTGCCGCCACCCCTGACCCCGACCGTTTCAGCGTCCGGGCGCCGCTGAGCGGAAGATCGAGGTCCACCTTCTTGGCCGCGGGCCTAGAGGGGGCGGGCGGCTTGGAGGCCGTTCCTGCCCTGGAGGCCGTTCCCGCCTTGGAGGTCGTCGCCGGCTTGGATTCGGGTGGCGGCTTGGCGGCGGGCGGCTTGGCCGCGGGCGCCTGCTTGGCGGCGGCTGGTGGCTCCGGCACCTGGAGATCGAGCTCCTCCGCGCTCGAGAGGTCGACCAGTTTCTCCCACTGATCCTCGGCTGAGGCCTCGCTGCCGGTGGAAGCCTCATCCGCCGCCTGAGCGGCGGGGGCGGACGCCGCGGGTTTTTTATCGGGTCGCTTACGGTCGATGGCTGAGTCGTGGACGATCGCGGCGCCGGGCTGGAAGCC
>JABAOD010032973.1_pt1 | contig 15346 bp, 10 predicted proteins | sample 7062151 | NCBI WGS metagenome assembly JABAOD01 (sample SAMN14538626, study PRJNA623070) | marine sediment metagenome | biome: marine biome [ENVO:00000428]; feature: marine pelagic biome [ENVO:01000023]; material: deep marine sediment [ENVO:00002113] | place: India: Gulf of Khambhat ... | reverse complement strand
GGCACTTTTTTACGATATTCCCTGTAGCGTTCGCCGAACATCTGCAACAAATCCCGCTCTTCAAACTGCAAGGCCACCAGGATATACGCCGTCGTAACTGCAGCAAACAACAGGTGACCCACCGTCATATGTGGTGTTGCCCAGAAAGCGATTATGAATCCCAGCATAATCGGATGACGGACAAACTTGTACAGCATCGGGATTTTGAATTCCGGTGGCAACAATTGTTTCTGTTTCAGATTCATATACACCTGTTTCAGGCCGAACAATTCGAAATGGCTGATCATGAATGTTGAAGCCAGGACAATAAGCCAGCCCAGCCAGAACAGGGCGGTTAATATGTTCGTCCCGGCAGGATTATCCACGTGCCAGATGACACCTTGCAGGGGTTGCCAGAAATGATAAATCAAGATCAGCGCGAGGCTGGACAAAAGGACATAAGTGCTGCGTTCAATCGACAAGGGTATGAACTTTGTCCACCACTTTTTAAATCCTGGCCGTGCCATGATGCTGTGTTGCAGGGCAAAGACAGTCAGCAATATGAGGTTGATGATTACCGCCATTGGCCAGTTAGCGGTCATGTCGGCACCTGAATTTATGGTCTTGGGCACGACCATGTCCCCGATAAAACCGATGGCGTATAGAAATACAACAAAGAAAAGAATATAGCTTAGGACCCCGTAAATAAATGCTAGCTGTCGACCCATAACGACCACTCCGACTTGGCAGTGTTTATGTATGCCAAAGTATAGCCTGAATTTCTGATTCAATTAAAATCCCGAAAATCAGCTAATTTCAATGCTACGAGCAAGTATTAGCGTACAATAAATAATTTGTATTAAAGGTCTTGAGCCGATAATCGATTGCAGAGATGATTTTTGCCAATCTCATTGCAACAACTCATTTTTTATCTGCACTATCTATGCGATTGATTTATAAATAATAAACAGAAACTATCAAATTTAATCCCGACCTAAAGTTATGCTGCTTTGCAATATTTCTAATTTGGTCTGCACAGTTTGAGTGGTTGTACCTTGAGAAGAACAGCCTTGGGAGTAGAATGAAATAGTTCTATTAAATAATAGCTTGTAAACGGAAGTTCAGCTGATACAGGTAATGGACTAATGAGAAAATATCTCTTCAAAAAGATAGTTAACTGGCTCAACGAGGACATCGGTGAGTCGTATCACGATGTACCGCTTACCGGCTATGACCGCATGTGCGAAGAATTGCGGCTCGGTGATGTTTTGCTGATTGAAGGACGTTCCAGGATCAGTCGCATCATAAAGACTATCACCATCAGTCCCTGGACCCATTCCGCTATCTACATAGGACGTATTGATGAGATCAAGGATGGAGCATTACAAAACAAGATCGCCGAGCATTTCACGGGAGGGCACAATGAAATGTTGCTTCTGGAATCCTTGCTCGGCATGGGCACAATCGTCAGGCCGGTCAGTGTTTACAAGGAAGAGCACATACGAATTTGCCGGCCCAAGATTGCGTCCCTGGAAGACAGGTACAAGGTGATCGAATTTGCAGTCAACCAGCTTGGATATGATTATGATGTTCGGCACATACTCGATCTGGCAAGGTTCTTTTTCCCGTTTTCCATTTTGCCCAGGCGCTGGCGTTCGTCACTGTTTAATTTTCATGCCAAGCAACCGACAAGAAATGTCTGTTCCTATCTGCTTGCAGAGGCCTTTGGAAGCATCCAGTATCCGGTATTGCCTGTTGTAGGAAGGGAAGAAGATGGCAGTCTGAAACTTTTTATACGGAACACAAAATTATTGACGCCCAAGGATTTTGATTACTCACCTTATTTTGAGATCATCAAGTATCCTTTGTTCCAGATTGATGAACTCCAATCCTACCGATCTTTACCCTGGGATGAAAAGGAAACTGTTTTTGATTCAACCCAGGATATCAATATCAAGGAAAAACAGGAATCATGAATTTATTTAAGGAATATGTGGAATGCTGATTTTTCTTATCACTGGCACGTTGATAATTTTTGTCGCATTTTCCTACCTGAGATTACCATTAACTATCTGGGCGCTGGGATATTTCATTCTCTTACTAGTAACAACACTACTGTTTGAATCAGGGATGATGACCAGAATAACCCTCTGGACAATTTACATTCTCTTTTTCGCACCCTTGTTGGTACCTTTCATAAGACGCAACTGCCTGACTAAACCGATATTTGCTTTTTACAAGCAACAATTACCCACAATGTCGCTAACTGAAAAAATTGCATTGGAAGCCGGAACCGTATGGTGGGACAGGGATCTTTTTAGTGGCAAACCGGACTGGGAAAAGTTACTTAATTATCCTTCACCGGTCCTGACAGATGAAGAACAAAAATTTATTGATGGCCCGGTTCAGGAAGCCTGCAACATGATTGATGACTGGAAAGTCACCCATAGGGATTATGATCTATCAGCAGAAGTCTGGGATTATCTTGCCAGAAATCATTTTTTTGCAATGATCATCCCGAAACAATATGGCGGACTGGGTTTCTCTGCGCAGGCACATTCCGCTGTCGTCATGAAATTTGCGACACGAAGTGTTACAGCTGCAGTTAGCGTCATGGTACCCAATTCCCTGGGGCCTGGCATGTTGCTCATGGAGTATGGCACCGAGCAGCAAAAAGAGTATTACCTGCCACGGCTGGCTGATGGCACTGAAATTCCATGCTTCGCCCTGACATCACCGGAAGCAGGTAGCGATGCGGCCAGTATGGCCGATCATGGTGTGGTCTGTTACGGCGAACATGACGGCAAGAAAGATGTCCTCGGCATTCGCCTGACCTGGAACAAGCGCTATATCACTCTCGCGCCAATTGCTACGCTCCTGGGCCTGGCCTTTAAACTCTATGATCCGGATCACCTTGTCGGTGATGATGATGAACCCGGTATAACCCTGGCACTGATCCCCACCAATCATCCAGGTGTTCATATTGGTAACCGCCATAAACCTTTGAATGTGCCATTTCAAAATGGGCCCAATTCCGGAGACAACGTATTTATCCCTATGGACTGGGTCATTGGTGGCAGAGATCGTGTTGGCCAGGGTTGGCGGATGTTAATGGAATGCCTATCTGATGGTCGCAGTATCTCGCTACCGGCGTTGAGCGTGGGGGCTGCAAAGCTGGCCAGCAGCACCAGCGGCGCCTATGCCCGTGTCCGGCAACAATTCAATGTTTCAATTGGTGAATTTGAGGGCGTCCAGGAACGACTCGCACGTATTGCCGGATTGACATATTTGATGGATTCAGCACGAACGCTGGTACTGACAGCGCTTGATGAAGGTGAGAAACCGTCTTTACTGTCGGCCGTTGTAAAATACCATCTCACAGAATCAACGCGGACAGTGGTTAACGATGCCATGGATGTGCATGCCGGCAAAGGGATAATGCTTGGAGAGAGAAACTATATTGCCAATATCTATGATTGCCTGCCAATTGGGATCACCGTTGAGGGAGCGAATATTCTTACAAGAAACATGATCATATTCGGTCAGGGTGCAATACGATGTCATCCTTATGTCATGGATGAAATCAGATCAGTTACCGAAGAAGATAACAATGCAGGCCTGCTTGCATTTGATGATATTATTTTTTCACATGTCGGCTTCGTCATCAGTAATATCGTCAGAACTTTTCTCCTGGCAGTCAGCAATGGTCATATTCATCAACCCGGCATGAATCGCGGTACGAGGAAATACTACCAGCAGTTAATGCGCATGAATGCTGCTTATGCCATGCTGGCTGACATTAGCATGTTGATCCTTGGCGGCAGTCTGAAACGAAAAGAAAATTTGTCTGCCCGTCTTGGGGATATATTGAGTTATTCATACCTGGCAACAGCTGCACTCAAACGTTTCCATGAACAAGGTCATAAACATGAGGATCTGGTTCTACTGAAATGGAGTGTTGAATATTCGCTTTATCAAATTCAGGAAGCCGTATATGGATTTCTTGATAATTTCCCATTACAAAGCCTGGCTATTCTACTAAAAAGACTGATTTTCCCTCTTGGACGATCTTACTCGCCAGTTTCTGACAGACTTAACAGCGAGGTGGCTCATACCATTCTCAGTGATTCAGCGGCAAGAGACAGGCTTATTGCAGGCATGTTCATGCCGGATGATGCTACGGAACAAGTTGCCGTATTGGAACAAGCTTTCAAACAAGCGGTTATGTGCACACCCATTATTGAAAAATTGAGACGGTTTGCCCGGGAAAATAAATTGCAGAGCAAAAATATTCTCGATATTGCCCGTGAAGCAATACCAGTATCATTAATTAATAAACAGGAATTCGAGCAACTGGAAAAACTGATTGAGTTAAGAAACAACGTGATTGCTGTAGATGATTTTTCCACCGATGATTTTTAAACAGGAACAATGAATGCTCCAGCGTGAAACAGGCCATCGTGTAGTTAACCTTGTAGACGGAAGCCGCACTCCTTTCCTGAAAGCAACAGGTGTGCCTGGGCCATTCACGGCATCTGATCTGGCAGTCAAATGTGGACAGGCGTTATTGTTAAGGCAACCATTTCAGGCAGATGATCTTGACCAGGTGATCCTGGGTTGCGTTTCACCCAGTGCGGATGAGGCAAACATTGCCCGGATTGTTTCCCTTCGTCTGGGCTGTGGCTATCGCGTCCCGGCATGGACTGTCCAAAGAAACTGTGCCTCTGGTATGCAGGCAGTTGTCACGGCAGCTGAATCGATAGCATCCGGTGAATCAGAACTGGTGCTGGCAGGGGGCACGGAATCCATGAGTCATGCTGTCATCCAATATAACGAAGCGATGGCCATATGGCTTGGTCGGTTATCCCGGGCTAGAAATCTGAAAGACAGAATATTGCAATTCCTCAAATTCCGTCCCGGCATGCTAAAACCGGTGATAACCCTGCTAAAGGGTCTGACAGATCCGGTGGTAAATCTCTCCATGGGGCAAACGGCAGAAATTATTGCCCGACGCTTTGAAATCGATCGGGAGACCATGGATGCATTTGCACTTTCTAGCCATCATCGCCTCGCTGCCGCCTATGAAAAAGATCTCTTACCGGAGGTTGAAACGATTTATTCCGACAATGGCAGTTATTATTCGCGTGACGATGGTTTTAGGCCGGATACTAACCTGGAAAAACTGGGAAAATTAAAACCGGTTTTTGACAAAGAATTTGGTTCGGTCACAGCAGGTAACAGCGCACAAATCACAGACGGTGCAGCCATGTTGCTACTCGCGAGCGACGAGGCCGTTAAAAAATATAATCTGCCTACCATGGCCCGGATCATTGATAATGCCTGGGCAGCAATTGATCCGGCCCAGATGGGACTTGGGCCTGCACATGCCATGGCCAGCCTGATGAAACAACAGCAATTGTCTATCAATGACATTGATTTCTGGGAGATCAATGAAGCCTTCGCTGGCCAGGTATTAGCCTGTATGGCAGCCTGGGCTGATGAGAATTATTGCCGCGATGAACTGGGGCTGGACTCTGCAATGGGGCAAATCAAACACAATAAATTAAATATTCATGGTGGGGGCATCAGCCTAGGTCACCCGGTAGGGGCCAGTGGTGCACGTATTATTCTGCATATGGCGCATGTATTGAAACAAAACAATGCACTAAGAGGTATAGCCTCACTTTGTGTTGGCGGTGGACAAGGAGGGGCCGTTTTGCTTGAAACAGGATACACAGAATAATGGACATGCCTGTATTCAAGCACTGGCGACTGGAATCGGATGAAGCAAATATCTTCACGCTATTAATTGATAAATCTGATTCAAGTGCCAATATCCTTTCCCTAGATGTCATCAATGAGCTTGAACAGGTAATTACGAGTTTAAAGGCTCATCCATGTAATGGCCTTTTCATCTATTCGGCCAAGGAAAACGGATTCATTGCCGGCGCGGATATCAACAGTTTCACCTCCCTGGATACTGATAACGAGATAACAGAGCTGATACAAAAAGTTCAGTCAATTTTTAATGATCTTGAAAAATTATCTTTCCCTACAGTTGCGGTAATCAAGGGATTTTGTCTCGGTGGTGGACTGGAACTTGCTCTTTGCTGTGATTACCGAATTGCCATCGATGATCCAAAAACCCGGATAGGTTTTCCCGAAATCCTGCTCGGGATCCATCCTGGTTGGGGAGGCAGCGTCAGGCTGATGGAAAAAACAGGTGTCCTGCCGGCCATGAAACTGATCCTGACGGGGAAAACAGTGGATGCAGCCAAAGCCCTGCGCCTGGGAATTGTCGATAAATGTATACCACAACATTACGCTGAACTGGCAGCATGGCATTTATTGGCAAATGGGAAAAAGCCGGACAAAAGAAATCGTAACAAATTCTCAAGGTTTACGCTCTACAGGAAAATTATTGCTTCTATATTGAGAAAGAATGTCTCTTCGAAGGTTAAACAAGAACATTATCCCGCCCCTTTTTCATTAATTAATATCTGGGAAAAATACGGTGGTGACCGTGAACAGATGTTGGAAGAAGAGGGCCATTCTGTTGCCCGTTTGCTTTCAACAGCAACAGCCAAAAACCTGATCCGTGTCTTTCAGTTGCAGGAACGACTCAAAGCGCAGGGGAACAAGGATAAATACCCCATCGATCATGTGCATGTCCTTGGTGCCGGTACCATGGGAGGCGATATTGCAGCATGGTGTGCCTTTAACGGGCTAACGGTCACATTACAGGACAGGGAGGCAAAATACATTTCACCTGCCATCAAGCGCGCCCATCAATTATTTAGCCGGCGCTTGAAGAAACCCCACAAGGTGCGGGCCGCCATGGATAGACTGATACCGGATCCACGAGGTCAGGGTATTGGTCATGCGGACCTGTTGATTGAGGCCATTATTGAAGATCTGGAAGCCAAACAAGCCCTGTTTCAATCTATACAACATAAGCTCAAACCAGGTGCCATTCTGGCCAGTAATACATCAAGCATACCTCTTGATGAGCTTGCCGCAGGACTGGACAAGCCTGAATTGCTGGTTGGACTGCATTTCTTTAACCCGGTTGCAAAGATGCAACTGGTTGAAGTTGTATACCATAACAACACCAACATGGCACTGGTGCAATCATCGGCTTGTTTTTGCCGGCAGATTAACCGGTTGCCACTACCGGTAAAAAGCTCTCCGGGTTTTTTGATCAACCGGATTCTAATGCCTTACCTGATCGAGGCAGTCATTTTGCTGGAAGAGGGAGAGCAGCCAGAAAATATAGATCAATGTGCAAAAGACTTTGGTATGCCGATGGGACCATTGGAACTATCAGATGCTGTTGGCCTGGATATTTGCCTGTCTGTGGCAAATATCTTGTCACATGAACTCGATATTTCTGTGCCAAAGCTATTGAGCGAAAAGGTCGATGCCGGTTCTTTAGGACGCAAATCAGGCCAGGGATATTATAAGTATCGCATGGGCAAGCGCATCAGTCGCAAACCTGGTCACACTCATATCAGCCGTGAAGATGTGACAGACCGGCTCATACTGAGGATGTGCAGTGAGGCGGCCAAGTGTTGGGAAGAAAAAATTGTAAGCGAAAAGGATTTTATTGATGCCGGCCTGATTTTTGGTGCTGGATTTGCGCCATTTCGTGGTGGGCCAATGCATTACCTGGCAATCAGAGGGCACACTGCTATAAAAAACCGCCTCGAAGAATTGCAATCAAGTTATGGAGAACGATTCAAGCCAGGAGTTGAACTGTAATTTCACCCAATGAGCCAGGAAGCCAATGACTGAAAAGGAAACCAGCCTCTACACACCAGTCAATATCCCGCCGGCCAGGAATGAGACCATCACCGGTCTGTTCCTTAAACGGCTAGCCAGGACCCCGCAAGCAATCGGATACCGGTTTTATGATAAAAACGAGCAGGCCTGGCAGGATAAAACCTGGCAGCAAACTGCAAACGAAGTGGCCAGATGGCAGCAAGCCATGATTGCAGAGGGTCTGAACAAAGGGGACAGGATAGCCATCATGGGCCAAAACTCCTGGCATTGGGTCATTGCCGATCAGGCAGCGTTAGGTCTGGGTCTTATTGTGGTTCCACTTTATGTGAATGACCAGGCCGATGATGTCTTTTATATTATCCGCAATTCCGGGGCACGAATGCTGGTCATCGACGGGGAAGATGAATGGCAATTACTGAACGATAAACTTATCAACGAGGATCAGCTGCTTCGTGTAATCACAATCCATGATTTTGATAGTAAAGACGAGAAAATAATGCAGGCGAGTACCTGGTTACCGCAAGCTGATGGATATCAAATCGAAAACAAGGTTAGTTATGAAGATCTGGCATCAATTGTATATACATCTGGCACTACTGGTATACCCAAGGGGGTGATGTTGAGTCATGGTAATATTGTCAGCAATGTTTCCAGTTGTATGCAGGCAGTGCCAGTGTATTCCTTGGATACGTTCCTTTCTTTTCTACCCTTGTCACATATGCTGGAGCGAACAGTTGGTTACTATTTGCCAATACTGGGAGGTTCCATTGTTGCCTTCACCCGGGGGATCCCGTTCCTGCCAGAAGATATAAAATTTATAAAACCGACCCGATTGATTTCCGTTCCAAGAATCTATGAGCGTATTCATGCAAAACTTAATGCACGCATTTCGGGAAAACCGGGGTTCATCAAATTCTTATATAGACATGCAGTAAATACAGGCTGGGATAGGTTCAATCACCGACAGGGACGCGTGAGCTGGTCTCCCCGGTTTTTATGGCTTCCCTTGTTAAATCTCCTTTTTGCGCGACGCTTACAGGAGCAATTGGGCGGGCGCCTGATATCAGCCATATGTGGTGGCGCCCCCTTATCATCAGATATCTCAAAAACGTTTATTGGTCTGGGTATTCCACTACTGCAAGGCTATGGTCTGACCGAGGCCAGTCCTGTCGTCAGTGTTAACAGGCTTGATAATAATATTCCCAGGAGCATCGGCCTGCCACTGGCCGGGCTCCAGGTGAGAACTGATGAACGTGATGAGTTACTGGTACGTGGTGATTCAGTTATGCAGGGTTACTGGTGTGACAATCCAGGGACGGCGAAGGCAATTGACAATGATGGCTGGCTGCATACGGGTGATATTGCCAAAATCGAAAAAAGTTTCATTTATATTACCGGCAGATTAAAAGAAATTATTGTCCTGTCTACTGGAGAAAAAGTTTCACCAATAGACATGGAAATGGCTATTTCCAGAGATCCACTGTTTGAACAGATTATGGTCATTGGCGAGGGCTGTCCATATCTCACAGCAGTTGCTGTACTTGATGAAAATTATCTGGAAAATGAAAAGCATACTCCTGAAGACATGGAGAAGCTGCTTCTTGAAAAAATTGCAAGCGAACTCCATCAGTTTCCGAGTTATGAACAAATCAGGCGAGTATACTATTCGACTGAAAAATGGACTGTTGAAAATGAAATGTTGACTCCAACATTCAAATTGAAAAGAAAAAATATTCTGGATAAATATAAGGATGAAATTGCACGGCTTTACGAGGGGCATGTAATTTACAGTAAAGGGAATTCAATCCTGACTTGAAAAAATAGAATTCCGGGAGCAGGATATTTAACGGATACTCGATTACCGGGAACTTTTCTGATTGGATTGTTTATCAATCGTATGTGCTTCCCTGAAACCAAGCACAGTCACTAATAATGATGGCAGAAACAACAGGGTAACCAGGGTTGCAAAAAACAATCCGAATAACACAATGGCACCCACGCCACGATAGAGTTCCGTTCCGGCACCGGGGATAAATACCAGGGGCGCTAGGCCACAGACGGTAGTGATCATTGACATTAATATAGGGCGCAGTCGAGCCTCAACCGCGTTTCTAACGGCCTCGTGTGCAATCATGCCATGTTGCTTGAAGTTGGTTATCGCCCGGTCCAACATCAGTATCGGATTATTCACCACGGCGCCAACCAGTATCAGGAAACCCAACATGGTAATCATGTCGAAAGGTTGGCTGATGGCCGACACAGCGATGAACGGCAAAAAGCTACCCACGGCATTCAGTAACCACAAGCCAACAATACCACCGGCAATCCCCAACGGGACTGTGGTCATAATGATGAGGGGATAACCCCAATGGTTAAAAATCGCCACCAGCAGCAGATAACACAATATGATCGCAACAAAGAAATTTTCCATCAATGCCACCCGGGTGGCCTCAAGTTGATCAATGGCCCCGGAAATCTGCATGCTGATCCCCTCGGGGATTTCACCTTCTGAGCGCATCTTTTCCAGTATTTCTGTCTTCACTTCATTGACTGCTGTTTCCAGGGCAACAGAACGCGGCGGGATAATGTTCAGGGTCATTGTTCTGCGTCCATTAAGGCGACGTATGGTGTCGGTATCGATGGTTTCAACTACACGCGTCACAGAACCCAATGGGATAATATTCCCGTTTGAGAGATATAACGGAATATTTCTGATATCGTCAATATTTTCCATTTCGCCTGTGACGTTGTACATGAACATGTCTATCTTGTCGTCTGCAATGAAAAACTCATCAACATAGGTACCGTTGGTCATTGCTGAGACAGCATAACCGACATCATCGACAGACAGATTGAGCTCAGCAATACGCTCCCAGTCCGGTTGGATCTCGATTAAAGGCTGGGCAAGGATCAATGACCCCGGATCCGAGTTGATACTGGGATTGTCAAAAAGGTTGGTTGCCTTTTCATAGACTGCTCGGGATGTTTCATAAAGCGACAACAGATGGGCACCGGTGATATCGACGTTGACACTGCGGGTACCGCCATCATTACTTGAAATGATTGAACCACGCGTTGAAAAGGCCCGCATGCCTGGATATTCGCGGTATTTACTGTCAATGATCTCCATTAACTTGTTGATATCTCCTGGCCGGGTGGTCTCGACAATCATTCTTAACTGCTGGGGCTGTGTCCACAAGACCAGGTATGCCAGAGAGGGTACCTTGATTTCACCAATATCAAACTTCTTCGGATCTGCATCCAGATGAGGAAGAAAGTAGTCGTGTAATTCCATGGCAATAGCATTCATTTCTTTCAGATTATACCCGGCCGGTGCAATCATCGTTGAGAAGGTTTTATATTCTTCACCTTCCGGCAGATATTCAGCGGGCGGGGTCAGCTTGATAATCACCAGCCCGGTGATTAACAGAACTGAAACCATCACGGTTATGCGTCGTATTGGAGTCAGGATTAACCAGTCGACCATGGAGACGATGATTTTACGATAACCGCCTTCTATTTTTTTATGCTTGTCAGAGTGAAAGGGCAGGCGGCCGCTGGCTGCCGGTATCACCGAGATAGCAACCATCATTGAAATAAAAATCGAGGCAGAGATGGCGACTGCGATATCGGAATAGAGTTGCCCGGCTTCCTGGGTTACAAATAAAACAGGCATGAAGACAAGTATGGTAGTCAATGTTGATGCCAGCACCGATGTCCAGACATTTTTCAAACCGGTCACTGACGCCCTTAGTCGCTCAACTCCTTTCCTGCGTTCCCGTTCGATACTTTCCAGGACAACAATGGTGTTGTCGAGCGTCATACCTATTGCAAACGCCACCCCGGCAAGTGAAATCACGTTAATTGTCCTGCCGGCCACCAGCAGCCCGAGAAATGCCGCGATGGTACAGATGGGTATGCCAATGGCACCGACAAAGGTTGCCGGCAAGGAACGCAGGAACAAAAACATCACCAGTGTGGCAAGGAATGCACCAATGGACAGGTTTTCCCAGACATTCTTGATCGATGAAACCACGTATCGGACATCATCCGTGGTATGCCGTATTTGCATGCCCATAGGTTCCAGAACTTGCTCGCTGATCTGTTCAACAACCGGCATCATGGCGTCCTTGATCTCAACTACGTTGGAACCAATCTGCCGTTTGACCGAAATAAAAATCACCGGCAAGCCATTAATATAGGATTGCGAATTGATCTCGGCATGGTCCAGTTGCACCTGGGCGATATCACCCAGTCTTACGATGCTGTCGCCCTCGCGCTTGATGATCAGCTCTTTTATCTGGGTAATGTCGTCGAAACGACCGACCGTGCGCAGCAGGTAGCGGCGTTTGCCGGTGTCGATGTCGCCGCCGGAAATGTCCACGTTCCGGGAACGAATGATATCCCGCAAACCGGATAAGGTGATGCCGCGTTCGGCCAACCGCGCAGGATCAACCAGTATCTGTATTTGCCGCTCTGCGCCACCACGGACATTTACTTCCGAGACCCCTGGTACCCTTTCCATGCGGGTACGAACATTGTCATCGACAAAATCACGCATTATGTCCATGTCCAGATCCGACGGATTACCGGGCAGGGGTTCCACGCGAAAAAACATAAAGTTATTACTGGTGAACGAACTGGTATAGATCCGGGGCTCGTCTACATTTTCCGGGTAACCGGTCACCTGGCTAAGGGCATTATTGACCCGGATCAAGGCTTCATTAATGTCTGTGCCAAAGGGAAACTCGAGTTCGATCCGGGAAACGCCGGTGGTTGCAAACGAAATCATCCGCTCCAATCCGGGGATGTTGCGCAGGTATTCTTCCTGTTCGATCAGGATTTCCTTCTCAACATCCTGCGGGGTGGCACCAATCCATTGCGTTTCCACACGAATGACGCGTACTTCAAGGTCCGGGATCATTTGTACCGGGACCCGCATGATAGCGAGGACGCCGAAGATACAAATGATCAATACGCCAATGGCTAATAAATTGCCGTGACGTATTATGCTTTCAAACATATCAGTCCTTGTTGCTTATCGAGGTATCAATGATATTTATGGCCTGCCCATCGTTGAGTGTTTCATTGCCTTTCAGTATCACGATTGAATCGATTGGTAATCCGGATTCAATCACAACCTGGTTGGCAAGGGTCTTGCCGGTCTTTACCCGAAGTTGCCGGGCGATTGTCTTGTCGTCTTTTGCCTCGGCGATCCAGACATAGGTCTGCCCGGTGGCTTTCTTCATGATGGCGTCACGGGGCAGGGTAACTACATCGTTCTGGTGGGCAATGGTGAAGACGGCGCGTGCCGACATACCGGGAATGATGTTGTGATCATGGTTATCAAGTAACACCCTGACCAGAAAGGTCCTGACCGATGCGGTGTTTACCGGTACCTTGGTATTGATATGCGCCTGAAAAACTTCATCCGGGAAGGCATCCAGATACACTCTGACGAGCGTGTTTTCATCCAGTAACGGATAATATTCCTGGGGTACCTGCACATCCAATCGTAATTCTTCGGTGGATACCAGGTTCAGCACCGCAGTGCCCGTATCAACCCACTCTCCATCCTCCGTTAACTTGCGGCTTACGACTCCGTTGAAGGGAGCAATGATCTTGTGGCGTTCAAATACTTCTACCCGTTGCCGGTAGTCTGCTTGCAGGCGTGTCAGTGCAGCTTGCTTCAACCTGACATCGGCTTCGCGGGAAAGTGCAGTACTCTCGGGTATGTTGCGTTGTTTGAGCAAACGCCGACCTTCCTCTGCAAGGCGTTCGGCCTCGTCCAGTGCCGCCCTGGCCTCGGACACCGCAGCGGCGGCCCGGTCCATATCGATCTTTGCCAGCGTGGCGTCCATTTCTATCAATACATCACCACGTTTGATCCTGCTGCCGGCATCCACATCCACATGAGTGACCAGGCCACTGACACGGGGAGAGAGGGCGGCATTCCGTTTCGATGTAAAGGTGCCAGTGAGGGGCAGATGTTCAGTCAAGGGTTCTTGTTGGGGTTGAATGACGGTAACCGGGACCGCATTTGCTGCCAACAGGGGGAAGACATAGACCATGCAGAACATCAGCAAACAGAGTTGCATGGTCACCTGAAATTTTCGTGATATCTGATCCTGTATTTGCACAATTGAGGTAATTTCTATCCAACTTGGACACATTTTAAATGGCGGGATCATTTTATACTATCAGTAGGGCTAAGACAGAAATTTTTTAATTATTTTAATAACCTACATTCTTTTGAAATGAATGCACATTGTCTCTATAATCGCCATCTTCCTGCCTTAGAGGAGGGGGAATGGACGACAAGTTCGTTTCTTAAGCAGACCCCGGTACCATAATCCCGGGGTTTTTCAATTATAAGAGACCCAATGGCTGGGTGGCAGAGTGGTTATGCAGCGGCCTGCAAAGCCGTGGACGCCGGTTCGATTCCGACCCCAGCCTCCATTTCTCTTTTTATTAGTATTAGCCCGGGTGGTGGAATTGGTAGACACAAGGGACTTAAAATCCCTCGGGGGCAACTCCGTGCCGGTTCGAGTCCGGCCCCGGGCACCAGTAAATTCAAATAGTTATAAATAATTTATTTTCTTTGGCTTTTCAAAAGAGTTACTGTGTAAGCAATATGTAAGCATATTATCTGTATAAAAACGTACCGAGATTTCAGAATTAATTGGTATCTCCTACCATATTTATACAAATGATAGGTATATAACAAATCGCTCATATTCGGGAAGTCGTACAACGGCGCCACTTAGCTCAATCGTTAGGCTTTTATCACAGCAACAAAACTAAAAGGGAGCAAAAGAAATGAAAGCACTCGCTATCGTTGCATTAGTATTTGGGGCGCTCTCTATTTTTATACCGGTTATTGGGGTTTTCCTTGCAATCCTTTGCAGCTTAATGGCAATGATTTCCTTCAGGTCTCAACCAACACTATCTGGAATTACGTTTGGAATAAATATTATTAACACCGCATTTCTTAGTCCTAGCATCATGTTAAGTGATTTTGCATCATATTCTGGAGTATTAGATTTAGAAACTTCTACAACATCAGCACCAACTGAACTTGGTGAAATTTACTGGTCTTATGTTGGTTTTCATTTAGTGCTATTTGTGGTCGCTGTTGCATGGCGCTTAGTGCGTGGCGCCCCAAAAAAAGCAGTTGATACCTTAGCATAATAATCGTCTAACAAGGTGCTCTAAGCACCAAGGACAAAAAATATGCACAAAATAATTTCTCTTTTTATCATATCGTTGTTAAGTATGTCTGCGTCGGCTGGCGAGGTCACACAATGTTTCGAAAAAGCCTGGGGTCATCCTGACGATGGAGGTCTCGGTCTGCATCGAGGGGGAGCCATTGATTTATGCAAAGGTGCCAGTGACGCAAAAGAAGTTATCAATTGTTTCGAAATAGCATGGGCGCATCCAGCTAGCGGGGGGCTTGGCTTACATCGTGGTGGTGCAATCGAATTATGTAAAGGAGCTAATAATGCAAATGAAGTCACACAATGTTTTCAAAATGCATGGGCGCATCCAGCTAACGGGGGGCTTGGCTCAAGACATCTTGGGTCGG
>JABAOD010002486.1_pt1 | contig 15364 bp, 11 predicted proteins | sample 7062151 | NCBI WGS metagenome assembly JABAOD01 (sample SAMN14538626, study PRJNA623070) | marine sediment metagenome | biome: marine biome [ENVO:00000428]; feature: marine pelagic biome [ENVO:01000023]; material: deep marine sediment [ENVO:00002113] | place: India: Gulf of Khambhat ... | reverse complement strand
ACTTGCCCACCCACCAACGTGTGAGTCACGCGCCCGCGAAGCTCCCAACCAAGGAACGGGGTATTGTGGCCGCGACTGACGAGCTTATCCTTGGTCAATGTCCACCAGGCGTCGGGGTCGAAGATACAGACGTCCGCGGTAGCGCCGACACCGAGGTGGCCGGTGTCGACGCTGAGAATAGCGGCCGCTTTGCACGTCACACAGGCGATGGCATCTTTCAGTGGCAGCACCTTTTCATCCACGAGCTTCAGGGTGAGCGGCAGCAAGGTCTCCAGACCCATGATACCGGGCGCCGCATCGCCGAAGGGGGCGAGCTTGGCATCGGGCTCGTGCGGCTGGTGGTCTGAGCAGATCGCCGTGATCACGCCGTCCCTGACGGCGTGGCGCAGGGCCTCGCGATCGCGCGAGCCGCGCAGCGGCGGCAACACATAGCACTGGGTGTTGAAAAAGCCGATGTCGTGCTCGGTGAGGTGCAGATGATGCGCCGTGACATCTGCCGTGACCGGTAAGCCGCGCCCCTGCGCCTCGGCAACCATCGCCACCGCGCGGGCGCTCGAGAGCTGACAAAAATGCGCGCTCACGCCGGTGTGCTCGATGAGCGCCAGATCGCGCGCCACACCGACAGTTTCGGCAGCCTCGGGAATCCCGGGCAGACCGAGGCGCGCACCGACTTCGCCCTCGTGCACGCAACCATTGGCGCGCAGCCAGTGGTCCTCGGAATGCAAGAACACGGTCAGATCGAAACTCGCGGCGTATTCCATCGCCCGCCGCATCACCTGGGTATCGGCGACCGGTTTGAGCGCGTTGCTGACGCCGACACATCCGGCCTCGTCCAGCGCCTCCATGTCGGTCAGATGTTGGCCCTCGAGTCCGCGCGTGAGCGCCCCAAGGGGGTGAATGAAGGTCAAGCCAAACCGCCAGGCACGCTGTTGAATCATCTGCGCCATTGCTGGTGTGTCGATGACCGGCGTAGTATCGGGCGGGCAACACAGTGTCGTGATGCCAGCGCTCACCGCCGCGCGCGTCTCACTGTCGATCGTTGCCTTGTACTCAAGCCCAGGCTCGCGTGTGCGCGCGCGTATGTCGACCAGCCCCGGGCAGACGATTTTCTTGCTGGCGTCTATCGTGTGGGTGATTTCGAAATCCGCGGGCGCCTTGCCGATGCCGGCGATGAATCCCGTGTCATTGATAAAGAGATCTTTTTCGCCGTCGACGTCGTTGGCTGGGTCGATGAAGTGGCCGCCGCGGATCGCCAGCCCCATCAGGCGCGCCTCCTTAGAGGCTCGTTATCGGGACGTTCCTGCCGCGCCTTGCCGCCCATGATGATCGCCATGATCGCCATGCGCACGGCAATCCCGTTCGTTACTTGTGGAAAGATCACCGACTGCGGGCCGTCGGCGACCGAGGAATCGATTTCGAGCCCGCGATTCATGGGACCGGGGTGCATGACGATGGCGTCTTTCTTGGCGAGCTGCAGCTTATCGAGCGTGAGCCCATAGAGATTGAAGAACTCCTGCTCACTCGGTATGCGAGCGCCCTGCATGCGCTCGCGCTGCAAGCGCAGCATGATTACCACGTCGACGTCCTCAAGCCCTTTGCGCATGTCCGTGTAGACGCCCACGCCAAATCGCTCCACCGCGGTGGGTAGCAGCGTCTTCGGTGCGATCACCCGCACTTCCGCCACCCCGAGCGTGTTGAGGGCATGGATCTGCGAACGCGCGACGCGCGAATGTAAAATGTCACCGACAATCGCGACGCGCAGATTCTCGAACGACCCCTTGCAACGCCGTATGGTGAACATATCGAGCATGCCTTGGGTTGGGTGTTCGTGGCTGCCATCGCCGGCGTTGATAATGCGCACATGCGGCGGCACATGCTGTGCCACGAGGTAGGCCGCACCGCTCATGCTATGGCGTACCACGAAGAGATCGGTGCGCATGGCCTCGAGGTTGCGAATCGTATCTAGCAACGTTTCACCTTTGGTTGTGCTCGAGATGTGTGTATCGACATTGATCACGTCCGCGGACAGACGCTTGGCGGCGATCTCAAAGGTGGTACGCGTACGTGTGCTGGGCTCAAAAAAAAGGTTGACTACCGTCTTACCGCGAAGCAGCGGCACTTTCTTGATCTCACGCTCACCGACGGATATGAACGATTCAGCGGTATCGAGGATCTGCAACAAGGTCTGGTGGTTCAGACCTTCGATGCTTAGGAAATGGTGCAGACGTCCCTGACTGTCGAGTTGTAGATCGGCTGTCACGCCGCGACCTCCTGAACGTTCAGTGCCAGCACGCCTTGGCCGCTGGGCGAGTCTGAAACGAGCTTGACATGCTGGTTCTTCTTGAGATTCATGGTGTGGCCCACGACATTGGCCTGGATCGGCAGCTCGCGGTCGTCGCGGTCGACCAACACGGCCAGAGTTACTGATGCCGGTCGCCCGTAGTCGAAGATCTCGTTGAGGGCGGCACGGATTGTGCGACCCGTGTGTAGCACATCGTCGATCAGGATGACATGGCGATCGTTGATATTGATGGGCAGGTGCGAGGCCTTGACCTCAGGGTTCATGCCGATGCGCGTGAAATCATCGCGGTAGAACGAGATATCGACCGTGCCGATCGGCTCCTCCAGGCCGAGCAGGGCATGCAGCCGTTCGGCGATCCACACGCCGCCACTGTGAATGCCGATGATAGTTGGGTTGCGGGGAAGCAATGGGCGCAGCTGCTCTGCCATGCGCCCCAACACTGCGTCGATGTCAACGTCCCCGTTCAAGTCCAGTCCTGGAACGCTCGTCGAGAAAGGATTGTAAAATGGATTTGGCGGCGAGCCTGTCGAGCTTGGACTTCTGACGCCGCAGGGGCACGCCGGATTCAGTGAGGTTGGTCTTGGCCGCTACCGTAGTCAGCCGTTCGTCCACCATGTGTACCGTCAGATTGTAACGGTCGTGAAGATGATTGCCAAATTGCCGCGCCGCCTCGGTCATGGCGTTATCGGAACCATCCATATTCTTCGGCAGACCGACGATGAGAGCCTGTGGCTGCCACTCGGCAATAAGCCGGGCGATGTGCTCCCAATCGGGGCCGTGACGCCCGGCGCGCACTGTCGTCAGGTCCTGGGCTAGGCCGGAGTGAGTGCTGCCGACGGCAACGCCAATGGCTTTGGTACCGTAGTCAAAGGCGAGAAGCGTAGTGGATGTCATCGGCGCCGTGGCATGCCGCCCATCAGGCGTGCCCGGCTTCCGAGGACAACAGTGACAGATCGACGCCCGCAAGCTGTGCGGCTTTTTGCCAGCGGTGCTCGATCGGCGTGTCGAAAATGATCTGCTGGTCAGAGGGACCGTTGAGCCATGAGTTCTCGGCGATTTCTCGCTCGAGTTGGCCGGCGCCCCAGCCGGCATAGCCGAGCGCCACGATACAGCGCTCAGGACCCCGATTTTCGGCGATGGCGGCCAGTATATCGCGCGACGTCGAGACGCCGAGCGTCTCCGTGATTGGAAGCGTTGACTCCCAACTCCCAAGCGGCTCGTGCAACACAAAGCCACGGTTGGTCTGGACGGGTCCGCCCAAGTGGACCGGCATCTCGCGCATACGCGCGCCCTCGGCGTCGAGACCCATCTGGCGCAAGATATCGCCGAGCGCGAGCTCGGTTGTGCGGTTGATCACAATCCCCATTGCACCCTCAGTGCTGTGCTCGCATATCAAGGTGACCGTACGCGAGAAATTCGGATCCGCGAGTGCCGGCATGGCGATCAGGAAGTGGTTGGCGAGTCGTGTGAAATCGGGCATGGCGATAATTAGTATCTTGCAGCCGGCGCGGGCTTGCAAGGACGGGTGCCGGTACCGCCGCGGCGGCGCAACGAAAGCCTAGTTTCCGTGGGTAAGCGCACCCTCGTTGAAGCGCCAGGTGCGCGTGATATGAAGGATGTCGGTCTCTTCGCGGATATTGTCCGGAAAGGGCGCAAACGGCGCTGCCAGTTGCACGATCCGCCGTGCTGCATCGTCGAGCACCGCGTGACCGGATGAACGCCTCACCGTGACGGCATGGATGGACCCGTCGGCATTGAGTGCAACATCTAGACGGAGTTGACCGGACAGACTGCGCCGTCTGGCCTCTTCCGGGTAATTGAGGTTGCCGATACGTTCTACCTTGGCCTCCCAGGCCTTCATGTAGGCGGCGTACTTGTACTCGCGCGTGCGCGCATTCAGATACTTGTGCTTGGGACGCTCCTGGTATTCTTGCCAGACGCGGTCTATCTCGGCGACCAGCCGGGTTCGTTCCAGGTCGATAGTCGGGCGTTGCACGAGGCCGGGATTCTGCGGGGCGGGCTGGGGCTCGCTAAGTTCCGGCTTGACCTCGGGTTGCGGGATTGCTTTCTCAGCAACCCGCTGTGTGAGTGGCTCGCTCCTCTGCGGCGGCGCAACGACTTTGGGTCGTGGCGCCGGTTGCAAGGCCGGCATCTTGTGGCGGCTTTCGGCAACTTCGTGCACCGGTAAGGGGTTGCTGGCGCGTTCCGGCTCCTCACTCGTGCCACCGCCGGCCTGGTTCGCCTGCGCCAGAAACTCTGGGTCCTCAGGCGCACTGTCGCTCTCCACCTGCACCAACGTGATCTCGAGCGTGGAAAGACCGTAGAGTTCGCGCGCCTTTGGGATCGTAAACGTTACGCCCAAGATGACAATGAGGTGCACCAACATGGAGACGAAGAAACTTAAGCCCAGTTGGTCGTTGTTCGAAAACCCCGCAATTGCCTGTGACATAGCGCCTACAAAGCCTTCTCAAGCGGTCCGCGACACGCCGATACCCTCGATCGCAACAGGCCCGTCCGTCCTAGAAAAACTAAACTATAGCATCCCGGCTTACGGGTTCGCTGGCGCCCGGACATCGGTCAGGCCTCTCGGGCGCGGCCGGTCGCCCCCACCTTGGCAGCCACGCAATCCATGAGCGTGGCGCTGATATTGAGGTCATAGATCTGATCGAGCTCGCGCACGCAGGTCGGGCTGGTTACATTGATCTCGGTGAGGAAATCGCCGATTACATCGAGGCCCACGAACACCAGTCCGCGGCTTTGCAGGGTCGGCTTTACCTGTTGGCAGATCCAGCGATCCCGCTCACTGAGCTCGACGCCCCGACCTTTGCCGCCGACCGCCAGATTGGCCCGCGTTTCGCCCGGCGGCGGCATGCGTGCGAGTGCGTAGGGGATCGGTTCCCCGTCTACCAACAAGATGCGCTTATCGCCACGAACGATCTCGGGCACATAGCGCTGCGCCATGACCGAGGAGACGTCGAAATGGGTCAATGTCTCAAGCACCACCCCGATATTGGGGTCGTCGGTACGCAGGCGAAATACTGAAGTTCCGCCCATGCTGTCGAGCGGCTTCAGAATAATGTCCTCTTGTTCCTGCAAGAACTCCCGCAGCTGCTGTCGACGGCGCGTCACAAGCGTCGGCGGCATACACTGCGGGAACCAGGTCGTGAAAAGCTTCTCATTGGCGTCGCGCAAGCCCTGGGGCTTGTTGATGACCAATACACCCTGGCTTTCGGCCCATTCCAGCAGGTAAGTGGTGAATATGTACTCCATATTGAAGGGCGGATCGACGCGCATGAAGATCACGTCAAGCGCCGTGAGTGGACGGACGCTTTCCTCACCCAGATCGAACCAGTGGGACTTTTCGTCATAGACGGTCAATGGGCGCATATGGGCAAAGCTCTGGCCGTCGCGTTGGAAGAGATCGCGCTGCTCCATGTACTGGATCTGCCAACCGCGGCGCTGGGCCTCCAATAGCATGGCCAAGGTCGTGTCCTTGTACACGGTGATCGACCCGATGGGATCCATGACGACGCCGAAGTTCATTCTTGCGCTCGCTCGCAGCCCGTTGGGGGCGTTAGAACATAGAGTATGTCGTGGGTCATTACCAGCGGATCTATCTGGGCGGCACCCGGCCGGCTCGGAGTACGACAGGCGCCGCTTTGTACCGCCAACGCGTCCCTTGCCCCTGGTCGCCGCCGGTGACGGCCATTCTGGCACAGTTTCTGCAGCTTTTGGCCGATGCATGGGGTCGGCCGTGCACCCAAGGACCCCTCATCCGGGCCCAGTTGTCGCTTGCCTAGGCCTGGCCCTCCGGGCTACGGGATAGCCATGCCGAAGGGCCTTTGCGCACTACGTAGGCGCCTGTCAGAGCCAGAAAGCCATAGATTTCGGGTGCAGATTATGCTAACAAATCACTAACCTACGTAAAAAATCGTACAAATTACCTTTAGATCGCTCCTAGTCGTGAACGTAGCGAACAGCTGTACCCCGGAATAGTTGGAAAAAACAGGATTTTCGGAATAAGCGAGGGTTTTTCTTTGGGTATCAAGGTGATGATCATCGACGATAGCAACACCATCCGGCGCACAGCGGAGGCGCTGCTCAAGAAGGCCGGCTACGAGGTGCTGACAGCGGCGGACGGCTTCGAGGCGATGTCGATAATTACCGATCATCGACCCGACATTATCTTCGTGGACATCATGATGCCGCGGCTTGACGGTTATCAGACTTGCCGTCTGATCAAGAACAACAAGCAGTTCAAGACCACCCCCGTCATCATGCTTTCGAGCAAGGACGGGCTGTTCGACCGCGCACGCGGCAGGATCGCGGGTTCCCAGGAGCACGTCAACAAGCCGTTTACCCAGGAGGACCTAATCAACGTCATCAACCGGTACGTTCACTGATGCGAGCGGGCCGGCCAGAGGACCAGACTCCGGACTAGGGTGCAAAAGTGGCTATCAAGAAGGTACTTGTGGTCGACGACTCACCGACCGACCAGCATTTGCTGACCCAATTGCTGCAGAAGAACGGTTATACCGTCGTGACCGCCAATAACGGTGAGGAGGGTGTCCGCAAGGCAAAGTCGGAGAAACCCGATCTCGTTTTGATGGATATCGTCATGCCCGGCATGAACGGCTTTCAGGCGACGCGCTCGATCAGCAAGGATCCGGCGACAGCAACCATCCCCGTGATCGTCTGTTCCTCTAAGGACCAGGAGACGGACAAGGCCTGGGGGCTACGCCAGGGGGCCAAGGATTATATCGTCAAGCCCGTTACCGAACGTGAATTGATGGCAAAGATCAAAGCGCTATAGGGGATGACTGCGAGCGCACAGGATCCCATTGATCTGCTCCGGCGCATGGAGCAGGCCGTCATGGACAGGGCGCCTCGTCTGCCGGAAGAGGCCCAGGGCCCGGCGCTTTGGACCGGCATCGGCTTTCGTCTGGGCGATCTATATCTGGTGGCGCCGCTTGGGCACATAGCCGAGGTACTCCCGTGCCCGGCACTGACACCGGTGCCCCGCACGGTGTCTTGGATTAAGGGCGTCGCCAATGTGCGCGGCAATCTGCTGACGGTCGTCGATTTGGCCGATTACTTCGGCAAGGAACCGGTGTTGCAAGATGAACGCGCGCGTCTGCTGGTCATGAACTTGGAGGCGCTCAGTACAGGATTGTTGGTGAATGAAGTGTTCGGGCTGCGGCACTTCGACGAAGAATCAGAGTCTCGTGATACGGCGATCATCGATGATCCGGTGAGGCCGCATTTACGGGGCGCGTTTTTGCGCGACGGCGTGCTGTGGGGCGTGTTTGACATTCACTCGCTGGCTAACAGCAGCACATTCATGCATGTTGCCGCGTAACTATAGCAGTGAGCCGAGATGACTTCGCTCGGCAGGGGGCGGATGGGCTTGAAACCCTGTCCCCATGCTCCGTGGAGAAGAGGTATGGACTATGGCCATAGTAAAACTACCTAGAGCCCGCCAGGGTGTTAACCTGGAACAACCCTCCGAGGAAATCGTTGATCTCTCGGCAGAGGAGATTCAGCTCGATGAAACCGGTGAGTATGTCGACATAGAAGAGCGTCCACGTTCGTTCCTGTCGTGGGCCAGCACGGTAGGCCGCCTGCCGGTGGTGCTGCCCGTCCTCGGCGCGGGCCTGGTCTTGTCGATCATCGGCGCCGTCTGGTTGCTTTATTTGAACGGCGAGGCCGCCGATCGTCATGCCAAGTACATCGAGCAATCGAGTCAGCTGTTGATGCTTTCGCAGCGGCTCGCCAAAGATGCGCGCGAGGCAGTACGCGGCGAGGAGGGCGCATTTCGCTCGCTCAAGGCCGCACGCGACCGCTTCGACAAGATCATCAACACGCTCAGGAACGGTGACGCCAAATTGGGTATCGTGCCTAGCCCTGACAGCGTCAAGCCGACGCTGGACGCGCTCACACAGGCTTGGTCGCCGCGGGCGAAAGAGGGTATTCGCGGCGACATCGACCAGATCCTGGAGCAAAAGGACAACATGGTCACGCTGCGCGACAGTCTTGCGGTCATCAACGAGCGCATGCCTGTTTTGATAGAAAAAACGTCTGAACTGGTACACGTCGGCCAACGCACCGGGTTGGAGATGGACGTGCTTCACGATGCGATCCGGTTGCAGTCCTGGGGTTTGAGCATCGCCATGAACGCAAACATCTTTGCCCAAGGTACCGACACGGCCGCCGCCGCCGCCGACCAGATGGGCAAAGATATCCGCAGCTACCGCGGCGCGCTCACTGCGCTGAACGACAGCGCCTCGCAGCCACTGCGCATCCGCGCGAACGCCGTGCGCGGCGTGTTCGACGAGATAGAGTCTAGCGTCCTCGGGATCATGGACAATGCACCGGACTTGATTGTTTCACAGCGGGCAAGCAGCTTTGTCTTCAAGAACAGCAATCTGCTGCTGAAGAAATCAGAAGAGCTAGTCGAGGCCTATGGCGCGCTTGTTTCGCAGCGCGCGTGGATGCCGCTTGCGACCATTGCTCTGGCAGTGCTCGGCTTTGCCTGCTTCGGTCTCATGGGCTGGAAGTTCCTCACTGATGAAAAGGTGCGGGCGGAAGCGAGCGCGAACCAGAACCGTGCCACCCAAGACGCCATTCTCAAGCTGCTGGACGAGATGGGTGACCTGGCTGACGGCGACCTCACTATTCAACCGGAGGTCACAGAGCAAATCACCGGCGCTATTGCAGACTCGATCAACTTCGCGGTCAAAGAGATGCGCAACCTCGTGTACCGCATCAAGAATGCTGCGCAGCAAGTCGCCGTCGAGTCAGAGCGCAGTCGGCAAACGGCCACCGAGCTCACCGAGGCCACGTTGCGCCAGGCCGCACAGATCACCGAGACCACTGACCGCGTCATGGAGATGGCGAGTCGGATGCAGGATATGTCGAAGAGCGCCGAGAACTCTGCCGAGGTGGCGCAGGGTTCGGTGACAACGGCAAAGCGGGGCGCAGAGGCGGTGCAGAACACCATCCGGGGTATGGACGAGATGCGTGAGCAGATTCAAGAAACGGCCAAACGAATCAAGCGACTTGGCGAAAGCTCGCAGCAGATCGGCGAGATCCTCGAGCTCATCAACGATATCGCCGAGCAGACCAACATCCTGTCGCTGAACGCAGCGATTCAAGCGGCCATGGCCGGCGAGGCCGGCCGCGGCTTCGCCGTGGTGGCCGACGAGGTGCAGCGTCTGGCCGAGCGCTCGGGTGAGGCGACCAAGCAGATTAGCGCCTTGATTAAGACCATTCAGTCAGATACCAACGAAGCGGTAGCGTCCATGGAACAGACCACCAACGGTGTGGTCGAGGCGACCCGTCTGGCAGACGCGGCGGGTCAGGCCTTGGGCGAAATCGAATCGGTCTCCGAGCAACTGTCCGACCTTATTGTAGGAATCGCTCACGACGCGCTTGCGCAATCGGAGGTTGCTACCTCCGTCTCCGGAAGCATGGCGCAGATCAGCGAGACCACCAGTCTCACGTCCTCGGGCACGCGGCAAACGGCGGAGTCGATCGGCAAGTTGTCGGATCTTGCGCGCGAGTTGCAGGCTTCCGTGGCTGGCTTCAAACTGCCCGCCTAGCCAGGCGTGGACACGCTGTCGTGACGTCGTGGGGGCGGCAAGCGGAGGTCGCAGGGCCGCGCGATGATGGTTTATGAGCACCACTAGCAAACTCGATCCGAACACACTCAGCTGGGTCAAGGCCGAGATTGACGAAAGCCTGCGCCAGGCGCACGTAGCGCTCGAGTCTTTTGCGGAAAACCCCTCCGACGACACCCGACTGCGTTTTTGCGTTACCCACCTGCACCAGGTCCTGGGGACGCTGCAGATGGTGGAGCTCGACGGCGCGGCCATGCTGGCGCGGGAAGCGGAAGACATCGCTGATGCGATCCTCAACCAGCAGGCTGCGGCCAACGATGCTAATTTGGAGCTTTTGTCGCGCGCTATCTTGCTGCTGCCGGATTACCTCGGTGGCCTTCAGTTCGGCCGTCCGGATACCCCGCTCAAGCTCTTGCCCTTGATGAACGAGCTGCGCCGCGCGCGCAGCATGGAGCCGTTATCCGAAGAGGAGCTGTTTACCCCGGATCTTTCCGTCAAACCGCCGCCAGCGGAAGCAAAAACCAGGCTTTCCGAAAATGAGTATGCCGAGCTCGCGCAGAAATTGCGCCCGGCTTTCCAGGTAGCGCTACTGAACTGGCTGCGCGACAGCGATGGCACCAAGGCGCTCGAGACGATTGCCGATTCCGTCGAACAGCTGCAACTCAGCTCGCCCGTCGTTGTCGTCGAGCAGCTGTTCTGGGTGGCTGGCGGGCTGTTGGAAGCATTGCAGTCGGGCGGCCTCGAGCCCACTAACGATCGCAAGAAACTGGTGGCCCGCCTCGATCAGCAGATCAAGAAGATAATCGATCGCGGCGAGAAGAGTGCACTGCGCTCGAGCTCCGAGGCACTGACAACGGCCATGCTCTTCCAGCTCGGTCAAGCCAGGTCGGGCGGCGGGAAGGTCGCTCGGTTGAAGCGGGCGTTTGATCTCTACGCCCTCTTGGGCACGGCACCCGACGACAGCGGTTTCATTAGCGAGCTACCGGAAGCAAGGACCGTCGAGTCCGTCTCCACCGCGCTGAACGAAGAGATTACAGCGGCACAGGAACATCTGGCGGCTTACTTCGATCCCGATCAGGAGAACGTTGACTCCCTCGAGCCGCTGCTCGGACAGTTGCGCAAGTTCTCCAGCACCGTCGATCTGCTCGGTATTCGGGAGCTCAAGACTCTGGTGGATCAGCTCTATGCGGTCACCGACGCAGTGGTTACCGGTAAGCTTGAGCCCAACGAGGAAGTTTCCATGCGCATGGCCCAAGCGCTCTTGTTGATCGAGAATTGCTCGCGTGACATCTGGGCGCCGAATTGGAAGAAGCAGATCGACGACTGGACGCGCGCCTTGCGTAGCCTGCTATCGCCTGACGGCGGAGGTGTCCCGGATGTTCAGGGCATTGAAGTCGCGGAAGTGAGCGAGACCGAATTCGATGAGCTTATCGGTGTCGTTGCCAGCGAAATAAACACCACCCTCAGCAAGGTTGAGGAGGCGCTGGAAGAGTTCGCGGCGAATACCTCAGAGCTTTCGCGCTTGGACGAGATCCCGATGCACATGGCGCAGATTCAGGGTGCGCTGCAGATGGTGGGTGAAGAGCGCGCGATGCAGCTGGCCGAGGTGGTCAATGCGCGCGTCAACGATCTGCGGCTCGCCAAGTTACCGCCGACGCAGGCTGCGCTCGATGCGCTCGCAGTTTGCGTGGGTACGCTGACGGCTTACGCCGAAGGCCTGCAGCATGGACGCATGGACATTAATGATCTGATGGATGCTGCCGCAAGCGATATGGACTCGGCGGTCAGGGCGGCACAGCTCGGTGAGGTTGATCCGGTCAAGCTGCTGGACGATTTGCAGACCCAGTTACAGCGATGGCTTGACGATAGTGCCAATGTCGATGCGCTCCGGGCCGTGCAGCAGGGACTTGATGATGTCGCCATGCTTGCCGTCAGCCAGGGCCAGGAGCGGATCGAGCGCATCAGCAGTGAGGTGAACGCGTTGCTGGCCATCGTTGCCGAAGATCCGACACAGCTTTCGTTCGAGGTCAGCGATACCCTCAAGCAGTCGGTTGAGGCGCTGGTCGTGCTCGGTACGCAGCATCTGCGCCTCGGCGCGGCGGCCGAGCCGGGGGTGCTGCATGCGCCGGCGCCGGTAGCGGCTGTGGCGAGCGAGGCCAAGCCTGCTGTCGATGCCATCGCCGAAACCGCGGTTGAACCCGCGCCGTCCGCCCCGGCAGCGGCAGAGCCGTTGCCAGCGACTGATACCCCGGCTGAACGCGGACCGTCCGAGGTGGCGTCAGCCCGCACGCCAGAACCGCAGGTGGCGGTGGCACCGCCGGAACCGCCACAACAGACGGTGCCAGGGGCCGTGACCTCACCGCCGGCCGCTGCCCAAGCCCCCGTCAGCGCGGATATCGATCCGGAGTTGCTGGAGATCTTCATCGACGAGGCCAAGGAGGTACTGGACATGATCGGTATTCAGTTGCCTCGGTGGCGCGACAATGCGGAAAACGCCGAGGCCTTGGCTGAGGTGCGACGCGGTTTTCACACCCTGAAAGGCAGTGGACGAATGGTGGGTGCGTCGGACATCGGCGAACTCAGCTGGGCAGTGGAGAACTTGCTCAACAAGGTCCGTGATCGAAAGATTCCGCACTCCACGGCCATCGTCGAGCTGGTATCAGCCGTCAGGGATGTGCTGCCGGTGATGATCGCACAGCTGGAGGGTGGGCCCCCGCCGGCGGCCGATGTGGCAGCGCTACAGCAGCGTGCGCACGCGCTCGCGAGTGGCGAGCCCGTGGCCGATGCGCCTGTACCGGCTACGCCGACAGCTTCGCCGGCGCCAGCGCCGGAACCCGTGGTTCAGGCCGAGACAGCTGCCGAGCCGTTTCCGAAGCTCGAGCACGTCTTATTGCAGATCTTCACGACCGAAACGCGCAGCCATCTCGAGACCGTCGAGCGCGAGATCACGAGTTGTCGCGAAGGCGGCAGTCGCTGCCTAGTGACCCCGGCACTGCTGCGCGCTACGCATACGCTGCAGGGCAGTGCGCGATCGATTGGACTCAAGCCCATGTCAATCGGTTGCGGCGAGATGGAACGATTCCTCGAGGCAGTGCAGGAAGCAGGCTTGCCGCTGGAATCAACACATTTTGCGCTGCTCGATGAGATGGTCAGTTGTGTGGGCGAGCTGCTGGACGTGCTCAATGATGACTCGCGCTCGGGTGTGGACGTGGCGAGGCGCTTTGAGGGCCTCGGCGCCCGCCTGCGCACCGAGCTGGCTTCGCTGACGGTTTTAGAAAGTGCAGCTGCGACTACGGCGCCGACAGTCGCCGAAGAACCTGAAGCCGCCGCGAGTGAACCGCCCGCAGCCGAGACCGTCCCCGCAGCCACAGCAGTCGAGGTGCCGGCCGCGGCGCCTAGCTTTGCCACCGTCGGTATTNNGCACACGCTCAAGGGCGGGGCGCGCATGGCGAGTGCAATGAGCGTGGGCACCCTGGCGCATAACACCGAAGACCTGATCAGGCGGACCGAAGAGGGGAAGTTGACAGCGAATGCCGCGCTGTTTGATTTGCTCGACGAGGTGCACGACACATTGGCAACCTTGCTCGACCAGATTCGCCAGGCACGGCCGCTGTCGAACATTGACGCACTGAACGACAGGATTGCACGCGTGCTTTCGGGGAGTTCAGCTGTGGCATCCACGGCAGCCCAGTCCATCGTGCCTCAGGTAACGCCCGCGCAACCGGCGCTTGCGGGCGCCGAGCCCGCACTTGCCGTCCACGCGGATCGCCGGGAGACTGAGGACAGCGAGCCTGAGCCAATACGCGACCGCCGCGACCGCCGCGGCCAGGTGCGGGTGCGGACGCGGGTGCTGACAGATCTGGTGAATTACGCCGGTGAGGTCAGCATCGCGCGTGCGCGTATGGAACAACAGGTCCACGGTCTGAGGGAAAACCTGACCGAGCTTAACCGCAACGTCACGCGTTTCCGCGACCAGATCCGTGAGCTTGAAATACAGTCTGAATCGCAGATTTTCTATAGCACCGCCGAGAGCGGTGAGTCGGCATCGACGAGTGGCTTTGACCCGCTCGAGCTCGATCGCTATTCCCGTTTGCAGCAGTTGTCGCGCACCCTCACCGAAAGCCTGCATGACCTCGCTAATATCCAGGCAAATCTTCAAACTTATGCGGGCGAAGCGGAAACCACGCTGCAGCAACAGGCACGCATCAATGCCAACTTGCAAGAAGGGCTGATGCGCACGCGCATGATCTCGTTTTCGACGCAGGGCGCCAGGCTGCGCCACATCACCCGGCAGACGAGTCGCGAGCTTGGTAAACGTGTGCAGCTTGAGATCACCGGCACAGATGTCGGTGTCGACCGCACCGTGCTCGAACGCATGATGGGACCGTTCGAGCACATGATTCGCAATGCGCTCGACCACGGCATTGAAAGCGAAGAGGAACGTCGTCGTGCCGGTAAACCGGCGACAGGCAGGATCACGGTCGATACCAGTCAAGAAGGGACCGAGATCGTGATTCGCTTTTCGGACGATGGCCGCGGTCTCGACATCGGTGCCATCCGCCGCCGTGCGATCGAGCAGGGCCTGATAGGCGAAGACAGCGATTTGTCTGATGACGAGCTTATCCAGTTCATCCTGGTTTCGGGCTTTTCGACTGCGCGTGCAATCACCCATCTTTCGGGACGCGGTGTAGGCATGGATGTGGTCGAAAACGAGGTAAAGCAGCTGGGTGGCAGCATGGCGGTGCATACCACCGCCGGCGAGGGCACGACGTTTACCATTCGCCTGCCGGTGACGCTTTCGATTACGCAGGCATTGCTTGCGCATGTCGGTGACCAGATCTTTGCTGTACCCTTGTCTGCGGTCACCAACATCATCGAGCTGCATCCTGACAAGCTCAAGATATCGGAGGGCAAGACCCCACTGCTGAATTTTGAGGACAAGGTCTACTCATTTATGCATCTCGGCCACCGTCTAGGCATCCATTCCGAGCCGCGCAACGGTGGCAAAGTGCCCTTATTGTTATCAAAAATCGGTCCGCGCGATGTGGCGCTACAGGTCGATGGTTTGGGCGGTACACGAGAGATCGTCGTTAAACCTCTAAGCCCGCAGCTGAACGAGATAAAGGGTTTCGCGGGGGCCACGATCCTTGGCGACGGTACTGTGCTGTTGATTCTCGACGTGGGGGGCCTATGGCTCACAGACCAGGGGCTGCAGGTTGAGTATGTTGATAAAACGGCGCGGCAGCGCGAACGCCCGCAACGCCCAGTGATCATGGTCGTAGACGATTCTTTGACAGTGCGTAAGGTGACCGGTCGCCACCTGCAGAAACACGGTCTCGATGTGTTAACGGCGAAAGACGGTATGGACGCGATAGAACAGCTGCACGACCGTGTCGTGGATATCATGCTTGTCGATATCGAGATGCCGCGCATGGATGGCTAT
>JABAOD010016947.1_pt2 | contig 15367 bp, 11 predicted proteins | sample 7062151 | NCBI WGS metagenome assembly JABAOD01 (sample SAMN14538626, study PRJNA623070) | marine sediment metagenome | biome: marine biome [ENVO:00000428]; feature: marine pelagic biome [ENVO:01000023]; material: deep marine sediment [ENVO:00002113] | place: India: Gulf of Khambhat ... | reverse complement strand
AAGGTCAAAAGGAGGTCTTGACGGCCTGGAGGCTGATCACGGTTAGATCGGTCTGGCGGCCTCGTTGCGCGGGGCCGGGGTTCCGAACGCCCGATCGATCAGATAGAGAGTCCAAACGGGTCCTTGAAGAACCCGCGGAAGGTCGAGAGAGGTTCCCGTTGGGGCCAAAACGAGTCGGAAATCGTACTTACGACTTAGGTCCACCCACTCATCGCGACTGCGCTCCGCCCAAATCTCGCGCCAAATGGGGCACCATACGTTAAGCCGTCGATTGGGACAGTAGCGCCTCAGAGCTGCGGAGTTCTGATAATCGATGCCGTAGATATCCCGTACTAACGAGCCGACGACTGGGGCCAGGCTCGGCATGTAGGACATGAGGTGCAGCGTCTCGAGTTCGATCAGCACGGGGTAACCCGTTTTTGCCTGTGTCTCGGCGCGCCAGTGATAATACGCGGTTGCGATGAGCTCGTCCGCCTTCGCGTTGGTCTCGAGCCATCGTCGCAGACGGTGGTCATCCTCGTTCACGACATCCCAGCGAGGCTTGGCGGGATCCACCTCGTCTCTCATTCGATCGGGAAGGGCCGCTATCGACGCGATGAGTAAACCAAGAAGAAGCAGCCCTCTGACAACCAGATACGCCTCCAGGCGAACCAGTCGGATCCAACCCGGCAGGAATCGGCGCAACTCAATCAGCGCGATCACTGCTAGGCACGTTCCCGCGAAATAAACCGCTACGTAGGTGTAGTGAATGAAGCTTGCGAGGGTCATACCAATCAGAGCCCCGGCGGCGACCGGGACCAGCAGCTTAGTCTGCCTTGTGCGGGCAGCGCTGATGGTGAAAGCAATGGCCAACCCCCAGGTAAGGAAGAGCAGGTTGCGGGCGACGAGGTCACGTGAGACGCCGTCGAATAGGTTCAGTGCGGCGATGCCGCTAACTATCAGGAGGCTGGCGAAGAGTCCCTCGGCAAGCGGCCGGCTTTTGGGTTGAAACGCCTCGAGGCTGGCCGCAACAACTGCGACCGTCAGAGGGGGCAAGAGGACGGCGGATAAGTTAGAGAAACGACCTGGCATCGTGGTGAGAAGGAAGTCGGGAAGAGTGACGCCGACGGCTTGTAACGCTCGCGTCACATAGATGAAAGTCCATATTATCGCGCCGAAAGCAAGTAGCCAAAGCACTTGTCGTGCATCCGCCGGCTGTCGACCGGCTTCGATATGTCTTCGTTGCCACCACAGGAGAAAGCCGAGGACAAAAAGCGCGATAGGATTCATCAAATAGGCAAAGGAATGCACGCGGAATGGCTGACGGTGGCCATCAGTGATCAGTCGAAAGTTCCGGAGTATAAGCTGGCCATCGGCTTCGACGTGATAGGCAGCGGCGGCCTGCTCGCTCGGTGAGAGGAGCGCAATGATCAGTGCGAGGGCAACGGAGATAGCGAGGCCGAACCCGGCCCAGCTGGCCAATGCCTTTCGATTGCCTCGATGGCCCGCGACCTTGGAGAAAAGGGCATAGAATCCTATCCATGGCCAAACCATGATGGCCATCGTCCCGTGAATTGCGGGTAACAGCCCTGCCAGTATCCCGCCCGCGCGCCACATCCTTGCGAGGAGCAGCGCGACGATGAGAAGCGCGATTTGGAGCCCAATGTGGCCGTTACTGTAAAAGATCGGGAATACCCAGATCGGATAAACACCCTGGAACCGTAGATGGACCTCGAGTAGACATAGGACAGCAGCCACATGGGCCCAGAGCAGGCGACGCGTGAGGATCAGCGCGAGTGCGAAAGGAGTGAAGGTGCTCAGGACCAGAAACAGCCAGTTGCGAAACGCCGAAATGAGCCCGGCATTCGGTGACAACAGCCAGAGCGCGGCCGAGAAGAAGTTGCCGAGACTGAATGCCTCCTTGTAGTAAAGAACGTGTGGGTGTCCTGGTGGATACTGAACGGAGCTGGTGATGATTTGAGCAGGGACGATCGTCTCATCAAGAACGATTCCATTCACCAAGACTTGCACGAGGCTGTAAGCCGCCCATACCGTGGCACCGATCGCGAGACCCCGTCCCGGAGAAGTCAGAGGTTTATCCATAGAGGTGTAACGTTTGGTAGCTGCGGCCTAACGCGGCTGGACGCCGCCAACCGCTCCGAGGATTCGACACCTACGACGCGCCTTCGTGCTGAAACGTTGAGCTACCCAGCTGCGTCAGCGTTCGCCGAGAGGCGCAGGCCGCCTTCAAGCATCAGGTCGAGAATGCAGCTGGCCACCAGAGCCGACATACGGCCCGTGTAGTGGACTTGGTCCACGTAAAGTGGCTCGTGCTTCCCCTCCTGGAGGTCGGCGCACCACAGAAACGTCGCTTCCCACTTGTTTCTAGCAACCTCGGCCATTCGCCGGTAGCCGTATCCGGAGTGCCAATGCCGTCCAAACGTCGGTCCGGCGAATGGATGATATCGCAGATCATACCCGTAGGTTGGCACAGGCTGCCACACAAACCAGGCCCTCACACCGTTGGCCGCAGCCGTTTGGGAGATCAGTTTCATGTTCTCGCCATAGCGGCGGATGATGGCGTCGATGAGCACCGGGTCCGCCTGGTCGGACTCATTGCCAGTCTCCAGGTCGAGCTGCATGTTGGAGGAGCCGCCGAGTTTGCTCTTCAGACGTACGATGGCTTTGTGAAGAGGCATCCATTCGATGAGATGGAGTTGCGGCGGGGCAGAGCGCCTATTCATAACGTTCTCGATGTAGTCGGAAAGGTAAGGCCTGTCTTGGAGATGGTAGAACTCGTTCAATCCGTCGAGGAAGATTGCGATATCAGGTACAATATCCATTCGTAAGAGCTGCGCGAAAAGGATTCGTTCTTGCGTGGAGTAGTAATAGGCGCGGCCGAAGTTGTAAACGCGAACGGGCTTGCGAGCCTCGGCCTCCATAAGGCTCTGGAGGTGCGAAGCGATCGATTGGTCGTCAGGAACACCGTAGTTGAAGGCTGTCGAGCCACCGAATAGGAACACGTTAACGTAGCTATCACTGGGGGGCCACGGTCCCTGGTTCTTAGAATGACGGAAGCCGTGAGCGTCTACGTTTACAAATCGGCCGGTGATCGGTCGCTCCTTGAAGTGCGTGTACGGTTCAAATATCAGCAATCGCTCCCAACTTTCCTCGAGTAGCACCTGTACCTCATCGACGGACATACCGGGGTAGACTTCTTCTAGAGCTGAGCCATACCTCTTCCAGACGGGATTCTCTGACCGGAGCGCACGGTCCAGATAACCTTCGAGCTTGAGCGCAGCGAACGCCCCGAGATTAGCCAGTACCATAACAACGGTGAAATTGAAGGAGATCAGGGCCACGGCGATGTAGAAACGTGTGGTCCGCTCGAGTCGTGAGTTAGTTGGCGTGTTCATACGGCTTCTGCCACACGGCGTAGATCTCACCGAGCGGCACGGGGAGGAGCATGTCCTTGAGTCGGTTCGCTTGTACCATGTGGCTTAGGAACCGGGTGGCTGGCACGCGGTGCTGCTGAAGTCGGGAAAGAATGTAACCGAGTGAGAACACTGATCGCCGACGACCGAAGGTCACCAAGTGCAGATCGGTTAGCTCACTCGCGATCCGGAGGCTTTTCCTGTTAAAGTATTGAAGATGCTCGGGTAAGATAAGCGGCCAACGTCGCCCAAACATCCGGGCCTGGAGGCTGTCCAAGTCGGGCACGTTGGCGAATACGTGTCCACCCGGGCGGAGTAGCGTTCGGCACTTTCTCAAGCAAAAGAGGGGGTCTGCGACGTGCTCCAACAGATCCCAGAGGGTTACGGCGTCAAAGGAATCTCGTTGAATCTCAATCTCCTCTAATGTGACGGGATGAACGACACCTTCCCCCAGCGCTTCCTGCGCGCGTCTCGAAAGCGACCGTGAGGGCTCGATCCCGCGAGCAATCCATCCGGCCGCCACAGCGACGCTGAGAAATCTGCCGGACGCGCAGCCTACGTCGAGTATCCTTCCAGGTTTGAGAAACCTGTGTACGATGCTCAGGTGCTTGCAAGCTGTGTGGCGCCGTCCGCGTGCTTCAGCTTCGTACACGGAATCATCCATGCCGTGGTAGAGTTTCGCGAGGTCGGCCGCCGTTGGGCGGGGCAAGCGGAAACCGAGTCCGCACCGGCTGCATCTCAGGATTCGTCCTGGGTCTACAGAACGCCTGGAAGAACCGATGATGGCGGGAACGAGCTGAGGGTCGGTGCCCTCGATGTAGACCGAGCTCGATGCGCAGCCACAGAGGGGGCACGTATCTTCGCTCGTCATCTCTCCACAGCCTCAAGGTCCATCGGTGCCCGAGCGTGGCACCTCACACGGCGAGGCGCCCACCAGGTCTTCGTTCGCTTCTCCGATTGAAGGATGCGTTGTAGTCGACCTCACCGCCGGTTGGATTGGTGATGTGCGGTCTTCTTTCTTCTGTCTGATGAGCCGCCACAAGACCCCCGAATAGCTTCTTGCGACCTGCAATAGGCGGAATGAGGATGAGCCCATCTCACTGGTTCTGTTTATCCAGGACATCGGTACTTCTTCCAAATCGTAGCCCATCAGGATGGGTCGCAGGCCCGTTTCCGCGTTAGCGGCGAAATCGCTCGCTTGGATCTGCAGCGACTTCAGGATTTCGGCGCGCATCAATTTGAGGTTGTTCGACGAATCTCGCACGCGGCAGGGCAAAACGAGGTTGGCCAGCAGATGGAACGCCCGGTTCGCCACGATCTTCATGAAGGGATAGTTGATCATTATGGAGTCGTGGGAAAACCGGCTACCGATCGCCCCATGTCGGCCCGACGCAATGGCATCGAAAACGTCGCGCAGTTCAGGCACAATCTGAACGAAGTCGCAATCCATCGTCAGGATGAAACGGCCAGTGGCTGCGGCGTAGCCGTCGCGCAGAGCAAGTCCCACGCCGTTCGGGCTGTCTCGGTTGACAAGCTTGATGCGTGGGTCCTTGCGGCCCAGGTTGAGAGCGGTCTCCGCAGTCCGGTCGGAGCTATTGTCATTCACCACGATGATCTCGTGGATGTACTTTCCGTACAACCCAATCAACGCTTCGACGAGAGGCGGCAGATTCATCTCCTCGTTATGGCACGGGAGAACAACCGAGGTAGATCCGAAGAGGGAAGGGTGGGAGGCTAGGTCGATCTGCGCTCGGTGCGCAATTCGCGCACCCGGTTTCTTGGCCCAGATACATAGCGTGCCGCAAAGCTCTTTCACGACTGGCATATGTTCGAAGATGTATGCTACGGATTGAAGGCTCGATATGAGCCAGCGGGGCGCTCGTGGATGAATGATATCGTAAGGGATGATATCGACGTGGGAGAAGCCCTGGTGCGAGGCAATGCGCAGGAGCTTGTACTTGCGGAGACCGACCTGGCAGGTCGCATGGNNCGCATGGCCTGCCCACCTTCCGATCGGACGGACCGTGTTCTTGATGAATACTTGGGGGTTCCAGTGGTTGGCCTCGAAAAAGAGGAGCTGGCCACCTGGCTTCAGCAGCCGGTAGATAGCGCGGAGATTCTCGGGATACAGGTTGTGGCAGATGATGGCGGTGCCGACGATATAATCGAAGCTCTCCTCAGGTAAGTCAGCTGCTAAGTTCTTGATTAGGAGAAAGCGCGCTCCGGGGATTTCGCGTTTAGATGCCAACGTTAGAAGATCTACGTTGAAGACGGCGGCGGTGATTGGGTTCTCGCCTCTCAACACGCTTGACAGGTGACGCGTCCAAAGGCCGCTCCCTGCTCCCAGTTCGAGGATAGACTCACCGGGTAGTACGTGGAAGGAGTGCCGGACGGCACGTGCTCGCCAGCGCAGTTTTACCGGAGACGTTGCGGGGTAGCAACGCCAATAAGCCTCTCGGCTTCGCTCCATCTCGCGCAGGTTCTGTTCGAGACTCATGCGCTTGGCAGACCTTTCACTCTCAACGTCTTTGGGCGCCGTTCTGAAATTCGATCAGAATGTCATCCAAGTCGTGTCGCAGCGACCAGTTTGGATAGTGGGATTGGAACTTCCGGCAATCGCTGATCCACCAAATGTGATCACCAATGCGATGCTGTTCCTGATAAAACCAGTTCAGCTTGATGCCACTTATCTCCTCGCAGCGAGCGATGGCTTCGAGAACCGAGCAGCTGTTTTGCCGGCCACCGCCGATGTTGTAGACTTCACCTGGCCTCGGGTTCTGATGGAAATGATCGAACGCTTGCACGAGATCAAAGCTGTGAATATTGTCGCGTACCTGTTTGCCCTTATGGCCAATCACTGTATACGAGCGCCGCTCGTTGATGCACTTGAAAAGATAAGCAAGAAATCCGTGTAGTTCAGCGCTGGAGTGAGCCGGTCCAGTGATGCAGCCGGCTCGGAAGCAAACAGCTTTCAACCCGAAGTATCGGGCATACTCTTGAACCAGTACGTCCGCCGCAACCTTCGATGCTCCAAAAAGCGAGTGTTTTGTAACATCGATGCTCATCGTTTCGTCGATACCGCTGACGTACTGGTGAGTGGGTTCGATCTCCCACCGGGTATCGAGCTCCATAAGTGGTAGCTCGTTCGGCCGGTCACCGTACACTTTGTTGGTGGACGTGAAAATGAAGGTTGCTTGAGGACAGACATTCCGTGTCGACTCGAGTAGAACGAGGGTTCCGTTCGCGTTAACTGTGAAGTCGGTGATCGGCTCACGCGCCGCCCAGTCGTGTGAAGGCTGTGCCGCCGTGTGAATTATCAGGTCAATGTGGTCACCGTAATGCAAGAAGAGATCCTCAACTGCAGCTTGGTTGCGGATGTCTATATCGTAGTGAATGTAGTTCGGGTAAGTGCGGCAAAGTTCGTCGCTTCGCCACCGGGTCGAGCCCGACGCCCCAAAAAAGTAGCCTCGCATGTCATTATCCAAACCGACCACGTCGCAGCCGAGTTCGGCATAGAAACGGGCAGCCTCGGATCCCACCAAGCCTGCGGAGCCAGAAACAACAACGACAGACATATTCGCCAACAGTTCTGTAGGGCCGCTCCTCTTCGGAGCTCTCTTTTTTGGGCATTGGAGCCGGCACTTCCATGCCCCCGGTAAGCTCGTGAGGGAAGTAGCGATCAAGTTCTGGGCCTGAGAGGAGGTGCGGCAAATCCTGCCTAAGTCTTTGTGCGCAAATTGGTTATGCTGTCCGTAGGGGGACTGCACCGCACTGTCCGACGTGGCAACGTGGTGTGCATGCAACACCTGGGAGGCGAGCTCCTGCAGGTCGGCGTGCTGCTCCAGCGGACAGCGGGTCTGCGGGAGCTGGTGACGCGTGGGGGCGACTCAGTGGCTCTCAGGGGCACGGAGCCATGAGAGCTGCAGCAATTCTCTTGCGAGAATCTCTGCAGCAAGCCGGTGGCCGTTCGCGTTCCAGTGCCAATCTCCTTTGTAGTAAAGGCGTTGGTTTGATTCGTTGAGTCTGACAGCTTCGCGAACGAAAAGCTCAGTTGGGTCAATGCAGTGCAGCGAATTGCGTTTGCAGATCTCACCGAGCCGGCTCGCAACCGCGTGCACATTCCATCCCTCGGCCGAGAGGCCGAATTTCTGTCGGACGGCCCACTCCTCCGTATAGATGCTTCCGCGAAGTGGAACCAAGAATACGAGAAACTGCGCTCCGATCGTCTCGGAGGTGTCGCGAATCCGAGTGATGAGCTTCTCGGTAATCATCCAGGCGTGATTCACTTCGCTGGATGGAGGTTCCCGGTACACGGTGAATTCTGCAGGAACAGGAAGCTGATCCCCCAAATCTATCACCATCTCCGGTGGGATCTCGGCCAGGCCGAGGCGAACGGCAAGGCGGTGCAGTTTGGGACTTTTTCGTATCACCCTTGCGGCGAGCCAGTACAACTTCGAGTGATCCCTCGCCCACTCGCTCACCCGAACGACGGCGGGCGTTTCACGCGCACCCTCCGCCTTCTCACTGAGTACTGGAGGAGGCACAGGAACGCCTTCCAATGCAAGGCTGTCATCGCTGACGATGAACATGGGCTTGTTTCCTCGCCAGTAACGGGCCTGTGCATTGTACCAGATGTCATTCGGGTGGAATAGCAGGATTACTACATCCGGCTCATACTGTAAACCTTCGCTTTCGAACCAGATGAGCTCCTGATCGGTGCTATAGCCGGCAGTTCCCATGGCTATGACCTGGATTTGCGAGTGGAGGGTCTGCCTCAAGGCCCGTTCCAACACTTCGGCCATTCGATCTTCAAGGTCGACTGTATACCCCTCGACGAATGAGTCGCCGAGAATCAAAACCCGGACTGTATTTCGGGGTTTGGGTTGCGTGATCTCGGGGCCTCGTATGCCGCGCGAGTTGTAAGAAAGGTAAACGCGGTATTCGTCGGTGGTGAAATAGCCCTCGGCTGTGGGAATGTTGCGCCAACCAAGGAGTGAATCATGACGGACATAAAACGTTTGATGGTCTCCCCGATCGGGCGGATAGTCGGCGACGTGGAGTCCGACCTCCAGCAAGATAGCCGTAAGGAAGAGCGATCCTGCCAGNNCCAGGCCTTTGGTGTCTTCAGTGGTCCTCCTTCACGCTGCCCGATGTTCACGCCGCCGAAAGTCAATCGCGTCCCAGGCGCAAAAGTCGTGCGGGTAGTGGTAACACCCGGATTTGAGGCGCTGAGGCGCGCCTGTCGCGATAGTGCGACACCTTCGAGCCAACCAACTCGCAATTCCGCAGGGCTCGCGCGTCGACTCTCCGCGTGTTCTAGTCTTAGTTGTGGTCAACGTGAGAGTTGGGCTAACATCGCATCGTGGGCACGACTATTGATACTTGAGGGCAAGCCCTTTAGCAAAGACCCAGCCGCACGTTGGTGTCGCCAAAGATCGAACACGAATGTCGCGCTCTGAACACTCCTCGTTCCGACTCTATCAGTCCGGTCTCGTCGTTACAGCTCTGACGGCCGCGGCGACGATCGTGTTGGCCGGCGCACGGGAGCTCGGCGTCCGCGGACCGACGATAACGGCTGTTCTCGCCGCGGGTGTGATTCTCACGGTTGCCCTGGGGGCCGCGACGTGGCGTGCCGGTAAGGCCGTTCCCAAGGTCATGCGAGTCGGGGCCATGGGACTGGCGTTTCTTGCGGCGGGTGGCTCTGCTATGGCCCTGGCGGCAGCCGTCGAGCTTGTCGGGTATCTACGCCTTCCGGTCGATCTTCTCAGTTTCTCGGAGAGCCCTTTTGTCGATGATATCATCAAAATCAAGCTCGGCATGCCCATCTACACTCCGCCGGCTGACAACAACTCCTACCCCTACACTCCGGGGGCCCAGATCCTAACTTGGGCGATTTCGAGCGCGCTGGGGGCATCAAGCTCGATCTCGTTCTTTCGGATCGTGCAGTTCTCCTACGTCGTTTTGTCCGTGATGATTGCGACGGCGAGCTTTGATATGCTTGCGCGCAACCTGCTATCGCAGAGTGAATATCGGCACCGCCCCATGTGGCTGACGGTGGGCCCGTTGTTCCTGTTCTTGATCGCAGTAGATCCACGATTCAACCCCTACGTGCACTCCCTACATAACGATGGTCTAGCGCTCCTCGTATCCGCTGTCGCATTCTGGCTTCTGGTGCGTGACGCCGTTGCGCCGCGGCGATGGCATCTGCGGCTCATGGTTCTCCTGCCCGCGATCGGCTTCTTGGTCAAGCAGAACCTTCTTCTCTGGCTGCCGTTGTTTGTGGTGTACCTGGCCGGCGCACGGCGACTGGGTTGGTGGCAACTCGCGAGATACGTAGCGTTGAGCGGATCGGCTGCGTTGATGGCCGTTGCGGTCGGTTACCTTCTCTGGGATGATCCANNCAGGGCGCTCGGGCAGAAGCAAGTATTTCCACTCAGAAGCGTGACGAACTTGGTCGGGGCCGGCCATTACGCGGCGATGGGTTTCTTCGGCGGTTGGGTGTTGGTGACTCGAGATGTCTCACGCCGAGTGGCGGCGCTGTGGGTTTGCTGGCTTCTTTTGTTCCTTGCCGCGGCGTGGACAAGTGGCATCGGCTTTGTTGTGAATCACTTCGGCCCCGCTGTGGTTATTGCGGGTGTGTGGTTCTTTGTCGGCCTGGCGACGGTCTGGCCGAACGGACGGAAAGAGCGTTCATCGCCGAGTGGAGAGGGCTGGCGAGTCGTGGCGAGTGAGGCCCTGCTAGCTGCTGGAAGCCTACTCTTCCTCGGTTCCCTGGGTCTGTTGAGGCAGCCCAGGAACCCGATCCCGCGAGATTTCTCGCGCTATATGTTCGACATCGAACGAGAGTTCGCCGGGTTTTCAGCTGATAAGGTTCTTCTCGATACCGGAAGTTGGATTTACCTGCGCGAAGGCGTTCTCATGAAGGATCGCTCTCCACCCGTGGCTCTGCACGTGGGGACCAATCAGCCCGAGATAAATCGTTCAATGCTGGCGGCGACGATTGCGCGTATCGAGGGTCAGGTATACGAGAAGATTCTAGCTCGAGAGGTTGATGGGCCGGGGACCTGGTACGATTTTCCAGAACCGAGGATCGGGCGTTCGGTCGGCGATCTTGGAGAATTACCGAATCGTCCGGCGGATTCCCGAAGTAAAGGACGTGAGTCGCTGGTGGCCTCAGCACTTGATATCAGAAGTGGTCGTGCTCGTCCCGGCACAGGCCAGGTCGTCGGAGACTTTGCTCGAAGAGACGCGTCAATCCGGCGATGAGGAGCGGGAGGAGTCGTGAGGCGGCTCGAGCTAGCGTCCGTGGCCGTGTGGTCGGGCCTGGTCTTCGGTGTCCTCGAAGCCGGCGTGCTGTTCGTTGCTCGGGCTTATCCACGGCTGCTCGCGCCATATAAGGTCTCATACGAGATTTTTTGGGTCGCCCCGGTCGTCGATATTCTACTTCACCTATTGCTAGCGCTTGCCTTGGCGATAGCCCTGCGGCTCGCTAACCTCACGCGCCGGCTGAAGGTGAGGGTGCCGTCACCGGCTGCAATCGTTTATGGAACGTTCGTCTTTTTCGGAGTCTTGTCCGTCATATCGGCCCCGAGGATAGTCCATCCAATAAGCGCAGGTATTCTGGCTCTCGGCCTGGCCGTACTGGCATCGCGACGGCTTATGCCATATGAAGCGGGTCTCACTCGCTGGCTCCGTCGACGCTTGCTTCTCGTGCCAGGGGTGCTGGCATTATTGGCACTGGTGACACGAGCCTGGATGCCAGCTTTGGAGGTTTGGAGGGCTTGGCGCCTCCCAAGCGCGCCTCGAGCAACGAGCGTTCTGATCCTAATGCTCGACACGGTGCGCCGGGACAGCTTCGACCGGGGAAGTGGTCAGGCTCTCACGCCCAACCTCGATCGACTGATCGCGCAGGGGATATTGTACTCGAACGCCTGGGCTCCCTCTTCCTGGTCGCTGCCCTCTCAGGCCTCCGTTCTCACTGGCCTTTATCCTCACGAACACGGTGCCGACTGGCCACGACTACGCCTCGAGCGGAATCATCCGACGCTGGCGGAGTTTTTTCGAGAGAGAGGCTATGCGACGGCTGCCTTCTCGGGCAACGCGAACTGGATGACACCGGAGTATCTCGGGCGTGGATTTCTGCGCTTTCGGGNNTCGTCGCACGGTTCACGGCCGAAAGATCAGCGGCTTGCTGGATAGAATAGGCCTTCACCATGCTGGAACGGGTCAGTCCGCAAACGACCTCAATCGCGATGTGCTCCGGTTTCTCGCCGATTATGACGGGCGACCATTCTTTGCATATCTGTGCTACATGGATGTAAATCAGGCTTTTCACCGGCGCCGGCTGAACAGACCGCCGTGGGCGCCTACGCCGACGGCACGAGAAGTCTTTGAAGCTTATGAGCAAGGATTACGGGACTTGGATGCGAGGGTGGGCGAGCTACTTGCAGAACTCGAGGATCGTGGGGTCCTACAGCACACTCTGGTCGTTTTGGCTTCCGACCATGGCGAGTCCTTTGGATCGGACCTCGGCGATCGCGACCCGGCGGGACACGGGACCTCTCTCTACCCAGAGCAGCTCCGAGTGCCATTAGCCCTCATCGCTCCGACGCTGGAGCCGGCAAGGTTTGACCACCCGATCAGCCTACGGGAGCTACCCAGCCTAATTGCAGAAACCCTCAAACTGCCAGATTCACCGTTCCGAAGTGATGCTGGGCGCGCAGTTGCCTCATCATATTCGCCGGGCGTCCCCCCGATCTATGCGTCGCTCAACTACGGAGATCGCAAACTCCGATCGATTATATGGGGCGACTGGCAATATATCAGAAATCAACGCGACCTGGCGGCCGATGAGCTATACGACCTGCAGAGCGATCCTAGGGCCTCTCGCAGTCTTGCGCCTCTCCATCCTCTCGTTCCAGAGATGAGACGGCTGTTGAACCAGTTCATGGCTCTGGAAACCGCGTCTGAAGCAGCTTCGAAAAACGGTTCGGAAGAGTCACTCACGCCGGCAAAGTGATAACCGTCTTGCAAACGCCTTCGGCGCTGCTCAGCCCGAATCGGCCTGTTCGCTTGGCCTTTGTGCCACAACCTGCAGCAGCGGTCCGATTGCCAGTAACACATTTCTCGCGACCGGCAGCCTTCTGAGAAGATGGAAGGCATCGATAAGCAGCCTGAGAAGGAAACCGCGCTGATTCCGTTGGGCTGGGGAAACTCTGGGCACAGAGATCACTGGAGCTGAGAAGCCTGCTGTGCCGATCATGTCTTTCAACGTTCCCGGCGACAACAGGTTTCGCTTCGGAGGGATTCCACCTTGGCGACGCACATAGAGGTCGATCCAACGCTTCGGCATCCAGCCGCTTGCCCACAGCCCCGTTTGCGGGTCCGGGCCGAGGCTGAACCGGTTGGGTGTCGAAAGAAACAGATAACCGCCCGGACGAGCGACCCGGTGCGCCTCTCGGAGAGCCTGGGCCTGGTCCCTGACGTTCTCGAGGACAGATTCCCCGGCCACACAATCAAAAATGCGGTCGGGAAACGGCAGCGCTTCGGCACAAGCGCAAATCAGCGGCACCTCGATGTCCTTTTCCTCAAGCCGCTTCTTCGCCACAACGAGCCAACGCAAGGCTATGTCTGTTCCGACGACGAGCTGGTATCGAGACCTGGCCACTACGGTCAGTGGCGCTGTTCCACACCCGAGATCGAGGAGACTTCGGCTAGAGGGGGAGCCGTAGTCGCTTGACTGGCGCAGCCAAGATTCAAGTGCAGTTTCAGCCCGCTCTTCGGCGACAAGCAATCCGCGCGTGTATTCCCTCGCCTGCTGCGGTGGGACGGCCGGCGTAATACTGTAGTAATATTCCAGTAGCTCGGTGAAGCTCAGGTCTTCAAGGCGCTGCGCCAGGAGCGTTGCCTTGGCTCGATCACTCTCCAAGTCGATATAGGGATCGGCGAAGACTCGAAGGTCGGGAATTCCAGCCAGGATTGGGAAGCGGCGGTGGCAGTCGGTGCAGCAGACTTCAGATTGCTCGGCCGCTTCGATCGGCCCCCTGCAGGTCGGGCAACAGATTGTGATTCCTTGAAACAACACGGCGCGTAGCTCCGGCCGCTCTTATTGGCCATCTGAGTCAGGAACTCCGCTTTGGGCGATTCTTGCGCTCAGGAAACGCCACGCCCTGAGTTGATCGCGCTGTCGCTCGCAGCCAGTTCAGCGATCTCGACCGCTCGCAAGCCGTCCAGGCCCGTGGCGATATCACTTTGTTGACCCTTGAGTGCGTCATTGAAAGCGTCGATCTCTTCGATAAGGCTGCGCTCGACGACCCAGCGGTATGAACGTAGATGCTCCCCGATGTGTGTGCGGATGAACGGGTAAAACTCACGGTGGGGCTTACCGCCGCGCGCGTTCGCGTAAGACACATCTGTAAACATGGGGAAGCAACGCAAGTGGATCTTTCCGAGGGAACCGTAGAGTTCGATCGAGAATCGATAGCGTTTGTACCCCAACCAACTCGCTTGCACGCTGGCAAGTATTCCTGTCGTGCCACGTAAGAGCGCGAGCCCGTTGTCCTCACACCCACTGATCGACCAGATTGAGTTCGTGGCAAAACCCTTCACTTCAGAGACCTCGCCTAGGAAATAGCGCGTGAGGTCGATCAAGTGGATGCCGTTGTCGCGCAGCGCCCCTCCGCCGACGATCTCCGGATTACGCAGCCAGGCGTGACTGTGGTCACCGGCGGAATAAGCGGCGTAGCTGCGTATATGGTCGAGGTCGCCAATAATCCCGGAATCGAGCAGTTCCCGGGCCTTTTTGACCGACGGGTAGAATCGGTAGTTGAAACCCGTAGCCAGCATGTGACCGCTCTTCTCTGCCGCAGCCACCATCGAGCGGCACTCGCTGGCCGAACGGCCAAGTGGCTTTTCACAGAGGACATCGAGCCCGCTCTCGAGCGCCTCGATGCACAACTCAGCATGCGAGGACGGGGGCGTCGAGACGATCACCGCATCCAGGTCATCGCGTTTGAGAAGCCTGCGCCAGTCTGTCTCAGGCTCTGCGTGATACTTTTCGGCGAGATGCCGGGTCCGCTCTTGGTCCGTATCGCTGACCGCCACCAGCTCGGTAGATAAAGCGCGTCGCAACGCCGACGCGCGCAGCGATCCCATATCCCCGCAACCAATCAGGCCAAAGCGCACGGTGGAGCTGGCTTTCACTAGGCGGGCGTCCTCGAAGGTTGCCGTCGGAATGAACCGGCGGCCCCGTCCGTTGTGCTTTGGGCGTCATTGGGATTGGAGCCGTCCGCTTCAGCTTCAGCGGCCAGGTGGACGAAGCGGCGGCCACCTCTGAGGTAGAAGCCCAGACCGACCAGCCCGATGAGCACCGTGAGCAGCCTCCAGCCCAACAGCACCTCAGCGCCCCCGGAAAGGCCCACGATGCGAAAGAGACTTTCAAACGCCGCTTCGCCGACCCCGAGCCCCCCCGGCGTCAGCGGGATGACATTCGCCACGAACCCGAGGGGGACCACCACGATCAGAAAGGGTATCTGCGAAATGGCGAAACCTCCAACAACGATTCCCAAGAGAAGAGCACTAGAAATCGCTAGCGTGTGGACAGCAAGTGAGATGCCAACCGCCTGAAGCATAGCTCTCCAATTGGCGCGGTACCCGCTAACCGTCGCAATGGCTCGGCGAAGATAATTTCCGCGCGGAATATGAGTCAGCAACCGACCGAGCGTTCGGTGTTCAGCAAAGTGGCCGGCGAAGGACAAAGCCACAGCCAACGCCAAAGCAGCTGCGATCAGTGCTGCGCTGGCGAGTAGTGGGTAAAGCGCTGTCTGCTGGTGTAGCCGCTCGAAGAAGAATGGCACGATCATCAGAGGCCAAAGCAAAAGCGCGAACAGCCCGGTGAAGCGATCCAAAAGCATGATGGTGAGGATCTCCGTCCGCCTTCCAACATTCCCGATGGT
>JABAOD010008811.1_pt1 | contig 15379 bp, 18 predicted proteins | sample 7062151 | NCBI WGS metagenome assembly JABAOD01 (sample SAMN14538626, study PRJNA623070) | marine sediment metagenome | biome: marine biome [ENVO:00000428]; feature: marine pelagic biome [ENVO:01000023]; material: deep marine sediment [ENVO:00002113] | place: India: Gulf of Khambhat ... | reverse complement strand
GCGGCCTCCTGGAAGGCGTCCTTGGCCTGCTGATTGTCCGAGACCATCACCCGATCCGACAGGTCGAGGATCTCGTTGGAGATCTCTGCGATCTGCTCGTTCACCTCGTGACGCGCTTCGGACACTCGGCGAGCAGCAGCCTGCGATGACTTGGTGCGGGATCGCCACCACAAGAAGACGCCCCCACCGACGAGAACGAGGAGTAACACCGTCCCGATCGGAAAGCCCCCCGACGCCCGGGCCGTCGGAGTCGGCGCTGACGTCTCCGGGGCGAGCGTTGCCGTAGTGGTCGGAGTTGGCGAGACCGGAGCGTCGAGGCGTGCCACGAAGATCTCGTAACCCTCGGCGAGGGACCGATCGAACGCATCCAGTGACGCGTCGATGGCGGCCGAGAGCTCTGCGTCGGAGAAGAAGGTCGAGAACACCCCGACCTCGGCCGACGTGACGACGATGACGGTGGACAGACCGGTCAGGATGGAGAGGTCTTCGGCGATGATCGTGGCATCACCGAGATCGTCGGCGAAGGCAGCGAGCGCAATGTCCCTGCCGGCCGCGTCCACCCGGCCGGCCAGTCCGGCGGCAGAGCCGGCGCCCGCCTGCACGTAGAAGCCCTCGGAACGCAACGCCTCGGCCGCTTCGTCCAACTCCACGGCCCAGGCAGGGGCAGCCGTTCCCAGCAACGCAACAAGGAGTACGACCCCAACCCGCCATCGCATGGCGAGGGAGCCTACCGGCCCGGTAACCTGCGGCAGCCGGAACGGGTCGAACCGCCGAAAGACCCCGACGCTGACATGCGGTGAGTACCGTGAGCGGCGGCGCGGCCGGACCGCCGACGGCGATGAGAAGTACGACAACGAGGCAGACTCCTTGCAAAGCACAACTCGACGGCCGTCGATCCTCTTCATCGGGGGAGCGCTCAACCAGACCAGAATCGCCCATGCAGTCAGCCAGCATCTGACGGGTCAATTCGACACGTGGTTCAGCCCGTACTTCGTGGACGCTGGAGTGATTCGCTTCCTCGACAGGGCCGACCTCCTGGAGTGGACGGCGCTCGGCGGGGTGATGAAACATCAGAGCCTCGAATACCTCCAGGATCAGGGTTTGCCCATCGACGAGGGCGGAGTCAACAACGACTACGACCTCGTGGTCACGACGAGCGATCTGTTGGTCCAGAAGACGATCAGGGACAAGAAGATCGTGCTGCTCCAGGAGGGCATGACCGACCCCGAGAACTTCATGTACCACGTCGTGCGGAAGCTGAGGTTGCCACGCTATCTGGCGTCCACGGCGACCTTCGGCTTGTCCGACTCCTACACCTACATGTGCGTGGCCTCGGAGGGATACCGCAACCTCTTCATTCGCAAGGGAGCATCACCGGACAAAGTCGTGGTGACGGGAGTGCCGCACTGGGATGATCTGCGAGACCAGGCGCTCTCGGGCAACGACTTCCCGCTCCGCAACTATGTCCTGGTGGCGACTTCTGACGCCCGGGAAACCCTCAAGGTCGACCGCCGCAAGCGATTCATCAAGAGGGCTGCGGCGATCGCCGATGGCCGGCCGATGGTCTTCAAACTCCATCCGAACGAGAATGCAGTCCGGGCCACGCGCGAGATCAAGTCGGTGGTCCCTGAAGCGCTGGTGTTCACGACCGGCAACGCCAACCACATGATCGCCCACTGCACCGCCCTGGTCACCCAGTACTCCACACTCGCCTACACGGGTCTGGCGCTGGGCAAGGAAGTGCACTCGTACTTCGATGTCGGTGAGCTGCGCCGGATGCTCCCCCAGCAGAACAACGGCACCTCGGCGGCGGCGATGGCCGAGGTCGTCCGGCGTGTCGCCAGTGGCGTGGCCACGGGCGGGAAGGACGCGGTGAGGGATGTCTGCTCGTGTCGTGACTGTGGTGCAGGCACGCACCGGGTCAACACGGCTGCCGGGTAAGGTCCTCCGTCCCGTCCTGGGGAAACCCGTCCTCGCACTGATGATGGAGCGCGTTCTGCGATCGGCGACCGCCGGCACCGTCATCGTGGCCACCACCCACGATCCGACTGACGATGCCATCGTCGAACTGTGCCGGCAAGAGGGATGGCGATCGTTCCGGGGCAGCACCGACGACGTGCTGGACCGGCATTTTCAGGCGGCGGTTCGATTCGGAGCCGACATCGTCGTCAAGATTCCCAGCGATTGTCCACTGATCGATCCGGCCATCATCGACACCGTGCTCGATCGAGCCATCGGCAGCGGCGCCGACTTCGTCTCCAATCTCCACCCGCCCACATGGCCCGACGGGAACGATGTCGAGGCCATGACGATGGACGCGCTCACCACAGCTTGGAGAGAGGCCACCCGGGAGTTGGAGCGGGAGCACACCACACCCTTCCTGTGGGAACAACCGGATCGGTTCACCGTCGAGAACGTGGCTTGGGACCGCGACCTCTCGATGTCTCATCGCTGGGTCCTGGACTATCCGGAGGACCTGCAGTTCATCTCGGCGGTCTTCGAAGCCCTGTACCCCACAAAACCAGACTTCGGGGTTGCCGACATCCTCGCGCTGCTGGAGGAGCAGCCGACCCTGAGTGAGATCAATGCTCATCTTGCAGGTGTGAACTGGTACCGCCACCATCTGGACGAGCTGACGACCGTCAGCACCGAGGAGACGCGACTCGGACCCGGGGAGGGGCAGTGACACCGGAACGTCGGGCAGAGCTCGAGGCGGAGGCCTTGCGGGTTCGCGAACACATCGTGCGGTTGTCCGGCCGTGGCGGATGCTTCATCGGTGCCTCTCTGTCCTGCGCCGATCTGGTCGTCTTTCTCTATCGGGAGTATCTCGCGATCGAATCGCCCGACAGCCCTGATCGTGACTACCTCTTCCTCTCGAAGGGCCACGACGTCCCGGCCCTCTATGGCGAGTTCGTCGAGTTGGGCCAGCTCGATGAAGGACGTTTGAAAGATCATCTGTCGCCGGATGACGACATCTACTGGCATCCCAACCGGGCAATCCCCGGCATCGAGTTCCATTCCGGATCGCTCGGCCATCTGCTGAGCGTTGCCGTGGGCGTCGCCTACGACCTCAAACTCACCGGCCGCCCCAATCGGGTGGTCGTGATCACGGGAGACGGTGAGCTCGACGAGGGCTCCAACTGGGAAGCGCTGCTGGTGGCGGCTGCGTACCGACTCGACAACCTGGTGGTGGTGGTGGATCGGAATGCGTTCCAGGCCAACATCGAAACCGAACAGCTCATCCCGCTCGAGCCTCTCGAGGACAAGTTCCGGGCATTCGGAGCATCCGAGATTCGACGCTGCGACGGACACGACTTCGACGCGTTGGAGGCGGCCTTCGACGGGATACCGGCTGGCGGCGGACCGTCGGTGGTGATCGCCGACACCGTTCGAGGGCGGGGACTTCCCAGCATCGAACGTCGCGCCGACCGATGGTTCGTACGGTTCACCGACGCCGAGGTGGAAGAGCTCCTGGCCGAGCTGCATGGCGAGGGCCGCGCCACACTCACCTCAGAGACCCTGATCGTCCGATGATCACCATGACGTACGAGGATCAGCTGCGCTCCCTCGCTCTCGCCGACGAGCGGATCGTCGTCATGACGGCCGAGAATCGGGCGGCGATTCGCGGTCTTCCCGATGATCTCGGTGGCCGGTTCTTCGACACCGGCATCACCGAACAGACCATGGTGGGTGCCGCGGCCGGTTTGGCACTGCGCGGCCGAGTGCCGGTCTGCCATGCCCTGGCGGTCTTCCTCACCATGCGGGCGTTCGAATTCGTCCGCACCGATGTGGGCATCGGAGGTCTTCCCGTCAAGTTGGTCGGCGGAGTACCCGGGCTCTTGTCAGATGGAAACGGCCCGACCCACCAGGCACTGGAGGACGTTGCTCTCATGCGGGGAATTCCCGGCATGCGGGTCTTCTCCCCCGCCGACGAGGCCGAGCTGGTGGATGCGCTGCCGGCAGTGATCGACGATCCACACCCGGTCTACGTGCGACACGTCGGCCTTCCCCCGGCCGTCGACCACACCGAACCGTTCGCTTTCGGCAAGGCCGAGAGGCTCGCATTCGGGTCGGACGTGACGATCCTCGTGCACGGCTTTCTCCTCAGAGAGGTGCTGGCAGCTCGCCCCATGCTCGCCGACGCCGGCATCGAGGCGGGCGTGGTCAACATGCGGACCCTCGCCCCTGTCGATACCGACGTGATCGAGGAGGCGGCCGCCGCCGGCCCGGTAGCGGTCGTGGAGGACCACTTCGCAACCGGCGGTCTGGTCTCGATCGTCGCCGAGACGTTGATGGCAGCCCGAACCACCGCCCACGTCATTCCGATCGCGCTGGAACGCTGGTTTCGGCCGGCGCTCCTGGATGCCGCAACCGAAGCAGCCGGACTGGACGCCACGTCTATCACGACCCGAATCACACGAGAACTGAGCTGATGCCCAACACAGTCGGACACAACCAACACGACCCCGTCATCACGAACTCCAACGAGCTGTGGGAGCGAGCCGTCCGGGTGATCCCCACCGGAACCCAGCTCCTGGCCAAGGGACCCACCCAGAACGTGGACGGAGTGGCTCCGAAGTTCCTGGTTCGCGGGAAAGGAACCCGGGTGTGGGATGCCGACGGCAACGAGTTCCTCGACTTCACGATGGGAGTCGGACCGTTGTCGCTCGGGTACGGCTATCCGGCGGTCGATGAGGCCATCCGGGCCCAACTGCACGACGGGATCATCTTCTCCCTGCCCCATCCGCTGGAAGTCGAAGTGTCCGAGTTGGTCGCCGACGTGATTCCGTGTGCCGAGTCGGTTCGCTTCACCAAGACGGGCGCCGAGGCCACCTCGGCCGCCGTGCGGGTCGCCCGGGCGTTCACCGGAAGAGAGAAGATCATCTCGTGTGGCTATCACGGGTGGCACGACTGGTACATCGGTGTCCTGCCCCGCCGGGCAGGCGTTCCGCAAGGCGTGCAGGAGCTCATCCACACCTTCCCCTACAACGACACCGACGCACTGGCGGCCGCCCTGGACGGCGACGTGGCCGCAGTGATCATGGAGCCGATGGCCTTCGACTGGCCGGCCGACGGTTTTCTGGAGAAGGTCGAGGAGCTGACCCATGCCAACGGCAGCCTGTTGATCTTCGACGAGATCTGGACCGGATTCCGCTGGTCGATCGGCGGAGCCCAGCAGTACTTCGGCGTCACTCCCGACCTCGCCACCTTCTCGAAGAGCTGTGCCAACGGCATGCCCATCGGGCTGCTCACCGGCCGCCGCGACGTCATGGAAGTCCTCGAGGAGGACGTCTTCTTCTTCACCACGTTCGGGGGAGAAGCGCTGACGTTGGCGGCCACCAAGGCCACCATCGAGATCATCCGCGATGAGAACGTGCCCGCTCACATGCATCGGCTCGGCCAACGCATCGGCGACGGCGTCGCTGCCATCGCCGGCCGCGCCGGCCTCGGCGGGGTCGCCGGCGTCAAGGGCCATCCGGCCAGGACGCTGAGCGTCTTCGATCCGGCCGGGGGCGACCCACTCCTGCAGAAGTCGCTCGTCCAGCAGACATTGATTCGCCGCGGCATCCTGTGGGGCGGATTCCACAACCTCTCGTATTCCCACACGGACGACGACATCGACCATCTGCTCGACTCGTACGAGTTGGCGTTTGCCGAGCTGGCGGAAGCCATCGAGGCAGGCGACATCTCATCGCGGTTGCGAGGCATCCCAGTGCAACCGATCTTCCGGCGCACCGGAGACTTCGACACGAAACCGAAGCCGACGTGACCGACACGCAGGACTTCGATCTCACCGGCAAGGTGGCGCTCGTGACCGGCGCCGGCGGACTGCTCGGCATCGAGCACTGCCGGGCATTGGCCGACGCCGGAGCCCGAGTCGTCGCCGCCGACATCGATCTCCGCTCGGCCGAGAAGGCCGTCTCCGCAGCCGGGCGGTCGGCGCGCTCCACGCCTCTCGACGTGACCGACCCGAGCTCGGCTCGAGCTGCGTTGGCAGATGTGCTCGCTCACGAGGGCCGGCTCGATGTGCTCGTCAACAACGCCGCCATCAACGACAAGTTCGAGGATCCTCAGCAGGCCGGCGACCTCTCGCGATTCGAGCACTATCCCATCGAGCAGTGGCGCCGCAGTCTCGATGTGAACCTCACCGGTGTGTTCCTGTGCTGTCAGGTGTTCGGCACGCATCTCGCCGAGCACGGTGGTGGTTCGATCATCAACATCGCCTCGACCTACGGCATCGTCGGGCCGGATCAGTCGATCTACCGGACCGAATCAGGAGATCAGCCCTTCTACAAGCCTCCGGCCTACTCCGCCACCAAGGGCGGCGTGATCGCACTGACGAGATTCCTCGCCACCTACTGGGGCTCGGTGGGGGTTCGGGTCAACACGCTCAGTCCCGGAGGGGTCGAAGCCGGACAGGATGAGTGGTTCGTCGGCTCATACTCGAGACGAACGCCCCTGGGCAGGATGGCGACGGCCACCGACTATCGGGGAGCGGTCGTGTTTCTGGCGTCAGATGCGTCGAGCTACATGACCGGAGCCAATCTCGTCGTGGACGGAGGATGGACGGCATGGTGAGCGCTCAGGACCGCGCGAGGAAGATCGTTCTCTTGTTGGCCGATTGCGATGGAGTGTTGACCGACAACGGGGTGTATTACTCCCGCGATGGAGAACAGTTGAAGCGGTTCTCGATCAGGGACGGCATGGGCGTCGAACGACTCCGCAACATCGGTGTCGACGTGGGCTTCGTCACCGGCGAGGTGACCGGGCCCCTCGTCAAGCGAGCAGAGAAGCTGAAGGTCACGGAACTGCATCTCGGCATCAAGAACAAGGCCGCTGTGGTGGAGAGCATCATCCACGCCCGCGGACTCGATTGGGATGAGGTGGCCTTCATCGGCGACGATGTCAACGATGTCGAAGTGATGAAGCTGGTCGGACTGGCGGGAGCCCCGGCGGACGCAACATCGTTCGCCAAGGAGGTGGCGCACTTCGTCGCTCCCAGCCGTGGTGGCCAGGGCGCGTTCCGGGACATGGCCGAGCTCATCGTGAGTGCACAGAAAGGATCATGATGGAGGGAACCATTCGGATCGGCGACCGCGTGGTGGGACCCGGCGAACCGACCTATGTCATCGGCGAGATCGGCATCAACCACAACGGCTCTCTCGACGTCGCCCGTGAGCTCATCGATGGAGCCGCCGCCGCCGGCGCCGACGCTGTGAAGTTCCAGAAGCGAACACCCGAACTGTGTGTGCCGGTGGAGCAGTGGAACCTCGAGCGAGACACACCGTGGGGCCGGATGACCTACATCGACTACCGGCACAAGGTCGAGTTCGACAAGGACGACTACAGCGAGATCGATTGGTACTGCCGGGAGAAGGCCATCCACTGGTTCGCCTCCTGCTGGGACGAGCCGTCAGTCGAATTCATCGAGCAGTTCGGTGTGCCGGCCTACAAGTCGGCGTCGGCGTCCCTCACCGACCACGAACTCCTCGAGGCGATGAAAGCGACGGGCAAGCCGCTGATCGCATCGACCGGCATGTCCAGCTGGGAGCAGATCGAGGCGGCCGTCGACGCTCTCGGAACCGACGACCTCGCAATCGCCCACTCGACCTCTGCGTATCCCTGCGAGGTCGAGCAACTCAATCTCAAGATGATCTCGACGTTGCAGGCCCGCTTCCCGGGCGTTCCCATCGGCTATTCGGGTCACGAGACCGGGCTGGCGCCGACGTGGGCGGCGGTGGCACTCGGAGCGACGTTCGTGGAACGCCACATCACTGTGGACCGGGCGATGTGGGGCTCCGACCAGGCTGCGTCCGTCGAGATGGGCGGCTTCGCGATGCTGATCCGCAACATCCGGGACATCGAGGCGAGCCTGGGTGACGGCGTGAAGAAGGTCTACGAGTCGGAGCTCGGACCCATGAAGAAGCTACGCCGGGTGATGGCCGACGAGGAGCCGGTCACCACTCCGTGACGATCGCCGTCCGCCGTCTCGACATCGACAAGCCCGCGGATCGGCGAACATTCGTCCGGTTTCCGTTCCGGCACTATCGCGGTGATGCCCACTGGGTCCCACCGTTGCTCGTCAACATCAACGGCGACTTGCGCAGCAGCAACCCGTTCTACGAACACTCTGAGGCCGAGTTCTTCGTTGCGGAGTCGAACGGCGAAGTCGTCGGCAGGATCGCCGCCATCGAGAACCGCAACTTCAACGCATACAAGGATGTCCGATCGTCCTTCTTCGGGTACTTCGAAACCGTCGACGATCACGAGGTCTCATCGGCCTTGCTCACCGCCGCGGCGTCGTGGGGTCGGGAGCGCGGCATGGAGGTGTTCTACGGCCCTCGCGGCGTCGGCGCCACAGATGGCGGCTTGCTGGTCGAGGGTTTCGATCTGGACCCGACCCTGGGCAACACATACAACCACGAGTACTACGGCACTCACGTCGAGAGCTTCGGGCTGACGAAGAAGGCCGACTACCGATCGGGGCAGATGGACCCGCACCGCTTCCGTGTGCCGGAACGTCTGCATCGCATTCATGATCGAGTCTTGGCTCGCGGGCAGTACTCGCTCATGAACTTCGAGAACCGCAAACAGCTGCGCCAGTGGGCACCCAAGATCGCCAAGGCGTACCTCGGCGCAGTCCGCGAGCTCGAGACCTTCTACCCGCCGACGAAGCGTGAACTCGAAGGAATCATGCGGACACTGCTCCTCATCGCCAAACCGGAATTCATATCGCTGGTTCTCTTCGAGGACGCGATCGTGGGATTCCTGTTCTCGTATCCCGACTTGAATCCTGCGATCAAGAAAGCCAATGGACGCTTGGCGCCACTGGGCTGGGCTCGGATTCTGCGAGAACGCGCCAACCCACGCAGCATCAACATCAACGGCCTGGGAGTGCTGCCCGAACATCGGGGCTCAGGCGCCAACGCGTTGCTCTACGTTCGGGCAGAACACGTCATGGGCAACCGGGCAGAAGTGGCCGAGGCTGTCCAGGTGGGTGAGCACAATGTGGCCAGCACGAAAGACATGGCAGCGATGGGCATCGTGATGACGAAACGCCATCGCCACTACGAGATGGATCTGTAGGAGGCACCGGGTGGAACCGAGAACACAACTGCGGGAACGCGGCTTCGTGGTGCAGCGCGGCCTGTTGCATCGGGACGAGGTCGAGCATTACACGAGGCTCATCGAAGAGATGTCGGGCTTGACGAAGGAGGGCTATGAGGCCTCGTCGGGGGGCCGCGGCACGAAGGGCACCTCGTGGAACCTCACTGACGGCGTCACCAAGACCGAGGCGTTCTGGCCCTTGATCAGCCACGAGAAGCTGGTGGGGAAGGTCAAAGAGGTCATCGGACCGGACGCCAAGTACCTCCAGCACTCCGATCTCCAGTTCGGATTCTCCGCCGTGTCATGGCATCGCGACAACGTGAGCCGCACGTACGGGGTGGGTCCGGATTGGGACGAGAGCGAAGAGATGTACCAGAACGTCCGGGTGGGGATCTATCTGCAGAGCCACGAGGAATCCGGGTTCGCTCTCGGGTTCATCCCCGGATCACACACGTTGCAGCCGGGCGACACCGGAATCACAGCCAAGCTGCGAGAGGCGCGCTTTGCCGGACAGGGCGCCCTGGCGTACATCTCGCCCCGCCTCCAGAAGATGATGAAGTCAGCCGAATGGGTCGCCACCGAGCCCGGCGACGCCATCATCTTCGACGTCCGGATTCTCCATTCGGGGAGTTACATCCACGGCCCCAAGCTGTCGATGTTCGTCGGGTACGGGGTGCCCGGCCGCCACTTCGCCGACCTGCGCAACTACTACCGGTTCGTGCGACCCGAGCTCGGCTACGGGGCGATCCCGGACGCCCTCCAGGACCATCTGCGTGGGAAGGGCTTGTTGGCGGAGGACGTCCCGGAGTACACCGAGATCCCCGATGCGTGGACGCCGATGCCGATCATGAAGCGAATCCTCGAACGGAGGTTGGGCTGAGCCCAACCTCCGTTCAGGCTGAAGCCTGATGCCTGAAGCCTGATGCCTGATCGAGGGCCTAACCTCTCGCCTCATGCGAGCCATCGTCGTCAACCAAACGGGCGGGCCTGAGGTCCTCGAGTGGACCGAGGTTGCCGACCCGACACCGAGTCCTGGACAGGTGGTCGTCGAGCTGGCTGCGGCAGGTCTCAACTACATCGACACGTACCACCGCACCGGTCTCTATCCGCTGTCGCTTCCCTTCACGCCGGGCCTCGAGGGGGCCGGCACCGTCACCGCCGTCGGCGATGATGTCGCTCTCGCGGTCGGCGACCGCGTTGCATGGACCGGCCAGCTCGGCTCCTACGCAGAACAGGTCGTGCTGGACGCGGACCGGGCGGTACCGGTTCCCGAGGGCGTGGACTCCGACGTGGCAGCGGCCGTCATGCTGCAGGGATTGACCGCCCACTACCTCGCCTTCTCGACCTATGCGCTCCAGCCGGGCGACAGGTGCCTCATCCATGCCGGCGCCGGTGGTGTCGGCCTGCTGCTGATCCAGATCGCCAAGAAGGCAGGAGCCCAGGTCTTCACCACCGTCTCCACCGACGAGAAGGCGGCGCTGGCAGCCGGTGCCGGAGCCGACCACGTCATCAACTACCGGGATACGAGCTTCAAGGACGAGGTGGAACGGATCGCCGGACCTGAGTCGTTGGCAGTCGTCTACGACGGTGTGGGAGCCACCACCTTCGACGATGGTCTTGCGCTGCTCCGGCCTCGCGGGCTCATGGCCCTGTTCGGCCAGTCCAGTGGCAAGGTCCCGCCATTCGACCTGACCCGCCTGGGAGCGCCTCGCTCGCTCTACGTCACGCGGCCGAGCTTGTTCTCCTACGTTGCGACCCGAGAGGAACTGCTTTCGCGATCTGCGGATGTTCTCGGGTGGGTGGCCGAAGGCTCGCTGGATGTCCGCATCGGACAGCGGGTGCCACTCGGCCAGGCTGCCGAGGCCCATCGGGCACTGGAAGCGCGAGCGACGACGGGCAAGACTCTCCTCATACCGTGAGCACCGAACCCGAGACCACCGAGACCCAGCCTTCCCCGGAAGACGACCAGGGCTTCACCCGATCGCGCCTCGCCAGCTTCCGCTATGCCTTCAGCGGGCTGGGTTTCATCCTCCGCACCCAGCAGAACGCCTGGGTCCACCTGACCATTGCAGCTGTGGTGGTGGTAACCGGACTGGTGGTCGGTCTGGAGAGCTCGGAGTGGCTGTGGATCTCCTCGGCGATCGCCCTCGTGTGGTTCGCAGAGACCATGAACACGGGCTTCGAGTACCTCTGCGATGCAGTGTCGCCTGAGCATTCGGCCGACGTGGAGAAGGCCAAGGACATTGCGGCGGGCGCAGTGCTCATCTGCTCTGTCTACGCCATCGTGGTCGGCGCTCTGGTGTTCGGGCACAGGCTCTTGGCCGGCTGACGCCTGGGGTCGTCGGGACTCAGCCCAGCAGCGTCTTCACCACCCGCTCTGCATGTCCTTTGGCGCGCACGTTGCGGAACGCGTGGCTGATCGTTCCGTCTTCCTCGATCACGAAGGTCGAGCGGATGAGGCCTTCATATTCCTTGCCGTAGTTCTTCTTGATCCCCCAGGCGCCGAGCTCGGAGGCCAGTGAGTGATCCTCATCCGACAGCAGCGGGTAGGTGAGCCGTTCCTTCTCGACGAAAGCTGCGTTGCGCGCCGGCGCATCGGGACTCGCCCCAAAGACGGAGTACCCCGCCTCCGTGAGCGGTTCGAGCCGATCCCGAAAGTCGCAGGCCTCGGCGGTGCACCCCGGGGTCATGGCCTTCGGATAGAAGAAGATCACCGCAGGCAGATGGTCGTGCAGGCGAAGCTCGTTGCCTTCGTGGTCCGTCAATGTCACGTCGGGAAGCGTTCCTTCACTCATCGTCTTCCTCCCGGGCTCCCAATCGGCGAGAACGCTCCACGGCTGCGGCAATTGCAGCTCGCCAGATCGAAGCGCTGTCGGCGCCACTCAACACCTCGAACGCCGCTTCAGTGGTGCCGCCCGGCGACGTGACTCGGCGGCGCAGCTCGGTCGGCGGTTCGTCGGACGCATCGAGCAGCAAGGCCGCACCCCGCAGAGTCTGGGCCACGACTGACCGAGCCTGGTCGCGCTCGAAGCCCTGGTCGACAGCCGCATCCTCCAGCCACTCGGCCAAACCGAACAGGTAGGCCGGCCCTGAGCCGGACACCGCCGTCACGGCGTCGAGCATCTCCTCCGGCACCTCGATGACTGTGCCGACTGCTTCGAGAATCGACCGCGCCAGCCCGAGGTGCCAGTCATCGGCGTGTCGTCCCGCACAGATCGCAGCCATTCCCTCACCGATCAGAGCCGGCGTGTTCGGCATCGCCCGCACGACCGGGACCGGACCCAGCAGCGCCTCCACCTCGGCGGTCGTCACGCCGGCCGCGATGGAGAGCACCATGCGATTCGGAACAGGTCGGAGCGGGGCGAGGGCAGCTCCGATGTCCTGGGGCTTGACAGCAACCAGCAGCACGTCTGCGTCCACCCGCCGCGGAGGGCCCACGGCGGTACCCGGTAGACCAGACGTCTTGGTCGGATCACTGTCGAGAAGGGTGAGATCTCCGACGCTCCATCCAGCCTCGACCAACCCGCGGACGATGGCAGATCCCATGTTTCCGACTCCGAGGACAGCTACCGAGGGTCGATCGGACATCAGACCGGATGGTAGGCGGACCCGGTCAGGCGTCAGTCAGCTCACCGAGATGGTGGCGAATCATGCGCACCACCGTGCCGACAGCTGAGGTGTTGTAGCCGTGCGGGATGATCAAGTCCGCATATCGCTTCGACGGTTCCACGAACTGCAGATGCATGGGTCGGACCGACCCGTGGTATTGCTCCACCACGGATTCGCGGGAACGTCCCCGCTCGGCGATGTCGCGTTCCAGTCGCCGCAAGATGCGCAAGTCGGGGTCGGCGTCCACATAGATCTTCAAGTCGAACAAGGCTCGGAGCTCTGATTCCGCCAGGATCAGAATCCCCTCGACGATGATGACCGGCCGAGGTTCCACTCGACGCCACTCGGGTTTGCGGAGGTGCCGGCTGAAGTCGTACTCGGGGACTTCTACCGATTCGCCGCGACGCAGTGCTTCGAGATGCTTGATGAGAAGCTCGGTCTCGAGTGAGTCGGGATGGTCGTAGTTGACCTTGGCTCGTTCCTCGAAGGGAAGATCGGGCTGGTGGCGGTAGTAGGCGTCGTGAGCGATGTGGGCTGCGCGATCCTCGCCGATCTCCTCCATCACCGCCATGGCGATGGTGGTCTTCCCCGATCCGGATCCTCCGGCGATGCCGATCAGCAGCGGGTGATCGTGGNNCGTGAGCATGTGCCACCACGAACTCGTCCACCCGGGCCCATTCCTCGAACAGCCAATCGACGAACTGTTCCCGGGTTCGAGGGATCTCGGAACTCCTGACCCGCCAGAACTTCACTCGAATGGTGCGGCCCACCACCGAGCCGGACAGCATCTCTCTCACCGTGGCGAAGCCTTCGAGCCCGGAATGGGCGGCGAAGACGACGTCGGCGTTGCGAGCGGCATCGACGAGGGCCAGCGGACCACCCAGCTTGGGTGGCAGCGTCGCTTTGAGGTTGCGAGCCCTGGCGAACAACTCCGACTTGCTTCGCTCGAGTCGCTTCATGATCGTCTCGTACTTGCTCTGGGTGAACCGCGTGCCCTCCGGCCAGATCATGACGCCCTCGTGAACGCTCAAGTCGGCAGCCAAGTCGCGGATGGCCTTCAGTTCGGTGGCCGAGTCACCGCTGCGGTCCACGAAGTAGTTGGGGAGGCGATTCCCTCCGATGTCGAGTGCCGGATACGCCAGGAGCTCCTTCTTCAGGATGTAGCGGAGCCGGAAGCCGTTCGGGTACGACACCAGATTGAGTGGCAGGAGGTTGTCGATGATCGATGCATGACGCATGAAGACGAGGATCGGCCCACCGGCGAGCTGATCCTCTCCGTCGACCTCCACGTCCAGACTGAGCAAGCCACGGACAATGGCAAACAGGGTGCGACCCCACCACGCTTGCAGACCCCACATCGCCTCGCGGAGCTTGGCCCGATCTCCCCGATACCACGCCCAGTGGAAACCGGATGCGACGATGGCGGCCGTTTCGATCCAGAGGAATGCCAACCCGACCGTCCACAGGCGGCTGAGCACGAACTGGTCGCGCCGGATCACGTCGGCGATGAGAGTTCCGATCAGCACCACCGGATAGAGGGGGGTTACCAGAATCGTGAGCAGCAGGACGAACGGAATCGACTTCAGACGGCGTTTGGCAGCTTCGTTCATGGTCGCGCCCCAAATCGAGGTCGGCTGTCGCGCCCCCGCTTCAGCTCGTAGAAGCCAGGCGTCTCTGACAAGGCAACGAGGCGGTCGAACAACTGCAGCGCTTCGTCGCCCGTGGGCGCCCGCGAGATCACCGGGCCGAAGAAGCCGATGCCACTCGGGAACACCATCGTCGGCACGCCGATGTCGTCTCCCACAGTGTCCACCGCCTCCTCCATGGAACGCTCGACTTCGTGCCGCCAACGTCCGTCCCCGATCGCCTTCGTCCAGCTCTCCTCGAGACCGACCTCCCTCAACACCTCGTCGTGGGCTGGGAAGCGGTCGCCGTCATGATGAATCCGAGCTCCGTACGCCTCGTAGAGACGCCCCACGGCCTCCTCCCCAACCCGGTTGCGCACTGCCTCGATGATCTCGAGCGCCTCCAGCGTGTGGGCCAGGTGTTGGCGGACCTCGTCTCGATAGTGGTCGGTGCCTTGGTTCTTGAGCTCGAGGCTGAACGAGCGCCAGCGAACAGTCACAGCACGTGCCTGGGACACCTCGACGAGCCAGCGGGAAGTGATCCAGCACCATGGACAGGCAGGGTCGAAGTAGAAATCCACCGTCACGACCACCGATTGTATGGCGATACGCTGCGCTCCGTGCTGCTGGTTGTCGCTGTTGTCGTCGGGATCGTCATGGCGGTGGGAATCGCCGGAGTCGTCCTGCCGGGAGTTCCCGGCTTGGGACTCATGTGGCTGGCGGCGCTGGGCTTCGGATTGGCCGGTGGCTTTGCCGAAGGCGGCTGGTCGGCCTTCGTGATCATCACGATCCTGGCGGTCGCCGGTCTTCTCCTCGGCGTGTGGTTGCCCAAGAAGGCAACCGAGTCGGCCGGGGTGGGGCGGCGAACCATCTGGCTGGGAGTGCTCGGTGCCGTGATCGGGTTCTTCGTGATCCCCGTGCTCGGCGTGCTGGTCGGGGGCGCGCTGGGGGTGTTCTCGTCCGAGCTGCAGCGTCATCGGAATGCGGGCGTGGCCTGGCGAGCTGCGTGGCGCACTCTCACCGGGTTTGGGTTGGCT
>JABAOD010015069.1_pt3 | contig 15380 bp, 18 predicted proteins | sample 7062151 | NCBI WGS metagenome assembly JABAOD01 (sample SAMN14538626, study PRJNA623070) | marine sediment metagenome | biome: marine biome [ENVO:00000428]; feature: marine pelagic biome [ENVO:01000023]; material: deep marine sediment [ENVO:00002113] | place: India: Gulf of Khambhat ... | reverse complement strand
CCCTGGCCTTGACCTTGGCCCTGGGCGTCGCGCAGATCGGCCAGCTGTCGCTGCGCGTCGCGAACGGCGTCGCGGGCATCGGCAACGGCTCCGGCGCGGTCGACACGCTGTTGCGCATTGGCGAGCGCCTGTTGGACGGCGTCGGCCGCACCGGCCACATCTCCCGTCTCGGACGAGAGGGCGGCGGCGAGATCGTCGAGCGCATCACCGAGATCTCCTGCCGAGGGGCCCACCTGATCGGCGAGCTCCTGGACCTGCTGCGCCAGCTCACGGCGCGCGGCCGGATCGAGGTCATCGGCTTCGGAGGGCAGGTTCTGCAACTGCTCGGACACGGAGGAGCCGGAAGCGAGTGGTTGCTGCCCGAGCTTGGCTTCCAACCCTGCGAGCGCGGTCTTGATGGCGAGCGACTGCTCGTCGGAAGCATCGGCGAGCTCCTGGTCCGCCTCGCCCAGCTCACGGAGCGCCTCTTCGACATCTGCGGCATCACGAAGCTCCTCGGCGCGACGACGCAGATCGTCGGCGATCTCGGGGTCTTCGTTGGCATCGGCACGTTCTTCCAGCTCACGCGCCACGGTGTCGATGATCGCTGCGTCCGCTTCCCGCGCTGCCTGGATGGCGTCGGCAGGAGAGGTGGGGATCGCAAGCACGAGGGCGGCGACCACGGCGAGCACGGAGAGGAGGATCAGCCGCGGCGAGGGTGCCACCCGACCCCACGCATCGAACGTGCGGCCTTCGGCCCACACCGCGGAGCGAGAGATCTGGGCGTCCTCGATGGATGTCCTGCTGGTCTTGGCCGACAGTTCCAGAGCCGTGGACACCTGGTCCCTGCCCCCGAGCCTCTGGTCGACGGCGATCGCAGCCACCATGGAATCGGGGCGCCGCACCAAGGTGTAGATCACGACACCGATGAGCGCGGCAGCACCCACGCCGAGCGCCACGGGCTCGGCCCACGGCATGACGATGCGACGGGCGACAGCGAGGAGCACCGAGGAGGCAGCAGCAACGACCCCGATGGCGACGAGGGTGCGGCGCATGGCACCCGCTGCGGTGAGTCTGTGCCGACCTGCGGTGATGATCCTGGTGAGAGATTCAGGCAGCATCTGTGGTCCTTCTCCGATACACCCGTCTTCTCGAGGCAGGCGCCCTCACGAGCCGGGTTGTTCCGTAGAGCGCCAGCATTGAGACGCTCAGTTCGAAGGCGACGGTTCCCGGCCAGGCGGGCGGGCGGATGTTCGGCGGCCGGTCGATCTGCTGTGGGGCGGGGACCCCACCGGGGAAGTCGCGAAAGCCGGGCTCGATTTCCACAAAGACCTGCCCGGGGAAGCCGAAGCCGCCGAACAGATCACTGCTGGCGGCCGATGCGGCGAAGCCCTGTCGCTTCACGAGCATGGCGCGGAACGGGATGTAGGGCGACGGCACCAGCTCTCCCTGGAAGGCGAGCACGTCGCTCGAGGCGTCGACGAGCCCGACGTAGGGATTGATGACGGCGCTGTACAGCTCACGGCCGTTGTCGCGCGCGTAGCCGCTCTGGAACCGGGTGAGACCGGGATCCACGTCGATCAGGAAGAACTCGGCCACGAGGAGGGCGAGCGTGCCGAAGACGAGCGCAACGGTCCACATGTAGGAGCCGAGCACCGCACCCTGCACGGACTTCGCCCGCGCCGACACCCAGATGGACACCGAGCCGATCATGATGCTGGCCGTGAGGACCAGCGCCACGCCGCCGACGAGGTCCATCAGGTCGACACCACCGAGCAGGATGGGGATCACCATGAGCGGCGTCGTGGCGATCAGCAACAACACGACGTAGGCGAGGGCTGCGCTCAGCTTCCCCCACACGATTCGCCAGGCGCTGAGCTGGCTGACCTGGAGCAACTGGAGCGTCTGCCGCTCCTTCTCGCCGACGATCGCCACCGCCGCCTGACCGGGCACGACGAAGACGACGGCGGTGAGGAGACCGATCAGCAACACATGGAGGATGAAGCGACCCATCGATGCCGAGGCGAACAGCGTGCCGAGACCGCCGAACCCGAATGAGGTGAACCGATCCTCGGCTGCATTCCGAGCCACGACGTATGCCAGGAAGGTGAGCACGCCGGCGGCGAGCACCCAGATCGACAGCAGGATCGGCGAACGCAGGGTCCTGAAGCGCTCCTGGAGCTCGCGCCGCAACACCGGGTTCATCGTCATTGCCCGTCCTCGCCTTTCTCATCGGTGAGCTGGAGGAACAGCTCCTCCAGACCCAGGGTGCGCATCTGCCAGCCGGCCACCGGCACCTCTGCATTGACGATCTCACGCAACAGCGCCGCCGATGCCTTCTCGTCGCCGTCGAGGACGAACGACATCCGGTTGACCTCGACATCGATGTCGCTGACCTCGGGCTTCGCCCTCAGCATCGCCTCGAGCTTCGGCGAGGATGCCGCCGCCACGGTTGCCTCGATCCTCCGTGTCGCCCGGAGCCGCTGCCGGATCGAGTCCACGGGACCCTCGGCGACGATCTTGCCGTGATCCACGATCGCGAGATGGGAACACATCCCCTCGAGCTCGGACAGGATGTGCGACGAGATGATGATGGTGCGTCCCATGCGGTTGAGCTCTGTGATCAGTTCACGGAGATCGACGCGGGCACGGGGGTCCAGCCCCGACGCGGGCTCGTCGAGGACCAGCAGATCGGGATCGTGCACGAGCGCTCGCGCCAGCGACAGCCGCTGCTTCATGCCTCGAGAGAGGCCGTTGACGTCGGCGTCCGCCTTGTGCTCCAGATCCACCAGTGCCAATAGATCGGCGACGACGGCGGGCCGGGCGCTGGGACGGATGTTCTGGGTCGCGGCGAAGAACTCGAGGTACTCGCGACTGGAGAAGCCCTCGTAGACGCCGAAGAAGTCCGGCATGTAGCCGACATGCTGACGAACCGCGGTCGGCGACACCTGGGGGTCGACACCACCGACCCGCACTCGCCCGGCATCGCGACGCAGCAGCGAGGTGATGATCATCATCGACGTGGTCTTGCCCGCGCCGTTCGGCCCGATCAGCCCGAGCACCGAGCCCTCCTCGACGGTGAGGGTCGCGTCATCGAGCGCGACCGTCCCGTTGTACGCCTTGCGGACGCTGTCGAATTCGACGATCACGTCGTCACCCACGAGAGCTGGAACCGCTGGAGCTGGAGGCTCTCCTCGAAGAACTCCTGGTCCTCGTTGAGACTCGCCCGGACGATCAGCTCACCACCGGGCGAGCGCTTCGTGGCGAGATCGATGGGATCGCCCCAGTCGTATGGAACGAACGATCGACTCGCCCAGTCGTACACCTCGACCTTGCGCAATTGGGTGAACGAGGGCCGGATGACCCCGGACCCGCTCACATCGACCGGGAGGTCGTAGCGGAAGAGGAACTCGTCGGCGCCGTAGGCGTAGATCTCGTCGTATCGTAGTACTGCTCGACGGACGAAGAGCCTGTGACGTCGAGCAGCGTGGGGATGACCGGGCGGTCCTGACGCAGGCTCGCCGGCAGGTCGAACTCCTTGATGAAGAGCGTCGAACCGGCGGCGGCGAGGTTGCGCCCGTCGATGGCGACCGGCGTGTCGAGTGAGTCGGTGAAACCGAAGAAGTAGGTGCCGTCGCGCAGCAACTTTCGGTCGATGGACTCGGCCTCGTAGGAGAGGGCCGAGAGCACCTGATACGTGGTCTCGTAGAAGTTCGGGTCGGCAAACGCCCGCCGCTGGGCCGTTTCCAACACCACCGGTTCGTAGCGGGTACCCCGGTTGCGCTGGGCGATCCTCAGCTCCTGGGGCTGGTTCGGGACGAGATCCCCATCTCTCGTCGTGACCGTGTAACCCACGCCGTCGACGACGAGACCCCAGCTCCAGAAGGTGTACGGCGAGGAGTTGGTCACGGTGGTCACGCCGCCTTCGCCGACTGCGACGTCGAGCTGGAGCGGCTCTGCGCCCGAGACCCTCGCCTCGGCGGCCCCGACGCCGAGATCCTGGAGGTTGAACGTGATGCTCTGAGGATCGTCTGCATCCTGAACGCCCGAGGCGAACCCGAACCCTTGGGCAGGGGCGATCTGCCAGCCGTCCGGGAATGCGAGAGTGCGATCGCCCCCCGTGGCCACCTGCACGACGGCGCCGGCGCGCCCGGTCACGGTCTCGCCTCTGTCGACGAAGATCGAAGCGGAGGTGACGGCGGCGTCGGCGACCTGGGCTCGTCCGGCCAACCAGAAGCCGGCGACGAAGAGCACGGACAGGGCCGGCACGGTGAACCATGCGAGCTCGGGTCGGCGAAGCCGGCGGAGGACGACGAAGTTCACCGGACCGACGAGGAGGACGAACAGCGCGATGCCGAGGAGCAGCCAGGAGAGACCGGGAACGGCGGCCTCACGTCCGGCGGACGCTGCGGAGACCAGCCCTGGTCCCTGGTTGAAACCTTGATTGCGCAGGAGACCGGGATTGTCGATGGGGCGGAGGATCGTGCCCCAGTCGGCGACGGTCACCGACCCGACGTCGGCCACCGCGACCAGCTCACCGTCGCCGACGGTGTCGACGGCGAAGGCGGTCCCGGGCCAGACGACGGCTCCTCCGGAGTCCGCAACCACGCCGATGTCACCCGGAGCGCCGACGAGGACACCCCCATCGTCGACCCAGCCGGCGATCTGGTCGAGCACGTCGCCTGAAGCGGCGGCCAGCCCGTCGTCCCCGATCACGAGGTAGTCGACGATCGGGAGACCTGCCACCACGTCGTCGGGGCTCACCCTGACGATCTCGACATCGAAGTCGACAGGCTCGGGCGTCGCTGCGCGGAGGGAGGCCTCGGCACCGTCGGCACCGAGCAGGGCGACGACGACCGCACGGAGCGGAACCGTCACCCGGAGCTGCAGGCTCTCGAGTTGCCTCGTCTCCTCTCCGGACGTGTCGACGAGCACGACGTTGACGACGCGGCGATCGCCCAACGGGGCGGCAGTGATCTGCAGTGACTTGACACCACCTGCGGGAACCTCGATGGCTTCGCTCGTGGTGGTGCCGCCGGCCGACACGTCGAGCCGACCCACGAGCAGCAACTCGGAGGAGATCTCGATGTCGACCACGGTGTCACGAGCGGGATCGACGAACCCACCGACGCCGACCGAGGCTTCGAGCGACCACGTCTTCGGCGCTTCCTGAGCCGCCGCCGGAGGAACGACGAGGCCGGCCACCACCATCGCCAGGATGGCCACCTTGAGCGTGCGTGTGATCGTTCCTCCCACGGCATTACGACGTCACGAGCCTTCGAGACGGTTCCCGGTATCGCCGGACCGTCGCATTGAGGCTAGTGATCGGAACCGGGCGTCAGGAGGATGCCAGCAGGCCGTCCACGACCTCGCGGATGTCGGGAGCGCCGATGGCGCCGTACCAGGTGTCGGCGACGCGACCGTCGGCCGTGATGGCAAACGTGATCGGCTGATACCTCGCTCCATAGAGGTCCCAGATCGAGTCGTCGAGCCCCCATTGCAGCGCATCTCCGAAGAGCGCTTCAGCCCGCGCAGCGGTCGACTCGAGATCGCTGCGACCTGCGACGGCCACGAAGTCGACCCGGCCTTCGTACTCGGCAGCAACCTGTGCGACGACGGGCAACTCCCGTCGACAGGTCGGTCACCACTCGGCCCAGAACACGAGGTACACGGGGTTGCCGGCCTCCGAGAGGACGAACTCGCCCTCGGGCTGCAGACTCAGCGTGAAGTCCGGAGCGACGGGTCGATCATCCGTAGCGGACCCGGCCGTGGTGGCGGACCCGCTCGTGGTGGCGGACCCGCTCGTCGTCGGCGCAGTCGACTCGCCCCCACCGCACGCCGCCAAGCCGGCGGCCATGACGACGGCAACGGCCAGCAGGCCGGTGCGACGAGCGGTCCCACGAGAAGCCAACATGGGACCACGCTATCCGGTGTGCGTCTCTAGCCGAAGCTTCCGTGCGACTGTTCACAGAACCTTCAGACCTGACTTCGTCGGTCAGGAGAAGGCGCGGATGTTCTCCACGACGGCGCGAGCCGCACCCGAGTCGATCGCCTGGGCGGCCAGCGCCGCGGCGTCGACGAATCCCTCTGCCAGCCCGCCGACGACGATGGCCGGTGCGGCATTGATGATCGTGGCGTCGCGGTGCGGGCCCTCGGCGCCCTCGAGCACATCGAGGGTGATGGCGAGATTGTCCTCGGCGGTGCCACCGATGATCGACTCCACCGGCGACCGGGTGACTCCGAAGTCCTCGGGTGTGAACTCGGCGGTCGTGATCTCGCCTCGCTGGAGCCGGTAGATGAAGGAGGGTCCTGCGATCGACATCTCGTCAAGACCCTCTTCTCCGTAGTAGACGAAGGCGTACTCGAGCCCCCGGTTCTTCAGCACGTGGATCATCTTCTCCGCCACGGCCGGGACGCTCACGCCGATGGTCGCCAGCGTCGCACCTGCCGGATTGCAGAGCGGTCCCAGGAAGTTGAACACGGTCCGTAGACCGAGCTCGCGACGAACCGGGCCGGCAAAACGCATCGCCGGGTGGTAGTTCGGGGCGAAGAAGAACCCGAAGCCCACCTCCCGAATCATCTCCACCGTCCGGTCCGGCGTCATGTCGAGATCGACACCGAGCGCTTCGAGGAGATCCGCAGAACCGGTCTGCGACGACGCCGCACGGTTGCCGTGCTTGGCGATCTTGACTCCGGCGCCTGCAGCGACGAGCGAGGCCGTCGTGGAGATGTTGAAGGTACCGAAACCATCGCCACCGGTCCCGACGAGATCGACCACCGGGACCCCCACATCCACGGTGACGGCGGCGTCGAACATGGCGTCGACGAAGCCGGTCATCTCATCGGCCGTCTCGCCCTTGGCTCTGAGCCCGGCGAGAAACGCCGCAATGCGAACGGGGGATGCCTCGCCGCTCATGATCTCGGCCATGGCGGTTCGCGCCGTGTCCCGATCGAGGTTCCCACCCTCGACGATCGTCTCGAGCGTGCTGGTCCACGAGAAAGTCATCGACGGAGACCATAGCCCGCGTCGAAACGGCGCAATCGGCCGTCAGCTGGCGAGGGTGCGAACGAGCCGCCGGCGCTGCCGCTCGGTCATGCCGCCCCACACGCCGTACCGTATCTCCGCCTCGATGGCGTACTCCAGGCACTCCGCCCGAACGGGGCAGGTTGCGCAGATGGCGACGGCTGCGGCGGTACCGGCCCTGTCCTCGGGGAAGAAGATGTCCGGGTCTTTGTCCCGACAGGCCGAGAAGACGACCCATGGCCGCTCTTCGGTGATCGGGATGGGAATGAATTCGGTCTGATCGCCGAGCAGATCGTGCATGGGCACCTCCAGAGGTGTCTCTCGTTCACCGCCCGTTCCCCTCTATGACGCCTTCTGGGTGGGTTTGGTTCCCGTACGGGACAACGAGATGCCGCGCCGTACACTCCACCGGACTCTGTACCCACACCGCCCATGAGCCCCGGCATGCACCCCACACCCTCGAACGTCGCGCAATGAAGTCGGTCGCGTGGGGTGCCGTGCTCTACGGAGCCTTGACCGGGTTGGCCGGGGCACTGCTCGTCTTCGTCGTGCTCGGGATCGCAGGTCTCGACAACGATCTCCGGGGTCAGAGCATCCTGATCTTCCTCACCTATGCGGCGTTCATGGTCGCCGGCTTCGTGGCGGGCAGGTTCTCGCATCAGGCGCACGTCCTCAATGGAGGTCTGGCCGCCATGGTGCTCTTCGCGCTGCAGGTCGTGGTGTCGGGGGCGACCACGGTCACGATCGTCCTCGGAAGCGTCGTTGCCGCCGTGATCGGCTCCGCCGGTGGCGCGCTCGGTCAGTGGGTCCTGGAACGGCGGGATGGGGGTTCACAGGACACGCCGTGACCGGTACCGTGTCGTGGCGAGTCCGGGAGGCGGTCGCGGCCGGGCAACCGGCTGAGGAAAGTCCGGACTCCACAAGGCAGGATGCTGGCTAACGGCCAGGCGGGGCGACCCGATGGAAAGTGCAACAGAGAGCAGACCGCCGATGGGCGCCGGTCTCCGGATCGGCGTCACAGGCAAGGGTGAAACGGTGGTGTAAGAGACCACCAGCGGTGTCGGTGACGACACCGGCTCGGTAAACCCCATCCGGTGCAAGGCCAAGTCGGGACAGAGTCGCCTGCTCGTTACGTCCCAGGTAGGCCGCACAGATAGATGACCGCCCACGACAGAATCCGGCTTACACCCGGACTCGCACGCACGGAGCCTTCGATTTCAGGAGCTCCGCGGAGCCTCCGCTACGGCGGAGGCTTCGCCGTTTCAGGCAGAGACGGCGGCCTGCGAGGCGTCGACCTCATGTGAGACCGATGGCTTGCTCGCTGCGTTCACCGTCGCGAAGCGAACCACCACCTCGGACGCACCGTTCGGGCCGAGCATCGGCACGAGTTCTGCGGTGACGAACCGAACCCCACCCGAGGCGGTCCGCACGCTCACGGCCACCTTCTTGGCTTGTGTCGAGTCGTCGATGTCACGAAGCAGCTCGCTCCAGCTGGCGGCATCGTCGGGAGTCGTGATTCCCATGACGTGGTTGCCGACGAGTTGCCCGGCGCTGAGCCCGGTGATCTCGGTGAGACCGCGATCGACACGCAGCACGGCACCATCGAGACCGACGATGGCATTGCCTGCCTGCTCCGAGGTCGCAGGTGCGTTCCGGCGAGGCACGGCGACACCGCCCCGGACCATCGCGTAGCGCATGGAGCGGGCGAGAGCGTCCGAGCCGACCCTGCCCTTGACCAGATAGTCCTGCGCCCCGACCGCCAAGGCCTGGAGCGCATGCTCGTCGTCCTCGTGGGCCGAGAGCACCACGACCGGTGTGTTGGGCGCAAACGAGAGCACGGCGTGCAGCCCCTCGAGCTGGTCGGCGTCGGGGAGCACGAGGTCCAAAAGGACCACATCCGGAATCGACTTGCGGAGGTGAGCGATGGCGATGTCGAGCCGCTTGGCCACGCGCAGCGTGGAGATGTCTTTCCACACCTCGCGCAGCATCGTCTGGACGAGACGGACATGAAGCGGGTTGTCCTCGACGAGGAGCACGTCGGGGAACTGCTCGCCGCCCTCGTTGTGGGCCTCAGGCATCGGTCCTACCTAGTTGTCGGGAAACCTGTTCGATCCGTACGGGTTGCCATCGGCCGGTCAGGCAGGCTTCTTGAGGAAATGGCCCTGTTTCCATCATTCCGCCGCAACCGCCTCGAGCCACGCCGGTTTCGGTGGTGGATCAGGGGTTCAGCCCGATCCCTCACTCGCCGCGTGCCCCCTCGAACACGATCCGCAGGTCGCGCACAGCATCTGCGACGTCGGCGCCTTCATCCACCCGGGCGGCGGCTTCGAGACCCGGCAGGACCCATTGCTCGAAAAGGGTGCGGAACCGGTCAGCGGTGGCCCGTGCGGCCAGATCCGTGAGTGGCACGACGAGGCCCGAACCGACCGTGGCGAGCACATCTATCTCCCAGCGCCCTTCCACGCTGCGGCGAACGAACACGTCGGTCGATCTATCTCCTGAGCCGATCGTCACGGCAGAGAATCGAGCCCCTCCCGCATCGAATTCTCGGCTCGATCCCACCGAGAAGGACGCGAACTCCGTGCCGTCGATTTCGGCGAATGCCTGCTCGAACGAGGCCCAGAAGGCGCCCACTACGTCGGCGGAAGGGCCCGCTTCTGCCAATCGTGTGATCTCATCCGTGGTCAACCGGCTCTCGATGCCGATCACGAACGCCAGCGACGGGGACGCGACCAGTCCGTCGAGCGCCACGACGTCCCCCTGATCGACGGCGGTGATCCACTCGCGCACCACGATGTCCGGCGCCGGCAGCAGCGTGGTCGACGACGATCCGCCGTCGCCTCCGCACGCGACGGCGACAACCGAGAGCACCACGACGAACACCCAGCGACCGACCTGCATGGAGAGCAGGCTACGCGATCACCCGTCGATGGGGACGTCCACGACTCCCGATGCGAGAAACGCTCTGCGCTCGGCTTCGCGATGAAGCCCGCCGCGACGAGCGAGCACGAAGAGATACGCGGCCCCGAGGATCTCCAGCAGCCAGACGCGAGCGTCGGTGAGAACGTCACCGACGTGGCCCGCCAGATCGGTGGCGCCCGCGGGCGTGAAATCGAGCCCGAGGAACGGCCACCACAGCGTCTCCGGAGACGCCCACATCGCATCGAGGGCGAGATGCACGAGCATCCCGATCGCAAGCGGCATCCACCGCTTGCGGGGCCGGCCCCGCCTGGTCCTCAGCACCACGATCACCATGGCGAGCGAAGCGAAGAGGAGCGAGTGGAGGACGAGACGCGTCGTCATCGTCGTCCCGAACCAGATCCATCCGATCGGGGTGTCGATGAGATCGGGAAGCACGGCCCCGAGCATCAGGAACCGCAGATCCATGCGATCGTCGCGGAAGGCGTAGCGGACGAGGGCGACGGTCGCTCCGAGGTGCCACAGCAGCATGGCGAGACCTCAGAGAACGAGGATGCGTCTGCAGTGGATGCAGCGGGGCGGATGCGAAGCCTTTGCCTCGAGCTCTTCGGCGGCGGTGAGACGCAGGTGACAACCCCCACAGATGCCCTCTGCGAGCCGGGCAGCACCCACTCCCCCGTCCTTGACGCTCCTCAAGTCCTCGTACAGCTCGAGGAGGTCCTCGGGAATCAGCGAGACGGCGTCCGAGCGCCGGCGCTCCTGAGCTGCGAGCTCTGCGTCGATCTCTTTCCAGGCGTCGGTGATGAGCGATTCGAGCTCCGCCTTGGCAGCGGTCGCCTCGCCCACTTTCGCCTCTGCCGCCTCCAACTCGACTTCGAGCGCTTCGCGACGCTCCATCAACTCGAGGACCTCGTCCTCCATCGACGACTTCTTCCGCGCCAGCATCTCGACCTCTCGTCTGAGATAGTCGGCATCACGTGCACTCATCCCGCCGGCATAGAGCCGGTTCTGTTCGGCATCGAGACGGCCTTCCGTGATCTCGAGCTCACCTGCCGTCTTGTCCTGCGCCAGCGACGTCTCACGAAGCGACGCCTGCAGTGCATCGCGCTCGGTCGTGAGCACACTGAGCGACTCATGCGCCTCCCGGAACTTCTCGAGCTCGGGAAGCGCCTGGCGATCGTGTCGAAGCCGATCGATCTGGAGATCGACGCCCTGGAGTACGAGGAGATCGTTGAGCGTGTCGATGTCTTCCATCACCCATCCTCCCAGGGGCTCACCCGGATCCCGGTGAGGTCGACGACGTCCCCATCGAGGACCTCGGCGGACAACGCAGCGTACAGGTTCGCGACACCGGGTCGTTCGGTGGCCACGTGGCCCGGATCGAGGATGGCGAGACCCCGGTCGAGACCGGCCCGCGCCCGATGATGGCTCACGTCGCCCGTCACGATGGCATCGGCCACTCCGGCGGCGGCTTCGATGAGCATGCCGCCCGAACCCGGCACCACCGCCACACGTCGGACCGGTCCGGACCCCGCGATCTTCGGTGCGGAGCCGAGACGCTGTTCGATCAGCGCCCCCAGGTCGGCGACCGTCGTGTCCGTCGTGCCGATGCGACCCACGAATCCGGCGTTGGAGCGCGTCGTGAACACGTCGTAGGCGGGCTCGTCGTAGGGATGGGCAGCGACCAGAGCGGTCACGACGGCATCCACGCGGGAAGCCGGAGCGATCATCTCGATACGCATCTCCGGCTCGGCGCTCAGCACACCGTGGCGACCGGACACCGGCTTCGCCCCGCCGCCGGGAACGAAGGTCCCCGTCCCCTCCAGCACGAAGCTGCAGGAGGCATAGCGACCGATGACACCGGCGCCCGCACCAGACATCGCGGCACGGATGGCATCGACGGCGCCGGCCGGCGCAAACGTGACCACCTTGGCACCATCCGCAGGCCACATCGGCCCGAAGGGTGCGATGTCCGACAGGTCGAGCGCGCCCGCCAGTGCATCGGCACACCCCCCATCCGCGACGTCCGCGGCCGTGTGCGCCACGACGAGAGCGACCCCGTGCCGCAACAGACGGAACGCACGCCCCGATGGTCCCGACCCGGCGACGATGCGACGGGTGGCGTCGAAGAGAAGAGGGTGATAGGCGACGAGCACATCGATGTCGCCGTCGAGCGCGGCATCGACGACGTCGTCGGTCACCTCGTGACACACTGCGATTCGCTCGGCGGGAGCGTCGAGATCACCGAGCTGCAGTCCCACCGGGTCCCACGAAGCCCCCTTCCCGAGGGGCGCGACCCGATCGACTGCGGACAACATCTCGGCGACCGTGGACATCGCGGCGATGCTAGGCGCCGTTCCCTTCCCCGGTCAGATCGAGGGTTGCCTCGACGATCCCTCTGTCGGTCGAGCGCACGTGGTAGCCACGTCTGGCGAAGAGCTGTGCGGCCGGCTCGTTCTCCACGAGGTAGATGGCGAGCGAGGTGACGTAGCCACGATCCCGAGCCGCGGCTTCGATGATGTCGAGGAGGTGGCGGGCGATGCCGTGGCGCCGCCAGCCGGCCTTCACCGACACGGCGACTTCGATGGTCGACTCATCGACCTCCGCATAGCGGGCGATTCCCAGCGATGTTCCCGTCTCGGATTCGATCGCCCCGACCGCGAGCGCCGACCGATAGTCCATCACGGTGAGACGGGCGAGCATCGCCGCATCGGGTCGCACCGATGACGTGAAGAAGCGGAGATACAGCGTCTCGCTGTCGGCCGTGAGTATCTCGTCGGCGAGCACGGCGGCGTCGTCCGGGACGATGGGTCGGACGCGAACGAGCGTCCCGTCATGGAGGACGAGATCGTGCTCCAGATGGCGCGGGTAGCCGTCGGGCAGAGAGGTGGGGTGGAGGGCGGCACGCATCGTGTTCTAACAATTGTACGCATATTGCTATCTTTTGCAAGCACCCACGATCCCCAGGGGACCCGACTCGCCCGCTCGATCCAGCCATGGCAAGCTCGTCGGATGAGGATCACGATCGTCGGCAGCGGGGTGTCGGGTCTCACCAGCGCGCTTCGCCTCCTCGACGACGGGCACGAGATTCGAGTCGTCACCGCCGCACCGTCGGACCGCTCGACCTCCATCTATGCGGCTGCGATCTGGTGGCCCGTCACGACCGAGCCACAGGAGGTCATCGCCCCGATGGCGCTGGAGGGTCTCCGCGTGTTCGAACGGCTCGCCGAGGAAGGCGTACCCGGCATCCGCATCATGCAGGTGTCTGAGTTCTCCTCCCGCCGGATCACACCCGGGCTCTGGACGGAGGGGATCACCGGACTGCGGTTCCTCGGACCGGACGACGTGCCGGATCCATATGTGAGCGGAGTCACCATGATCTGTCCGCGTATCGACCCGAACCTCTACCTCCCGTGGATGGAACGACGTCTCGCGGACGACGACACCGCGGTCACCGTGCTCGATGCACCGCTCACGAGCCTCGCCCCCCTCTTCGACGATGCCGACGTCGTCGTCAACTGCACGGGGCTCGGTGCGCGCACGCTCGTCGACGACAGGTCGATGTATCCCATCCGCGGCCAGATCGTCGCCATCGACGATCCGGGCATCGACGAGGGGCGAGCCGACGAGATCGGTGATCGAGACATCTCCTATGTGTTTCCCCGCGAGCGCGAGGTCATCGTCGGCGGAACCTTCTGGTACGGCGATTGGTCGACGATCCCGGACGACGGGCAGACGGAGCGCATGCTTCGCGACGCCCACCGCCTCTACCCCGGCATCGACACCAGCCGTGTCCACGAGGTTCGGGTCGGTCTGCGGCCGGGACGACCCACACCCCGCATCGAGACGGAGCACACGGACCGAGGCCCTGTCGTGCACAACTACGGGCATGCGGGTCACGGGTACACGCTCTCGTGGGGCTCCGCCAACAAGGTCGCAGCCGAGGTTGCGGCGCTCCCTTGAGTGGGTCGCGCGGCCCATTCCCTGGTTTTCGCGCGTTCCGGGTAAACCCGACACGCAGCTCGTGCGAGTGACCCAGCGAAACCCAAACGACCAGGAGGTTCGGGTACATGCTGAAGTTGCGCCGCATGCTGGCCCTGATCGCCGGACTCACGGTGATCGTTGTTGGCGGTGCTGCTCTCGCACAGGTGGGGACGTTCGCCCCGGATGACGACACGACGGTCGTCGCCGAGGGCGACGTCGCGTCGGCTCCGTTCATCGGGATCCCCGAGGACGGCAGCAACGACGCCACCGCCGAGAAGCAGGACGGAGAATCGACCGACGGCGAGAAGCCGTCGGATGACGGGACAGAGACGAAAGACGACGGCTCCGACGACGAGACGAAGGACGACGTCGTCGAGGACGGCACCGGAGACGGTGGAGACGGAGACGACGAGACGAAGGACGATCCCGTGAAGGATCTCGGGATCGAGTTCCTGAGCCCGGAGTCGGGAACCCGCGTCGAGGTCGGTGAGCTCGCGGTGAAGGGCATCGTCAACCAGCCCGCCCGCGTGACCGTCAACGGCCATCCCGTCGAGGTCGGCCCCGAGGGTCACTGGTCCAAGGTCGTCGGGCTCGAGCCCGGCAAGAACGTGCTCGCGGCACGTGCCGAGAACGAGGCGGGTCATGTTGCCGAGGCCTCGATCGTCGTCTACTGGGACAAGGAAGAGCCGCCGGTGCGCCTCGGCATCGAGGTGACCAGTCCCCGCAACGGCACCGAGACCGAGCGCGAGTCCATCAAGATCCAGGGCTACGTCAACGCTCCGGCCCGCGTCGTCGTCGGCGACTGGCTGGCAGAAGTCAACGACAACGGCAGCTGGTGGGTCGTCGTACCCCTCCGTCCCGGCAAGAACCACTTCGTCGCCACGGCGAAGACGGAGAGCGGAGCCACGGCGTCGGACGAGATCACGATCTACCGGATCACCGACCACAAGGAACTCGGGATCGAGATCACGAATCTCCACAACGAGATGAAGGTCGACGACGGTGAGATCAAGGTGCGCGGCGTCATCTCGACCAACGCCACGGTGAAAGTGAACGGTGTCAAGGCGACGGTCAACGACGACCTCACCTGGTACGCCTGGATCGGGCTCGAGCCGGGATGGAACCGGATCGTCGCCGTCGCCTTCAACGACTTCGGCGAGACCAAGGACGTCGTCGAGATCTTCCGTGTCACCAAGGAGACCGTCGAGTTCACCGCGAACCAGGTGTACGGCTCCTGTGGCGAGGAGATCCCCTACGACGTGTTCNNCCGACTTCGGCTCTGGCGAGACGGTCACGGACGAGACGGGCCACTGGGAGCTCCGGGTGGAATTCCCCGAAGCTCCGTACTTCAAGGAGTTCCAGGTCAAGGTGAAGGCCTCGACCGGTGAGTACAAGTACTTCTCCTTCGTGCGCACCGGAGAGGAGCACGGCGCCTGAGCTCAGCGATCGCCGGGTAGGGCTTGGCGATGCAGCG
>JABAOD010007830.1_pt1 | contig 15382 bp, 11 predicted proteins | sample 7062151 | NCBI WGS metagenome assembly JABAOD01 (sample SAMN14538626, study PRJNA623070) | marine sediment metagenome | biome: marine biome [ENVO:00000428]; feature: marine pelagic biome [ENVO:01000023]; material: deep marine sediment [ENVO:00002113] | place: India: Gulf of Khambhat ... | reverse complement strand
AGGATCCTGTAGAACTGCTTCCGCCCGAAGGCAGGATAGACCCAGTCAAGGACGTCCCTCTGAACGACCAGCCCCACTCGGTGGCGATCTTGGAGCAGCTTGGCCGCCACGGAGACCGCAGCCCTGATGCCCAGCTCCACGGTGTTCTGGATGAGCAGTCCAACGCTCGCTTGTTGGCGGGCGTCCAGGACGATGAGGATGTCGCCGCTACGTTCCGCCTCCTTCTCGTTAGTCAGTAAGGAGTCTAGTCGGGCAGAGGCCTTCCAGTTGATTCGGCGCATCTCGTCCCCCGCTTGGTAGCTCCGTATTGCCCAGAAGTCGAGGCCCAGGCCCGCAGTTCGGGAACGGACCTGGCCAAGACGATGGGTCGTCCTCCTTGGGAAGAGCGTGACCCTCCGCAGATCCTCGAGTCGCGGGGAGACTACCATCATATGTGGAACGTCAACCCTCAGCTCCTCCATGTAGAGGCCTAGGGGGTCCCAGTTTCGGACCACGACGGGGCCAAGACCGTAGCGACCCTTCAACGGGAAGCTGACGCGGTAACGTAGGGTCTTTGCCAGACCCTCAGGTAGGGTGAGGAAGAGATGGTTCGTCCCTTCAGTCACCTGGCTCCTTGGGGGGAGGAGGTCGACAACCTCCAGAAGGGAAAGGGACTCTCCCTGGTTGCGAATTGTCAAGGCGACTGAGACATCCTGACCCTCGATGGACCGCTCGCTCTCGAGCTCTCGCGCTAGACTGAGAGATGTCGGAGGAGGAGCGAAGACCCCCGCCAAGGCTCGGTACAAGAGGAGAGGCAAAGCTAGGGCGAGGAATCGCACATCCCGTGTGATGATTCCCGCCACTAGAAAGGCGAGTGCCGCCGCGAAAACCCAGAGAGATTTCTCTGTCTGCATTCAGTTTACCCGGGGGACGGGGACCTGAGTCAAGACTTCCTCCACGATGGTCGAAGTCCGGATGCCCCGGATCCACGGATCCGGCTTCAGGATGAGGCGATGGGCGAGGGCCGGTACCGCTAGGGCCTTCACGTCGTCTGGCAAGACGAAGTCCCGACCCTCAAGGGCAGCCTTAGCGCGTCCGAGCTTCATGAGGGCCAATGACCCGCGAGGGCTAGAACCGACCTCCACGTGGCGATGGTCTCGTGTCCCCCGAACAAGCTCGACGATGTATCTCTCCAGGTCGGGTTCCACGTGAACTCCCTCCACACCAGCCTGCATTTCCTGCACCTCCTTGGGTCCCGCAACCTTCTCGATGTCAACCTCCTCCTTCTTTCTAGCGCGCCGACGCTGAAGCACCTCCACCTCCCCCTGGCGGGAGGGATACCCCATACCGATGCGAATGAGGAAACGGTCTATCTGCGCCTCGGGAAGGGGGTAGGTCCCCTCATACTCGATGGGGTTCTGGGTCGCCAAGACAACGAAGGGCCGATCCAGTGCGTAAGTCTCTCCCTCCAAGGTGGTCTGACGCTCCTGCATGGCTTCCAACAGCGCAGACTGTGTTTTGGGCGGGGCACGGTTGATCTCGTCCGCCAGGAGGATGTGGGTGAAGATGGGGCCCTTGCGCAGGACGAACTCTCCGCTCTTTCGGTCGAAGACGTAGGTTCCCGTGATGTCGGCAGGGAGGAGGTCCGGTGTGAACTGTACCCTTCGAAAGCGACAACCGAGGGCCGCAGCGAAGCTCTTAGCCATCAGTGTCTTCGCAAGACCTGGATAGTCCTCTATGAGCACGTGACCATCGCACAGGACCGATAGGAGGACACGTTCCAGGACCTCCTCCTTCTCTACGATGGCATGGGAGACGGCCGCAAGGATACGTTTGCCCTGATCCGCCAGCTCATCGACCTTCAAGGCCAGGCCTCCATGAGCTTCAGCATGTCCTCCATCACCTTCCAGTAAGGCGGCTGCGCGGGGAAGATGGCGTCCACTGCGCTCAACACAGTGCTCATGTTTCTTTCCAGCATCGTGATCCTCCCGACGAAACGCACGATCTCAGGGTCGCTGCAGTAGTCCTCGAAGCGAACGAGATCCCCGCTCATTTCCAGACCACCTCCCTGGAACTCCGAGTGAGCACGCACCCTCGCCAGGAAGGCGTCACGCAGCGCCAAGGCGAAGAGCAGCTGACTGTAGCGCCTCCCCTCGTTCCCGCGATGAAGGGCCATGGCCAGGCGGCCCAGACGCCCGCGGGCCAGGGGGGACTCCTCCTCAAAGGGACCCAAGGGAGCGACTGGTTGCGTCCGGCTGTATACGAACTTTCCGGCGATCCAAGCCCCCAAGAGCAAGAGAGCCATCAGGAGGACCCAGCGGAGACGGGGGCTGTAGGGGGCGTAGATGGAGGCCAGGACAAAGGAGAAGCCAACCGCCACCAAGAGGAGGGCCAACTCCGGGCGAAGAATCTGCCTCCCTGCCGCGTCACCACTCCGGTCCGAGCGAGGTTCAGTGGGCAGACTCTGTGGCGATCTCGTAGGTTCACCTCACTGGAGAGTCGAACCAGGCGCCGCGAGTTCCTCCCGGACGGCACGCAACCAACCCAAGGCGGTCTCCTTGTACTCCTCTGTCAGAACGTGTGAGCTGTAGCGGGCTTCCTCGAATAGCTCCCGCAGGCGTACGGATGCATCACTGGACAGCCCAAGATCCCGCGTGGCGAGGCGCTCGAGCTCCCGAGCCGTCAAGCTTTCGCGGTCTCGAAGTCCTTGCTCCTGAAAGAGGTGGGTCATGGCGGAGTAGCAGCGGAGAATGGCGAGGCGAACCTCCTCTCCCAGTTCCAACCGGTAGATAGCCTCCTCGATATGTCTAACCGCCCTCCCTCTGGACGCCTCAGTGGTCCCCGGCTCCTCGCGGGGCCGAAGGCGTCGTGCGAGGGCGAATCCGATGAGAGGCAGGAGGAAGGCGAGCCCGATAAGTAGGAGAGCGAGCGTGGCCCCCAGGAATGGCGCGGCGGGGGTCTGAGGCTCATAGGGCAGAATGGGACCGCCCTCCCCCCCATTGGTGGGGGAGAATAGAGTGGTGCCTGCCACGGCCCTCCACATGAAGATGAAGGCGAGCATGAAGGCCAGGGCCAGTAGGGGGCCAAGAATCTGGGGCATTAGCTCTTTCATCCTTCCCGAACGTTGGGCGTAGAGGAATCCCAGGACCGAGATCACCGCCAGGAATGCCATTATCCCTATGACGAAGACCTCTGCGTTTATCAGAGTAGGGAGCTGGCCGCTACCCCCTCCAGCTCCTCCTGACCCGCCCTCAGGTGGGGGAAAGACATCGGGTCCAAGGACCATATTCTCGAGGCTAGCGCCCAGGTTGGCCAACGCCAGTACGATAAGGAGGACCAAGAGAAGAATGGGAAGGGTGCCCCTATCCCAGACTAGAATGGCCATCGCGCAATCATCGTGGGGAGTCTATATAAACCCCTTTTTCCACCGTCAGAAGGGTCGCATCTCACGGGGTACGGACTTCCAGTCCTCGATGAATCGTCGAAGGCCCACGTCCGTCAGGGAGTGCTGAAACATCTTCCTTAGAACTTCGTAAGGAAGGGTTGCGATGTGTGCCCCGGCCATTGCTGACTCCACGACGTGGACCGGGTGGCGTATGCTGGCCACCAGGAGGTTGGTCTCAAACCCGTAGTTGCGGTATATTGTCACAATCTGCCGAATGATGTCCATGCCCTCGTGGCCCTGATCGTCCAACCGCCCGATGAAGGGGGAGACGATATAGGCCCCAGCCTTGGCGGCCAAAATGGCCTGGTTGGGGCTGAAGACCAGGGTCACGTTAGTGCGGATGTCGTCCTGGTGGAGGAGGCGCGCGGCCTTGAGGCCCTCTGGCGTCATGGGCACCTTCACTACCACGTTCTTATGGATGGATGCCAGCTGGCGCCCCTCTGTGACCATGCCTCGGGCGTCCTCGCTCACGACCTCGAGGTTCACGGGGCCGTCCACCATGCTGCAGATCTCCTTCACAATCTCGTCGAAGGGCCGCCCCTCCTTGGCGATGAGGCTCGGGTTTGTGGTAACGCCATCTAGAACCCCCCATTCCGCCGCCTCCTTGATGTGGGGAATGTGCGCCGTATCCAGGAAAATCTTCAGGCCACGACCTCCCTTCGCCCAACCACATCCATTGCTGCCTTAAGCAGTTTCTCCGATGTCAAGCCGTACTTCTCCAGCAGCTCCAGTGCCTTCCCGCTCTCCCCAAACCTGTCCTCCACCCCGATGATCCTCATGGGGACGGGGTAGTTCTGGGAGACGACCTCGGCCACCGCGCTGCCCATCCCCCCGTAAATCGTATGTTCTTCGGCTGTCACAATGCCCCCAGTCTCCCTCGCAGCCGTAAGGGTCGTCTCGGCGTCCAAGGGTTTGATCGAACTCATGTTAATCACCCTGGAGGATATGCCCTGTTTCTCCAACTCTTCCGCCGCATCGAGGGCCCGGGAGACCATGATCCCGGTGGCAATGAAGCTGACATCGCTCCCGTCCTTCATGACCGTGGCCCTTCCTATCTCGAAGGAGTTCTCCGGCGACGTAAGGGTGGGGAACTTGTCGCGGCTGAACCTGCAATACAGGGGTCCTGATACATCCGCGGCAGCGTGTACTGCCTTGGCCACCTCAGGCCCGTCGCAGGGAGCGATTACCTTCATGTTCGGCAAGGACCTCAGCAGAGCGATATCCTCGTTCATCTGGTGGGTGGCGCCGTCAGGTCCGACTGTGAGACCCGCGTGGCTGCTGAAGATCTTCACGTTCAGGTTCGGGTACGCGATAGACTGGCGGATGATGTTGTAGACCTGAGCGGTCCCGAACACGGAGTACGTGCAAGCGTATGCGATCTTCCCCGAGGCCGCAAGGCCAGCGGCCACCCCCATCATGTTCTGCTCCGCGATGCCAATGTTGAATAGCCGCTCGGGGAAGGCCTTTCCGAAGAGTGCGGTCTTCAGCGACTCAGTGGTATCGGCTCCCACGACCACAACATCGGGCCTCGCCTTCCCTAGAGTCACCAATGCCTCACCGAAGTAGGACCTCATGGACTCCACCTTCCAAGGCTTCGGGTTCAAGCGGGTTCCCCCAACTCCCTCAGGCCTATCCTGAGCTCCTCATCGGTCGGAGCGACGCCATGGAACCGGACGACTCCCTCCATGTAGCTGACACCTTTGCCTTTCTGCGTGCGAGCGATGATGACCGTGGGCTTTCCCTTCACTCCTTTTGCGGCGTAGAGGGCGTCCACAATGGCTCGCATGTCGTGACCATCGATCTCCAGGACGTGCCACCCGAAGCCCCGCCACTTCTCCGCTAGAGGCTCCAAACTCATTATATCCTCAGTCCGCCCCTCCTGCTGGATTCCATTCCTGTCGACAATGCCCGTGATGTTGTCTAGCTTGAAGTGAGCGGCGCCCATGGCAGCCTCCCAGGTCTGCCCCACGTCGTTCTCGCCGTCACCCATCATGACGTAGATTCGGTGAGACTTGCCGTCCAACCGAGCGGCCAGCGCCATGCCCACTGCCACGCTCAGGCCTTGACCCTCGGCGCCGGCGCATGCCTCCACACCTGGGGTCGTCCCCAGCTCCGGGTGACCCTGCAGGCGGCTACCGAGCCTCCTAAGGGTCAGCAGCTCCTCCACGGGGAAGAAGCCCCGCTCGGCCAGGGCGGCGTAGAGGACCGGGCAGGCGTGCCCCTTGCTGAGCACGAACCTGTCCCTGTCGGTCCATTGGGGGTCCTTGGGATCGACGTTCAGAACGTGGAAGTAGAGGGCCGCTATCACGTCCGCGGCGGAGAGAGAGCCGCCAGGATGACCAGAGCCCGCAGCATGAGTCATCTTTAGCACGTGGACCCGCAGGTGTCGAGCCCTCTCGATCAGTTCCTCGATGAGGCTCTCGTCAACGCCCATCGGTCCCCCCCGGCGAATGGAAGCGTAATGCCCCCCCGTTCTTAATAGTTGGTGCCACCTCGACCGCCAGCTTTCGAGGTCGTACGAAGGGGCGGGGCCTTATATAAGAATCCCAGGCTAGGATTCACAACCAACGGTCCAGCCTAAAGGGGTGCCGGACGAGGTCAACAGGATCACGTCAGTCCCCCCGAGGCCCTCTACCATGATGTAGTCTCCAGGCATCAAGGCAGCCGCGGCTGGCAGCTGCTGGTGGAAGGTGACTCCTCGCTCCCCCACGAGGGCGTCCGAGAGTCTGCCCTCCGCAACGACATCGAAGGAGCCGCCATCTCGTCGCAGGATGCGGTAGACGAGCTGGTCTACCCTGTACTCTCCCCCAACCCATGTGATGTCAGCTCTTAGGCCCTCCTCGACCTCCTTGGCGTCCATGAGGACCGTGAAATCGCACTGCGAGACGGGGAAGAGGGAGACGAGGCCGAAGCCCAGGGCCGTAGCGGCTGTGAGGGAGACGACAAAGATTCCTCCCGCCTTCAGCCAACCAACGCCCCTGGGAGACAACGTCAATGTGCAGGCTCGAATGGGACTTTAAGGTTCTCACGTGAGGCGGCCGCAGGCAGAGAGATAAATAGCCGCGGTCTATGCGGGATGAATGATCAAGATCTCCCCTTCAATCTTGGCCGCGGACTTCAGCCGCCTGGGGGTCGAGGTCCGAAGGGTAGAGGCAGGGGGTGCGGACTACGTCCATGTCGACGTCATGGACGGCGCCTTCGTCCCCAACCTCACCATCGGCCCTCCCGTCATCTCCTCCCTCAGGCCGCTTACCAAGCTGCCCTTTGACGTCCACCTGATGATACAGAACCCGGGGCGCTACGTGGAGGACTTCATTGGGGCGGGGGCCGATATCCTCACGATTCACTTAGAGGCAGAGCAGGAGGTGGAGCGTACGCTCGGAACCATCAGAGAGCTTGGGGCGTCACCTGGCATCTCCATCAGGCCCAATACGACCTTCGAGGCGGTGAAGCCCTACGTGTCTGATGTGGACCTGCTCCTCTTGATGACCGTCGAGCCCGGCTTCGGGGGTCAGGAGTTCATGATGGAGGTCATGCCAAAGGTGGAGGAAGCCCGGCGGTTCATGGACGACGCGGAACTGAACGTTGAGCTCGAGGTCGATGGTGGCATCGACGAAGTCACAGCTGGCTACGCGGCAAAGGCCGGAGCTAGGGTCTTCGTTGCCGGCTCCGCAGTGTTCGGTGGCAGGGTGAAGAGGCGCATCGCCAAGATCAGGGAGAGCGCCTTGAAGGCCCTGCAGTAGGACGGTTCGAGGAAGAAGCCATGGAGCCATGGGCCGAAAAACTCGTCTATACGCTTGTCGCCGTGGTAATCCCACTGGGGACAATCCTAGCCAATGCCTACTTCAAGTTCGGAGGGATACTTCTCACCATAGGCCTGGCTGTCTGGATCGGGGCATCCCTTATCATTCTGTCACCCTTGCTCGACTAGCCAAAGGCATCGGTCAATCTGGGTTGCCGATTTGAGCCGGCGCAGGCACCATCCTATATCGAGCCTGATAACGATAAGGGCAGTTTTATACACGCATCCAGTCCTAAAAATGGCCACTTCCTCCGCCGGAGTAGGTAAAGTGACCGCCTGCCCTCTCTGCAATTCGCCCATTGGCAAAGAGTCCAAGCTTTGCCACTTCTGCGGATCCAGAGCCAATACGAAAGCACAGAAGATGGGGCGAGCTGCGGCTCTGAAGCTCTTCAAGAGAGTTGGCAAGGCCATCAGCGAGAAACCTGCGAGCCTCGACCTCAAGGTGGCCCGGCCACTCCTAAAGAGCGGCCAGGCGGCCCTGGAGGATGGCGATCTCGAAGAGGCATCTCGGGCAGGTCGGGCCCTACAAAAAGCTCTAGCCCTGGCGGAGCGTCGGCAGGGTTGGCTCGACAAGATCGCAGTCGTAAGGGAGGAGATGAAGGAGGCCTCTCGCCTCGGCGTGTCGATGGAGGAGGTGGAGGAACTGGTGGCGGACCTGGACAAGCAGGTCGAGGCGGGGCAATTCGAAGGCCTCGCGAAAGTCCTCTCCTCCGCCAGAGAGGGTATCTCCTTCTCCGGCAAGATCAAGCAGCTGGAAAAGACGATTAGCGCTGCGCAGAAGAAGATTAACTACGCGAGGGAGCGCGGGGGCAACGTCGCAAAGGCGGTGGAGACGCTGGAGGCGGCTGAGGAGGCCCTCAGGGTAGGGGAGGTCTCCAAGGGCCAGGGCCTCATCAAAAGAGCCAACACAGCCGCGGACTACGCTAGGAAGCGGGCCCACGCCAGTAAGCTCATCTCCGGTTCAGATAGGATTCTGCAGGAAGCGGCCGACCGCGGCGCAGACGTCCGGGAGGGCCAGTCGTGTCTGAAGAGGGCGCAGAAGGCGCTCAAATCCGGGATATACGCCGATGTCCAGATGTGGACCAAACGCGCCCGCGAATCGGCCGATCACGCCAGGCGGAGGAAGATAGCGGAGGACTCCATCCAAAGCGTTGAGAAGCTTCTGGAAGAGGAGGCCGGGGAGGGCTCTGACGTTTCAGAGGCCAACGTCCACCTGGAGTCGGCATGGAAGGCCCTTGAAGAGGGTAGATTCAGCGCAGTCCAGAAGAGCCTCAAGAAGAGCCGAGGGGTGGCTGACGACGCCGCCAGGATCCGAAAGGCCTGGGAGCTGCTGGACCTCCTCGAGGCAGACCTGCAGGAACTCCGGTCCATGAAGGCGGACACGTCGAAGGTGGAGAAGGCCGTGAATGGGGCCGAAAAGTCCCTTGAGGAGGGCAACTGGAAGGCGTTCAGGCAGCGCACAGTGGCAGCAAGGCGCTCGGCTAGGAGGTCACGGCGAGATCGTGAGAAGGAGCTCATAACGCTGACAGTGGAGAAGATTGTGGAGAGAGCCGGCGAGGGCGGCGTTAGTGCCATGGGCGCGCGCGAACTCCTGGTGGAGGTGGAGAAGGCCCTCGGGCGGGGACGCTACACAGACATAGACACCCTCGTGGAAGCCAAGTTCGAGGCTGAGGCCACCAAGAAGGAGAACAAGCTGCTTCGTGAGATTGGGGACCTCAAAACCGTCGTCGCCCAACTGAAGGTGGCCGGCATCGAGGTGAGCGCCGCCATGGGGCTGGTTGGAAAGGCTGAGGAGGCCCTAGAGGCCAGCGACTTTTCCCAGACACAGAGGCTCCTGTCCAGAGCCGAGGAAGTGGCTGAAGGCCTGCGAGAAGCGGTCAAGGATTCTGCCGCTCGCGCCCTCGACGACCTCGAAGAAGAGGTAAAGAAACTGGGCGAGTCCGATGTCAGGGTTCCCCAGGCCTCAGAGTTCCAAGCGAAGGCGTTGGATGCGCTGGAGGCTGACAATGCTTTCGAGGCCTTGGACCTGGCGAGGCTGGCGCTCGAGGCTTGCAGGAAGGCGCGGCAGGAGCACTTCGACGAGATCGCTGCCAAAGAATTGGAGGAGATGCGATCAGCGGCGGAATTAGAGGCAGCCCAGGAGAGAATCGAAGAGGCCCGAGAACTCTGCAGGGTCCTCCAGAGAGGGGGCATTGACTCCACGACCCTGGCGGAGGCCGCCGTCAAGGCTGAGGAGGCCCTGAAGGCGGACGACGTAGCCAACCTCAACTTCCGACTTCGAGTCTTGGCTGAGATCATCGGCAGCGTCCGAGACTCCCTCAGGAACCGCCTAGCGTTAAGGAAGGAGGAACTAGAGGCATCCCTAGAGGGAAGAGGGGAGCTCGAGGAGAGGGAAGCGGACCTGGATGAGATGAGGACCGCTCTTAAGGACGGACACCTCGAGCTAGCTCTGGACCTCCTTCTTAACCTGGAGAGAGAGCAAGAGGAGGTGATGACGGAGGCCCTTCGACAGGAGCTGGGGAGCCAGGCGCAAGTCCTGAAAGCGGTGTCCAGCCAATTCGTCAGGGTCAAGGCACTCCTCAACGAGCTCTCCAGAGCGGGAATAGATGTGAGTGACTCACGAGAGAGGCTACGCGAGGCCGAGGCTGCGATTCAAGACGAAGATACGGCGACGGCCGCTCCCTTGTTGACAGAGCTGGAGGAGGTGGCTTCAGACGCCAAGGGCAGCCTCTCCACAGCGGCGGAGGATGTCATCGCATCGGTCCAACTCCGTCTGGAGAGAGCGGCAAAACACTGGGAGAGGGTCCCCGAAGCAGAGGAACTCCTAAGGAATGCCCGGGATCGGTTTGAGCAGGGGCGCTTTGACGAAACCATAGAGGTAGCCAAGCTCGCGGAGCTGAAGGTTCGGAATGCCCTGGAGAGTTTCATAGACGACTCGAGTGCGGAGGTGGCCGAGAGAATCTCAAGAATCGAGGAGAGGCACTCCCACCTGAAGGAAATTATGAAGGACCTTTCTAGGGCGGATATCACCATTGAGGGCGCTGAAGAAGCGTTGGGGGAGGTTGAGGAGGCGTTGGAGGACGGCGATTTCGAGCGAGCGGAGGCAACACTTGCTGCCGTGGAGGACATGGGAGAGTCGCTTGCGTCTGGTCTGAAGGTGGCCGCTCAGGACCTGCTGAGGAGGATGGGGGAGACCCTCGAGGACGCCAGCAGTGATGGCCTGGTGGTCCAGCGCGGCAAGCAGGTATTTAGAACGGCGGAAGAGGCCTTCGAGGACGGGCGATACGTCGAGACCCTCGAGTACTGTAAGGTGATGGAGGACATAGTCGAAGATGCGCGCATAAAGTCCTCCATCGGCGACATAGCATCCTACCTCGATTCCATCAAGGCGGACCTCCGAAAACTCGAGACGAAAGGCATCAGCATGAGCAGAACCATGACCTTGCTGGATGACATCGAAGAGGTCGCAGCCAAGGGCGACCTGAGGGAGGCCAAGTTGCTCGCCGACAGCCTGGGAACTCTCCTTCATGACATCCAGACAGCGCCCGCTCTGGGGGCTTCTGTGGACGCAGATGCCCTAGCTCACCGCCTTGAGGGCGCACAGGAGCTGCTCCTGAAGGCTCAGGAGCTAATAGATCAGGGCGATACAGCGGAGGTCAAGGAGATCATCGCCAAGGTTCTGATTGAGGTGGGACAGGGGGAAGAGGGCGCCGAGGCGCTTATCGCGGATACCAGGAAGGAGATGGACCTAGCAAAGCGCTTGGGAGCGGACGTGAAGGAAGCAGAGAAGCTGATTTCCGAGGCGGAGACCTCCATGGAGGATGAGCCAGCTAACGCCGTTGCCTCCCTCGACAAAGCCAAGAAGCTTCTGGTGGCATCTGTCAAGGAGTTGGTGAAAGAGGCTGAGCCCGAGCTTTCGGTAAAGATTCCGGAGGAAGGACTTGAGGAGGGCATATGGAACCGCTACCTGGTAAGTGTGAGAAATACGGGTAAGGCGCCTGCGCGCGATGTAGACTTGACCCTGAGGGGCGATCTGGAAACGCGCGGACTTACTCCCCTTGAAAGCATCGCACCTGATGAGGTCCAGTACCTGGAACTCGAGGTCAAGCCCAAGGCATCAGGAGAGGTTCCTGTCGAACTCGATCTCACCTTCCGCCAGTACTTCGATAGGGGTAAGGTTGCCAAGACCGAGCAGGCTCACCTGAAGGTATCCCCCTCCGGGACCTACGTAGTGGAGGACATCTTCCTTGTCCACTCGGACGGACGCCTGGTCAACCATCAGTCTAGAAAGCCCTTGGACGAGATCGATGAGGACATTTTCAGCGGCATGCTCACCGTCGTCCAGGATTTCGTGCGGGACTCCTTCAGGCAGAGAACCACTGTGGGTCTGAAGAGGCTGGAGTTCGGAGAGAGCAAGATCATCATCGAACGAGGCGCCTTCGTCTACCTCGCCTGCGTCCTGTTGGGTGAGGAACCGAAGCTTCTCCCGCTGTATATGGCGGAGATTATCAATGATATCGAGCGTGAATACGGGGAGAGGCTCGAGAAGTGGTCTGGACTACTGAGCGAGCTGAAGGGAATCGAGACAGTCATCCGAAAGCTCATCTTCTACACCGCTGAAGAGGTCATAAGAGGTCCATCGGAAGCGGCAAGCACCCTGAGTTCTGCCATGAGCCTCATCGCCGGAGGGAAGGCCCTCGGCCTCGACCTCTCTGAGCCGGAGGAACTCATCACAGCGGCCAGCAAGAAGGTCTCTAAGGAACCCGATGCCGCCCTCGTACTGCTACAGGACGCTGTGGAGAAGGCGCTGAAGACACAGCAGGAGCTGCAGAAGAAGCTCGCCTCAGGTCTAGAAATGCTGGAGGGGGACATGAGCGACCTCGCAACCCTTGGCATGAAACACGAGGAAGGGCCGACCCTTGTCGAGAGAGCTCGCCGGGCTCTCGCGAGGGGGGAATACGACCTAGCCGCCCGCATCCTAACCTCCCTGGACGACTCAGTCTCTGCCCTCAAGGAGCAGGTGATATCGAAGAGAATCGACCGGGACCTGGTCAAGATCAGCAAGACGCTCATTTCTCTCGATAAGCGAGGTGCCGATGTGGCCGACGCTATGCAGGTCCTCGAACAGGCGAAGGTCGCTCTTGAGGAGGGGAGGATAGGAGAGGTCACCAGACGGCTTGAAGAGGCCGACTCCATTGCTCGAGAGAGGAGGAGATCCCTGCTCCTGGAGAGCTACGGGGAGGAACTGCAGCGCATCACGAGCATCTTCGACGAAGCCACGGCAGCGGGCGTTGCGCCCAAGGAAGCGGAGGAGATTATCCACCAAGCCAAGGACGCAGCCGACAGGTCGGATGTGGACGAGCTTGAGCTACTCGTCACGGAGGCTCGCCAGACAACTCTTGCCCAGATCGAGGGCAACCTGAGGGGGAAGGAGCCGAGGCTGCTGGTGAAGATACCACCCCTGGGTCTGCAGGCTGGCGCATGGAACAGGTGCGTGATCGAGGTCGTCAATAGAGGCAACTGGTCGGCGAGAGACGTGAGGGTGGAGCTGGGAGGGGACGTCAAGGTGAAGGGTACCACGACCGTCGACAAGGTGGAGCCCGACGAAACGAAGTATCTCGAGCTGGGCCTGTGGCCTCAGGTTGATAGGGAGGCCGCAGTCGACCTGGAGGTCAGGTATAAGAGATCCCTGGACGACGCCCCCTTTGTCATGCGAGACATCCGAGAGATGCCCGTGGCCCCGAAGAAGAGCTACCCTGTTGAGGACGGCCTTCTCTTCTTGGCCTCGGGAGTACTCCTCCTTCACGAAAGCCGAACTGTCCAGGAGGATCAGGACCAGGACGGCCTCTCCGATTTGATCCAATCCATCCAAGAAGCCATCAAAAATGGATCCGCGGGAAAGAAGACCGCCGCGGTCCAGCGTATCGAAAGTGGGAAGCGGCGGGTCCTCCTGGTGAAGGGCGAGAGGGCCTACCTGGCCGCCGCCTACAGCGGGGAGGAGCCATCCCTCCTACCTCTCTACATGGTTCAGCTCATGAAGGAGTTGCAGGACAGGTTCGGGGCGGATCTGAAAGCCTGGAAGGACGACCCCCAGGTCATTGAGCAGCTGAAGGGCATGATTCGTCGGCTACTGCTCGTCACAGAGGCTGAAGGAGCGGAAATGGGCTCGCTATCCTCCAACCCCATCACTGCTAGCCTTTTGTACGGAGTGTCTCCCCAAGAGCGGCGGGTCCGAGCGCAATCATTGATGAAGCAGGTGGAAGCCGGTTTGGAGAAGGGGGGACTGACCGAGGGAGCCGTAGTCCTCAGCTCTGCCGTCGACAAGGGAATGTATAGCATCGATGTAGACGACCTGGCGCTTAAGCAGTATATCGAGATCGTGAAGAAAGTAGACAAGGCCATTAACAGAGCGAGAGGAAAGGCTGGCCTTGAAATCCACTGGCCCATCCCCAGAATTGCCATCAGGGCGGCAAACCCCACAGTGGCCGCCGCTGCCGAGAGCTTCAGGGCAATGATCATGAGTCATGCCAACGCCAAGCAGGCAGACATACTCGAGGAAGGCGAGATCTGGAGGGGAGTTGACCTCAAGATGAAGATTCACGAGGAGGCGATCTCAAAGGCCTACAAGGTCTGGGCGAGAAAGATCGAGCTCATCCTGAAGTCCCAGGACCCATGGAAAATCAAGTCAGGCATCGATAGAGGGGGATACCAGATGGGCATCGAGGGCCAGGTCGTCCGGATATTTCCAGGCATGGTGACTTTCCAAGCCATTGTCCCGCCCCATGTAATCGTCCAGGAGTTTCCTGGAGGCATGGTGTTCCTCGACACTCAGATGACTGAGGAGACCAAGGTGGAGGGCTTCGCCAACGAGATCATTCGAATTGTCCTGGAAGCCCGAAAGGAACTTGCTTTGGAGGACTCACAGCCTGTGGTTGTCAGGATCATCGCCGGCGGTGGCCTGAAGGCCATCGTTTTGAGCAGGAGAGACTACATCCAGGAAGAGGTTAATGCCCAGAGGGTAGAATTCGTTGAGGACACTAATGACAGCAGCTATGTGGTGGACTGCGAGATCAGGGATGAAAGGTTCACCATGGCTGTGGACCCCGCCTGAGGGACAAAGCTATTACACATCGTGAACCCTAAGGTCGTTGGTCAATGGGCATCGATCTGACAAGCATTGTCGATCACGAGACCCTACGCCTCGAGGATTTCAGGGGCAAGGCCGTAGCCATCGACGCCTACAACACCCTCTACCAGTTCCTCTCGATCATAAGGCAACCGGACGGGACGCCCCTCATGGATCGGCATGGTAGGATCACTTCGCATCTGAGTGGGATTCTGTACAGGATGAGCAATATTATCCAGATGGGCATTCTGCCAGTCTTCGTCTTCGACGGGCCCCCCCACCCTCTGAAGAAGAGAGCCCTGGAGGGCAGGCGGTCCGTGAGAAAAAGGGCTGAGGCGGAATGGAAGGAAGCGCTTGAATCAGGAGACATCGAACGCGCCAGGACGAAGGCCCAACAAGCCGTCCGCCTAACGGATGAGATGGTTGACAGCTCGAAAAAGCTCCTGGGATTCATGGGGATCCCCTACACCGACGCGCCGCAGGATGGAGAGGCTCAGGCTAGCTACATGGCGTCCAAGGGTGATGTGTGGGCAGCCGGCTCCCAGGATTACGACTCCCTGCTCTATGGCTCTCCGAGGTTGGTCAAGAACCTCGCCATTTCCGGCAGACGTAAGCTTCCCAGGCGCCAGGAGTATGTCCAAGTTAACGTTGAACTCATACGCCTGGCGGAGAACCTCGAGCGGCTCGGCGTGACCAGAGAACAGCTCGTAGACATGGCAATCCTCATAGGAACAGATTTCAACGAGGGCATAAGGGGAATCGGTCCCAAGAAGGCACTAGATCTCATCCACAGTCACATCGATCTCGAGTCTGTATCGGCAGTCGCCGACTACTCAGTTGAGAACTTTGAGGAGGTGCGAAGGATATTCCTGCAACCGAAGGTTGCCGACAATTATGATCTAGATTGGCACGACCCCGATGTAGACTCTATCATGGTCCTCCTTTGCGACGAGTTCGACTTCTCACCGGTACGGGTCAAGTCAGCCCTTGACAAACTGCGCGAGGGGCAATCAGCCCGCCAACAGAAGAG
>JABAOD010027335.1_pt3 | contig 15393 bp, 17 predicted proteins | sample 7062151 | NCBI WGS metagenome assembly JABAOD01 (sample SAMN14538626, study PRJNA623070) | marine sediment metagenome | biome: marine biome [ENVO:00000428]; feature: marine pelagic biome [ENVO:01000023]; material: deep marine sediment [ENVO:00002113] | place: India: Gulf of Khambhat ... | reverse complement strand
AAGCCGCGCTACAACGTGCTGCTGCGCGACGACAAAAGCTTCCCGAATATTCTGGTGTCCAAGGAACACGGCTTCCCGCAGATCAAGAAGCACCGCGGGGCGAAGAAAGAGAAGGGCAACTACTATGGTCCCTTCGCGTGGGCAGGTGCCGTGAACCGGACGCTGAATCAGTTGCAAAAGGTCTTTCTGCTGCGCAACTGCTCGGACGCGATGTTCGAAAGCCGGACGCGGCCCTGCCTTTTGTATCAAATCAAACGCTGCGCCGCGCCGTGCGTTGGCAAGATCAGCGAAGAGGACTACGCCGATCTCGTCTCTGATGCCGAACGTTTCCTGCGCGGCAGGTCCACCCGNNCAGGCCCAAGGCGTCAACCCGCGCGGCGTGGCCGAGGCCGACGTGATCGCCCTGCATATGGAAGGCGGCCAGGCCTGCGTTCAGGTCTTCTTCATCCGCGCCAACCAGAACTGGGGCAATAAGGACTTCTACCCCCGTATCGACCGCGACACGCCCCCCGAGGAGGTCCTGCAAGCCTTCATCGGCCAGTTCTACGACACCAAGGAACCGCCGCGCCAACTGATCCTCTCGCACGGGATCGAGGATGCCGATCTGATGGCCGATTTGCTGGCCGAAAAGGCGGGCCGCATGGTCGAGATCACCGTCCCCCAACGCGGCGAAAAGGCAGAGCTGATCTCAAACGCCGCCCGCAACGCGCGCGAAAGCCTTGGTCGCAAGATGTCCGAAAGCGCGGCCCAGTCGAAACTGTTGAAAGGCATCGCCGAGGCCTTTGACCTCGACGCCCCGCCGCAGCGGATTGAGGTCTATGACAACTCGCATATCCAAGGCACCAATGCCGTGGGCGGTATGATCGTCGCGGGGCCAGAGGGTTTCGTCAAAAGCCAGTACCGCAAGTACAACATCAAGGGCACCGACCTGACGCCGGGCGACGATTTCGGCATGATGAAAGAGGTCCTGACCCGCCGCTTCCAACGCCTGCTGAAAGAAGACCCCGACCGCGAGGGCGAGACCTGGCCCGACCTCCTGCTAATCGACGGCGGGGCAGGGCAGGTCAGCGCCGTGCGCGAGATCATGGAGGACCTCGGCGTCGAAGACATCGCCATGGTGGGTGTGGCCAAGGGCGTCGACCGCGACCACGGCAAGGAAGAGTTCCACCGTACCGGCGGGCGCCCCTTCGCCCTGAAGCGCAACGATCCGGTCCTCTACTTCATCCAACGCCTGCGGGACGAGGCCCACCGCTTNNCCCCGGCGTCGGCGCCACCCGCAAACGCGCCCTGCTGGCCCATTTCGGCAGCGCCAAAGCCGTCAGCCGCGCGGGCCTTGCCGACCTGAAAGCGGTTGAGGGGATTTCGGATGCCTTGGCCGAAACGATCTATGGTTTCTTCCATGAGCAGGACTAACCCGAGAAAACTCCGCTCTGTAAATAGTCCTATTCCTCAACTGGCCGAAAATATCCTGGGAGCGCGAGGGGCTCGCCCGGCGTTTGCCCATTGTAAAGCCAGAAAACTGAGAGACTACATCTCGTCCATGATGTGATCTGACGTGAAGACGTAGTCGTCCTGGCTTGAATGGCAGGCAATGCACCCTGCATCGGCGCCTTTTGCGACACGACCCGCAAGACGCATCCCGGCGGGATTCTTGTCGAGCGTTCCGTCTGGTAGGTATTTTACCCAGAACCAATCTTGATTGTCGGCGTCGTAACCGGCTTCTCGCCGGAACATGACCGTGACCGCGCCCAGATGTTTGGCGGGATCGGCCAGGACTTCATCTGCGCTGACCCCTTCTGGACCATAGTTACGTTTGACGATCAAGTCGCCCGAGTGCCCTCCTACAGTGGCTGAAGTATAGAAGGTCTCCAGCATCATTCCGTGCGGTTCGATTCCTTCGTAGGGGAAGGCACGCAGCATATTGTCGCCAACCATGCCCATGCTCTCCATCGTTGACCAAAGCTGGGCCGCATAGTCAGCTTCGATGTCCGTGCCAAACGGGGCATCTTGTGCCCATAGAGCGGTGGCGGTGAGGGTGATAGCGGTAAGTGAAATTGGAAATTTCATTGGTAAGCGTCCTTGTAAGGTAAAGCGTCCAGCGAATGCTGCGATAATACCGGAGAGGCGCTGCGGAGACGTTCAAATCCCAAACACGATAAAGTGGGATTTCCGCGAGAAGACGTGTTTGGCTTGGGGCGCGTTTTTCGGCCACCCTTACAACATGAGTCTGGTTTTTCCCAAATCCGAGAACGCAATCAAAATTGCCGCCGCTGCATTTACGCTGCTGGTGCCAATATGCGCCTTTGCGCAGGATGCGACGCGAGGTGAAGCCATTTTCAAGAAATGCGCGGCGTGCCATCAGATTGGCGAGGGAGCCAAAAACCGTACCGGTCCTGTGCTGACAGGTGTAGTCGGTCGGCCAGCGGCTTCAGTCGATGGGTTCAAATATTCGAGCAGCATGAACGCAGCGGGGCAAGCCGGTCTTGTTTGGGGCGAGGCCCTTCTTGTCGACTATCTTTCTGGTCCGAAAGAATTCCTCAGGGCTTATCTCAACGACAACAAGGCAAAATCAAAAATGCCGTTCCGTCTCAAATCCGAACAGGAGCGCCGGGATGTTGTCGCTTATCTTGCCTCCTTTTCTGTAGCGGCAGTGGAACCTCCAAAGGTTTGCGTGCGGAATGCGAGCGACCATCGTCACTTCTTCGCAGCGGAAGCGACAGGGCAGATTCGCTCTACAGCTTGGCTTGACCCGGGTGAAACGCTTTGCGTGGGCGCTGACGAAGAAGGCGCGCATGGTTTGGTTTCCGTCTTCGAAACGGACGAGGGTTTTGAAGGGTGTTCGCGGCTTCTCCGCGCGGGGCAGATGGAGGACTTGGTCCGCTACGTCGATTTCGATCGGTGCGAGTGGGGTAGTCACGCAGGTTAAACCTGCCCGATTGCAAGAAGAAACCCGCGCAAGACGCGCGGGTTTGCTATGAGAGCCTGCGGTTGTGTTGGCCAAAGCTTACTGAATTTGGTCAGAGTTCCTGCGCCGTGTTAGGCCGCGATCAAACCCATTTGTTCCAGCTTCAGGATGACCTGGTGAGCACAGTTGTCGACATCGACGCCTTCGGTGTTCACGACTAGCTCTGCGTTGGTCGGGGCTTCATAGGGGTCAGAGATGCCGGTGAACTCCTTGATCTTGCCTTCGCGGGCCAGCTTGTAGAGACCCTTGCGGTCGCGGCGCTCGCATTCCTCCAGAGAGGTTGCAACGTGGACCTCGGCGAAGGCACCATAGGCCTCGACCATCTCGCGCACAGCACGTCGCGTCGCGGTATAGGGTGCGATCGGGGCGCAGATGGCGATACCGCCGTTCTTGGTGATCTCGGAGGCGACATAGCCGATGCGCTGGATGTTGATGTCGCGGTGCTCTTTCGAGAAGCCAAGCTCGGACGACAGGTGCTTACGCACGACATCGCCGTCCAGCAGAGTTACAGGGCGGCCACCCATCTCCATCAGTTTAACCATAAGCGCGTTGCCGATGGTTGATTTGCCAGAGCCCGACAGACCGGTGAAGAAGACGGTGAAGCCTTGCTTGGCGCGGGCAGGGCGGGTTTTCCGCAGCTCAGAGACCACTTCCGGGAACGAGAACCACTCGGGGATCTCGAGGCCCTCGGCCAGACGGCGGCGCAACTCGGTGCCGGAGATGTTCAGGACAGTGACGCCCTCTTCGATCTCGTCCGCCGGTTCGTACTGGGCGCGTTCCTGCACATAGACCATGTGTTTGAAGTCGACCATTTCGATGCCGATTTCTTCCTGATGCGCGCGGAACAGCTCCTGCGCGTCATAGGGGCCGTAGAAATCTTCACCGGCCGAGTTCTTGCCGGGGCCAGCGTGGTCGCGGCCAACGATGAAGTGGGTGCAGCCGTGGTTCTTGCGGATCAGGCCGTGCCAGACAGCTTCGCGCGGGCCAGCCATGCGCATCGCAAGGTTCAGAAGGCTCATCGAGGTGGTCGAGGCCGGGTACTTGTCCAGAACCGCCTCGTAGCAGCGCACGCGGGTGAAGTGATCGACGTCGCCCGGTTTGGTCATGCCGACGACGGGGTGGATCAGCAGGTTGGCCTGCGCCTCCTTCGCGGCGCGGAAGGTCAGTTCCTGGTGCGCGCGGTGCAGCGGGTTGCGGGTCTGGAACGCCACGACCCGGCGCCAGCCCAGCTTGCGGAACAGGGCACGCAGCTCGTTCGGGGTGTCGCGGCGACCGCGGAAGTCATAGTGGACGGGCTGCTGGATACCGGTGACCGGGCCGCCCAGATAGACCTTGCCAGCAACGTTGTGTAGGTAGTTCACAGCCGGGTGGGCCAGATCGTCGGCGCCGAATACTTTCTCGGCCTCACGCGCTTTGTTCGGGGTCCAGCGGTCGGTGACGGTCATGGTCGCAAGGATCACGCCTTCCTGGTCACGCAGGGCGATATCCTGGCCCAACTCGATGCTGTCGGCGAAGTCTTCCGAGACGTCCAGAGTGATCGGCATCGGCCAAAGCGAACCATCGGTTGTGCGCATGGTTTCGACAACGCTGTCATAGTCGGCTTCGGTCAGGAAGCCCTTCAGCGGGTTGAAACCGCCGTTCATCAGCAGTTCCAGATCGCAAATCTGGCGTGGCGTCAGGTCGTGGCTAACCAGATCAGCGGCCTCGACTTTCAGTTTTTGGGCGCTGTCGTACGAGACATAAAGCTCTGGGATCGGGGAGAGGTTCGATTCCATCAGGTGGGTCCTTTTCTTAAGGGCGAGCAACCCGCTCGTTGTTCCTGTTAGTTCGGCATGAAGAGCGTCATATTCAGCAAGTTTGCTGGCGAGAAACTGGTCGGTCAGCCGGGCTTTTTCTACGGCCCCTTTTGCCGTGAGGGCATAGGCAAACCGTTGGCGCCGGTCAGGTCCGGCACGTTCAGTGATTTCAATAAAGCCGTTCTCGCTGGCGACCCGAAGCTGAGCATTGAGCCGGCCGAGCGATATGCCAAGCGCTTCCGCCGTCGCCCGTTGCGGCGCATCGGGCGCCAGATCAAGCTGATGCAAAAGGCGGAAAAGCTGGTTGCTTTCCGGCATCGCTTGTGTGGGCTTAGGTGAGGTCATGGTCTCGGCTCAAAGTGTGTTCACGAATGAACGCATTTCACAAAATGCTGCGCATGCAAAGAAAAATTCTTCTAAACCGGGTTTTTTCGGCAAATTTCAGGAAAATATTTTAGTCAAACTGTAATCGCTGGACCGATGTCAGCCTAATGCGATTTATCTTGGTACAGGCCGAAGCGCGAAGAATGATCGCGCTTCGGTTGTAAATTGAGGGTAGATCAGATGGTTGAGACCGCTGGTCCCGAAAGTCGGGGCGCGCCTGTCTATTCTTGCTCGGCTAGGAATCGCTCGGCGTCCAGCGCCGCCATGCAGCCCATGCCGGCCGAGGTCACCGCTTGGCGATATTTGTGGTCGGTCAGGTCGCCCGCAGCGAACACACCGGGGACCGATGTTTCTGTGCTGCCCGGTTTGACCAGAACGTAGCCGCCATTGTGGAGTTCCAGCGAGTCTTTCACCAATTCGTTGGCTGGCGCATGGCCGATGGCAACGAATACACCCTTGCAAGGGATTTCCTTGATCTCACCGGTTTGCACGTTTCTGACTTTTACACCTTCGACGCCAAGCGGCTCGTCGGTTCCCATGACCTCTTCCAGCACATGGAACCAAAGCGGCTCGATCTTTTCGTTCTTAAGAAGGCGGTCTTCGAGAATCTTCTCGGCGCGCAACTCGTCGCGGCGGTGGATCAGTGTGACCTTCGAAGCGAAGTTGGTGAGGAACAGCGCTTCTTCCACGGCGGTATTGCCGCCGCCAATCACGACGATTTCCTGACCGCGATAGAAGAAACCGTCACAGGTCGCGCAAGCTGAAACACCGAACCCTTTGAATTTTTCTTCTGAAGGCAGGCCCAGCCATTTCGCGCGGGCGCCGGTTGCAAGGATCACGGCGTCAGCTGTGTAAACGGTGCCGCTGTCGCCCTTGGCGGTGTAGGGGCGGCTCGACAGGTCCAGATCGACAATGATGTCACCGATGATCTTGCAACCCATCGCTTTCGCGTGCTCTTCCATCTTGACCATCAAGTCAGGGCCTTGAACCTCGGTGAAGCCGGGGTAGTTCTCAACCTCGGTAGTCGTGGTCAGCTGGCCGCCGGGTTCGATCCCCTGCACGAGGATAGGCTCCAGCATGGCGCGGCTGGCATACACGCCGGCGGTATAGCCGGCTGGGCCGGAGCCGATAATCAGAACTTTGGTGTGGCGCGAGTCGGTCATATGGCGGATTCCTTAAAAAAGCGCTTTTTACTTAGGATGCGCCCGAAGGCGGTGCAACCACCGAAAACATGCGAGCGAGAGATCGCCGTAGAAACAGCTTTCTGCGAGGAAATGTGACGTGAATGCAAGCTGTGCGAACTTTGGTGACAAATATTTGCGCTTGTATTGAAATAATATTGCGCGTAGAGCGCGCAAATCATAAGTTGCCGCCAAATTCATACAGGAAAGATAGTAATGGCCGGAACCAAGCTTGACCCGATAGATCGCATGATACTTGCGGAGCTTCAGGCAGACGGGCGTATGACGAATGTCGAGCTGGCCAAGCGTGTGGGGATCTCTGCGCCGCCTTGCTTGCGCAGGGTTCGTACGTTGGAAGAGCAAGGCTATATCCGGGGCTATCATGCTGACGTGGATAGTCGGGCGCTTGGGTTCGAGGTGCAGGTTTTCGCCATGGTTGGGCTGGTTAGCCAGGCCGAGGTCGACCTATCGGCGTTCGAAGAACGTTGTCGCGATTGGCCCCTCGTGCGCGAGTGCCACATGCTGAACGGCGAGGTCGATTTCGTTCTGAAATGCGTGGCGCCGGACCTGTCGACCTTCCAAAGCTTCCTGACTGAAGAACTGACCGCGGCCGAGAACGTGGCCAGCGTTAAAACCTCGCTGGTGATCCGCTGCGCCAAAGATCTGCCAGGCGTTCCCTTCGAAGTTCTGGAAGAGCGTTTGGAGCGCGACGCTTAGGTCTAGCCCAAGCGCAGGTTGTCCACTTCAAACCGAGTCATCCGGGGTTGCGGCATCGGCCCGAAATCGGACAGCGTTTCGATATGCGGGAACAGGCTTAGGAAACGTGCTCGCGTGGCGGCGTCCATCATCATGTCAGCCTGCATGCCGGGATGATAGCTTTCTACCGGCAACCCGTTTGCACGCAGGGTCTGCTGGCCATGGAAGCCCAGATGGAACAGGCGCACCGAGGACACAGGGCGGACGGTCATCATCGCGTCACCGTCGATAAATGACCGGGCGGGCGCAAATCCCGTCTCACTGCCCAGCAAATCCATGCAGCCTGCGTGGCGATATAGGATACGCGCTCCACTCCCGAGCATAAGGTCCTGACTGGGCATGTCATAACCCCAACTGCCGGACGTAATTCGCATCAGTTGGCAGGGATCCTGTGGACCGGTTTCCGTATACGGCATTACCGTCATCGAGCCGACCCAAAGAACGGTCTGATATCCGGTCTCGGTTTCCACGTCGGTCCCGGGATAGATGTCCTCGACCGACAGCAAGCCGCGGTTGGTCTGAAACAGGGTTCCGTGGGCAAAGGCGCTGAAGGCTTCTTCGAACTGCGGCGTGGCCGGAGCGACACGCGAGGCGTCCAGGACATGACCATCGTCCGAAAGATAGGCGACCTCGTAGCGGCGAGATATGGCTCGGTTGGCGGAAGCGGGGGGAAAAGGTGCGACCTGACCGCCGGTGCCAGAAACCCTGCCGTTGTGGCCTGAGGTGAATGCTGTCGCGCGTTGCTGATTCATGCAACCGTCCTTCCATACCGTGCCCGCAAGGAACGAGGAGATATGACCACCTCGCGCCTCAATATTCTTTTTGCGCTGCTGGTCAGCAGCGTTGGAGCTAGACAGTCCTGCTCTGCGCGGCGTCATCCCCAACGCCGCGCGGCTGGTTGCACCACGCTTAGCCCTTGGTGCGCTCGACCTTCGTCCAAGGCATCGTGGGGGCGTCCTTGCGACTTTCTTCAAGGATGGTCTGCAGCCAGCGTCTTTGTTTCATGCGTCCAATACTCCTGCCTCAACGGCATCTCGGCTCTAAATTGATTTTCGAAGCCGTTAATCCGACGATGACAAAGCAATGCGGCCCGTTCATGGCCGAGTTAGAACAAATTTGGGCAATGCTGTGGCGAGTGGCTTAAAGTCCGATCACAGAAATCAAACGACCGTAGTCCGCTTCGCCCTTATGGACACTGCGGCGGTAGGAATAAAAGCGATCAGGTTCGAAATAAGTGCAATGGCGAATCCATTCGGCCTCGGCGATTCCCGCCTCTCGAAGGCGATGTAGCCCGAATGAGGGCAGGTCGAACTGTACCCGGTCGCCCTCTCCGCCAGCGAAGAAGCGGGAGTATTCGGCGTCCTCCTCAAGGAAGCGATCCAGAAATTCCGGCCCAACTTCATAGGCGCGTTGGCTGATCGTGGGACCGATCACAGCGCGAATATTGCCTCGGTCGGCGCCAAGACCGACCATCGCATCGATAGTTGCTTCCAACACCCCGCCCAAAGCGCCCCGCCAACCAGCGTGAGCTGCACCGACAACGCCGGCACCCGGATCGGAAAAAAGGACCGGTTGGCAGTCGGCAGTCAGAACCGCCAGCGTCACACCAGGGGTGGCGGTGACCAACCCGTCAGCTTTGGCGGTAGCCAGATCGGTATCTGAATCGACGCGAACCACATCCGCCGAATGCACCTGATGCACCAGCGTCAATCCGCGCTCACCAGCGTTCATGGCCTTGGCAACCCGGGCACGGTTAATGCTGACGATGTCGCTTTGATCCGACGATCCGCCGCCGCAGTTCAGCCCTTCAAATATCCCTGAAGACGCGCCGCCCTTGCGGGTAAAGAACCCGTGTCGAAAGGGCGAGAGTGACTCGGATGTTAGTAGTTCCAGCGTCATGGCGCGAATCCCGGTGGGGGTGTGCAGTCATTCGGGTAGAGGGCGATAGCCTTAAACAGGTTTCCCATTTCCTGCGGGTGGGTCAAGCGCCGATGTGCGGCAATATGGCTTTCCAACGCGTCGCCGCTTAGCTTTGAGGCCAGCGTTTGCGCCCGCGCGGTGATCCCGAGGCGCTCCAACAGGACGCCCTGCGGCGTCATAGGGGTGACCTGCAGGCCCGTCGCGGCCTTGGCCAATGCTTCGAAGTCCACATGAGCAGTCAAGTCGGCCTCGCCCGGATGCGCCAGCGGGTCGTCGGGCTCGTGGGCGCGTAGGGCTTGCAGCGTGTCGCCTAGGGAATGCCAATCGCCGTAGTCGATGAAGAGCGCGACGCCTCCGTTCGAGGCGATACGCTCTGATACTGCTGCCACGACAGGCTCTGCGCCAGGGCAGTGTTCGACCAAATCACCGGGTTTGGTATCTGCCAATCGGTCGTCCAGAAGCGCAATGGGGGCCGGGGTCGAAAGGCCCATGGTCAACTTATCCCCTGTCAGTCCGACCATTCGCTCGCGCCAGCCGTTAGAATCGCGCTGAAACTGCCGGATAGGTAAGGCGTCGAAAAACTCGTTTGCGACAAGGAGCAGGGGCTGGAATTGCGGGAGGTCGTCTGCGGTGTCGCACCACGTCACCTCTCGCGAGCCAAGCGTTTTTCTTTGAACCTCGTGCAGGGTGGGGGACGCTTCGACCAAATGGACCTGTGCGGCCTCTGCAAATCCGGGGACGACGTTGGCGACGCGCAAAATGTCCGCCATCAATGTGCCGCGGCCGGGGCCGATCTCGGCCAAAGTGAAGGGCCCGGGTCGCTCCTGATCCATCCAGACCTGCGCAAGCAATAGTCCGATCATTTCGCCGAACATCTGGCTGATTTCAGGGGACGTGGTGAAATCGCCCTGTTCTCCGAACGGATCACGGGTAGCGTAATACCCGTGGTCGGGATGCAGAAGACATTCGGCCATGTAATCGGCCACGGTAATCGGGCCTGTTTGGGCAATACGCCGGGCTATGATTTCCGGCAAAGGGGTCATTCGGAACGAGTCCGCCGTTTGGCGATGGCGATAAGCGACAAGCCAAGTGCGACCATAGGTAAAGACAATAGCTGTCCCATGGTGACGCCGAATCCACCCAACTGGATGGCGAAACCAAGTGGGTTCTCCGGCGAGATAAACTGGAAATCCGCTTGTCGGAAATACTCAACGAAGAACCGTGCCGCGCCATACCCTGTGAAGAATACGCCAGCCATGAGGCCCGGTGTCTTCAACCAGCCACGTCGGTAGGCAAGAAACAGCAGGACAAGCCCAAGAACGAGGCCCTCAAGCCCCGCCTCATAGAGCTGTGATGGATGGCGGGCGCAGGGCACCTGATCCCAGTTGGGGCAGTATTGCGCCAACTCACCGGGAAAAACCATGGCCCACGGCACGTCGCTTGGACGGCCCCAAAGTTCGGCGTTCACGAAATTTGCGATCCGGCCAAAAAACAGGCCCGGCGGGGTAGCCATAGCCAAAGCGTCCCCGACCGATAACAGGGCGATCTGATGTTTGCGGCAGAAGAAAAAGACTGCCAGCATCACCCCTATCAAGCCTCCGTGGAAAGCCATGCCGCCTTCCCAGACCTTCGGGATGTCCAGCGGATTGGCGATGTAGTGACCCGGCTTGTAAAAGATCACAAAGCCGAGCCGCCCTCCCAAAATGACGCCCAGAATGACCCAGGTCAGAAGCTCTTCAACTTGCTCTGCGGTCATCGGCGGCTTGCGGCCCGGCCACAGTCGCTCTGTCCGCACCAGTCGCACGACCAGTCGCCAGCCCAGCAACAGACCGGCGATATAGGCCAGTGCATACCAACGTAGGGCGAACTCCATTCCGAATACGGAGATCGAGAACACTTCGGAGCTAAGATTGGGAAACTGTAATACCGCCTGCATGCCTGCCTCTTGCCGTTTGTCATGCGACGAAGTCAACCTTGAGCTTCGACGCTTCAAGGCCCATATAGGGGCCGAATGTAACGGCGGAGGGGCAAATGCAGACCCGCAACAAGTTTTTTGAAGATATGTCGCAGCTGATGACCAACGCCATGGGCGTGGCCCAGGGAGCGAAGGACGAAGCCGAGAACGCTTTTAGCTCGATGTTGGATCGCTGGCTGGCCGATCGCGATTTCGTCACGCGCGAGGAATTCGACGCGACACGCGCAATGGCCCAGAAGGCACGCGAGGAAAACGAGGCGTTGAAAGCCCGGATCGAAGCACTCGAAGCGAAGCTGGATCAAGACTGACCAAGCTGACGCACATCGGAATAGTATTCGAAACCCGCAGTCCATTATCAAGGACCGCGGGTTTTTCATTGCCTGCGAAATTTAGTAGCTAATTCCGGCTTACCCACAACTTCCTGCGTGTTGCCGCAAAATAATGCTTTACAGGTCCATGTCTTTCCTCGCACCATATCTAGTATGAGACGGCTTTTTGCTCGCCGTTTCTAGAGCAGGCACCTAGGCCTTGCGGCGCTGCCACCCGCTTGGCCCTACAAAGAGAGGCCGGGCATGACTATTACTGAAGACTTCCTTCCAACCGAAGAGTTGCACCCGATCGATATTGTCGAGCATCTCGCCGAATATAACGAATGGGATTTTGACCGGGTCGCCGACGACCAGATCGCCATGGCGGTCGAGGGCCAGTGGCGCACCTATTCGATCACCCTGGCTTGGTCGGGCTATGACGAAACGCTGCGGATGATCTGCACCTTCGAGATGGATCCACCTGCAGAGCGTTTGCCAGAGCTTTACGAGGCGCTGAACCTGACCAACGACAAATGCTGGGCTGGCGCTTTCACCTATTGGGCGTCGCAAAAGCTGATGACTTATCGCTATGGTCTGGTTCTGTCAGGAGGCCAGCTGGCCAGTCCGGAGCAGATTGACCGGCTCATTGGCGCAGCGGTCGGGGCGTCTGAGCGATTCTATCCGGCGTTCCAACTGGTCGCGTGGGCCAACCAATCGCCTGAGGAAGCGCTTAACGTCGCCATCGCCGAGGCTTACGGTCGCGCCTGATCCGGGAGGCCGGATGTTGAAACTATTCCTTCGCCGGGGAGGTGCCTCGGCATGACGCAGATTTCCTTCGAGGACTTCCTAAAAGTCGATATTCGCGTCGGTACGATTGTTCGTGCAGAGCCTTACCCGGAGGCGCGCAAACCCGCCATCAAGCTGTGGATCGACTTCGGTCCCGATATTGGCGAGAAAAAGAGCTCTGCGCAGATCAACAAGTATTATGCCCCTGAAGGCTTGGTCGGCAAACAGGTGATGGGCGTTGTCAATTTTCCCCCCCGCCAAATTGGGCGGTTCATGTCAGAGGTGCTTGTGCTTGGGCTCTCCGATGGCGACGACGGGATCGTCCTGCTTTCCCCTGATCAAGACGTGCCAAACGGCGGGCGGATGCACTAACGGTCCCCCACGGCCTCGCGCCAATGTCGGCGGCAGAGCGAGACATAAGTCTCGTTCCCCCCGATTTTCACCTGATCGCCATCTGTCAACGCGCGCCCGTCGGCGTCTTGCCTGACCACCATGGTCGCCTTTTTCCCGCAATGGCAGATCGTGCGCACCTCGCGCATTTCGTCGGCGAGCGCCAGCAGGGCGGCGGAGCCGGGGAAAAGCTCTCCACNNACCTCGCGCATTTCATCGGCCAAGGCCAACAGGGCCGCCGAGCCGGGGAACAACTCCCCGCGAAAGTCGACGCGCAGCCCGTAACACATGATTGGCACTCCCAAATCATCCACTGCTTGGGCCAGTTGCCAGACTTGGTCCTTGGTCAGGAACTGTGCTTCGTCGATAAAGACGCAGGCACACGGGCCATGCTCCTGCCGGTCGCGAATCTTGGCAAACAAATCTGTGGCATTGTCGTATGTGTCGGCTTCAGCATCGATTCCAATGCGCGAAGCAATCCGCCCCATACCCGCCCGGTCGTCAAACCGAGCCGTCAGAAGGTAGGTCTCCATTCCGCGTTCAATATAGTTGTGCGAGGCTTGTAGCAGGACCGTCGACTTACCGGCGTTCATGGTCGAGTAGTGAAAGTAGAGCTTGGCCATCGGTGCGGAGCTTGTACAATTATAGAGGTAATGCCCACGGGAGATGGGTCGTTCCCCACGGGACTAGCCTGTCAATTGCCCCCTAAGCAAGCGTGGAATAACTGACTGCCAGGTCCGGTACTGGCTTGCGCCGGGGATGGATGACCGGACCTGGCCCACCCAAAGGGTGGTCTGTGAGCCCAGAACGCTGCAGATCGCACGTTGCACGCGAAATTCGTTCGGGCGAACTCATTTCCAGCTGAATTCAGCTGGCTACTCGCTACCGCCCCGCTTTCCCGAGGCCATTTTGTTTGTGACAAATCCGTGTCATCTCTTTAATGGGAAAAGCTCTGGGGATTTCCCCAGTACTTGAGGTTTTACGAGTGGCAGATAAGATCGGGTTATGGCTGGTTTGCATAGTTATCTGAAGAAACATACCGAGGCTCTGGTTAAGGATGTCGGAATCGAAGCCGCCTGTCAGTTGACGGGACGTTCGAAAGCGACCCTTGGGCGCTACTACTCTAGCTCGGACGAGCATGCGGATCGGTTCATGCCGGTTGATGCAGTGGCTGCGTTGGAGGAAGCGGCGCGTTTCCCGCACGTGACAACTGCATTAGCAGAGCTGCAGGGCGTGACCCTTTCCTATGACAGAGAGCGCAAGAATGCGCCCAGCAAGGGCGGGGTGAATTCGGATGTTGTGGCACTTAGTCAGCGTTTCGCAATGTTGATGGCCGAATATAACCAGTCGATCGAGGACGGAATCATCACTGTGAACGAGGCCAAACGATTGCTGCGGGAAACGGTCGCGTTACAGCAAGTTCTTCTAGAGATGAAGCTGCATCTGGAAGAAGAAGGCGGGTCCTGAACGCTCCGTTCTCGAACAACCGCAAAACCGTTGCGAATAATACGAGCGAACAACCACGCGTTTTGTTCGCAACGCATCACCGAATGATAAACCACGCTCTCGGAGCAAATTCAGGCGCGAACCCATCCTCGTCTCCGGCATTGAGGCATCGGTAACGCCGCCGAGAGGGAAGACCTCCCTGACCTTAAGATAACCCCCGCTGACATCGCGCGCCCTTGATCCGTGGCAAGGCCCAGATGGGCGAAAGCGCTCACGTGGCAAGATCAAGCTTACCGTCATGTAATAGTGTTGCGCAGTTGCCATGTCATTGGTTAGGAAACTGCGCGGGCGCTGCTAATAATGAGTGCAATGAGATGCTGGAATTGGCATGCAGAACCGGAAGTTGAGTGTGGAGTAGAACTTTGAGCGGTTGGTATCTCTTACCTTGGTCGCAAACCAACGTGGCGCGGCTGCCGTCGGGCAGGGCCGCTCCGGTAGTAGTGGGCACTGTCTGGAGTTGGCAGGGGCAGGCGACCCGAGTAGATCAACCGCATCTCGTCGAAAAGATCGATTTCAATGAAGACGTCTATGCGCAGACAGTTGCCCTGGTGCAGTCGCTGGTTTTTAGTGCAGTGGGCGATCTTGATGAGCATGCGCCGAAACCTAAGGGCTTCGTGGTCAGCGACGGAGGCGCGGAATATAGAATTGCCGAGGTTGATGCCGGTCCAGACAGAAGCTCCTTGTTGCTGTTCGTCGACCATGTTCCCCCGGTGAACACGGATTTGAAAGTCATCCGCAAGCTGGACAGGGCTGAAAAGGTGCAGCCCAAGATGTCCTCTGATCACTCCCTAGTGACTCTTGGCGCAGATGTCTGGTTACGGGGGCCAAACGGCCTGAAACGCGCGGGAGACCTGCAAGAGGGAAACGAGATCGACGCGGGCGGTGAAAAACATGTGACGGTGCTGGCTGTCCGTAAGGCCGAAGGGCCCGCCGGTCGCCCCGTGGTTTTGCGCAAAGACGCTCTTGGACCGGCGACACCGCGCAATGATATGGTGCTCTCGCCCTCGACTTCCGTTCTGCTGCAAGGACAGGCGGCCGAAATGCTGTTCGGCGAAAGTCAGGCTTTCGTGGCCTGTGAAGACCTTGTGAACAGCCGCACGATTCTTCCGGTTCCAGAGGGAGAGGCCGCCGATCTGGTCGAGTTGGAAATCTCCACACCTTGTGTCATTTACGCGAATGGCATTCAGGTGCGGGCGGATCGCCAGTCTTAACTTGTTTTCCACGCTTTGCCATTGACTCGGGCTGTTCCGGCTGTATAAGCCCGCCATTCCCGGCCCCAAGTGGCCGGTTATTTCATTGGTGTTGGTGGCCCCCGCAAGGGGATGCCTGTCTCCCGCAAGGGAAAGGACAACGCCCTTCATAGTGGCCGCGAGGCCTCGACCTAACGAAGGAGATCAGCCGTGACCAAACGCACGTCTGCCAAGTA
>JABAOD010008983.1_pt1 | contig 15422 bp, 14 predicted proteins | sample 7062151 | NCBI WGS metagenome assembly JABAOD01 (sample SAMN14538626, study PRJNA623070) | marine sediment metagenome | biome: marine biome [ENVO:00000428]; feature: marine pelagic biome [ENVO:01000023]; material: deep marine sediment [ENVO:00002113] | place: India: Gulf of Khambhat ... | reverse complement strand
CGCTCCTCATCACGGTCTTCACCAACGTGATCCTCAAGGCAAGCCCGTTCATGATGGCCGTGAGCGTCGGGACGATCGTGCTGCTGACGGTGGCCATCGGTGCGATGGCGCTCGGGTTCGGGGCGCTCTATCCCCAGTTCGAAACCGAGAACGCTGCCCAGATCCCCACGTCATTCGGCGGGTTGGTGTTCATGATGAGCACCATCGCCCTGCTCGCACTGGTGATCGTGATCGAGGCGATGCCGGTCTCTACCTACCTGCGGGCGAGCTTCAACGGGCAGCCGATACCGGTGGACATCACGATGATCGCCGCGTTCGTGGGGGTGGCCGTGATCTGCGTCTCGGCCACGGCGCTGAGCTTGAAGGTGGGACTCACCAAGATGGAAGGGTTCGAGTTCTAAGACCGGGTCGGCTCGAGGGACAGCAACCCGACACTCCAAGCGGTCCTTCCGATGGGGGAACTTTAGAACCTCCTTGTGTCCGCATGCACGTGACAGGCAAAGCAGTTGTCCCGGTTCTGGCCCATGCTGCCCGTGTGACACGTGTTGCACCAGTCGTAACCATTGTTATGAGAATCGTTCACCGCGTTGGTGGTAACCGTGTAACCGGGGCCACCGTCACTGGTGATTGGCACTCCGCCCGTGTCCCGCACGACCTGCACCAGATTGAACAGATTGCCGCTGGCGTGCGGTGTGTGGCAATCCAAGCACGGCACGGGCGTGAAGTCGTAGCGGGGGGCACCGCCCCCTGTGGAACCCATCTGGGTATTCGGCCAAGAGTTGCGGATATTGTCGAGTGCCTGGGCCGGCGGGGTGACACCCGGTCCGTAACTCCCGTCATGGCAATCCATGCAGAACTCGCTCGCAAAGTCGGTATCGGAATAGACCTGTCCAGTCCCCGGCACCCGGCCATCGTTCGGATCGGGATCCGTCACGAACGGTTGTGCCTGGGTATCCTGGTGAGGATTGTGGCAATCCGTGCACTCGACCTTGGCGCCGCTCTGAGCTTGCGCGACCTGTTGGACGTCGTGCCGGTCATTCAGGTTCACGTTGTCGTTAGGCGCCACGGGGGCCTGGACCCACAGGATGGATGGTTGGAAGGCACCCGCGATATCGGAGCCGGCCGGCCCATCGGCATCATGGCAGTTGAAGCAGAATCCCTCCTCCTCCTCGGCGTTGGCCGGTGGCGTGGGCGGCGTTCCCGCCGGAGCCAGCAGGTTCTGCTTGGCCGACCCGTGGCCGGTGGCGTGGCAGCCGAACTGTCCGTTGCCGTAGCAACCGACAATCGCCGCTGACTGCTCGTGTGATGACGCGACCCAGAAGGCGTTGTCGATCACGGGCGGCGTCTGCCCGTCGCTGAACGGCACCGTTCCGCCGGCGGCGTTCGCATCGTGACACGCGAGACAGAAATCGGTGAGTTTCGCCGCTTCGGTGCTGCTCGTCGCCGGGTCGCCGGTGAGGGCATACACGATGCCCGCGTTGTCGGCGTTCTTGAGCCGCACGCTCCCCTGTTGGTGCTGCGCCATATCATGGCAGGTGGTGCAGTCGCCATCCGGGATCGAGTCGGCGGGCGTGACCAACACATGGTGGCTGGCTCGGGCGAACTCCCCGACGACGGCCCGCCGACCTCCCACGGGAACGCCGTCGCCGTTGTCTTGCGGCGTGCTGTGGCACACCGTACACCCGCCGGCCCCCTGGAACCCGGTATCGTGACGATGACATGTCGTGCAGTCGGCTGCGGCGTTGTGTTGGCCCGCCGACCCATCGGCACGGTGCTGCGTTGTCTGGGTGTGACACACCTCGCACACGCCGTCGTAGGTGGTGTTGCCGTCGGCGAACGAGTTGGGCCCGGTGCGCGCCGTGAACACCACCGTCTTGAATCCCGTGTAACGGGAGTTCAACTGCCGCGGGATGAGCGCCAGGTTTCCGCCGGCCTCACCCTCGTGATCATGGCAGTCTACGCAGGACGTGGTGTCCGTCGCCGCATGATCGGCCCCTGCATGTACGGCGACGCCCTTGGGCACCGTCTCCCCATTGTAGGTCGGGGGGGCGCCGTCGTCGTGGCACGACAGGCACAGGTCCACATCGCGGTTGTGATCGGTCAACGGGATGAACCCGCCCCCGCCGTGGACGTTGTGGCAGTAGTCGCAATCGTCGTGCACCGTGTTCTGCGCCCACGTTGGCTGCGGCACCCCGCACATCACCCCGACCACCAGGCACGCCCCGATCCAGGTGTGCGCACGCTTCATGGCGTGCCTCCCGTCCGGAACCGCACCACGCGCGCCGTGCTCGTGCTGGTCACGAAGAGTGTCCCGGCCCCGTCCACCTCCACATCGGTCGGGATGCGGAGATCGCTGACGGCGGGATCGCCGCTGCCGAGCGCTCCGGCCGACGCCCCCGTCACGCGGTCGAACATGAGGACCTGGGCCAACACCGCGTCGGTGACGTACACCCGCGCGCTGTCGACCGCGAGACCCCGGGGACGGGAAAAGCCGCCGCTGCACCCAAGCGAGCCGCACGTGCCCTCTCCCGAAATCTCGCCCACGACGGCGCCCCAGGTCTCGGAATCGTACGAGAAGGCCCTGACCGATGCCGCCACGCCGCTCGCCCCGTAGTCGCTCACCCACACCTCTCGCCGGCCTGGATCGACCGCTACCCCGGCGGGCGAGCGTAGCTGCCCGGCAGCGAGCGTCCCCGTGAGCGATCGGTCAGCAACATCGAACACCTTGATGTCCCCCTCGCGCCCGTCCAGCACGAATACCAGTCCTTCCCCCCCATCGATCGCGAGATCGCTGGGATGGCCTACCGCTCCGATGTCACCGAGTGAACCGATGGCCCGACCCGACGCGTCAAACATCTCCACCGTCTGCCGCTCTCTAATGCCGACGAAGATCTGATCGCCGAGCATGCCGACCGCCAACGGCGTGGCGTCGAGCTGCAGGGCCTGATCGGGAAGCAGGGCGGCCGTATCGACCCGGAACACCATGCGGCGTTTCGAGTCCGTCACCAGCAGCCAGCCGGTGCCCGTCACCTCGACCCGGAGCGGGGACGCGAGCGTCGCGCCCGTCGGTGGCAGGTGGGGATCGACCGGCACCGTGGCGGGTGGGGGATCCTTCTTCTCCGGTTTGTCCGTGTCGACGACGTCCCCTCCACCCGGCACGTCACCCAGGCAGCCGGCCAACAGGCCGAGCGCTAGGGACAGAAAGAGGGGCCGCGCGATCGCCATCATACGTCTCCCCGGTGGGGCCGCATCCGTATCACCACCTTCATGATACCCGCGTCCACGGTCGGGCCACATGAGCCCAGTCACAGGGCGAGACACGCCCCGACCACTAGCGATGAACCTCATGGCACGTCTCACACCGGCCCGACGACGCCGCATGGCCGAGCCCGGCGTGGGCCGTGGGCAACTGGAGCAGCGGCACCAGGCTGACCGGGGACGCTCCGAGCGCTGGGTCATGGCAGGAGCGGCAGAGCCGCTCGGTCGACGCTTCCCGGAGCAGCGGCCCCGGCATTCCCCGGTGGAGCCGGTGGCAGTCCGAGCACGCCACCGATTCGTGACCCAGGAGATAGGTGCCAGCATCGTGACACTGCCCGCACAGTCCGGCCTGCTCATGATGCCCGGGGATGATCCCGGCCCGATCGTGTGGGTCGTGACACTTGGTGCACTCGATCCGATCTCCGCCCAGAGCGCTCAAGCCCACCGCGCCGCTGGCCGCGGCCGCTCCCCTGGGCGGGAGGCCCGGGCGCAGCGTCAGATCAACGTTCCCGAGGGGGTGATGGGTCGAGAGGTCGAACCCGAGGTACCGTCCCCCCGACGCCCCGACGAGCTCACGATCGGCCACTTCGGGCTGGCGCTCACGCATGGCCACACTCACGTGGCACCGCAGACAGGAGTTGGAGACCGCTCCAAGGCCACCTACGACGCCGGATCCAAGCCACACGCTCACGTCGGCGGTCTTCAGATTGTACTCGCCTGGTCTTCCCCGAGTGTGCGCCCCATGGCACAGATCGCACCCCCGGTCGCCGAGCGCTCCCTCGGCGTGTTGTGCCCGGGCCGCGGACACACCACACAGGGCCATACACCCGAGCGCGAGGACGGGACGCCACATGTCAGAAGTCCCTCGTGAATCGGACCACGAGTCGGTCGGTCGTGCGGTCGCGACCGTCGTCCCACCACCCGCGATCGTACGCGATCCTGAGCGTGAGCAGCCGCAGCCGGACATCGGCGTCGATCCCGAGTCCGCTGAACGACTCGCTGCGCACGTTCCCCTCCTCCCACCACCAGAGTGCGCCACGGGCGCCGAGCCGGAGCGCGGCGATCGGGGTCCAGATCAGCGACACGTGACCCTGCACGTTGTCGTAGGGAAGGAGCGCACCCCGCTTCTGGTACACGCTGGCTGACGCCGTGGCCCGGAACGCACGGTGGACGTCCGCGGCGAGACTGGCGTTCACAAGGTACGTCGATGCCTCGAGGCCATCATACCGCTGGCGCTGGTACTCACCGCGCAGGTCGGCCTGCACCATACCCAACGTGGCCGTATAGCCCACCCCGGCCGTGATGAAGTTCTGCGCCAGGCCCAGGAAGAACGGTCCCCGCTCATCGAGGTGGCGGATGTCGTGGCGGAAATACGCTCGGAACCCGCGCACCTCGGCGCTCGCCCCGTACGACACCAGGGCTCCCTCCGAGCGGGCGTCAGGCGCGATGCGGAACAGGTAGTCCACCAGAACCGTGTCTCCAGCCGCGATCCGGCCCTGCGGCAGGACGAGGACCTCCAAGAGGGGGCCACCTTCCACGAGCCGGTAGTCCAGGTCCGGCTGGTACACGATCGTCTCAGCGGCGTCGGTCACGGTGACCGTCGCGGGATCCGCAAACCGCTCCGCCAGCGTGAACCGGCCCGACGCGTCGATCACGTGCAGCTCGTTGATGACCGGGACCGAGCCGTCGGTGGCGGTCTGCCGCACCGACTCGTAGCCGACCGACCCGTGCACCCGTAGCACGGCCGGGCCAGGGAGGCGCGCCGTGAGCGCTACCATCGGCATCACCCGGTACTCGTCCCGCGTTCCGTTGGTGTATCGATTCCAGCGCGCCGAGCCGTCGGCGGTGGCCCGCAGCCACTGGGACGGCGTGTAGGTGAACACCGCCTGCGCGTTGCGACCGCGCTGCCGGATGGCACTGTGCTCGTCCCACGACTGGCCATAGCGCAGGTCGCTTGCGAAGTCCCAGGTGTGTTGCAGGTGGAGTTGCTCCGACCAGGCGAGACGCTGATGCGGCATGAACCCGGTGCGGTCGAGGTACACGAGGTGCGACGACAAAGTGCTGCGCTTCCCCCAGCGTGCCCGGTGCTGCAGCGTGCTCTGGAAGGATTCGAAATCCCGTCCGTCGGCCCGGTCGGTGAAGTCGCGGCGCTGGAGATCCGCACTGAACTTGCGGTTCCGCGCCCTGAACTCCAGCGTCCGCAGCGACTCATCGCGGAGCGCGAACTCGGTGCCGTCCCGAATCCACGACTCGACCCGCGTCTCGTTCCGAACGTCGACGTACATGGGGAGCGGGGCGTAGCGAATGTCGAGGCGCGCCCCCAACTCACCAAGATCGTAGTCCCGCGCGGCGCTCAACACGTCTAGGTCGCTTCCGACCAGACGCCGTGCCCTTCCGGACAACGACACGGGGAGCCCCGAGAACAACGCAGCGTGGAGATCGTAGTTGAGGTATTGGGTCGCGTCGCTCTCGGTCTGCGCCAGGACCTCGCTATACCCCTGGAGCCAGGTGGGTCGCACGTGCGCCTTAAGGAGGAAGACCCGCGGATGCCTCAGCGCACCCGTCACGCTCAGGTCCACCCACTCCCATACCGTCCCAAGCTGCGTCGTCGTGGCCCCGGCCACGCGGGACGACGCCCCGCGGAACTCCGCCCCCAGCTGGCCGGTCGGCGCCGTCACCTGCACCTGAGCACGGCCCAGGACCGGGCTCGCAGCGAGCAGCACGATCGCCGCGAAAATCCGGAACCCCGAGCCCACCGCCCTCACGGCCCCGCGTCTCCTCCGGATCCGGTACCGGAGGTATGACACCGATCGCACTGAGTGAGCGCGAAGGCGGTTCGCCCATCGTGACACGTCCCACAGGCCTCACCGCGCTGCATCGCTGCCATCGTCAGCGGCGTGGTTCCGAGCCGCATGCCGAACGCCTCGGGATGACACGATGTGCACGTGTACCGGATCCGGTGGACCCAGTGCGGGAACCGGGCAGCGGGGTACGCGGGCGCGGCGACGGCGCTGTCGCGGGGGATAATCATATCCTCGCCGAGTGAGGCCACCATACCCGTCGACGGCGGCATCTGGGGATGGCAGCGAAAGCAATTGGTGACGGAGAACGCCACCGGACCATGGCACTGGCCACAGGCCTCCCCCTGATTGATAGCCTCCATGGTCGTGGACTTGTGAAGGAACCGGATCACCGCGGGATGACATCCCTGACAGTCGAGCCACTTCACGTGCGAGGAATGCGGGAAGAAAGCGTCGAACATGCGATCCGGACCCTCGAGATAGAAGTCCAGGGCAAAGCCGTCCATGGCCGGTGGAACCAGGCGACCCGGCAGGCCCCGCCGAGGCCGCACGACTCCACTGCGCACCGCCTGAACCCAATCCACGTTTCCGGCAGGATCTCGCGGCAGCAATGCGAGCACCGAATCCGGATCGAGCGTGCGCTCGACCGGGGGGCGTACGGTGTCCTGCCCCGCTGCGAGTGCAGGCTGGCCGGCGGGCGTCGCAGCGGCTCGGGCCCTCGGCTCCGGCGCCTCGGTTTGCGGAGGCAGATCGAGTATTACCGACGCGGCACTGCGGCAGGCCACGGCCAGTACGACGAGGCCGGCGAGGGCGACGCCCACGAGCGACTTAGGGTATGCCACGCGTTGCCTCCTTCGACTCGACGAATCCGTAGACGGTGACCTTGTCCGGGCCAAACTGATTGCTCACCAGCACCAGGTGCTTCAGGCTGAACCGTGGATCCACAAACTGTTGGAAGTACTGGAGGTTGTCGTAGTCCACCACGACCTTGACCGGGAGATAGAGGTATCCCGGCCCCTGATATGGGCCGCCGAAGTAGGTGAGCAGGTTGCCTTCGGCATCGAACAGCTGCACGTTCTCGAACGCGGCATCCACGGCGTAGAGGCGCTCCTCGCGGTCCACGGCGATGCCTTTGAGACGTGCGAACTGTCCGGGACCCCGGCCAAGCGCACCGACGGAGCGCAACAACTTCCCTTCCAGATCGAAGACTTTCACCGTGAACAGCAGCCCGTCGCTGACGTAGAGCCTGCCGTCCCGCACGGCGATGTGCGTCGGTTGTCGCAGATAGGGCGGCGTTCCCGGCTCGCCGCGCGGCAACTCCCAGCGGAGCGTGTACGAGCGCCGATCGTACGCTCGGACGCTCGCGGTCCCGATATCGCTGACCCAGATCCGATCACCGTCGACAACGACGTCCGCAGGTTTCGCGTCGGGGCCCTCGCCGAATGCGGCCACGTAGGTCAGCGTGGAGTCGAACACCACCACCTGACCCCGCTGCACGTCCGCCACAAACAGTCTGCCGTCCAGCGGATCGACGAAGCAGCCGGACGGCGTGCCCAGCCATCCTTCACCGCGAGGCTGGAAGGGCGTAAAAGTCCGCGTCCGGAGATCCAGAACGTCCACGCCCGGCAGCCGGGTATCGCAGACGAACACCCGGCCCCGATGGATGGCAAGACCGTAGGGCTTCTGGATCGCCGCGGGACCCTCGTTGCCGGGCCCGGCGACGATGTCCAGGAACGAGCGCCCCCTGCCGAGGTCCTGCGCTCCACCGAACCGGGTGAGGAACTGGAGGCGGGCCGTGTCGGGCGGCGGCGGAAAGACCACGAGCGGAGTGACCACCGCCGGCTTGGGCGCGCAGGCAGCGACTACACTCGCCACCACCGCGCCGACTACCCACCGCGCCCGTACTGCCACGACCGGGCGCACGCTACTTGTTATGACACGTCAGGCAGAGACTGCTGGCGTTGTTGCTGGCACGGAGGAACTTGCCGTAGGTGGCCTGGTCGTGCGTGTTGTGGCACGTGCCGCACTCGACCGTGTAGGTCGGTCCCGCCCCGAACAACGGCAGCGTCCCGACCGCGGCACCGGACGGCGCGTTGAGCCCCGGATCGGCGGTGTTGTCGTAATTGACGCTGATCGGGTGATCGTTGCCAAGGTCGGTTCCCATGATGGCGCCGGACCCAGGAAACGTGGTGCCCATGTTCTCAGTGCCTGCCCCACCCCCGTACGCATCGATGTTCGTGACGCCATCGTGACAGCTCAGGCACTGCCTGGAGATGCTGGACGGCTGGCCCGCAATGGTGTTGTCCAGCGTCGAGCTGCCGTACATGGTGAAAGTCTGTGCCGTAGACGCGTGGTTCCAGAGTGGCACTGCCACCAGCGCGTTGTGCGGCGCGTGGCAGTAGATGCACACCTGGTTGTCCGGCGTGGTGAAGTCGTCACTGAGGTCGTGGGCGGATCCCACGACCGTCTGGGCCAGCGCGGAGGCGCTCAATACCCACAGTAGTACCGTTGCGGCGAGCAGTGATCTCATGTCTCCCCCTGTCGGTTTCGCCGAGTCTGCAGCCCTGCCCATGTGAAGCAGCGATGCGCAATCGCTCTCCGGCGCGAGCCACGCAACCGGATCGAGTCGGGTTGTACGCGTGCGGCAAGGACCCCCCTAGGCACCCAGGGTGCCCGCCATCTCATGAAGATTTCGTGAGATCTCCATGAAGGTGCGGCGGCGTAAGACATGCCGGCACACGTACCTAAGTGACAAATTGACAATCGCTTGGCTGCTGTGTCCTGCGGATTGCCCGGCGTGTCAGCGAAGTCACAGGGGAACGCCGTGCAGGATCTAAACCGGAGCGGAATACTCGGACATCGGGGCGGTCCAACCGGCCTCCGCCCCGCTCCACGCTGAGACGGCAACTGGTACAAGAAGGAGCGCCCCGGACTAAGGGGCGCTCGAGCCTGATCAGCTAGCGAACGGAGCCCGTCGGCTGAGCACCCACCTTGACGCCGCAGGCGTCGCAGAACTTGGCGTTGGGTGACAGCGCATTGCCACAGGCCTCGCAATACCGCGCCTTCGTGGCCGGCTCCGGTTTCGTGAGGGGACGGCCGCAGTCGGAGCAGAAGGCCGCGCTGGTCTCCGGCCGCGGGCCGCACTGCGGGCAGACCGCCAGCGCACCGCTCGCGGCCAGACGCACCAGCTCTTCGGCAGCGTCCTCCATGTCGCTCACGACGGCGGAGCTCGCCGTCTCCTCATCCCGGATCGCGTCCAGGGCCACCTTCGAGTACTTGGCCTTGAGCTCCGCGTAGTCCTCGTCCGACAGCTTCCCGGTGGCGCGGTCGAACTCGATCTCCTTCAGGGCGAGGAGCGCCTGGATCTTGGGTGACGCCGACTCCTCGAGTTCCTCGAACTCGATCTCGGGCTTTGCCCCTCGCTGCTTCGCCACGGCCGGAGTGAGCAGCGGCTGCACCACCGCCCCCACCGCCACGAACGCCACCAGCACCCCCGCGATCAGCTCCAGCATGGCTACAGCTCCAGGTTGCTCAGCTCCGCCTCGAGCTTGGCGCGATCCTCGGGCGCGAGACCGGAGAGATCCACACCGTCACGGGCCTCCACGGTCGCCACGCGCGTGCGGCGTTTGGCCAACACCCAGACCAGCCAGGCACCCACCGACGCGATTGCCGCACCGGGGAGGAAGTAGCCCAGCAGGTTGAACCCCTCCTTCTTGGGGGCCATCAACACCATCTCGCCGTGTCGCGCCACGAACGCGTCGATCACCTCCTGCGCCGTCTTGCCCGACTCGACCATCTGAACCACCTCACGGTGCATGGCCGGCGAGGTGGCACAGGTGAAATCCGTCGTGCGACACGTGTAAACGTCGAGATTGCACCCGCAGGTGCACCGCATCCGGCTCTCGAGGCTCACGATGAACGGATCGTTCTCGTAGTCGGTGATCCGGTCGCGCGGCCGGCCGACCCGAAACGGATCGTACAGCTCCGGCGCAGTCGTCTGGCTGCTCTGGGCGGTCGGCTCCCGGGCGCGAGCCGCTCGCGCAAGCGGGAGCATCGCCGTGGCAGCGGCGTACCCAAGCAGGTCGCGCCTACGCACGCTTCGCCTCCACGAGCTGGGCCGCGTAGCCGCCCTGCGTATCCTCCTGGCCGACCGTGCGGATGGTCGTGCCCGGCCACAGCGTCACGACGCCGCCCACCACCAAGACGAAGCCGCCGAACCACACCCACCACACCATCGGGTTCAGGGTAAACCGGTACACGGCCTCCTCCGTCCCTTCCACGACACCCGCGAAGACGATGTAGACGTCCTCGCGCAGATCGCTACGGATCCCCGCTTCGGTGGACGGCTCGAACGATCGTCGGCGCATCTGCCGCGGACACGGCTGGATGGGCGCGGTGCAGGTGAAGTGCTGCCGCTTCTCGGACTTCATGATGCCGACGCGCTCGCCGTCACGCGCCACCTCGACACTCGCCGCACTCACCAGCCGATTGAGCTCGTCGTACTGCGAGACCCCGATGTGCGTGAACGCGTAGGTATGCCCCCAGGGTGACTCCAACTCTGCCACCTCGCCCGGGTTGAGCGACGCTTCGAGATCGACCTTGAACGCCTGACCCGTGAACGCGAGGAAGTAGATGACGATGCCCAGATGCACCACGTAGCCGCCGTAGCGCCGCCGGTTGCGGCCCACGAGCCGCGCGAACGCCTGCAGGTAGCCTTCACCATGCAGGCGGTGCCGCGCGCCGACGCCGCGCACGAACTCCTGGAGGATCGTTCCGGTGACGAACGCCGCCAGCGACACCGTCGCGATGGCGTAAAAGTTCCCCATGCCGAGCGTCGTGAGGATCGCGGCCGCGATCCCGCCGGACACCACGGGCACCACAAACTGTCGCCGCAGATTTCGCACGCTGGCCTTGCGCCACGCGATGAGCGGCCCGATGCCCGTGAGGGCCAGCAGGGCCAACCCGATCGGGATGTTCACCTGGTTGAAGAACGGCGGCCCCACCGTGACCTGCGTGCCGCGAACGATCTCGGACACCACCGGGAACATCGTGCCCCAGAACACCGAGAAGGCGATCCCCACCAGGATCAGGTTGTTGAACAGGAAGCTCGCCTCGCGCGACACCATGCTCTCCAGATGCGCGTCGGACTCGAGCATGGGCAGGCGAAGCCACAACAGCGCCGCCATCGCGACGATGATGAAGATCAGGAAGCCCAGGAAGTAGTAGCCCACCTGCGACTGCGCGAACGAGTGGACGCTCGAGATGATGCCACTCCGCGTGATGAACGTGCCGAAGATGGAGAGCAGGAAGCTCAGCGAGATGAGCACCATGTTCCACTTCTTCAGCATGCCCCGCTTTTCCTGAATCATCACCGAGTGGAGGAACGCGGTCATCGTGAGCCAGGGCAGGAAACTGGCGTTCTCCACGGGGTCCCACGCCCAGTAGCCGCCCCACCCGAGCACCTCGTACGACCACAGGCCGCCGAGGACGATGCCGAGGGTGAGGAAGCCCCAGGCCACGAGCGTCCACACCCGTGTCCGCTTGAGCCACTCGGAGCCCGGCGCCTTGAGCATGAGAGCCGACATGGCGAACGCAAACGGAACGGCCATCCCGACGTATCCGAAGTACAGCATCGGCGGATGGATCGCCATCAGGATGTGGTTCTGCAGGAGCGGATTCGGGCCCCGTCCTTCGAGCGAGGGCAGCGATTCGGCCCACGGCCAGTTGCTGCCCTCGAAACATCCGACCATGCCAGGCTGAGTGCACACCCGAAACGGGTCCGAGACGGTGAGCATCACTGTGAAGAAGAACAGCGTGATGATGCCCAGCACCACCATCGCTCCCGCCCCCAATGCATCCCCGGCCGGGCGCTTCGTCATCTGCCGGTACACCGTGTAGACGTAGCCGGCGAGGACCAACCCCCAGAGGAGAATGCTCCCTTCGAGTGCTGCCCAGCCACTGGCGAATTTGAACAGAAGCGGAGTAGTGGTCGCCGAGTTGTTGGCGATGTACTCGATCGAGAAGTCGTCGAGAAGGAGGCCCGCCTCGAGCATCGTCATCGCCACAGCCGAGCCGATCACGATTCCCAACACCGGACGGCGAAGCGCCGAGGCCGACCGCGTTCGGTCCCGCATCGACTTGGTGCCCTGCACGATCAGATCCACAGAGGCGACGGCGACGAGCAGCACCGACAACGAGCCAACGATCGCGATCATCTAGGCCTATCCCTCCGACTCCGTTGGTGGAACGTAGGGCTCTTCCCCGTCCACGGCGCGGTACTCCTCGTCGTGTTTGATGATCAGCGTGTCGGTGGCGAAATGGTCCCCGTCCCATGCCCCCTCTACGACGACGCCGACGTTGTCAGTGAAGAGCTGGGGTGGTGCGCCCTCATGTCGGACGTCGACCCCAACCCCGTCCTGGGTCATCACGAACTCGACCCCATCCGCCGTCTCGAGGATCGAGCCGCCCTCGACGAGGCCACCGAGGCGAAAGCGCTCACCGTCTGGGAAATCGGCTCGCTGCTCGATGGCTTCCGCCGGGGTCAGGTAGTACACGAGGTTGTCGTCGAGGCCTCCGAAGAAGATGTACCCGAGCGCGAGGGCGACGAGTCCCGTGGCGGGGATGATGAACGACCTGTACTTCACGATTCAGCCCTCACTACGCCGCCGCAACGACCGACTCTTCCGGACCAGGTAGAGCGCGTACCCGACCATGAAACCGTAGACCGTCACATATGCGAATACGACCCACCCCTCAGTCATCTGCGTGACCCCACCCGAGTGTGGGCTCGGTGACGCCCGAACCGGCCAGCTCGGCGTCCATCAGAGCCTCGGCCTCGTCGAGTTCGTCCTCGATGAGTGCCAGCTGCGACCGGCGGGCAGTGAAGGCTGCATAGACCAGGGTGAATGCGGCGAGATTGACGAGCAGCGGACCCACGAACCCCTCGTCGACCGGCGCATCGGGACCGGTGAACGTCACACCCTGATGCAGAGTCCGAAAGAGAGTCACCGAGAAGTAGACCAGTGGAACCTGTACGAATGCGACGATCCCGAGGATCGCCGATCGCCGTGCCCGTGTCTCGTGATCGGGAATGCTTCGCCGCAAGGCCAGGTAGCCGACGTAGACGAAGAACATGACCGCTGTGGACATCATGCGGGCATCTCCCCAGTCCCAGAAGGTACCCCACACCGGATAGCCCCAGATCATGCCCGTCAAGAGCGCCAGGGCAGTGAAGAACACGCCGACCTCGGCCGACGCGGATGCGACCCGGTCCGCGGTTGAGCTGCGCCGCATGAGCCAGATCACGCCGCCTACCAGCGTCACTCCAAACGCCAAGAAGGCGAGCCAGGCCGACGGAACGTGGACATACATGATTCGGGCGAACTCGCCTTGTGTCCGTTCACTCGGGGCCCCGGCAGCAGCGGCAAACCCGATACCGATGGCGAGCACGGCTATCACCGGCAACACTTTCTGGACTCGTGTCATAGGGATGACTCCTCGAGCGATCTCGCGGTACCAACACCGACTATCGCCATCACCAGATTGATCACGAAAAGCAGCACGACCCAGACGAGGATACTCGTCCCGGCTCGCAGTGCCTCGACGATCTGACCGGCCGACAGCAGCATCGGCATCGCCATCGGCGCAACGAGCAACGGAGTGAGGGTGCTTCGCGTCTTCAGGCCGGCCGTCACCGAGCCGGCCAGCGTGCCCACCAGCGCCAGCCCCGAGGCGAGAAGGAGCACGACGAGGCCAATCCAGCCCCACCTGTCGATTCGCCCCGGGTTGTAGAGCAGGATCGTGACCGGGATCAGAACCAGTTCGAATACGAGGAGCAGGAGCGTCGACGCCGCCACGCGCCCGACGAACTTGGCAGCGGGGTCGGTTCCGAGAAGGACCAAGAGCTCGCGCTGGGGACGGGAATCGCTTGCCGTCTGCCTGAAGGCGACCAGCATTCCGAACAGCAGCGCAACCGCCAGGAACATGCCTGGACCAACCCGCGCGAGCAGTGGTTTGTCCGTCCCGATCGCAAGAGGAATGAGCATCAACGCCACCGCTCCGAACGGGACCGTGATGTAGAGCGCCTCCCCGGCTCGTCCCTCGATCACGAGGTCCCGGCGCGCGATCTCGCCCACCTGCCGCCAGAACGCCGGGCCGCTCACGTTGCCTGTCCCCCTGAAGGCACCAACGTGCCACCTCTGAGCTCGTAGGTCGTGTCGACGAGAGGAAGCATCCGATCCGGTTCGTGTGACACCAGCACGACCGCACCACCTCTATCGGTCACGTCCTTGACCGTCACATCCACCAAGGCTTGCGCCGCGCGGTCGAGGCCGGCATGAGCCTCATCGAGCAGCAGCAGGTCGGGACGTGTCAGAAGCGCACGGGCGAACTCGACGCGCCGCTGCATGCCGTGCGACGAGTGGTCGGCTCTGCGGCCCATTGCACCACCCAGCCCGACCTGCCGGAGGATCTCCTCGACCGTGTCTGTGCCGGCTCCCGACATGCGGCCGACGAACGCCAGATTCTCGAGCAACGTCAGCTCGCCCCAGAGACCCGCATGGTGACCGAGAAGTGCCATCCGACGCCGCACAGCGGTCATCCCATCGGTACCGAGCGTCGCACCGAGTATCCGCACCGACCCGACGGTCGGGCGCATCAACGTCGCCAGGATCCGGAGGAGCGTCGTCTTGCCCGACCCGTTGGCACCGATGACCCCGACGACCTGGCCACTCTCGACGGCCAAATCGACGGAGCGCAGCACGGGCATCCTGCCGAATCGGACGCCGACGCCGGACAGCTGGGCCAGCGGTGAGGCTCGAGACACGGCCGGAGAGTGTATGAGCGTGTTGAAGGGACCAACAACCCTCCAACCATTCCGGCGTAGGTGTTAAAAAGGGAACAACGCAACAAGAGGAACCAGGTCTCGATGAGCGATGCGGTCGAAGAGGATCCTGCAGGCATCGGCCAGGAAGGCCCGCAGGGAGACGGAGAGGGGGAGGACCCCACCCGAAGAAAGTTTCTCATCCGGACCATTTCGGTCATCGGTGGGGGGATTGCCGGACTCATAGGCGTTCCGGCTGCGTTCTTCGTGACGGGCTCCGCCCGTGCAGCAACCGGCGAGGAGGAATGGATCCGACTTGCCTCGACCTCGTCGATCCAACCCGGCGCTGCGCCCACCCTCATGAAGGCGACAGTGTCGCGGCGCGTTGGATATCTGGTCGAAGAGCAGGAGGTCTCGGTGTTCGTCACAACCGATGACGGCGTCGAGTTCACCGTGCTGTCCAACGTGTGTTCCCATCTGGGATGCCGCGTCCGATGGGTCGAAGATCAGAGCGGCTTCTTCTGCCCCTGCCACAACGCCAT
>JABAOD010004362.1_pt2 | contig 15424 bp, 16 predicted proteins | sample 7062151 | NCBI WGS metagenome assembly JABAOD01 (sample SAMN14538626, study PRJNA623070) | marine sediment metagenome | biome: marine biome [ENVO:00000428]; feature: marine pelagic biome [ENVO:01000023]; material: deep marine sediment [ENVO:00002113] | place: India: Gulf of Khambhat ... | reverse complement strand
ATAAAAGCAAGGGCGACCTGGGTCGCCCTTGCTTGCACGTTCCAGTGGGCGAACCCACCGTGCACGCTATTTCTTCGGACACCACTTAAGAGCGAAGCTGCAGCTTGGTTTCCACACCAGGTTGCCTCCCACCGCCGAGGGGACATAGTCCACGGTGCCAGTAGCGGCACTGCTCAAGCTGGGATCACCTGTCAGCGACACGGTGATGACGCCCGTGTTCGAGACCGATACAGACGAGACATACTTCGACGAGTAGCTCACAGAGGAAGCCAACCCCAAGCTCGCCATGGACGGGATGCTCGTCATACCGAAGCCTTCGCTGTAGGCAATGTCGACGGCCGTTCTGGCTGCGCTAGAAAGGCTGGATGCCTCGGAGATTCGCGACCGGATCGTGTAGTCTTGATACGCTGGCACAGCGATGGCCGCGAGAATGCCGATGATCGCCACGACGATCATCAACTCGATCAGCGTAAAGCCTTGTTGAACCTTCTTCATTTGGAGCCTCCAATATTAAACTTACAACCTACTACTTGAAGGACGCCTCGGAAAAAACCGGCCCGATCTTTACCCGAGCCCGTGTCAGCATGGACACCCAAGTCCATTTAGGGCCGATGCTTTCCGTGACATCCTGACTTAAAGTCGTAGCAAAACGACACCACCTTTTCAAACCTTGGGCGCTGCCCTGCTACCGCTGTCCATTATAATGCAGGAAGCGTGCCAGGGTGCTGTCCTGAGCCGCCTGGTCTTGCGCTAATCGATGTGCAATCCGAACAGTGTCTTTCATACGGATTTTATTGGTTTTTTTGTCCCAGATCCCCATAAACTGCCGCTTCTCGGCACCCAGGGTGACGCAAAACGTCACCCGACCTCTGGTCCCGGTTCCTCGAGGAACGGTCGCACAGAGGCGATTTCGCCGCAACTTGTAGCAGCGGCCCGCGGCCGCACGCCCGTTGCGCTATTCGATCCCCAGTTTTTCCAGCTTGTAACGCAGCGCCCGGAAAGTAATGCCCAGGAGCTTCGCCGCCGCCGTCTTGTTTCGATTGGCCTGTGCCAGCGCCTGCTCGATGGCGCCCCGCTCTACCTGCTCGAGGTATTCCTCAAGCGACCCCTGGGCCGAAAAATCAGGATGGGTAAGATCAGCCGCCAGTTGCGTATCCTCGCGCAACTGCAGGTCTTCCCCGGTTACCGTATTTCCATCACACAGCGTCAGTGCCCGTTCCAGCACGTTCTCCAGCTCGCGGACGTTACCCGGGAAAGGGTAGACCTGCAGGGCTTCCAGTGCGTTTTTGGACAGGCGCGGCACCGGCATTCCCTGCGCCTTCGCCAAGCGTTCGCACAGCGCCTCGGCCAGCAGTGGAATATCTTCAGGGCGTCCCCGCAGGCTCGGGATGGGCAGCTCAATCACGTTCAGGCGATAGTACAGGTCCTGGCGAAATTTCCCTTCTCTTACAAGCTCATGCAGCTTCTTGTGGGTCGCGCTGAGTATGCGAACGTCGACCCGCTGTTCGGCCTGCGTCCCGACCGGGCGCACGGATTTTTCCTGGATGGCCCGCAGCAGCTTGACCTGCATGTGCACGGGCAGATCGCCGACCTCGTCCAGGAACAGGGTGCCGCCGTCGGCGACCTCGAACAGCCCGGGCTTGTCGGTGGTCGCGCCGGTGAAGGCGCCGCGCTCGTGGCCGAACAGCTCGCTCTCGANNAACCGCGGGGTCCGAGCTCGTGGATCAGCCGCGCCGCCAACTCTTTGCCGGTCCCGGATTCGCCGCTGATGTAAACGGGCGCCTGGCTGCGGGCGAGTTTCTGGATCATCGCCCGGACCTTTTCAATCGCGGTCGACTTGCCGAGTAGCTCGCGCGTGCTGGTGTGCAGATTGGGCGCCGGCGCCGCGGTCTGGTTGACTTTCAGCGCGCTGCGCACGATATTCCGTAAGTCATTGAGATCTAACGGTTTTGATACGAAGTCAAACGCGCCAGCCTTGAGCGCAGCGATGGCGGTCTCCATGTTCCCGTGGGCCGTAATCACGGCCACCGGCAAGTGCGGATACTTGTCCTGGATGTGGCGTACGAGATCGATCCCGTTGCCGTCGGGCAGCCGCATATCGGTTAGACACAGGTCGAAATGAAAGCCCTGCAAGAGATGGCGCGCCTCGTCGATGTTGGCGGCCGATCGGGTCTCGAGGTTCATACGCCCGAGCGTCAGCTCGAGCAGCTCTCGAATGTCCGGCTCGTCATCAATGACAAGTACTTGTTTTTTATTCATAAAATCCCTAGCTCGCTACATTCCTCGGTGCGGGCAAAAATAATCTGGAAGCGGCTGCCCACGCCGCCGGGTCCTGGATGGTAGTCCAGCGTAGCGCCGTTTCCCTCACAGAGCTCTCGTGCAATATACAGGCCAAGCCCGGTGCCCCGCGGGGTGGTCGTGAAAAAGGGTTCGAAGATTTGGTCGCGAATGTCCTCGGGTACGCCGGTCCCCCAGTCGATCACATCGAGGAACGGCCGGCCGTCTGGACGGGTACCGGCCTGGAACTTGATCAGCAAGTTCCCGCTGTACGGCGGGCTGTTGCGAAGCGCGTTCTGCGATAGGTTGCCGACGACCTGGTAGAACTGGTCAGGGTCGATACAGATTTGCAGGTCTTCCGCCCCGAAGGCGGCGAACGCGGCCGCCGGCACGTCGAAGGTCTCGGCAAAATGCTGTACGAACTCCTCCAGCCAAGGCTGTAACGGCAGCTTAACTGGACTGACCTTGTCGCGCCGGCTGAGCTGGGTGATGTTTTCGACAATCGTGTTCATACGCCGACTCTGCTCGGCAATGATTCGCGCCAGGCGGTCTTCCTCGGCGTTCTCCTGCACATTCTCGCCAAGCAGCTGCGCCGCATTGGCGATCGCGCCGAGCGGATTGCGGATCTCATGTGCGATGCTGGCGGTGAGGCGGGCCAAGGCTGCCATCTTCAGTTGTTGCGCCTGCTGGCGCACGATGGCGGCGTCTTCCAAAAAGATCAGCGTGCCTGCGTGATGCGGGGGTTCGCCGATCGCGATGAAACGTGGGATTAAGGTGTAACCGCTGCTGACCGTCTGGGGCTGCTGTAACAATCTCCCGGGGTTGGTGGCCCACTGCGCGAGCTGGCCAGCCAGCTCCGGCGAGGTGCTAGAGAGGGCAACTCGGCCGCTCCCTTCGGGTGTTCCGAGGAAGGTCTCGGCCATCTTATTCATCATGCGGATCTGGCCTTGGCTGTCGCAGACAACGACCCCGGCGTGCATGCGCTGGATGATATGCGCATTCAGCTGCGTAAGGTTGGCGAGGTCGACACCACGGCGTTCGGCCAGCGCTTCGGTTGCCCGCAGGCGCGTGGCTAGCGTGTAGCCAAGCGTGGCGGTGGCGAAGAGGCCGATCCCGAGCAGCCCTACGCGCGGATAGCCCTGCAGCCATTCGACTGTGCTCTCCTTGCCGACCCACCAGTCCCAGAAGTGCTCGACCAGCACCGACAACGTGGCCCAGGCGGCATAGAACACCGTTAGGCGCTTGTCCAACATGAGGCTGCTGGCAGCAACCGCTACGAGCAGGAGCAGACCCAAGCCGCTTTCTACACCCCCGCTCGCGTGCATCAGCAACGTGATCAGGGTGATGTCGGCGAATATTTGCAGTGTCAGCTGGGTCTCGAAATCGGGACGCCCTCGACGAATCGTGAAAAACGAGACCACGGCGATCACGGCGTAGAGCACGCTCGCGAACAGGAACAGAATCGGACCATAAAGACCGAAGGGCGGAATCTGGATCCCTGTCAGGGCGAGCGCCGTGGCCGACAGCGAGATGATAAGACGGTAATAGTTATAAAGGTTGAGGAGTTTCCAGTTCTGCGCGGCGATGGCGACTTGGCTTTCCGTGCGCGCAACGCCGGGAGCGACGATCCTACTGTCTATGGCATCCATAACCCTTCAACTAGCACAGCTTGTGTTCTAAGGCAAAAACTACGTCGCGTGCACAGCGTCGACGGCGCCTCCGCCGAGCGCGGACTGCAGGACCGGTGTGGAAATCAGTTCCACTCCCCTTGGGCAGGCAGCTCCGGTTTGGGACAAGTATAACGGCTCGCTCCTGCCGAACGGAAACCCGTGGCGTCGTGCTGTGTACGGGCGATCTGCAGCGACGCCCTTGGATAAGCGCTTGGCGTGCAAGCCCATCGCGAGGCCACCAGCATTCGGAATATCGTTGCGCCCCATCACAAACAAGCCACCCACGCAAATGAGCGAGGCCCATTCGGATCCAGTGGCGTACGCCATCGTTCTTGGTCAAGCGACGGACTGGGTGTGTCGTTATGCTCGCGAACTCGGCGGACAAGAGCGGCAGGCTTCAGTGGCCCATGAGATCATTGCAAGTTTCGCTGCTCGTCACGGGAGCGATCAACTGCAATGCTTGCAGGAACTGGTGGCACAGGCCCGTCTCTATGCGCCCGACATGGTTACGGAAGGCACACTGATTTTGGAGCGATTGCGAGAGCTCGCCGATGACCCATCGCGCGATGATCTATGAGCGATGATGGTCGGGGTGAGACGGGACCGAACGTCCGGTGGACGTTCGCAGCCCGGCGAACGCCCGGCGGCAGGGACGCCGTGGAGCCGGGAATCCTCTCACCCCGACAGGGATGTTGGTCGGGGTGAGAGGATTCGAACCTCCGGCCCCTGCCTCCCGAAGGCAGTGCTCTACCAGGCTGAGCTACACCCCGAGCTGGACTCGGCAGTCACACCGCCGAGCGGTGTCGCCGCTACCGGCGCCGCGCTACGCTGCTAATAGTCGCGGTGAACGGAAAAATAGGCGAGGCCGAGAAGGGCCTGCTTGTACGGCGAGTCCGCTATCGCCGTCAGCGCCTGCCTCGCCAGCCGTGCTTCCTCTTCAGCTCTGCGGGCAGTGTACGCAAGCGACCCGGTGGCTTCAATGGCGGCGACCACGTCGTCGATCGTATCCAGGCCGCCGCGTTCAATCGCGTGACGCAGCAGCACGCGCTGGTTATGGTCGCCGTTGTGCAAGGCCCGTATCAACGGCAGTGTGGGCTTGCCCTCCGCCAGATCATCGCCGATATTTTTGCCCAGGAGTTGGTTGTCTCGGCTATAGTCGAGCACATCATCGACGAGTTGGAAGGCTGTGCCGAGATGCATCCCGTAGGCAGCCATAGCGTTCTGCGTGCTGCGGTCTTGACCCGCGATCACTGCGCCGAGCTGGGCGGCTGCTTCGAACAGCTTAGCGGTCTTGCTGCGAATAACTTGCACGTAGTTTTCCTCGGTGGCATCCGGGTCGTGGCAGTTGAGCAGCTGCATCACTTCACCCTCGGCGATCGTGTTCGTGGTCTTGGCGAGGATTTCCATCACCCGCATGCTGTTGATTTCGACCATCATCTCGAACGCACGCGAGTACAGGAAATCGCCTACCAGTACGCTCGCTTCATTTCCCCAGATCGCGTTCGCGGTCGATTTACCGCGCCTCATCTGTGAGGCGTCGACCACGTCATCATGTAGTAGGGTAGCCGTATGGATGAACTCGACAATGGTCGCGAGCTGGATATGCTGCCGGTCCGAATAGTTGAAGGTCTTGGCGCTGAGTAACACCACCAGGGGCCGGAGCCGCTTGCCCCCGCTGTTGACGATATAGGCGCCCATCTGGTTGATGAGCGCGACGTCGGAGCGCAAGCGCGCGTGGATCTCCTGGTCCACTTGCCGCATATCCTCCGCCACCAGGGCTTGAGCGCTCGTAAGTTCATCGGCGAGGGGTCGGGACTGAGTCTGAAGCATGGGACAGCCATGCTAGGGGGTCGGCTCTGTATGCGTCAAGCCGTTTGACCTCATTTGGGCGAGCAATTAGAATTGCCGCCCTTCTAGGGAATACCCGCGTCGGCCAGTGGAGATCCTGTGTACGCAGTAATCAAAAGCGGTGGCAAGCAGTACCGAGTGGCACTGGGGGACGTTATCTGGGTGGAGCGCTTGGCGGCCGACCCAGGTGACACGATCAATCTGGATCAAGTGCTGATGGTCAAGGGCGAGAGCGACGTTCAGTTAGGAACGCCCATACTCAGCGATGCGGTCACGTGTACGGTCAAGGGCCACGGGCGGGGCAAGAAAGTGCGTGTTTTCAAGATGCGCCGGCGCAAGAACTATCGGCGACAGGCCGGCCACCGGCAGGACTACACGGAGCTGCAGGTAACAAGCATCGCCGGCGTGTCGCAGCCGGTAGAGCGGCCACGCTCCCGGCGGAAGCCGGCGGTGCAGGCAGCCGAAGCCGACGCGCCCCAGAGCGAGTGAGGATAGCAAGCGATGGCACACAAGAAGGCAGGTGGAAGCTCACGAAACGGGCGCGATTCCGAGTCTAAACGACTCGGCATCAAGCGTTATGCCGGCGAGCAGGTGCGGGCCGGCAATATCCTGGTGCGGCAGCGCGGCACGCAGTTTCATCCTGGGCTCAATGTCGGTATCGGCAAAGACGACACCTTGTACGCTAAGGCCGACGGCAAGGTCGTGTTCGAAGTGAAAGGCGCACGTAGCCGCCGCACCGTTAGCATCACGGCAATCTAACTGCTCACTCCTACGGTGGAATGCCTGCCCCGCTTTGTGCGCAAAGCGGGGTTTGTTTTTTTGGGCGAGCGCCAAGCAGCAAGTACCAGGTAGCAAGATGCTGGAAACCGGCACAAACGTGGCTCTTGGGGCTTGCTACTTGCAACTTGCTACTTGAAACTTAAGTCATGAAATTCGTCGACGAAGCATCGATTCGCATCGAAGCCGGCGATGGCGGCAACGGTTGCTTGAGCTTTCGGCGCGAGAAGTTCATTCCGCGCGGGGGACCCGATGGTGGCGACGGCGGTCATGGCGGCAGTGTCAAACTCATCGGCCAGCCTGGGCTCAACACGCTTGCAGACTTCCGTCACCGGCGGCTGTTTCGCGCAGCACGCGGCCACGACGGCAGCGGGCGTAACCGCACGGGTCGCTCAGGCGAGGATCTACTGGTCAAGGTACCCGTCGGAACCATCGTGCGCGACGCGTCGACCTTGGAGCTCATTGGCGAGGTGACGACAGAAGGCGAGACCCTGCTCGTTGCGCGCGGTGGCGCGGGCGGTCTTGGCAATGCCCGATTCAAGTCGAGCACCAATCGCGCGCCGCGGCGCACGACGCCCGGGAAACCCGGAGAGCGACGAGAACTGTCACTGGAGCTGCAGGTGTTGGCGGATGTGGGTCTGCTGGGACTGCCTAATGCCGGCAAATCCACGTTGCTGCGAGCGGTATCGGATGCGCGTCCAAAAGTGGCGGACTATCCTTTTACAACGCTGCATCCACAACTCGGTGTCGTCTGGGTCCAGCCCCACCGCAGTTTCGTCATCGCCGACATCCCTGGCCTCATCAAAGGGGCGGCGAGCGGCGCGGGCCTGGGTATCCGCTTTCTCAAACACCTGCAACGCACGCGTTTGCTGCTGCACATGGTAGACATCGCTGCGCTCGCGGGCACGCAGGAAGGCATAGCAGCCGTCACCGCTGTGTACGCCGAGCTCGAGCGCTTCAGTGCCGATTTGGCGCGGCGCGAGCGCTGGCTGGTGTTGAACAAGATGGACCTCATCGCGGCTGATGAACGCGAGTCACGCTGCCGCGCGCTTATCGAGGCGCTGGGATGGGACGGTCCCGTATTCCAAATCTCGGCAATGACGGGCGCGGGTTGCCGAGAGCTGATGACCGCACTGATGAGGCGCCTCGAACAGATGGGCAAGGAGTCCGGCGCAAATGTCGATTACGCCGTCCACTGACAAGCGCGAGGCGCTGACACGCGCGCGGCGGATCGTCGTAAAGATCGGCAGCGCCGTATTGACCAAGGATGGAACGGGTCTCGATGGCAGTGCGATCGCGAGCTGGGCAACGCAGATCGCGGCCTTGCGTGCGCGCGGAATAGACGTCGTGCTGGTCACCTCGGGGGCGGTGGCTGCTGGCATGCAGCGCTTGCAGCGCAAGATAAAGCCGCACGCTTTATACGAACTGCAGGCCATGGCGGCCATCGGTCAGATGGGTCTGGTGCAGGCATATGAATCAGCGTTTCAGTGCCACGGGCTGCACACCGCGCAAGTGCTGTTGACACATGATGATATGAGCCATCGCCAGCGTTACCTGAACGCCCGCAGCACCCTGCGTGCCTTGTTGCGCCTCGGCGTCATACCGGTGGTCAATGAAAACGACACGGTTGCCACCGACGAGATCCGCTTCGGCGACAACGACACCCTGGCCGGCATGGTGGTGAACCTGGTGGAAGCGGAGCTGTTGATCATCCTGACTGATCGCGCGGGCTTTTACGACCGCGACCCGCGCTTCCACCGCGATGCGGTACTGATTGCGGAAGCGCGAGTAGATGAGCGGAAATTAGCCGATGCCGCGGGCGGTTCCGGTGCGCTCGGGCGCGGCGGTATGGTCACCAAGTTAGCCGCCGCGGAGAAGGCGGCGCGTTCCGGCGCAGCCACGGTCATCACCTCGGGCTGGGAGGCGGACGTGTTGCTGCGTGTGGCCGACGGCGAGCGTATCGGTACCTACCTCAAACCGGTTCAAGGGCGTGTGGCCGCGCGCAAGCAATGGCTCGCCGGTCATCTCAAACTGCGCGGCACGCTGACCCTGGATGAAGGTGCGGTGAGGGTGATATGCACGGCGGGCCGAAGCCTGCTACCGGTTGGCGTGAAGGCGGTGACGGGAAAGTTCGCGCGCGGGGAAATGGTCGCCTGTGTCGACGCGACGGGCCGCGAGGTTGCCCGCGGCCTGGCGAACTATGGCGCCGAGGAGTCTGCCCGTATCATCGGCCATCCGAGCCACGAGATCGAAGCGATACTGGGATACGTCGATGAGCCCGAGCTCATCCACCGAGACAACATGATCCTGGTGGATGCGCCGAAGCCGTGAAGGGTTCGGGCTGCGTTAGCCCAACGCGCGGAGTCGGGTGTTCAGGCGGCTCTTGTAGCGGGCGACGGTGTTCCGGTGCAGTAACCCCTTGTTGGCCACCTGATCCATGACCTTGACCGCCTGGGCATAGGCCTGCTGGGCCGCCGCCTTGTCCTGCCGCTCGATCGCCTGGGTCACGCGCTTAATAGAGGTGCGCGCCCGCGAGCGCAGATTCACATTGTGTGCACGGCGCTCTTCGGCCTGACGAGCCCGTTTGCGCGCTTGTGCGGTGTTAGCCAATGATTGTCTCCTGTCTCAGAGGCGGCTGTAAGAAGCGCGGCACTATGCGTATATTCACCCCATTTGTCAATGCCCGCGGCGCGTTCTAATGCGGTCCAGCGCCATATGGCTTATGATCGGCGCTTTTCGCACACTGTGCAGGGACACGCGCTCCTGAACGGGTCACCGTGTCACGCAAGCTGCTGAAGTCTACCGCTGTCACCGGCGGCATGACTCTGGTTTCGCGTATCACCGGGTTGGTACGCGATATCGCTTTTGCCCACCTGATCGGTGCCAGCGCCGGCATCGTGGCCGATGCCTTCTATGTCGCCTTTCGCATCCCCAACTTTTTCCGTCGCATCTTCGGCGAGGGCGCGTTCTCGCAGGCCTTCGTGCCCGTGTACACGGAGTATCATGCGCGCGCGAGCGATCAGGAGCGGCGAACGTTTCTCGATCAGCTGACGGGCATATTCGCGGCCACGCTCACGCTCGTCACCATCATCGGCGTCATTGCAGCCCCGCTGGTGGTGAGCATCCTGGCTCCGGGTTTTCGCGCCACGCCGGAAAAGTACGAGCTCACCGTGCAGATTCTGCGTATCACTTTTCCCTATCTCGCCTTTGTCTCGCTGGTGGCGCTGGCCGCAGGCATACTTAATAGTCATGATCGCTTTGCTGTGCCCGCGTTCACGCCGGTCTTATTGAACCTGTGCCTGATCGCGGCGGCGCTCTGGCTCGCGCCTGGGCTAGGCAACGCCGGTTTGGCGCTCGCTTGGGGCGTGTTCGCCGCCGGGGTGCTTCAGCTGTCGTTCCAGCTACCCTTTCTTCGGGGCGTCGGCGCGTTGCCGCGGCCGCGCCTGGCGCGCGGCAACGAGGGTGTGAAGCGCGTCGGCAAGCTCATGCTGCCGGCGGTGTTCGGCAGCTCCGTGGCGCAGGTCAACCTGCTGGTGAACACGCTGCTGGCGTCCTTTCTCGTCAACGGCAGTGTGTCCTGGCTTTACTACTCCGACCGGCTGATGGAGTTCCCGCTCGGGGTCTTCGGCATCGCGCTCGCTACGGTGACCCTGCCGAGTCTGTCACGGGCACACGTGAACAAAACGGCCGGCGAGTTCTCGCGGCTGCTCGACTGGGCCATGCGTTGGGTGGTGCTGGTCAGCGTGCCGGCCACGGTGGGTCTGATCGTGCTCGCCGAGCCCATGCTCGTGACCCTGTTCATGTACGGCAAGTTCGGTGTCTACGATGTCAGCATGAGCGGGCGCGCGCTGATTGCGTTTGCGATCGGCTTGCCGGCTTTTATCTTGGTAAAGATTCTTGCCTCGGGCTTCTACGCGCGCCAGAATACGCGCACACCGGCGCGGATTGCCGCGGCCAGCGTGGGCGCGAATATCGCCTTCAGCCTGGCGCTGATTTACCCGCTGGCGCACATGGGGCTCGCACTGGCCATCTCACTCGCTGCGTTTGTCAACGCGGCGTTGCTGTTTCATCTGTTGCGCAGGGAAGACGCCTACACCCCGCTGCCGGGATGGGGAACGCTATTGTTGCGGGTGGTGGCGGCAAGTGCAGCGATGGGGCTGGCGATTGCCTGGGGGGCGGGCGAGCTGTCGCTGTGGACCGGCGCCGGCGTTTCGGCGCGAATTTTGCGTCTGAGCATCTTGGTGGCGGTCGGGGTGGTGGTTTATATTGCGGCCATTCTGCTGCTGGGTGTGCGACCCCGGGAGCTGGTACTGCGTAGAGCACAAGTGGAAACCGATGGGCGGGCAACAAGCCATACCCCAGATCGTCCCCTGTGACGATCCGCGTGTCTTCAGCCTTGCCGAAGCGCAAGCGGTGTTTCCGCTCGTGCGTCGTATTACCGAGGCGGCCTACCATGAGCTCGAACCGATACGGCGCAAGCTCGAGGCCATGATCCCGGCTAACCCGCGCATGCGGGAGGTCGAGCGCCAGTACGAGACGGTCGTGAAGGCCTGGGTCGGCAAGATGGAACGCCTCGGCTTGGTCGTGAAAGGACTGTGGCTCGTCGATTTCGATACCGGCGACGGCTACATTTGCTGGAAGTTTCCCGAGCTCAAGCTGGGGCACTATCACGGTTACCACGAAGGTTTCGGCGGCCGACGGCCGCTGCGCGAGATCATCGAAGAGCTCGACCCGGACTGGGCGCACCTGTAAGCCGTTCACTCCTGCGCGCCCGATCTTCGCTATAATCTTGGCCGTTTTGTGATTCCCTCTGCCAAGGCAGACCCATGGAGCTGATACGCGGCCTGCACAATCTGACGCCCGCGCACCGGGGTTGTATAGCGACCATCGGCAACTTCGATGGCGTGCATCTCGGGCACCAGGCGGTTATCGGCCAGCTGGCCGAGAAGGCGCAGGCGTTGGGCTTGCCCACGCTGATCATGTTGTTTGAGCCGCAGCCAGCGGAGTTCTTTGCGCCCAACAAGGCGCCCGCACGCCTGACTCGGCTGCGCGAGAAATGTCTGGTGCTGCGCCGTTACTCCGTCGATCGCCTGCTATGTGTGCGCTTCGACGCGGCATTTGCCGGCATGGAGCCGGAGACTTTTGTACGCCGCGTGCTGGTCCAGGATCTGGACGTGCGCTATCTGGTCGTGGGGGATGACTTTCGTTTCGGCAAGAACCGCCGTGGCGATTTCGCTTTCTTGCAGAAAGCGGGGTCGGAGAACGGCTTCCACGTGGTGAACATGCACACCGTGAGCATCGATGGCGAGCGTGTCAGCAGCACCCGGGTGCGCCGCGCGCTCGCCGCCGGCGAGCTCGCCACGGCCGAAAAGCTCTTGGGGCGGCCGTATCGAATGAGCGGGCGCGTCGGCCACGGCAACAAGCTCGGGCGACGGATCGGCATGCCGACTGCCAACATTCACGTGCACCGCAAGCTCACACCTATTAATGGCATTTTCGTGGTCGAGGTCTTCGGGCTCGAAGCCGAGCCGCTGGCCGGCGTGGCCAACGTCGGCACGCGCCCCACGGTCGACGGCACCCGCACGCTGCTCGAGATCCATCTGCTCGATTTCGACGGCGATATCTATGGGCGTTACCTGAACGTGAATTTCCTGCACAAGCTGCGCGATGAGGAGCGGTTCGATTCTGTCGAGGAGCTCAAGCGCCAGATGTTTGCCGATGCCGACGATGCGCGTGCCTTCTTTAAGGACTATCACCCGCAGAAGGCCAACAAGAACAAGGAGCATGTCGCCTGATGGCGAAGAAGACCGACAGAGTTGCGGCGCAGGACTATAAGGACACGCTGAATCTCCCGCGCACGGCGTTCCCGATGAAGGCCAACCTGGCGCAACGCGAGCCTGAGATGCTGGCGCGCTGGCAGGCGATGGACGTCTACGGCAAGCAGCGCACCGCCCGCAAAGGCCAGCCGCTGTACGTCTTGCACGACGGTCCTCCCTATGCCAACGGCGACATTCACATCGGCCATGCGGTCAACAAGGTGCTGAAAGACATTGTCATCAAATCGAAAGCGCTCGCCGGCTTCGATACGCCTTACGTCCCGGGGTGGGACTGCCACGGCTTGCCGATCGAGCTGGCGGTGGAGAAGAAGATCGGCAAGCCCGGCGTGCAGGTGGATCCGTTCGAATTTCGCCGCGCGTGCCGCAGCTACGCCCACGAGCAGATGGAACGCCAGCGCGAGGACTTCAAGCGCCTCGGCGTGTTCGGCGACTGGGATCACCCTTATCTGACGATGGACTTTGCCTTCGAGGCCGGCATCGTGCGGGCGCTCGGCCGGGTCGTATCCGGTGGCTATGTGTACAAGGGCTACAAGCCGGTGCACTGGTGCACCGACTGCGGCTCGGCGCTGGCCGAGGCCGAGGTCGAGTACGTGGACAAGACTTCGCCGGCCATCGATGTGCGCTTCGCCGTGGTCGACGAAGCGCAGTTTCTCGCCCGCTGTCAGCACGCCCCCGGCCACGACCACGAAGGGGAGGGCCCGATCGCCGTCATCATCTGGACCACGACCCCGTGGACCTTGCCGGCCAACCATGCGGTCGCGCTCAATCCGGCGCTCGACTATGTGCTGGTGCAGCTGACTATTGATGGCCACCACGAGCGCTGGTTGATCGCCGATGCGCTCATGAAAGACGCGATGCTGCGTTACGGTGTCGATGACTATCGCGTCATCGCTTACGCTCGTGGCGCCGATCTGGAAGGCCTGCTGCTGCGGCATCCGTTTTACGATCGCGAGGTGCCGCTGATTCTCGGCGAGCACGTCACCACCGAAGCCGGCACCGGCGCCGTGCACACCGCCCCCGGGCACGGCCTCGACGACTATCTGATGGGGGTGAAGTACGGCCTGCCGATCGACAACCCTGTCGGCGACGACGGCAAGTTCGTCGAAGGCACCGAGCTCTTTGCCGGCGAGCATGTTTCCGACGCCAACGATCACGTCATCGAGGTGCTGAAGGCGCGGGGTGCGCTGGTGCATGCCGAGGCCTTCGAGCACAGCTACCCGCACTGCTGGCGTCATCACACGCCGATCATCTTTCGCGGGACCTCGCAGTGGTTCATCTCCATGGAGAATCTGCGCACGCCGGCGCTGCGCGCGATCGCCGACACGCGCTGGATCCCGCAATGGGGGCAGGCGCGCATCGAAGGGATGGTGGAGAACCGCCCGGACTGGTGCATCTCGCGCCAGCGCGCCTGGGGCGTGCCGATCACGCTCTTCGTGCACAAGGAGACCGGCGAGCCGCACCCGCGCACGGATCTTTTTATGGAAGATATCGCCCGGCGCGTGGAGCAAAAAGGCATTGATGCCTGGTTCGAGCTCGATCCCAAGGAGTTCGTCGGCAGTCAGGTCGGCGAGTACGAAAAGGTCACGGACATCCTCGATGTCTGGTTCGAGTCCGGGGTGACGCACGTGTGTCTGCTGGAGCCGCGCGAGGGCTGGCACCCGGCGGGCATGTATCTGGAGGGCTCGGACCAACACCGTGGCTGGTTTCAATCCTCGTTGTTGACTGCAGTCGCGATCTACGGACACGCGCCTTATCGCGAGGTGCTCACTCACGGCTTCACCGTCGATGCCCAGGGCATGAAGATGTCGAAGTCGCGCGGCAACGTGATCGCCCCACAAGAGGTCATCAAGACCATGGGCGCCGACGTGCTACGGGCCTGGGTCGCTGCCACCGATTACCGGGCCGAGATGAGCATCTCGCCGGAGATCTTGAAGCGCATGGCCGATTCCTACCGGCGCATTAGAAACACGGCCCGCTACCTGCTCGCCAATCTGAATGGCTTCGACCCGAAGGATGCCTTGCCGATGGACCAGCTGCTGGCGCTGGATCGCTGGGCGCTCGAAACGACGCGGGGCCTGCATGATGAGATCGTGCGGCTTTACGAGGACTACAGCTTCCATCAGATCTATCAGAAGGTGCATCAGTTCTGCGTGCTCGAGATGGGGGCCTTCTATCTCGATGTATTGAAGGACCGCATGTACACCATGCAGACCGCGAGCCGCGGCCGGCGCTCAGCACAGACGGTCATGTTCCATATTCTCGAGTCGCTCGTGCGTTGGCTGGCGCCGATGCTGAGCTTCACGGCCGAAGAGATCTGGCAGCACATGCCGGGCGAGCGCGAGGAATCGGTTTTCCTCACCACGTGGCACACGCTGCCCGAGGCCGGGCCGGTCGCGACCGACATGGACCTCGCCTACTGGAGTCAAGTGCTGGCGGTGCGCGAGGCGGTGAGCAAGGAGCTCGAGAGGCTTCGCATCGCCGGCGGCATCGGCTCCTCGCTCGATGCCGAGGTCGATCTCTATTGCGACGGCGAGCTCGCCGCGCAGCTAGACAGGCTCGGCGATGAGCTGCGCTTTGCCTTGATCACGTCTGATGCGCGCGTGCATGCAGCCGGCGAGCAGCCGGCCGACGCGCCCGAGAGCGAGGTCAAGGGTCTCTGGCTCACGGTGGCGCCCTCGGATCATCGCAAGTGCATCCGCTGCTGGCACCATCGCGAGGATGTGGGGTCTAACAGCGAGCATCCCGAGATCTGCGCCCGCTGCGTGGAGAATGTCGCCGGTCCCGGCGAGGCGAGACAGTACGCCTGATGTTCAAGTTCTGGTTGATTGCGGTCGTTGTGGTCATCGCCGATCAGCTTTCCAAGCTGGCGGCCGTCAAGTATCTCTTGCGTGGCGCGATCGAGCTCACGCCGTTCCTCAATCTTTACCTAGTCTTCAACGACGGTGCGGCCTTCGGGTTCCTTAGCGGGGCCGGCGACTGGGCGCGCCTGCTGTTCGTCGGCATCGCCATCCTGGT
>JABAOD010023582.1_pt1 | contig 15426 bp, 10 predicted proteins | sample 7062151 | NCBI WGS metagenome assembly JABAOD01 (sample SAMN14538626, study PRJNA623070) | marine sediment metagenome | biome: marine biome [ENVO:00000428]; feature: marine pelagic biome [ENVO:01000023]; material: deep marine sediment [ENVO:00002113] | place: India: Gulf of Khambhat ... | reverse complement strand
GCTCTTCCACGTGTTCCCGGTCTTTCGCTTTGCGAACATTCGACAGCAACCAGTTCGCATTCGCATTCCCCGGCTGATAAGCGAGGGCCGTGCGCAATACTTTCTCGGCGTCATCCAGTTTGCCGAGAAACATGTGGCAATTTGCCTGGTTAACGAGAAACGGAACGCTCTTCGGCACTTTTCGTACCGCCTTTTCGACCCATACGGACGCCTCCTGCTGATCGCCCAGCAGGCCGTAGGTTGCGCCAATCAGGTCCAGCACAACCGGATTGCCGTCGTGATACTTGACGGCCTTTTCCAGCGCCGCGTCGGCCCGGCTCGGCTGCCCTGCAAGCATGAATAACCGTGCCAGGTTCGCCCAGGCTGCACCGTGATCTTCCTTTAGTTTCGTAACCGACCCGAAGGCGCTGACGGCGGTCCACGTCTTTTTGAGCTCCAGAGCAATCAGCCCGACAAGAAAGTGTGCTTCGACCAGATCGGGCTTGGCGCCCAGCAGGCGCTTGCAGCACTCTGATGCTTCATTCAGTCGGCCGGCGGACAGCAGGGAGAATCCCTCTCGGAGCGTGTCCTGCATCCACGGCACGACGTTGACATTTGAACGGGCAGACATTTCCTTAACATACGCTTTTCTGCACACACAATGCTAACTTTCCCGCCGAATTGCCGCGAAAGCGAAATTACTTTGGATTGCACTGGCGGATTCTCGTTGCCGTCGATAGGGTGAGATGCATTCTCCGCGAGATTTCGACACACATCACAGGATAAGATCGACTGATGGAGCGCCCCGAAGCACATACTGGCTCCTATTATGCAGCCACTGTCAACGAGGTCACGGACTTCGCACCGCTACGGGGCGAGCAGCAGGCTGATGTGTGTGTCATTGGGGCCGGGTTCACGGGAATCTCCACTGCGCTGCACCTGGCTGAGCGCGGCTACAAGGTACACGTCGTCGAGGCAAACAGAGTCGGATGGGGCGCGAGCGGCCGTAATGGCGGCCAGCTGATCGGCGGCATTTCCGGTGAGAAAAGGATAGCCCGGCACCATGGCCGGGATGTCGAAGAACTGTTCGGCGAACTGCGCTGGGCCGGTCACGACATCATCCACGAACGAGTGAAGACCTACGGAATCCAGTGTGACCTGAAGCCGGGCTACCTGGATGTTGCGATCAGGAAGCGCCACCTTCGCGATTTCCAGGCGGATTTCGAACGCCTGCAAACCGCCGATTTCCCTTACGAGGTGCGTATCCTGTGCCGCGAGGAAACGCGCGAGACGATCGGCACTGACGCTTATATCGGCGCACTGCTGAACATGCGCAACGGTCACCTGCACCCGCTGAACCTGTGCATCGGGGAAGCCAGTGCGGCGGTATCCCTCGGCGCCACCATTTACGAGCAATCGCCGGTCTCGAGAATCGAGAAAGGCGCCAGGCCGAGGGTCGTGGCGAAAGACGGCGCGGTATCCGCCGATGCTGTAATCATAGCCGGCAACGCATACCATTTTGTCGAGCCCGAGCTGCGCGGCATCATGTTCCCGGTCAACAGTTTCATCATCGCGACCGAACCGCTGTCGGCGGACATGGTCGCACGGATCAACCCCAGGGACCTTGCCGTCTGCGATCCGAATTTCGTGCTCGAGTACTTTCGTCTCAGCGCCGACAAGCGCCTGCTCTTCGGGGGCCGCTTCAACTATTTCGGCGATGCTCCCGAATACATCAAGAAGAAGCACCGGCGAAAAATGGCAAGAATCTACCCGCAGCTCGCCGACGTCCGTATCGATTACGCCTGGGGTGGAAGTATCGGTGTGCCCGTCAATCGCGTGCCGCAACTGGGCCGCGTTTCGAGTAATGTCTTCTATTGCCAGGGATACTCGGGACACGGCGTTAACGTCACGCATCTCGCGGGCCGAATCATGGCGGACGCCGTGGCGGGAACGATGGAACAGTTCGATCTTTTTGCCGACGTGCCAGCGGTCATCGTTCCCGGCGCACATACGTTCAGGAAACCGATGGTTTCGCTCGGCATGATGTATTACCGGATCAAGGACCGGCTTTGAGTCCGGGCGGCTCTCCGGATCATTTGTGACCGGACGGATCGTGTCTGTCTCCCAATCCCGGCTGCGCGGGCTGCTTCTGCAATTTTGTTCACGACGATCTTGCACAATATGAAACGGAGCCCCCGGATTGAAGCTCGATAGTGCAGAATTGCCGGACTGCGACGCTCGGGCAACGATGCCGAAGAGAATAGGATGAGGGCGATCGACCAAAAGCAGGAGCACACACGCTCCTATTATGCCGCAACGGTCAATGAAGTTACCGACTACCCGGCGCTCGAGGGAAGTCTTTCCGCCGACGTCTGCATCGTCGGCGCCGGTTTTACCGGCGTCTCCACGGCGCTCACGCTCGCGGAACGAGGCTACTCGGTGGCGCTCATTGAGGCCAACCGAGTCGGCTGGGGCGCATCCGGCAGAAACGGCGGCCAGCTGATCAACGGCATCAGCGGATTGGAGAAGATCCGCAAGAAACACGGTGATTGCACCGCCGATATGCTCTGGGACCTGAAGTGGCGTGGCAACGACATCGTCTACGACCGGGTCGAGCGGTACGCCATTCAGTGCGACCTGAAGAGCGGGTTTCTCGAAGTCGCGACCAAGCCGTCGCAGCTGCGCTACGTAGAAGAATATGCTGACGATCGCAAGCGCCACAACTTCCCGTATGACTACGAAATATGGGACCGCGACAAGACCCGTGAGATGCTCGGCACCGACGCATTTTTCGGCGGCTTTGTCTGCTACCGTGACGGGCACCTGCATCCTCTGAACCTATGCATCGGTGAAGCCCGCGCAGCGCACGAGCTCGGGGTGCAGATCTTCGAGCAGTCGCCCGTCACGGGTATCGAGCACGGCTCGCGACCCCGAGTGAAAACAGCGACTGGCGTCGTAGAAGCGGACTCGGTCGTGCTCGCCGGGAATGCCTACAGCCGGCTCGAACCGGATCACCTGTCCAACCTGGTGTACCCGGCGGGTAGCTACATCATCGCTACGGAACCTTTGCCGCAGGAGGTAGTCGATGAGATCAACCCCCTGGATGTGGCCGTCTGTGACCTGAACGAGGTCGTGGACTACTACCGCCTGTCTGCCGACAAGCGATTACTTTACGGCGGCGCCTGTAACTATTCCGGCCGTGACCCGGCCAGCATCAAGTCCTATATCCTGCCGCGAATGCTAAAGATTTATCCGCAGCTGAAGGACGTTCGCATCGACTTCGAGTGGGGTGGCAAGATCGGCATCGTGTTGAATCGTATCCCGGCGGTCGGACGGATCAACAACAACGTTTATTACTGCCAGGGCTACTCGGGACACGGCGTGAACGCGACGCATATCATGGGCGAAATCCTGTCGGATGCCCTGGCCGGGACGATGGAAAAGTTCGACCTGTTCGCCGACGTCAAGCACTTCCGGATTCCGGGTTCACCATGGTTCGGCAACCAGATCATCGCCCTGGGCATGCTGTACTACAAGATCAAGGACCGCATGTAATTCGGCGCGCTAGTCGAATTCGATCCAGGTCGTTTTCAGCTCGGTGTAGTCGTCGAACGCGTGCATCGACTTGTCGCGGCCGTTGCCGCTCTGCTTGAAGCCGCCGAACGGCACCGTGATGTCGCCGCCGAAATAGTTGTTGATGCCCATGGTGCCGACGCGTACGGCCGCGGCGACCTTGTGTGCAATATTGATGTTGTTGCTCCATACGGCGCCGGCCAATCCATAGATCGAATCGTTGGCGATTGCGACCGCCTCCTCCGCATCGTCGAAGCGGATGACCGACAGCACCGGGCCGAAGATCTCCTCCTGCGCGATGGTCATCTCGGGCTTCACCTTGTCGNNAGCATCGAACACCGTCGGCTCGTAATAGCAGCCGCCACTATCCTGCATCACCTGCCGGCCGCCGAACATCAGGGCGGCGCCCTCTTCACGGCCGATGTCCACGTAGTCGGCCACCGTTTTGAGCTGCGCCGCATCGATCATGGGGCCCATCGCCGTCGCCGGGTCCAGCGGATCGCCGGGCAGCCAGTCCCGACTCTTCGCGACGACCATTTCGACGAACTTTTCACGGATACTGTTTTCGACGATCAGCCGCGTGCCTGCGGTGCAGGTCTGACCACCGTTGTAAAACACCGCGATCGCCGCGAACGTTGCCGCTTTCTCGAGATTCGAATCCGCGAAAACGATATTCGGGCTTTTGCCGCCGAGCTCGAGGAAGGTGCGTTTCAGGTTGGATTCGCCGGAATACTGCATGAGCTGTTTACCCACTTCCGTCGAGCCGGTAAACGTCAGCCCGTCGATGTCTTCATGCAGCGCGAGATGCCGGCCCAGACTGCCACCCGGACCCGGCAAAACCTGCAGCACGCCGTCCGGCAAGCCCGCCTCCGCCGCCAGGCCGGCGATTCGCAGCGCCGACAGCGGCGTGTTCGACGCCGGTTTGAGAATGACCGAGTTGCCGGTCGCCAATGAGGGTGCCAGCTTCCATGCGGTCGTCGAGAGCGGGAAATTCCACGGCACGATGGCTGCAACGACGCCGAGCGGGAGACGCTGCACGAGTGCCAGGGAATCAGCGGGCGTCGGCGGAATCTCGTCATACACCTTGTCGATCGCTTCGCCGCTCCAGCGGATCGTTCTTACCGCGGACGGCACGTCGACACTCGTCGTATCCGATATCGGCTTGCCGACGTCGAGGCATTCGAGCAGAGCGATTTCGTCGGCGTGATCGTCGATGAGCTCCGCCCATCGGACCAGCACCATCTTTCGGTCTGCAGGCGCCATGTTCGCCCAGACGCCGGACTCAAACGCCGCTCGCGCGATTCGGACGGCGTGGTCGGCATCCTCCGTGCCGCAGTTCGCGACGTCGGCGAGCTTGTGGCCGTCTCCCGGACACAAGGTCGGCCGCGTCTCGCCCGACTTCGCGTCCTGGTAGCGACCGTTAATAAAGGCGCGGCCTTCGATAACGAGATCCCTGGCCTGCGATTTCCAGTCCTGCCTGGTCTTGTCCAGCATGAGCCCGCCCCTCCGATCCAGCGATACCTGCCTCAATATCATATACACTTTGTGCAAGGTCTCCGCTACCTTGGCGTCAGAATTCCAACAATAAATGGCAACTCAAGACCGCACGCTGCATCACCACCGCACCGTCTTCGACGACTGGCGGTCGCTTACGATCGGCATTTACATGGCCCTGGTCGGTTATGCGGTCATGGTCGGGCTGCCGGTGATTTCGACGCAGTGGGTGGACAACCTCGGATTTTCCGAGGTCCAGGTTGGCCGCGTTGCCAGTGCCGACCTGTTCGGCCTGGCGATTGGCGCCGTCATCGCCTACTTTGTCGTCGCGCGATACGATCGCCGTATGCTGACCGTCATCGCAGCGAGCGCTGCGATTGCTGCGAACCTGCTCTGTATCTTTTTCCAGACCTACGAGATGACGCTTATGCTGCGCCTGGTGGCTGGTACCGGCGCCGGTGTCTACACTGGAATCGCGGTCGCCACGATCGGCGGCCATTCGCGTCCCGCCTTTGCTTTCGGCATGGAGCTGTTCGCGTTTGCCGGATCGCAGGGCGCCGAACTCAAGTTCCTGCCGTATCTATCGATCGAAGGCATGTATTTCACGTTCGCCGTGACCTTCGTGATCGGCCTGTTGTTCATCAGCTGGCTGCCGCGCCGGCCCGCCGAAGGCACGCTGGATATCGAAGTCGACGTCGAGGAGGCCTCCGGCGACCATCACGTCGAGCATCAGCGTGTACCCACCTATGTGCCCTGGCTGGTACTGACCGCCGTCGCACTGACCTACGTCAACATCGGTGCTTACTGGACGTACATCGAACTGGCCACGGTCGACTCGGCCGCCTCTCCGGAATGGGTCGCCGACATGCTGGTCTATACTTCCGTGTTCTCCGTCATCGGCTGCCTGGTCGCCGTGCTGCTGAGCAACCGCTTCGGACTTGCCAGGCCGATGCTCGTGACGCTCGTGTTCCAAGCCGGCATCGTCTTCATGCTGATCTTCGGCATCACCAATATTTCAGTTGCATTCAGCATGTTCGCGTTCAACTTCTGCTGGATTTTCGTCGACATCTACCAGGCGGCGACTGTCGCCAATGTCGACCGTTCCGGTCGCTACGTCGCCTTGCTGCCCGCCGCACAGGGCATTGGCAACGGTCTCGGTCCCTATCTCGCCGCGGGAGTCCTGTCTCTGGCTTTCGGCTACAACGGCGTTTTCATATTGTGTGCTGCTGCTTCCATCGCGGCCATGCTCGTCTATCTTTACATGTACCTGATGCTCAGGAAGACGATTCCCGCTCTCGCAGACGCCTCATGACCATCAAGAACTACGACGCCATCGTAATCGGCGCGGGCCACAACGGTCTGACCAATGCGGCATTTCTGGCCAAAGCAGGTCTACGCACCCTCGTCGTAGAAAAGAACGACTACATCGGCGGCGCCACGGTCAGCCGGGAACTGCACGAAGGCTGGATTTACTCGCAGTGTTCCTATGTCTGCAGCCTGTTCCGGCCCGAGATCTACAACGCACTCGATCTCGGCCGCCACGGCCTCAAGGTCATTCCTTTGACCGCCAGCATGACGTTCAAGCAGGATGGCGATTACTTCGGCAGTTACTACAATCCAAACGTGCGGCGCCGCGAACTAATGCGTCACAGCGCGCGCGACGCCGACGCCAGCGTCCGTTTCGATGCGGATGTAATGCGCTGGTGTCGCCTGATTCGTGGATTCCTGCTGCGCACGCCGCCCGATCCCGGTTCGTTGAAATCGCGTGACGCCTTCGAGTTCGCGTATCTGCTGAAGAAGTTTTATGAACTCAGCGAGTCGCAGATCTACGAGTTCATTCGTTTCTTCACAATGTCGATCGCCGAGTATCTCGAAAACTACTTCGAGAACGATACAATCCTTGCGCACTATTCGGGTGGCAGCATTATAGGCACTGGCCTCGGCGTGTATTCACCCGGCACTGCCTACGTGCTGTTGCACCACGCGATGGGCGATGTTGACGGCAACGTCGGCGCCTGGGGCTTCGTACGCGGCGGCATGGGCGGCCTGTCGGATGCTTTGGCCTCTGCGCTGCAGTCATACGGTGGCGAGATACGGACTGATGCCGAGGTCTCCCAGATCATCGTAACCGGAAACAAGGCTTCCGGCGTGCGACTTGCATCGGGTGAAGAAATTTCGGCAAAGACTGTCATATCCAACATCGACGCCAGGCAGACGTTCACGAAAATCATGGAAGAGAAAGACGTGCCGCCGAAACTCCTCGAACGCGCAAGAAAATTCAAAATCCGCGGCTCGTCCGGCAAGCTGAACGTTGCGCTCGACGGCCTGCCGACGTTCCCGTCCCTGCCGAAAGATTCGCCATTGACGCTCGGGCATATGCATTTTACTGATACGCTGACGCGACTCGAGAAGGCCTATGACGACTGGAAGGACGATCGCTGGTCCGCTGACCCATATTGTGATTTCCTGATCCCGTCGCAATACGACCCGACGCTGGCGCCGCCGGGCAAACACATGGCAACCGTGTTTGTGCAGTACTGCCCGGTCGACCCCGAGGGCGGTTGGACGGACGAAAAGCGCGACCAATTTGGGCAGACTGTCATCGACCAGATATCAGACTACAGTCCCGACTTTAGAGACCTGGTACTGCATGCTCAGATTCATACGCCACGCGAACTGGAATCGAAAGTCGGGCTGACCGAGGGCAATATCTTCCAGGGTGAGCTGACCTTCGATCAGCTGTTGTTCAATCGGCCGTTCCCGGGCTATGCGCAGTACCGCGGTCCGGTCAAAGGTATGTACATGTGCGGCTCGTCCACGCACCCGGGCGGCGGCGTCATGGGAGCGCCCGGCACCAATGCGGCCCGTGAAATACTCCGCGACCTGAGAAAACCGGACACGACACCGGAAGCGTTCAGCGATGACTAAGCCTGCCGACGTAATCGTCATCGGCGCCGGCCACAACGGCCTGGTCTGCACCGCGTATCTCGCGCGCGCGGGAATGAAGGTCCTGTGTCTCGAGTCGTCGGATGCCCCCGGCGGCATGTCTGCCTCACGGACAATCGCCGACCACTACCGTTTTGCGGGGCTGGCGCACGCGGCCTACCCTGTTAGCGCGGCAATCCAGCGCGATCTCAAGCTCGGACACTTCGGTTACGAACCGGGCGACGCCGTTGAAACCACCGCTCTCGACGCGGACGGTCGACATCTGACGCTTGGTCCGAGCCACGTTTCGGGTGATGGCCTTTCCGGGTCGGACGAGAAATCGTACCCGGGGTTTCGCGGGCGATTCCTGGCCTTCGCGAAAGCAATGCGCCCGCTACTAGAGAGCAAGGCGCCACGGCTCAAGGACATGGAGTTCGCTGACAAAGCAACCCTCGTAAAACTCGGCTGGAACCTGCGCCTGGGCCTCGGCCGCGAAACGATGTACGAGTTCCTGCGGGTTGCGGCGATCAATATCCATGATGTGCTTAACGACGTGTTCGACGACGAGCGCCTGAAAGGAGCGATTGCCCTGGACGCGGTCATGGGGAGCGCCATGGGGCCGCGCACGCCCGGTACCGTGTTGACCTGGCTGCAACGGCTGCACGGGGAACTGAATGGCCCACTGTGCGTGCAGTCGGGCGGTCAATCGCAGCTGGTGCACGCGCTCGCGCGCTCAGCCGAGGATGCGGGAGCCACGATTCGGCTCAACGCCCGCGTCGAAAGGATTCTTGTCGAGAACGACAAAGCGATTGGCGTTCGCCTCTCAAACGGAGAAACGCTGAAAGCCGGAACCATAGTCTCGAATGCCGATCCGCGCGCCACGTTTACGGAACTCGTCGGCGCACCGCAGCTCGACGCCATGTTCGCGAATCGCGTGACTCAGATCCGCGGAAGCGGCGTTGTCGCGAAACTGCACCTCGCACTCAGCGGCCTGCCCGGGTTCACGGGCCTCACGGAGTCGCAGACACGCAATCGCCTCTTGATCGCTCCGTCGTTGCAGTACGTCGAGCACGCATTCAATCCTTCGAAATACGGCGAGTATTCCGAAAACCCGGTTTTCGAAATCACGATACCCAGCCTGCATACCGAGGGCCTTGCGCCGGACGGCGACCACGTCATGTCCGTGAACGTCGCGTATGTTCCCTACGCGCTGGCCGGCGGCTGGGAAGGCCGAAAAGACTCGTTGTTCGACAAAATCATTGCGCACCTCGGTCAATACTGTCCAAACCTGCAGTCGCTGATCGTCGCGCACGAGTTCCTGACACCACGGGACATCGAGCAACAGTTTCACGCCGTCCACGGTCATTGGCACCACGGCGAGCTGTCGATCCACCAGTCATTCATGATGCGGCCGTTGCACGGCGCGGCACAGTACGACACCCCGGTCGAAAGGCTGTTCCTTTGCGGTGCCGGCAGCCATCCGGGCGGCGGTTTGACGGGCCTGCCGGGACGCAACGCCGCACAGCGCATTCTCAGCGCCGGAGGGGTCCAGTGAACATTGGCCACGAGCATTTTCGACGGGCGCTGCATCACACACCGTTTCACGACCGCATCGCCGAGCTGTCGACCACGGAAAACTGGACGGGCTGGAATACCTACAAAGTTGCGCGGGTCGTCGACAAGCTGTCGACCGAATATTTCGCGGTACGCAGCGGCTGCGCCGTCATGGATCTCACGCCGATGGAGAAATACCGAATCAGGGGCAGCGGCGCTCGCGACTACCTCGACCGCCTGGTCGCCAGGGATATCTCCAGGCTCCGGCCAGGGCGCGTCACCTACGTCATCTGGTGTAATGACGAGGGCAAGGTCATCGATGACGGCACCCTCTTTCAACTGGGCGAGGATGACTATCGCCTGTGCTCCCAGCATCATCAGCTCGACTGGCTGCTGATATCGGCCGCGGGCTTTGATGTCCGGATCGAAACCGAGACACACGACGTCGCCGCGCTTGCGGTGCAGGGGCCGACGTCATATTCGGTGCTGACAGCTGCTGGCATTAACGGTCTTGCCGACCTCAAGCCCTTCGACATTGCCAACCTACAATGTGGCGACATGGCGGTCATGGTTTCACGCACCGGCTACACCGGTGACCTGGGATACGAGCTTTGGGTGGAGCCCGCGGATGCGATACAGCTCTGGGACGCCGTGTTTACCATGAAGGGCCAATACGATATTCATGCGATGGGCCTCGACGCGCTCGAAATGGTGCGTATCGAGGCGGGATTCATCATGCCCGGGTTTGATTTCAACACGGCGGAATCAACCATTCGCGCTGGCTATGACCGGTCCCCGTTCGAGGTCGGTCTGGGCTGGGTCGTCAGCCTGGATAAAGGTCATTTCACCGGGCGAAAAGCGCTGCTCGCCGAGAAATCGAGGCCGGCAAAGCGAAAGCTGACGAAGATAACGATCGACGGCAACAAGCCGGTCGGCGAAGCGTTTATTTACAACGGAAAGAAGGGCAAACAGGTCGGCGAAGTGAAATGCACGATCTGGTCGCCTATCCTCAAGGCCAATCTCGCGCTCGCCGACATCGATTGTATCGACGGCCATTTACCGCCAAAACTGTGGGCGCGCTTCGATTATCAGCGCGAATTGAAATGGCACACGGCCTGGGCCGAGTGCCATGCCCAGTCGAAGCCGTTCTACAGCCCCGAGCACCGGTCGGCAACACCGCCCGCTCGTTATTAGTTCAGCGTAATACCTGGCCACGTGCGGCTCTAAACGCTGAACGTCAATTCCGCACGCCCCGACTCGGCAATGTGCCGCTGTGATCAGGCCAGCTGTTCGTTAACAGCCCTATCGGCCGCATCGATTGCGCCATCGACGTAGGCGTAGCCTTCGGAGTCCGAGTTCGCGATCGAGATTCTGCCGATCTGTGCGCGCCCCGCAATATGCGGACCGTTATAGCGATCGTACTCGGCCGGAACACCGACGCCCTCATATTCGTAGGCATAGCCATGCGGCCAGCGATTCAGCGTAATCGCCGCGATCTCTCGCTCCGCATCGAAACCGTAAGGACCGAGCATTACATCGAGATGCGCATAGATGTTCCTCTCGAAGTCGTCGTAGCTCATCTCCATGAGCTTGGCGCGGCCTATACGATACTGGTCTTTTGCCGGCAAGCCGCGGGTCGTCGGTGAGTACCACGCTGCAATGACGATCGGCTCGTCCGGGCCTTTCGAGTAATGGTAGCCGCCCATGCTGACCGGGAAGTCCAATTGCAAATGCTTGAAGTAGACGTCGCCGGGCGAGTAAAAGGAATTAAGGCCCGCTTCGTCAAAGGCGCGCCAGTTGCGGATTGCAATGTTGCCAACGACGAACGGAATCTTCGTGGCATAGCGAATGGCATCCGCCTGTTTTTCGGGAATTTCGGCGCAAAGATACGGGACGATGTTGTTGTAACACGCGAGCACGACGTGTCGCGTTCGCCCGCGGAAGACCTCGCCGTTTCTTACGTAAGTCACGTCGACATGTTTACCGTCCGGTGTATTCGCGACGTTGACGACGGTGCTGTTCAGGCGAATTCGGACGTTGGAATCGGGCGTATCCAGCAAGGCGTAGTCCGCGCGTGCCGTTACGAGATCCTCCATCGTATCGCCCGGCAATGCCGCCGGGATTAGGTCGCGAACCAGCGCCCGTGCAACCCCCGCGTTGCCGTCGGGAAAGTGAAAGATGTACGGTTCGTCCTCTCCCTCGTCCTCCTGCACACCGAGTTCCCAGGTGCCAGGAAACCAATAGTACGCCGCGTCGCTGGCCGCGTGCGCCTCCCAACCGACGGAGAACATTGGTAGAAACGAGTCTTGAAGGATGCCGGTCACCGACTTCGGCATACCCGCGTACTTCTCGAGGAACTCCAGGTAGCTGATGTTTCGCAGCAGTTTGCGCTTTTCAGCAATCGACATTCCATCCAGGTAGTCAACGCCGCCCGATATCAGCCTAATAAACTCAGACTGGTCTTCCTCGCTGATCGGCATGTCCCTGGCGACAACTTTCAGCTCGTCTCCGGCTAAGGGGCTGCCCCAGAAGCCACCCAACGGATTCGCCATTATCTTGTTGACCCCAAAAGTCGGCTCGTCGAAGAAGATTCCGCTCTTGAGCCCCCTGCTGCTGAAATACTCCTGGTCGTAGTAGTCGTAGAAACGCTGCGTGTCGATCGACAGGTCACGCAAAAGCTGTGCCGCGACTCGCGAGTACCGGCTCGGTGTATCGATCGTCTGGCTACCGCCCCAGCCGATCAGCGTCTTGCCGTCGACATCAAATTCATTGCGGCGGGCATGACCGCCGAAGTCGTCGTGATTCTCGAGGACGAGGATATTAGTGCGCCCCGCCCTGCGATCGCGAAAGAACTTGGCCGCCGATAGACCCGATAGGCCTCCTCCGACGACGATCAGGTCATAGGTATCTTCGGTTTGATCCTTCGGAATCGGGAATGACCTGCCTTCGCGGGCAAGCGCATGCGCGATCTCGAAAGAGCCGTCGTGGCTGCCCCGCATTCCGGTCAAGGCCGGCGGATAGTAGGGAGCAGCCCGCCCGGACGACCGGGCCAGGATTTCCATCGGCGACAGCGTCGTACCGGCAGCGAGGCTCAGTGCCACGCCACTCAGGAAGTCGCGTCGACTAATCTGGCGGACCCTATTCATAGCAAGCCTCTGGGATATTTCTATGGACCTTACTCTAACCGTTTCCAGGCGTACCGGCGACGGCAATCATGTCGATACCCCGTTACAATAGGCCATCCTGGCACTGGTGCTCCCGCAATGGCGATGGACGAATTGAAGTTTTTTGCCGGACTGACCTCAATCACGATTCTCGTGATTGGCGTTCTTATCTATTTTGGCCGAAAGCTCTCGAGCGCGGCGGAACGCAACGCCAGATACATCGACCTGCCTCTTTACGTCACTGGAACCGGAGCGACATTCTTCGCGTGCGTCGTTGCATTCTGGGTCTGCTGCGCCGCGGTTCGGGTGCTGACTCCGCGTAGTTCCTTCGGGGCGTACCTGGGAACGCTCGATGGCGCAGCCGCCGTGATATTCGGCTCCGTCATGTTTATCGCAATCGCATGGCGGGTCTCCGACAAGCTGGGCTACCCGTTCGCAGAGTGGGACAAAGACTCTGAGTCTGGATGACCGGATGCCTTGCCGCGGCATAGTCTGGACGGGCGCAAAGCGCGGCCCAATATTTCGGCCGAGATGTGATCCGTTTGTTATTTGCGGCACGGAGAGCAGCGGATGACTATACTGGGTCGAATCGATTGACGTAGCGCTGAACGCGCCGGGCAGATGGATACGTCTGCAACTGCAGCTGTGAACTTGAAGAATCTCACTATGCGATCTCGTGTTACCGACAATGCGCGTTCGGGCTGGCACAGCGACATCGTGTTGCTGTTGTTCATCGCATGGGGGCCGCAATCGGGTGCGCAAGAGCCGGCGGTCGCGGAAGGCAGGGAACCGGGGATCGCGGCGCCGGCCTTGAGAGGCGAGGATCTGGAAGCGGCCAACGCCCTCATCGGCGATATCGTGTTCGAGAAACGCAATATATTCGACCTTTCGGATTCGAAAGAGAACAAATGGCTTTACCGCTGGGCGAACCGACTGCACGTCGTTACCCGCGATCGCGTCATTCGAGACCAATTGCTGTTTGAGGAGGGCGACGCCTACTCCAGTCGCCTGCTTGAGGAAACCGAGCGAATCGTGCGGTCGAACCGTTTCATCTACGACGCCAGGGTCGAGCCGATCAAGCACGAGAACGGCATCGTCGACGTGAAGATCACGACGCAGGATGTCTGGTCACTGACGCCCGATATCTCGTTCTCCCGCAGCGGCGGCGAGAACCGGACGGCTATCGGTATCGAGGAGACCAACCTCCTCGGCCGCGGTCAGCTTTTGCGGCTGAAGTGGATCGACAGTGTCGATCGAACGTCGACGCAGTTCGATTTCGAGGACAGGAACCTGGGCAGCAGCTGGGTCTCGATGTTCCTGCGCCTTGCCGACAACTCCGACGGCGAATCGCAGTTGTTGTCCGTCATTCGGCCGTTTCACGCGCTGGATGCGCGCTGGTCGGCAGGGGGCTGGATCTCCAGCGACGACCGCCGCACGGCACTGTACCGGCTGGGAGACGAAGCGGCGGAGTACCGTCACCAACGCGACTATGCAACGGGCTTCGCCGGCCGGTCGGCGGGCCTGCGGAACGGCTGGGTAAGACGCTGGACCGCCGGCTACGTCTTCGACGATAACCGTTTCTCGGTGGCCAAGGATCCGACGCTGCCGGCGGTGATACCCGAGGACCGCAGACTCGTTTACCCGTTCCTCGGACTCGAGATTCTGCAGGATAAATTCAGTACCACGAGCAACACCAACCAGATCGGCCGTACCGAAGACTTCTTCCTCGGCACGCGCTTCGCGGCGTCTGTCGGCTGGGCGGACGAGAGCCTCGGTTCAGATCGCGACGCGTTAATCGTATCCGCTACGCTCAACCTGGGATTCGGCTCGCTGGACAAGACCGCGCTGCTCTTGACGGGCATGACCAGCGGGCGCCGCGAGGGCGGTGACAGCAAGAATGCAACAACGTCGATCCACGCGGGCCTCTACCACCGGCAGTCGGAAAAACGCTTGTTCTTCATGCAGCTTTCCGGCACGGCGGGGCATGACCTCGATCTGGACAACCCGGTGCAGCTCGGCGGCAAATCCGGCCTGCGCGGCTATCCCCTACGCTACCAGACCGGCGATTCAAGAATGCTGTTCTCGATCGAGCAGCGCTATTTCACCGACTGGTATCCCTGGCGCCTGTTCCGCGTCGGCGGCGCGATATTCGCCGACATCGGCCGTACCTGGGGCGACAACCCGATTGGCGAGCAGCATTTCGGCTGGATGAAGGACATTGGCTTCGGGCTTCGCTTGGCACCTACGCGCTTCAGCACCAACAAGATCGCCCATCTCGATTTCGCCTTTTCGTTGGACGGCGACCCGTCGATCGACAGCGTCCAGGTCCTGCTGGAAGCCAAACGCAGCTTCTAGCCTGACTCACAATACCTTAGCGAACAACTGGCGGTCCGGCAGGCCTTCGACGGCGGCTTCTTCATTCATTGTTCTCGTCGAATAGCGGCACGCAGAGGACCCATCACATGAATAGGTTCTGGTCGTTGAGGAAAGTTAGTTCCTGGCCGGTAGCGAAAGTCAGCACTTGGAATTCCAGGTAACCTTGGGGTCCGCTTTGTGCTCGAAAGCGGATGGTCAGGTAAAATCATTGAACGGGTCGGCTGCTGACCCATTGCCGACACTCGCACAAGTTGGTGTCAATGTGTTTCGATTCTCTTTGTTGCTCTTCGCCATTGTTGGCGTAAGTCTATTTCTGACCGGGTCCGTCTATCTTACGGTTGACGAATTCATGCCGTATCAC
>JABAOD010003306.1_pt1 | contig 15428 bp, 11 predicted proteins | sample 7062151 | NCBI WGS metagenome assembly JABAOD01 (sample SAMN14538626, study PRJNA623070) | marine sediment metagenome | biome: marine biome [ENVO:00000428]; feature: marine pelagic biome [ENVO:01000023]; material: deep marine sediment [ENVO:00002113] | place: India: Gulf of Khambhat ... | reverse complement strand
TCTCGGAGGAGCGGCGCAACACGGTGACCGTGCGGGGGAACATCTGGGCGCCGGGCGTCTACGAGCTGGCGCCGGAGATGCGCCTGTCCGACCTCATCGACAAGGCCGGCGGCTTGAAGGACGACACCTACCTGGGGCGCGCCCAGATCATCCGTCTCGATCCGCTGGATCTCTCCCAGAGCGTCGTCGCCGTCTCGCTGACCGGCGAAGACGATCCGCTGCTGCAGGAGTACGATGAGGTCGCGGTCTATTCCGTGGCGGATTTCCGGGAGCGGCGCTTCGTCACCATCTACGGCGAGGTGCAGGAGCCCGGTGTCTATGAGTTCCAGGAAGAAATGACGCTGCGCGATCTCGTGATGTTGGCCGGGGGGCTGCGCGACAACGCCTATGTGCTCGAGGCCGAGGTCGCCCGGATCGTCGACGAGGTGGATGAGACGGGCGACCTGACCGAGCTGCGGACCGTGGCGTTGGACTCGACCTACGTCTTCGCCGCCTGGGCCGAGCAGCGGCGGCGCGCCGTCCCGCCCGGCAACGGCGACGGGCCGCGGGCCGCCGCCCCCGACTTCACGCTGCGGCGCTACGACAACGTCTTCATCCGCCGCCGTCCGGGTTGGGAGCTGCAGCGCACCGTCACCGTGACCGGTGAGGTGGACTTCCCGGGTGTCTACGCGCTACAGCGGAAAGACGAGCGGCTGTCCGAGGTGATTGAGCGGGCGGGAGGTCTCACGTCGGAGGCCTACGCGGCGGGCATCCGCTTCTTCCGGCGGCAGGAGGCAAGAGGGCAGGCCAGGGATACGCTGGCCCGGGTGAACGTCGACCTGCCGAAGGTGCTGGCCTCACCGAGCGCGGGCGAGAATCTAATCCTGATGGATGGCGACTCGATCCACATCCCCGAGTACCTGCCCACGGTCCGCGTCGAGGGCGCCGTGCTGTTCCCGGTGAGCGTCTTGCACGAGCCCGGAGCGAGCCTCGACTACTACATACAGAGCGCCGGCGGCTACGCCCGCGACGGGGACAAGGGGCGTACGCGGGTCGAGTACGCGAACGGCTCGGTGCGAACCGTGAGCAAGTTTCTGATCTTCAGGTCGAAGCCGCGGCCGGGACCCGGGAGCCGGGTCTTCGTGCCGGTGAAACCGGAGGGCCAGCCCTTCAACTGGCAGGCGTTGGCCGCTGTGGTGACCGCCGGTGCTACGGTGTATGCCCTGCTGACTCGGTAAGCCCGGGGCGGGTGGATCTCCCATTGCGTCTATCCCGAAGCGAGAGGGCAGTGGAAGTGACGTCCGTGCTACGGCGGTCCAGGCGCTACATCGGGCGGGCAGCGTCACTGTCTCGAGAGTATCTCCGCCACCCGAACTCGCAGCTCACGGGAGGGCCCGTCTGCCTAACTCCTCAACGCGTGCCGAAGCGGACTTCGCCCGCGGGTCTAAGTGCCGGTGAAGCTCGCGCCTGACGATGATATTTGGGGGCCGTTTGGCAGACGGCGCGCGCCTGATCACCGGTTTCCTCACCGTCTCGCGTCGGTTGAGCTGGCCCCAAGTATGCGGGCATCGCTGCCTAGGCGCTGTTACGTCGCCCGCCTCGCTCTTGACCCGGGGAGGTCTTGTGATCACTCAACGGCTGGGAGTCGGTCTCGGGGCCCACAGCTGGTGGAGATAGGGCCGGCCACCTTTGTACCGTCAGCGGATTGTGCACGTTATTCCCCGGATTCCCGTTTCACAGCATGGCATCCCTGTGGGGGGCAGCGCGGTAAGTGTTCTCTCTTTACTCATAGCGCAGCACCGATTCGGCGAGCGAGAGTTGGGGCTTGTCTCCGGAACGGCGGCCACCGACGGACCTCTGTCCCGGGTCGTGTTACCCGATGTGGAGGTGCACAGCCTACGCGTACTCGCCCCACCCGTTTCCTATGCGTATGGCCTGGAGTTCCTGGCTCGCCTCGTGGCCCGCGCGCGCGGAATCAGCGCCCTGGTGACGCCGGCAGTGTTCCACGGCCACAGCGGCCGCTGGGATTACTCACTGGCGTTGGATCTTCTCGCGAGAAGGCTAGACAGGCCTTGGGTCTATACCGTGTATTGCCCGGTCAATTTGGACAGCTTCCCGAAGCGACTCGTGGGCGACTTTACCGTCCGAGCCCTACGTCGTGCTGCCCTCGTCACCGGAATGTCGAGGAACGTCGTGGAGTCGTTGCAGCGGGCGGGTGTCCCCGGCGAAAAGCTCCGACACGTGGATCCGTGCGTTGATACGACTCGTTTTCGTTCACAAGGGCGCGGTTCGGAAGTCCGCAAGCGTTTGGAGATCCCCCCTCAGGCGCCCGTCCTACTCTTTGTAGGCAACGCCTCGCACTCGAAGGGATTCGATATCGTCTGGGCTGCGTATCGCGCTGTGAAGACCACTGTCTCCGATGCGCATCTTGTCGCCACATTCGAGTGGCGCGGCATGCCGGACGCCGACCGCGCTCTCGACCTATGCAGAGAAACTGAGCGCGCCGATGTCCGATTCTTGGGGCTTGTGGAAGATATGCCCGCCCTGCTAGATGCTGCTGATGTTGTAGTCGTCCCGTTCAGGACGACCGATGGCCCGTCCGACTACCCTCTGATTATCTTGGAAGCGATGGCGATGGGCACGGCTGTGATTGGAACAGAAATCGGCGGCATCCCGGAAATCATCCGTCACGGGGAGACGGGTTTGCTCGTACCGAAGGAAGATCCTGTGAGGCTAGCGGAGGCCATCATTCCGGTGGTTGAGAATCCCCGGACGCGCGTACATTTCGTCGCTGCCGGTCGAGACCTTGTTAGAGCCCGATTTTCGCCAGAGGTTGCCGCTCAAACGTGGAAGGAGATTTATGATGCGGCGTGCGAGCGCTGAGCTGGCGGTGGAGGAAGGGTCAGGCGGTGGTTCAACCCACGAATGAGTTTTACAACCGGGATGCCGACGGTTACGATGAGCGCTGGCGCTCACGGGCCGGGCGATACAATAACGAGACCCAACTGCGCCTGGTTCGAGGGTTCTTGCGCTGGATCGATGGGCAGTGCCTTGAGATCGGAAGTGGTACAGGTCGATTCTCCGTTCTGCTCCAAGAGCAAGCAGACCTTCTTTTCCTTCTGGATGTCGCGGAGAACATGTTGCGCACGGCGCGAGAGCGAACCGGCGGGGCGATCGGGGTGCTCGGAGACATTTGTAGAATTCCGCTCGCGGACGGCAGCATGCAGGCTGTCGTCTGTCTAAACGTTCTCAGTCACGTTGCGAACTTGCAATCCGCTATCGCTGAGATTGCTCGTGTGCTCAAGCCAAGCGGCACCGCGCTCGTGAACTTCAACAACCTCTCATCGGTTTACGCCGTCCCAGGCCTGATTGTGAACAGCCGCGGCCGTGCGTTCCGGGCGGATGTGTACTCGCGTTGGCACAGATGGCGCGTCTTCCGTTCACTGCTCGCCGCTAATGGCCTGCATGTTAGTGCTGCCAGGGGACACGTGCCTTTTCCGTTGTGGCTCCCCGGTGCCCTCGTGACCCCTCTGTCGATCATCGATCGCGTGATCCGGCACTTTCCCCAGCTATCTGCGCTGCCGTTCATCGTTGCGGTCAAGCGTTATCCTGTGCACGATCCTATAGGGACTTAGTCTAAGCGACTGTTCGGGAAATCGCTCGCAATGCGAACTCGAGTTTGGCCTTTGCGTCAAAGCGCATCTCGTGACGACGGTCTCGAACCCTGCGCAGGCTTCGCGCGTATTGTGTTGGGTCGGCCAGCCAGCGGCTGACCTGCTCAGCCGCTGGCTCGACAAAGTCCTCGTTGGGCGGGACGCAGAGCCCTCCCGAATCGCCCACTACATGTGGTATGCATGCCCGCCCATAGGCGATAACCGGGACTCCAAACCCCAAGGCCTCGCATATGACCAGAGGGTAAGCTTCATTCCGGTATTTCGTCGGGAAGAGAAGAACATCGATGTCGTGGTAAAAGCGCGACTTGTGTTCTCCATAGACGGGACCTCGATAATCGATGGCGGACCCAAAATGTTGGCTCGCGCTTGAGACGAGTTGTGAGGCCTCTTCACTCCGCGCAGGCCCGGCCAACACCAGGTTAACGTTTGCCCCGTCGCTTCGCAGGCGGCGGAATGTCTCAAGAACCAGGTCGAGCCCCTTCTCAACCGTCAAGTTGCTGAGGTGCCCTAGGCGAAGGGGGGTGCGAGGTCGCTGGGCATCGTTGGGCGTTTGTGACAGAGCGACGATCGAGTTCGGCAACACTAGGAACCGTCGGTCCTCCGGATAGAGTTGCCGGAAGCGGCCGACCATCTCCGGACACAGCATGATGTGGCAGTCAGTCGGGCGCATAAGTCGGTTGAGCCGTGCCATGCGAGGATCGTGCTGCGCGACATAGGAGTACACCTGGTGATGCACGAAAAGCTGGTGACCCGAGAGACGGGCCACGGTGGCGATGGCGATGTCATACCAGAGCCCGGCGCTCGCATTCGGCACGAGATACACGCTCGACCCGCGCGGCATCGAGGCCATCAGCAGTCGCGGCAGCCCCACTGCGGTTCGTAGCCCCTTGATGGCCTTCCATCGTAGGCCGGGATAGTATCTGGGATGCGATGTGTTCATTACGAGCAGGCTACATCGATGCTGAAGTTCCTCTAGCACGATCCTCGTCGCCAGTGTCATCCCGGTGACCGGGGGAGGTATCGGGCCTATGAATGCGACCCGTCGGTCTTTCATCCGCTCCCGATTCATCCTCGAGTTTCGATCCCTAATCGCGCCGACGGCATAGCCCGGGGTGAAGGTGGAGCGACTGCCATCTTGGAGTTGTTGTCCCGTATTCACCTGGCAGCTGGATGCTGAACAGGAAGGTGGCCACACGCCCCTCACCCGGTTAGATGAGGAGTGAGCTCAAACACTCTCAACCCCGGATGGAGGTGAGTGTGACCACCCACCAGAGAAAAAAGATAGCACGTCGGAAGCTCAGTTTGCTACAGCTTACCCAAGAGCTTCAGAACGTGAGCAAGGCCTGTCAAGGGCTGGGCTATTTGAGGCAGCAGTTCTATGAGATCCGGCCCAACTTCCAGCTCTACGGTGCCGCAGCGCTGCTCGACCAACTGCCTGGGGCGAGGGGGGCTCCGCATCCGAACAGGGTGAGCGAGGAGGTTGAAGGAGCGGTACTGCAGCACAGCCTCGAGCATCCCACGCACGGCTGTCTACGCGTGGCTCAGGAGCTGGCACTCAAAGGGATCCAGGTGAGCTCGAGTGGTGTGCGTGGGGTCTGGGGTCGCCACGATCTGTTGAGCAAGGAGAAGCGCCTGCTGCGGCTGGAGCGCACTGTGAGGGAAAGAAAGCTGGAGCTGAACGAGGAGCAGATCCGGCTCTTGGAGCGCTTCAGTCCGGAATTTCGCGATCGGCACATCGTGACGCGCTTCACGGGCGAACTGCTCGGTGTGGATACCTTCTTCGTGGGGGCGCTGAAGGGCGTGGGGAAGGTTTACCTGCAGGCGGCGATCGATTGCCACAGTCGCTACGCCTGGGGACGCCTGTACACGAGCAAGCTGCCGGTCGCGGCGGTGCGTCTTGCTCAACGAGTCGGTGCTGCCCTTCTTCGAGCGTCATCGCTGCGAAGATACAAACGATCCTGAGAGACAGCTGCCGGGAGTTCTGTGGGCGGCCCGATCAGCAACCCTACGAGCTTTTCCTGCAGCTAGAGGAGATCGAGCATGGGACCACGCATGTAGGGTGCCCACAGAGTAACGGATGCGTCGAGCGACTCCACCGTACGCTACTCGATTAGCTTTCCGAGTTGTCGGTCGGAACAAGGTGGTACGAGACGCTGAAGGAGATGCAAGAGGACCTGGACCGCTTCGTGAAGCACTACAACACCCGCTGCTGCACCTTCGTCCCTTTCATCCGCGTTCGGGTCAGCGAAATGCTCTCAAGGAACCGCCGGGTTTTCATCTGTCTGCGGTAATTCTCCAAGGAAAGCTGGCGATCGCCAGAGTGTGCCGAAGGTGTCTTCGCCAACCTGCTGGGTATTCTGGGAAGCGTGTCTTTTCGTCACCTACGAGTACGGAGCCAAAGATATCCGGGGAGCCCACTACCGTGAGACCGTCTTAGTCCTTGGGCGGGCGGCTCACTTCTCCGCCTCCATATACAGCGAGCCCGGCTTGTACTCATTGCCCTGCTCGTCGATGTCCAACCCATAGTCATTCCAGTTTGGTATTAGGCTCGAATTGTATGTTCTGGGGTGCGGGTTCCTGTAGCCAAGACTAGTGAGGAGCGCGCTAAGGTTGATCCTGTCGTACATCCACTGGTGGGTTTCTCCTCGCCGCCTAGCGTCACCGAGCAAGAGGTTTTCCACGAATCTCCTGAAGGGTTTCTGCTGACTTGTGCCGTAAGCTTCCTTTCGCACCGACTGCTCGATTAGGGCGGCTACGTACCTGTCGTGGGTAGTGATCTCAGCGGGCTGCACATCACAAACTGACACGTTCTCAAGGTAGGCTCTACATAATCTCTCGAAGTCCGGGACTACGATTCTCTGGATACCTCCTGGCCGAAGGACTCTCTTGACTTCCATTAGGAATCTCGGAGCAATGTGTTTATCTAGATGTTCGAGGAAATGCGAATGGTACACAACGTCTACCGAATCTGATTCGAAAGGGATGCCTCTTGCGAGGTTGTGAACCATCACGTTTACTGGTAGTGCCCTAAGTCGATTTCGCCGTGCACCTGAGACGAGCAAGGGTGAAAGCGCTCGGAAGACAAGGTTTTTTCTTATTCGCAAGTAGATCGACCAGTCGATGTTCACTACGTACGGAATGGAACTGGTCTTACTTCCACAGCCAAGATTCAGGATGACCATTTGTCGCTGAATCCTTCCATTACTTCAGACATGCGGGTAGGCGGATGTTAGCGTCCAGGAGACGAATTAGCGCCGGCCGATGGGCTCATCTCACCGCGAGCGGGCGAATTTACAATGGTCCAGACTTCTTTCCGCTATTCGGATCTCCTCCCTCTTGAAGGTGTTGGCCACGGCCCCGAACTCTCCTCGTCTGGCCTTCACGCCTGAGACAAATCTAGCCCGCTCTCATTATCTGGCAGGGTCGTAGACTTCGCATCCGGTAAGGGCCAAAATGCCTTTATCCGTCGCCAATCGTGGCTAGGCCAGCACTCGTGGACCGGCGGCGGCCACGAAGCTAATGGGCGGCGGCAGCAGCCCCTTCACATCAATCATTTCACAAGAGCGCGAGCTCCGAGGAGCTGCGTCAACGCACCCTCCACCCTAAGCCTCGCCGAGTGACGGCTGCCGTCGATCCAACTTAACAATAGGGTACATCGCACACTATCCCCAAGGATCGAAATGGTGTTGACAGGCACCAGCGCTGTTGCGAACGAACGTTCTCTACGGTGAGTCGCTGCCGGGCCCTTCGGCTTGAGTCCGACTTGAGATCGGCTTGAGTCGACCTCTCGCTTGCTGCGTGCTCGCGAGCAACATGAGCGTCTCGAACACCACAACAGCAACGAGTGAGGCCAAGAGCCACCTGAAGGTGCCGCGGAGGGGGTAGAGGTGCATTCTAAGAAACATGAAATAGGCCGGTGCCAGAAGGAAGAACGCAAAACCACCCCTGTATCTCTGCCAGAACCGTGAAAGAATTATCAGAGAGACGAAGAGGATGAGCAATAATGCCACGAAATAACCAGGGCCAAAGTGATAAGCTTCGGCGAAATTGCTGAAGGGCGCAAACATGTTAACGCGATGCTCAAGGTGGCGAACGTGTCCGAAACCGTCTATCATGGAAGGAAAAGGGGAGAATGAGAGGAGCTTGTAGGCCACGGGATAGGCAAGCCCTGCTCGGCCAAATGCATCGGCCATAACGAAAGCACCGCCGAAAAAGTTAAAGACTGCAAATAACGGCATCCCTTCGAAAAAAAGTTGGGGGAGGTGGGCAGCTGCTTGTAAGGACGGGAGCAACCCGAAGTCGCCGATTGCTGTAACCGCCGCGGCGAGTCGTAAGCTGATCAAGACGCCGTATACGAGAACCGCTGATGTGACGAGAGTGAAGACGAGTATGTATCTCTTGCGCCGACTCAACACGTGTAACATGAGGGCGATTGCAAGGAGCTGCAGCACGGCAAACCGCGACCCGAAGCTAACGGAGATGATGAACCCATAGGCCAGCACGAACCCAGCCAAGAGGCACAACACCATCCGGCGGCGAAGAAAATAGATCACGGCCATTGGACCGGCCAGGCACGCCATGAGAGGCAGGTTAACGTGGACAGCGGCCAGGACGGGGTTGTGGATACCGGCCTCGGCGGGATTTCGTATTTGGAGGTACTGGCGGTAGTGAAGTATAGCCGAATGATCAACAGTGAAGAGGTGTAACAGCACAAAGGAGAATAGGAGGACTAGGCCGAATATCGCGAAGGGTGAGCTAGTTAGTTTGAACAAGAACTTGTCAGCTGGTGACTTACGCAGGAACAAGGGACGGGAACCCGCATAAGGCTTAATGCGGGTAGTTGATAAGTTGGCGAGAAACCCCATGGATACTAGCGCGGCATAAAAACCTGCCACGGAAACTCCAGTGCCCTGGAAGCTCCTACGGACCTGCCAATAGGAGCGAATCACTGCCGGGTACACGCCTAGGTACTCAACCACATAGAACACTACAAGCGACATTGCCGCGGCCAACGAGAATAGCATGGCCGGAGACAGAAAGTCCTTTTTCCGTGCCATCGCTAAGCACATGAGAATCGCAGCGACTAAGAATGCTTCAATCACAATCCTCTGGAGCGGCGGAAGTTCTCCTGCGCCGCCGACTCGCCCTCGTCGAAGTCCGTTCTCATACGGGCCGTGGCTGCAGTTTGAAACTAATGTACACAAGTGACAGGGAGAATACGCTTCGGATAGCGAAAGCCGCGGCGTATGCCCAGGCGACGCCGAGAGCCCCATAGGCGCTACCGAGGGGGACTGACGCTATAAGGAAAGATACGACCGACACGAAGGCACTAAGTAATTCCCACATCTCCCGCCCAGTCATGTTCAGGACGTATTCGGTCAACCCCGCCGCGGAATGTATTAGCCGACCGAAAGCCAACACCCAGAGCAGTTGCCGTGCTTCGGGAAATTCTGGTCCAAAGATGCTGAGTACCTCGTCTGCAAAGACGGTAAAGGCAAGTAGGAAGGGGAGGTAGCTCGTCAGCGAATACACCTGAGATAATCGGAATGACCTCTTTAAGCTTGCCTGGTGGTTCATTGCGTGCTGTTGCGCGAATTTCGGTCCAAAAATGCTGGCGAGGGCAAAGAGTATTGTTGCAGATAACGCGATTAGCCGATGCGCGACGCCGAATTGGCCTATCTCTTCCGGTGATGCGAACTGTGGGAGGACGAGATAGGGGCTGGCAGCTATTGCCGTATTCAACAGTGAAATACCCCAGAGGGCGATCAGCGGTCGCAGCGGCAGCGGTCCTAGTGGGTCGCCGGTCCCTGGTTGGTACCCCCACTGGTGGATGAAAAACGCGTATGTAGCGAGGGCTACGAATGCAATGCCCAAGCCATGAAGAAGCGCGGCCATGTTGGATGTCAGGCTATAACCTGCGAAAGCAACCACGGCGACGAGCAGGAGGAGGGTACACGGCGGCGCGTTGAATTCGACCGACAAGCCCAGGTTTGCCTTCCCTTGGGCTTTGAGTGCCTCCGCGAGTACTCGTAGCGCCGCCAGTCCTGCGGCGGCGAAGCCGGCCACTCGTAGTACGAACGAGTACGAGCGGGAACCGAGGAGAGGTTCTGCGATCCCGTTACTAACAATGACTGTCAAGAACGCCAACAAGAAGCCTGCAGAAATGACAGTCTTCAGGGCGGAGAGTGTTAGAGCTCGGGCTCTGGAAGATCTACCTTGAGCCAGCAAAGACGAAACGCCGCGGAGAGTGTAGAGTGGAAGGCCGAGGCTTGCCACCGTTCCCAAGAGGTTGGTCCAAGAGATGTAGAGATAGAAAACACCGATGCCGCTCGCGCCGAGCAAGCGGCTGAAGAGAACGGTCAGCCCAAATTGGAGAACTGAGCCGAGCCCTCGTGTCACGAGCGCCGCACCGGCCGAAAAGAGCTGGGGCAAGGTGATAGCGTCTCCTCTAGCTTACGAGCGATGCGGGGCGGTCTGGCCTGGGCACCGCACCTCTACTTGTCTGCTAATGAAGTTGGGAGTCGGCTGGCTAGGAGCAACGAGCGTTCGGGAGTCTATGATTGGTCGTCGCACCTGGGCACAGGGGCGACATCGACTCACCTTGGTGATACTGCCATGGGGCTAGAGGGTTATTTCGTGTGTTGCGGGCAGCCGGCGTGTTGCCTTCAGTTGCCTGAGGATCCATGCATACGTCTCGCTCAAACCTGCCTCAAGAGCGGTCTGCGGCTCCCAGTCTAGGATTTCCCGTAGTCGTGTATTGTCGGAGTTACGCCCGCGTACGCCCTGGGGCTTAGAGAGGTCGTGGCGCTTTTGGACGCTTTTCCCGGCGATTGCCGCCACGATGTCGACTAGCTCGTTGATGCTAACAAGTCGATCGGATCCGAGGTTCAACGGTTCACGGTAGTCCGATTGCATGAGCTCGTAAATCCCCTCGACGCAGTCCCTTATGTAGCAGTAGGAGCGGGTTTGTTCGCCGTCGCCCCACACCTCGATTTCACCGCCATCCTCGGCGAGCGCAACCTTTCGGCATATCGCCGCCGGCGATTTCTCCCGGCCCCCGTCGTATGTGCCGAGCGGGCCGTAAATGTTGTGGAAGCGGACGATCCGGGTCTCCAATCCGTAGTCCTCCCAATAGTGGCGGCACTGGCGTTCGGAAAACAACTTCTCCCAGCCGTAGCCATCTTCAGCATCAGCCGGGTACGCGTCTTCCTCCTTGAGAGGCGTCACCTCAGGAGTGTTCTGCCGGTAGCCGGGGTACACGCACGCCGAAGACGTGAAGAAGAAGCGATCCACGCCGTTGAGCCGCGACGCCTCAAGCATGTGGATGTTGATCAAGGCATTGTCGTGCATAATCTCGGCTTTGTAGGCCTCGATAAAGCCGATACCTCCCATATTGGCCGCCAGGTTGTACACCTCCTGGATGCCGCGTGTCGCCTGCAGGCAGTTGGGCCAGCGGCGCAGATCCAGGAACTCGAACTCCTGCGCAGTTGTGGGCTCGTACTCCGGTTCTTTGATGTCTACGCCCCTAACCCAGTATCCTTTGTCTACTAGATACTTGGCGAGGTGATGGCCGATAAAACCGCCCGCTCCGGTAACGAGAACCCGCTTCATTGATGCCCTCCCTCCTCGGATACGCTTCCCGTCGGCGCATAGGGCACGGAGGCTCGACTCTCTCGATCTCCTCGCTCGCCGCCATTACCAGTGAGTTTGCTGACCAGCGGTCCGTAGACGGTCCGCCGGTCGAAGTTCGCAAGGGCGAAGGCGCGCCCACGCTGCCGACAAGCGTGAGTGTCTATTCTGCCCTGCTGAATCCTCAGCAAGGCCTCGGCGAGCTTGGCATCATCACTTGCCGGCACCACAACGCCTCCCTCGCTTTCCCTCATCAGCCGGGCGGCCTCGCTCTGCGACGCGCAAGCCGCGACAATCATGGCGCCTGCCGCCAGCGCCGTAATGAGCTTGGAGGGCACGACTATGTCCACAACCTCCGGAAGCTGGCTCACGAGCACCACGTCTGCCCCCGACAGCATGTGCCGTAGCATCCAGCGCTCCTGCAACGGGTAGTGTGAGACGTTGCCCAGCTGGAGTTCTTGGCATCGTCGCAGGAAATCCGCTTTGACGGCGCCATCGCCGAAAACGAGGAAGCGGATATTGCCTTGATCGCGCAGGCGGTCGGCCGTCCGCAGTAGGAGGTGGAGGTCCTGCTTCTTGCCCATATTTCCCGTATGCAGGACGCAAAAGACGCCCTCGGGCACGAAGCGCCGGCGGAATTCATTCTCCTCCCAAGGAACCGGTGCCAACTCATCGCCGTCGATCGTGTCGGGAACGATCCTGATCTTGCTCGGTCTCGCTGTCTCGCTAGCGATTCGGCGGCGCATTCCCTCTCCGAGGGTGTGGATCTCGTCGGAAAGTGTGTAAGCACACCGAGCCAGCCAACGGGATAGGGCGATCACGACGGGATTCTTGAGCATGCGAAGCTCAACGGCCGCGTCAGGCATCACGTCCTTTACAATCAAGACACGCGGCACTCCAAGCAGCTTCGCTATCAGCGAACCGACGAAGGCGTAGCTCAAAGCAGGGCTTGCGATGTAGGCGACCTTCGCCCCGCGCAAAACTCGAAACATGTTGGGTAGCGCAAGTAGGGAGAGGGAGGCTTCATGGAGTATGCGGGACGCAGTCGACACCTGAGGGCGAACGAAGTGCCAGGAACGGAGGATCTCGGCGCCTTCCCGTTCCTCTCGACACAACAGCCGACCGCGGTAGTCCTGCCAGATCCTCCACTGGGGGTAGTACGGCATGGACGTAACGACGCGCACGGGGATTCCGTGTGCCGATATGAAGAAGGCCAACTCGCTGACCGTCTGGCTGGTCCCCGTGGGCTCCGGCCAGAAGTTGGAGGCTAGAATGGCGACATGCCGGCGGTCCGGTGACCCGTTGTCGTCCAATGAGCAGGTTTCTTGAGTTCGTCGGACCCCCGAGGTGCTGTCACCTCTACAGAGAGCCGCGACCCGTGATTATCGCAGGAATCGATCTTACCAGTATTCTTAGATCCTGCCAAAAGGAACGCTGCCTAATGCCCTCGAGTTCTACTTCCGTCCGGTTCGGGTAACGAATGCGGCTGCGCCCCTGAATCTGCCATGCACCAGTGATCCCTGGCTTCACAGACAAGAAGACCGGCGCCTGGTCTCCGTACCAGTGCAGCTCCTCCGGCACGATCGGCCGCGGCCCGACCAGGGACATGGGGCCGGCAATTACGTTGAACAGTTGGGGAAGCTCGTCGAGGCTCGTCTTGCGCAGGAAATGGCCGACTCGAGTTATCCGCGGGTCGCTCTCCAGCGGAATCTTGTAATCGTTTTCGACATAACAACGTCTGAGCTCAGGGTCGGCCGCTAGATCTTCGTGGGCCCCTTCCTGCATGGAGCGGAACTTGAGACACCGATACGTCTTTCCACCTTTTCCCAGCCGCAGGTGCCCGAAAAAGATCGGCCCGCGGCTGTCGAGCTTGATCGCGATGGCGAGAGCGACCATCGCCGGCGCCGCGAAGAGCAGGGCCGCGCCGGCAACGCCGATGTCCAGGGCCCGCTTGGCGACAGCATACGTAAGCGAGTCGGCCCCGTTCAGCCGGACACTCGCCTCGCCGATTGGGTCCGGCGAGCCTGTTTCGACCCACGCTCTCCTCTTTGGCTGGGTAGCGGCGATATCGGCAGCCTGATTCTGACGTCTCCGTGCCCCCACAGTACCCGACCTCAGCATTGACACACCAATCTCCCCACATTCTTGGAGTTCGGGATGCTCTGGTGCCCGGCCGGTGAGCCGTTAGCCATGATCAAAAATGAAGTTGCCACGCATTGGGGGAGATGCGCGCCAGCATTGGAGGCGCACGGGCTTGAACATCGTAACCTGAGCCGCAATCCCTGTCAACTCTTACAGTTCTGGCTCCGGCGCTGTTCTGGTGTATATCATCTTACAGACTTTTCGGACCCGGGTCCTTGTCGTCGGAAGTCGGTGCCGCCGCGCCTGCCACTGAGCGAAGGTTGAAGGCATCTCGTCGGAGTGCAACCCGAATGATGCGCGCTCGGCAAGGGGATCGACCCAGCTGGCTCGTCGGCTTTACCGCTGCCATGTTGACCGTGCAGGTGAATCATGGAATAGGTGCCCACGACGCGACGGTTCACGGCCGAGGCCGGTATCCTCGGCGAGGAGGGCTGGCGTCGAGACGGCGAGATCGTCTAGCGAGTCCGATCAGCAGCCAAGGTCCGCAACGATAATATCGTCGAACTCGCCTGCTGGCCGTCACCCGTGCCTTGCTGTATCTTCGCGGCCATGCGAACAGCAGGCTCGAGTGCGACTGGGAGAGGGGAGGGCGATCGGATCGATGGTTTGGCTCGGGCGTACGGGTTTCGGGGGCTTCGAAGCAGCGGCCATCAACTACCGCGAGCCTCCGTTTTCGTAAGCCTCGGCCTAGCCATTCTGCTGGCTGGCCCCGCATCTGGGGCTCAGCAACGCTCGGCGCGTGTCATCCAGGGCGAGTCTGAAGGAGACATCGGGCGCCATTACGCCTCACCCTACCTTTCCCTGGGCCACTGGGCCTACGACTACCTCGACCTGCTGGTCGTGCGCGGACGCGTAACGGATCTCTCGCCCCTCTTTCAACCCTACCGCAGGATCGACATAGCCGAGGCCGTGTTGGAAGCGGAGGCCGAGGGGCAGCTCGCCCGGGAAGAAATCGAGTGGATCGCGGCGATCAAGCGCGAGCTGGCCGACGAGGTGGATCTCTTGCAGTCAGGGCGGCCGCAGGAGGTGAGCTTTCACGCCGAGGCCGGCGCGGGACTCAAGGCGCTCAGCCACACCCACCGCGACCTGCTGCGTCCTGGAGGTGACGAGAGCGTTTTCCCAACATTTAGGCTCGACCTGTACGGCGCGGCACCGCTGGTGGCCGGCGTCCTGGGCGGGCGCTGGGACAACCACCTGCTGAACGACCCCCAGTTTCCCAACGGGCGGGCGATCGAGTTCCGCCAGTGCGATCCGCTGGTAGACGAGTGCGCCTATCGCCCGGAAGAAGCGTACGTCGAGCTGCAACTTCCCTATGCGCGCCTCTTCTTCGGCCGAACTTATCGGAATTGGGGGCGACCGGGAATGCACGGCCTCCTCGTCTCGAACTACGCGTACAGCTACGACCACATCGGCTACAGGTTCGGCAGCGAGCGGATATCGCTCAGCGGCATCTACGCGCCGTTCAACGATTTCAGAGGCGACACGGCCCGTCACTTCGCCTCCCACCGCTTCGATTGGCTGATCACCGACAACCTGCTGATATCGGGGAGCGAGTCGGTGGTCTTCGGAGGCGAGAACCGGCGGATCGACTTCAACCTGATCAACCCGGTCGGCGTCTGGGAGATCAGCGGGAGCAGCGAGGGGCGCGAGCGGAACGCCCTCGGGCTCCTGGAGGTGTGGTGGCGGATCTACGACGACCTGGTCACCTACGGTGCCTTCCTGGTGGACAACACCTCGGTGGGCGACGAGGAGCAGGGCAAGACGTCGGGGTTCAACCAGTACGCCGCGGCCTTCAGCCTCCAGCTGCCGAGTGTCGGTTCGAACCTGTCTTTGCGCGGGGATTTCAGCGTTGTCAGCAGCCTGGCGTATCGAAGTCGGGTGGACTTCTTCGAGTACTACGCCCTCGACAACATCGGCCTGGCCCAGGACCGAACCGACGCCATCCTCGTCTCCGTGCAGGCGGACTGGTTCCCACGCCCGCAACTGGTTCTGAAGCCGCGCGTC
>JABAOD010032914.1_pt2 | contig 15453 bp, 10 predicted proteins | sample 7062151 | NCBI WGS metagenome assembly JABAOD01 (sample SAMN14538626, study PRJNA623070) | marine sediment metagenome | biome: marine biome [ENVO:00000428]; feature: marine pelagic biome [ENVO:01000023]; material: deep marine sediment [ENVO:00002113] | place: India: Gulf of Khambhat ... | reverse complement strand
CTCAAGTAGCCCTTCTCGTCCAGCAGGCGCACCACCGCGCCGAGGGCGCGCGCGACCTCCTCGATCTCGATCGAGCCGTCCCCGAGATAGGCGCGGATCCGGCGCAACGGATCCTCGCCGCCGGCATCCGCCACCTCGGCCTCGCCGGAGCGCTCCGGCAGGTAGGTGCCCCACCGCCGCTCCTCGGGCGTGGCGCCGGCAAAGAAGCGCGCGGGATCGACCTGCAGCAGGTCGAGCACCTCGAGGATCGTCTCGATGGGCAGCCGCTTGCCGCCGCGCAGGGCGTCGCCGAGAAAGCCCCGCGAGCGGCCGAGCTCCTTCTCGACCTGGGCCACCGACTTGCCGCGCAACTCGATCAGGTACTTGAGACGAGCGACCAGCTCATCGCGAAAACCACCGACCCTGGGCATCTCGCGGTTATCTTGGCACCCGCCGCGCCAGGGGTGCCGGAATCCAGAAATCTTCTGTTTTTGACAGCAATATATCGATAAAAGCTGCTATGATCAGCTCAGCGCAGGATCGATCTGCACCGGCCCACCGGACGATGAGCNNCCCGCCACCTTGCCGCAGCCCGGCGACCGGCTCGACCTGAGCTGCCGCACCGACCAGATCTGCGCTCGCCGCGCCAGCGAGGACACCTTTCTGCGCGCCCTCGTGCTCTGGAGCGAGGGCGAAACCGCGGCTGCCGAAGTCGCCCTCGGCGACCTCCTGCGGCGCGACCTGCGCTGCCTCGAGGCCCATTCCTGCCTGGGCTTCTTCACCTTCAACGGGCCGCCCCAGCGCGGCGGCGGCGCCCGCGCCGGTTTCGAGCGGCTCTGCCGCCTCAATCCCGGCGACCAGCTCACCGCCCGATTGGCGCTCGACTGCATCGGACGGTCCTCGACCTGAGCCACGCGGCCGCTGCCGCGCGCTCGGACCCGCCGCTCAGCCTTGGCGCCGGAACAGTCCGCGCACCCGCGGCCAGGGCGTCAGCCCGGGGCCGTCGCCAGGCAGCTCCTCATGGCTGCCGATGGCCAGCGCCCCGCCGGGCCGCAGCCGGCTGCGGATCCGCTCGAGGACCTGCCGCTGCAGGCGCGCGTCGAAATAGGTGAAGGCGGAGTTCCGACACAGGACCAGATCGAACCACCCCTCCGGGGCCCGCCGCCGCAGATCCGCCTCCACGAAGACGACGCCCCGCCTCTCGCCGGGACGCAGCCGCCAGCCCTCCTCGCCGGCCGGCTCGAAGGCGTCACGCCATCCGTCTGGCAGGTCCCGCAGGCTCGACGCCGGATAGACCGCCCGCCGCGCCCGCTCGAGCTGCCGCGGGTCCCAGTCGGTGCCGACGATCCGCAGGTCGGCCGCCTCGAGCCCCGCGCCGCGGCGTGCCGCGAGCGCCAGCGAGTACGCCTCCTCGCCGGCTCCGCAACCGGCGCTCCAGGCCTCGAGCCGGCCGCCGGTGGCCCGCGCCAGCTCCGGCAGCACGACCTCGCCGAGGGCGCGAAAGACTTCCCGGTCGCGATAGAAGCGCGAGATCGTCACCCGGCAGAGGGGCGCCAGCCGGTCCCACTCTCCGGCGTCGCACTCGAGCAGCTCACGATAGGCCGTGAGGTCGGCCAGGCCGAGCTCGCGCAGCCGCCCGCGGAGGCGCCGGCAGACCTGCCGCCGCACTCTGCGAAAACCGGCCCAGCGGAAACCCAGCCGCGGCAGGGCCCATTGCAGAAACCGGACGCAGTCGGCATCACGCATCTGCGCAGGTCACTCTGGCCGGCCGGCCGGCAGCCGTCAAGAGAAAGCGCTCGGTGGTCCCGCGGCAGCTCCCGGCTCCCGACTGTGATCTCTTTCATAGCCACGTTGCGGCCGAGCGGTGAGGATGCCGGCAAATGAGCTTGCTGGCGTCAGTCAGCGGACGGGCCGAATCAGAGCAGCTGATGGAGTTCGTCGAGAACGGGATCGAGCACTGCAGGGCCGGCCGCTGGGAGAAGGGCGCCCAGTACCTGGGCTACGTGGCCGAGCGCGTCGGCGGCACCGAGGGTCGCACGGGTCTCTACTTCTCGTATCTGGGCTGCGCGATCGCCCGCGCCAAGAAACAGCGGGCCGAAGGCCTCGCCCTGTGCGAGCATGCCGTCAAGATCGAGTTCTACCAGCCGGAGAACTGGGCCAACCTGGCGGACGTGCTGCTGCTGGCGGGCAAGCGGAGCGAAGCCATCGACGCCCTCCTCCAGGGGCTGCGCATCGACGCTCAGCAGCCCCGGCTGCAGGAGCTGCTCGAGACGATGGGACTGCGCAAGCGGCCGGTGCTGCCCTTCCTGTCGCGGCAGAACCCGCTGAACCACCTGCTCGGCGCCATCCGCAGCCAGCTCAGCCCGCCCAAGCGGACCTAGCCCCGGACGTCGACGCCCGGGCGCCCGTGGAGCGCCGCCGGCGAGGGGGCCGTCCCAGACTGCGGCCGCCCGCGACCAGCCATCGCAGGTATCACGGTCCCGCGTAGCTCGGTTAGCATAGGCCGAACTTGAAGACTCCAGCGAAGCGCTCCAGGACGGCCTGGCTGGCCCTGGTTCTGGCCCTGCAGGGGGTCGCCGGCCCGACTCCGGCCCGCTGCCAGACCTTCAGCGAGGAGATCGGGGTCACGGTGGTGGAGGTCCCCGTGCAGGTATTGCGCCGCGGCCGGCCGGTGCCCGGGCTGACGGCGGACGACTTCGAGATCTACGACCGCGGCGAGCTGCAGCAGATCACCGGATTCGAGGTCGTGCACCTGAGCGCCGCCGTCCCCGGGGGCATCCCGGGCACGGTCCCCGGCTCGCCCCCGGATGCCTCGGCATCCGACGTCCGCGGCCGGCACCTCCTGCTGCTGTTCGATTTTGTCTTCTCGCGACCGCACCTTCTGGGGCGCGCCGTGGCCGGCGCTCGCCGGATGGTCGCGTCCCAGCTCGACGCTGCCGACCGCGTCGCCGTCGCCATCTATGGCGGTACGGGCGCCCGCATCCTGGTCGGCTTCACGACCGACCGTTCGCAGAGCGAGCTGGGCCTCTCGTTCGTGGAAGCCCTGCTGCACCGGGACCGCCGCCGGCTCGAGGAGCTCTCGCCACGCCTCATGGCCACCTGGGCCGCCGGCACCGAGGGTGCCGCGGCGCGATCCCGGACTCTCAGCCGACTCAGCAGCCAGCTCGGCCTAACCGCCGCCCTCCTGCTGTCGGGTTCGCTCGGTCTCACCCGGCCCGAGAACCCCGGAGCCGACGCCGCAACGGCGGCTCGCGCCGGCCTCTTCGGCCTCGGCCCGGACGGTTTTCAGGGCGGCCTCAGCGAGGGCCAGCTCGGGGCGCTTTCCCCGGATGACCTGCTACGCCAGGCGGAGATCGAGGCTGGCCTCCATGCCATCGGCGATCTGGGCGAGTCCCTCGCTGAGCTGGCGACCCTGCTGCGCGCCGTGCCGCAACCGAAGCACCTCCTCTATCTCTCCGAAGGCTTTCCCACCGCCTATCTCCGCAACAAGGAGGCCCGCGGGCGGGTCATCAACAGGATGCAGCCGATGGTCGAGGCCTTCCGCGCCACTGGCTGGGCCCTGCAGGCGATCGACATCGAAGGCGTCCCGGACCTGCTCACGGCCGGTGGCCGGAGCGCCGCGACCATGGGCCCGCTCGGCTCCACCCAGACTCTCGGCTACGAGGCGATGCGCGGCAGCTCGCGCAGCGGCTTCGGCTCGGGTTTCGACGCCGAAGCGCTCTTCCACATGGCCCAAGAAACGGGCGGCGAGGTCGTCGAGAACCACAACGACGTCGAGGAGGCGACGCTCGCGGTGCTCGAGCGCACCGCCGTGACCTATCTGCTGGCCTTCCAACCGCCCGACCTCGAGGCCGACGGCAGCACCCACCGGCTCGAAGTGCGCTTGAAGAACGGCCATGGCGAAGTCAGCTTGCGCCATCGCCTCGGCTACCTGGCGCCGAAACCCCGTGGCGAGCGCACGGCCCTCGAGCGTGACCTCGACGAGGCCGATCTGATCTCCGGCGATCGGACGGTCGACGGCCTGCCGGCCCGGGTGCTCGCCTATCCCGCCACGGCAGCGGGCGATCTGGTGCCGGTGCTGATCGAGATCCCGGGGCCGGAGCTCCTGGCGGCCGGCGTCGATTCGGTGCGGCTGTCGATCCAGGCCTATGCCCTCGGGCCTGATGATTCGGTTTACGACGTGGCCATGCGGCAGATCCAGCTCGATACGCGCAAGGTCGGCGCGCAGCTGCAGCGCGGCGGGCTGCGGCTGACTGCCGGTCTGGCGGCACCGGAGGGAGAGCACCGGGTCCGCGTCATCGTGCGCCATCTTGACACCGGAGCCGTCTTCGCGCGCACCGCGCGGGTCGAGGTCGGAGCGCGTGCCGGCGATCGTCCGGTCCTCCTGCCGCCGGTGTTCGTCGACCGCTCGGACCGCTTTCTCAATCTTCACCTGACGGCAGCCGCCAGCGGCGCCGAGCAACGCCATCCCTTCCGGGCCGGAGATCGCGACATCAGCCCATGGCTCGACCCCGAGATCGCCCCCGACCAGGAGGAGATCGTCCTCGTCCTCCTGGAGCTTCCCGACGGCGCCAGCCCCAGCCTCTCGAGCCGGGTCCTCACCGCCACCGGCTCCCGGACACCGGGCGGCCAGCTGCGGTGGATCCAGAGAATCCCGGCCGGCCGGGACGGCGTCACCAGGCTCCTCAGCGGATTCCGGGCAACCGGGCTCGAACCGGGCGGCTACCTGCTGGAGATCAGCGTCCGCGATCAGACCACTGGCCTCACCGCCAGCGGCGTCAGCGCCTTCACCGTCGTCCGGCGCTAGCGAGCTCCCCCGCTCAAAAGCTCTCGCGCGTCGTCACCAGCCACTGGACGCTGCGGATGGAGCCGGTGCGATCCAGGGGGAAGGCGACGTCGAGATGGACCATGGTGCCGCGTCCGGAGCGGCTGGGGCTCAGCCGCAGCCCGAAGCCGGCGTCCTTGAGCAGGCCGAGGTCCGGGGGCGCGCCGGCGCCGCTGAACCAGGCACGCCCCATGTCGAAGAAGACCGCGGCGCCGACGTTCACCAGGCGCAGCAGGTGCCAATCGGTGTAGAACCGCTGCTCGACGGTGAGCAGGAAGCGGCGGTCGCCGTCCTGGAAGCGCAGCGGGTAGCCGCGCAGGCCGCTGTCGCCGCCGAGCAGCAGCTGGCGCTCGCGGTCGAGGTTGCGCGCCAGGTCGCCCTGCAGCCGGACGTAGAGTGCGTGCCGGCCCCAGTTGCGCCAGAAGAAGCGGCCACTGCCGCCGACGACGAGGTTCTCCCAGCCGTCTTCCCCCCAGCGCCCGGAGCCGTGGAGGGAGGCGAAGAGCAGGGCACGCTCCAGCGGCTGCGCCCCGATGCCGGCGGCCAGCGCCACCAGCGCCAGGTCGCGGTCGCCGCCCCAGCTCGGCGACGACCAGCCGAGCCGCACCGACAGTTGCCGGCCGAGGTTGTAGTCCTCGGTGCGGGCCAGGCGATCGAGCTGCCGAGCCTCGATGAAGCGATCCTCGACGATCTCGAGACCGACCCACGGATACGAGTGGGTGCGATCGGCAGGGAGCAGCGCCGGCGCCGGGCGGTCCGGCGCCGCCGCAAACCGGTGGCGATCGAAGGTGTAGCCGGCCAGCCAGCGCCGCGCGCGCCCGTTGCGCACGCCGCTCGAGCGGCCCCAGTAGAGCTCGGCGAAGTCGCGCTCGTGCCGGAACTCCTCCCGGATCTCGCCGAGGTCGTACAGCGGGTCGATGCGCTCCTCGAAGCGGGTCGCCAGACCGGCCGCCCAGCGGCTGTCGAGGGCGAAGAACGGACGCCCCAGATCGAGCCGCCTCAGCCTGCCGTCGCTGTTGTCGCCGAGCCAGAACTGGAGCCGCACGCGGCTACCGGCCAGGTTCGGATCCCGGTAGCGCAGCAGCGAGGTCGTCCGATCCACCGAGACGCCGTGGCTGAGCGTGATGTCTTTGCCGGTACCCAGGAAGTTGACGTCCTGGACCTCGAACTCGTACTCGTTCTCGCCGCCCTCGCGGCTGAAGTGGAGGCCCGCCGTCAGCGTCCAGACGTCGCGGGTATGCACCTCGAGATCGACCAGGCCGTCCTCCAGGCCCAGCGGCCGGATCTCGGCGTCGTACAGATAGCGGTTGCGCCGCAGCAGGCGCTCGGACTCGCGCACCAGGCGCGGCGAGTACGGGTCTCCGGGCTCGAACAGGAGCTGCCGGCGGATGACGCCGTCGCGGGTCTTGGGATGGAGCCGGTTGACGAGGCGGAAGAAGCGCTTGTCCTCGGCCGGATCGGAGGTGTCGAAGATATCGTCGACGCGGATCCTGATCTCGCCGACGCGGGCGCCGCGCCGCATCAGCTCGTCGTCGTCGAGCGGCTCGGGGCCGGCAATGGCGGCAGCGGCAGCGACCTCGAGGTCCGGATCGTCGGCAAGGCCGGCGGCGGCCATCGCGACGGCCAGGACCGGCGCCAGCGCGAGGGCTCGGAAGGAAGCAGTCTTCATCAAAGACGCCCGTTCCCCGGAGCCGGAGCCTACTACGCGGCGATCCGCCACGGGTGCCCGTCGACCGGGCGGCGCGGGGCTCGGTCCCCGCCGGCCCGACGCGCCGCCGGAAGCCACGGGGCCCAGGAGGGCGGACGCCGCTCGCGCCTCACGCCGCCCGTCGGGCTCGCGGCCGCGCCATCAAGCGATTCCAATGCGTCTATTTGACAAGAGCGGACGGCGGGAGGAGACTGGCGATTCAAGCCACCTCGAGGCGCTCGCTGGAGCGGAGGGGCACGAGGCGCCCCGCCCCTCCCCATCCCACGAGTGGATCCGGAGGGGTGGCTTGACCTTCTCTTGCCGGAGCCTCGGCCCGGGCCCCCTCCCAAGGACGCCGCCCGGGTCTCAGAAGGAGAGCTCTACGGCCCCCAGCAGGCCGAAGAACACGATGGTGTTCTCGTGCAAGCTCTCGGCGCCGTCCTCGATCGGGATGACGCCCGGCGGCACCGGCACGTCCCACCAGGCGGAGGCGTGGGCGCCGACTCCCAGCGACAGCCGATCGGTGAGCCGATAGGTCCACTTGAGGCGCAGCTCGGTGATCGGGATGCCGACGTCCTGCTCGGCCCGGAAGACCTCCTCGTCCAGGAACGACGGCATGTCGCTGAACGGACCGTCGAACTCCCGCGACCTGCTGCTCAGCTCGGCGGTGCCGATGACCACCGACTGACCGAGGTAGCCCTTGATGGCGTTCCGGCCCCAGCGGGCGTCGCCGGCCAGGCCGACGATCGGGCCCAGCATCATGCCGTAGTTCGACGAGGCGTCGAGGCGCACGCCGGCGACGTCCTGGATCCCCACCGCCGCCCGGTAGTCGTTGTCGAAGTCCGCCGCCCGCAGGCCGAACTGCAGGTGGATGGCGCTGTCCGGCTTCTCGGCCAGGGTCCGGATGCCGTAGAGGTCGACGGTCCAGGCCGCGATCTGGTTGTCCTCGAGGACGTCGTAGAACAGGACCTCGCCGGGACCGGTGGAGGTGAAGGTCTGATCCGCGATCTCGAAGCTGACCCGGTCGACGGCGCCGCCAGCAGCGGTGGCGGGCACCGTCGCCTTCGAGGAGCTGATGACCCAGAACAGATCGAGGCCGAGGCCCCATTGGCCCCAGCGGCGCTGGGCTTCCCCGCGGTAGCCGATGCTGGATTCGGCTTCGAGGTTGACGGCCCTCGTCTCCTCCATCAAGGGCGCCGCGTCCAAGTCGACCTCATGGATGTTCAGCACATGCTGGTCGTGGCCGAAGACCTGCACCTGCATGATCTCGAGCTGCAACGTCCAGTTGCCGTCGTCGGCCCTGGCCGCGGCCGCGAGCGCCAGAGTGACCGCCAGGATTGCGCAGACCGCGATGGCGAACCGCCGGACGGAGCCGGTTCCGCCGGATCGGNNGAATCGTCGTTCATGGCCCTCTCCTCTCTCGCGGCCCGTCGGCGGCGCCGGAATCGAGCCGCCGCCCGTACGCCGCGCGCATCGTGCGGCACCTGCCACCCTGCTTAGATGCGGCTCGGGCGCTGATCCTTCGCGCCGGCGCGGGCCTCGGCCCGGGCGGCTCGACACGGAGCACCGCGAGAAGCCTCGGGCCGCCGAGGATGCAGGGGGCGCCGGCGCGCGGCAACGCCGGCGACCCTCCGGGTCGCCGCAGAGACGAGCGGCCGGCTCAGGCCGCGGACTCAGCCGATTGCCCGGCCTACGGCCGCGCGGGCGCTCCTTGGCGCTAGGCCTCCCCCGCCAGCAGCGCCTTCTTGTCGGGAGGGCTCGCGGGCGGCGCGGGACCGCCGGCGGGGGCCGCCGGCGCTGCCTGGCCACCTCCGCCACGCACGGCCTGCCGGACCGCGGTGAGCCGCATCACGACGTCGAACCAGAACGGCCCGCCGAGGCCCAGCAGGACCCCGGTCAGCAGGACGATCAGGAACCATTGCCACCAGGACCAGTCCCACAACCCGAAGGGTGGAACCGGGGCGCCGTCCCTGTACCCGATGGGCAGCCCGCTGGACTCGATCCCCTCCGCGTCCGCCTGCAACGAGCTGAGTCCGGCGTTCACCTCGCCCACGAGGCGCCGGATCTCGCCTTCGGTCTCCGCCCCCGCGCCCTTCGCCTGCAGGTCTTTCAGGGTCTGGTCGAGACGCTGCTCGGCCTGCTGCCAGTTCTGCTGGATCTCCTCGCCGCGGTCGATGACCGCCTGGGCCGCCCGGGGGTTCTCCAGGTAGGTGTCGAAGATCTCCTTGCCGTTGACGTTGCCGAGGAACGCCAGCACGATGCCCACGGCGATGGAGAGAATCTTGGCGCGCCGGGCGAAGAAGTCGCCCGCACACTTCCCGAGCTCCTCGAACTTCAACGCCAGCCGATCCAGCTGCTTCTCGAGATCGGCGGCCCTGTCCTTGCCGACCTTCAGCAGGAGCTGGCCGGGCTGGGTGTCTCCGAGCCGGCGCAGGAAGTCCTCGGTCGACATCCGCTCCAGGCTACGGAGCGCCGGCGCCAGCTTCGTGCTGTCGATCATGGGATTCTGGAGCATCTGCTGCAGGAACTTGGCCTTTCCCGCCTCGACGCCGGCCCCGGCCTTTTGCAGCTGCTCCTTCACCCAGGGCTGGAGCTCTTTTTCGTAGAGCCGCGAAAGCATCTTCTTGAGGCCCCGGGTCCTCACCTGGGTGACGCGATGGAAGATCTCGACCAGCAGCGTCGCCACGGAGGCGAGCGCCAACATGGTCAGGGCGAAGGCCAGCGCGGCATCGAGCAACGGCATGACGATCTCCTTTCCGACTGTCCCGATCTCGGGAGGTGTTCAGATTCTGGGCCGAGCCCGCAGCTCCGGCCGCGGCCTCGGCGCTCCGGCGGCGAACGTCTCGCGGTCCTCGCTCCACTTCCGGATGAGGGCGATCAGCTCGTCGGCGGCGGCTACCGCGAAGGCCTTCTGGCCGTCTTCGTCCAGCCGGTAGCTCGCCGGCGCCTCGCCGGCTCCACGTCCCAGCAGCTCGCGGTAGCCGCGGCCGGCGGCCGGCGGCTGCTCCCAGGCCCGCAGGATCTCTTCCAGCATCTCCTCGAGCAGGAACATCGAGGTGCGGAACCGGACCCAACGGTGGTTGTCCCAGCCGAGAGCGCCGGGATCTTCCGGCTCGGCCGTGAAGCGCTCGCTCAGCTTGCGGGCGGCGAAGCGGCCCCTCTCGCTGACGTTCTGGATGACCCGGTCGGGCATGTTCAGGTTGAGGCCCCCTTCGTCGCTCTCGAGGAAGACGTGGGCTACGCGATCTCGATATCCCGGCATCCTCAGCAAGGTCCGGTCGGTCCAGTTCTGCATGGTGTTCAGGATGGCGCCGACGAAATCGGGGAGGGACCCCCGGCCCTCGCCGCCGATGCGAGACCACTGCTCCACCACGCCGCTCGCATTGTTCTTCACGAGGTAGACGTTCTCTTCCTGCCGCGTCTCATGGCGCGGATAGTCGGGATGGAACGACCGCAGGTTGAAGTCGAACGACGGCCACGACGGCAGCGGCGCGTCGAAGAAGTGCACCGGGAAGTTGCTGCAGATGCCTCCGTCCGAGAACCAGCAGCGCTCGGGCGTCGGCGGACGCCCTTCCTTGCGGGCCTGCTTGTTCGCCTTGCGGGTCCAGTCCACCGCCCACAGCGGCACGGCGCTCAGCAGAACCGGGAAGCTGAGGCTCATGCGAGTGGCGACCAGGACCGGAATCTGGTGGGCTGGGGGAAGCTTGTGGAGGTCTTTCCAGGGGCCCTCGGGCGGGTAGCCGGTTGGTTCGGCGTGATCCACCAGCCAGCCCACGATCCGGGGCGGGAAGAGCCTGCTGAGCTCCCGGCGGTGGAAGTAGAAGATCTCGGTCTCCATGGGCAGGCGGTACGGCCGGCCGTGACTCAGACAGGTCGTCATCATCTCCAGGTGGATCGCCGCCGGGCCGCCGGGCTCGATGCCGCCCCAGAGGTCACCGAAGGTCAGCGGCGCACCGGCCGGGTCGCGGCCGGCGAGCTCCTCCAGGAGCTCGCCCAGCCACGGCGTCAGGCCCGGCGGCCCGCCCGCCTCGCCGAGCCCCGTGCAGAGACCGTAGAGGTTTGCCGGCACCTCCCGCAGCACCCTGCGGACAAAGGCCGCGGCGGGCAGGATCGTCGCCCCCAGCAACAGGACCAGCAGCGCCACCAGGCCGCCGGCCACCTGCAGCACTGGGTGCCCCGCCGCCCGCGTCACGAGCCACACCAGGATGGCCCCGGGCACGAGTCCCAGGGCCAGCCAGAGCGGAAACCGGCGCGGCAGAGCGGCGACGAACGCCGCCGGGCCCCGCCATCCGCTCTTGCCCAGACCGGCCGTCAGGGTCCGGAAGACCGCCCGGGTGGCGGCCTGGGGCTGGAACAGGGAGAACAGCCGCGAGTCCCGTCCGCCGGGAACGGTCTCGCCCAGCTCCCGGGGAAGCTGCTCCAGGCGCTCGAAAGCCGTGCTGTTACCGTGCCGGCGGCCGTATTCAGCGGCGGCCGCGACGCCGGCGGCGATGGCGCCCGCAGATGTGCCGCCGAGATTCCGGAATCGGAACGACCCGGACAGCTCGCTGAGGGCCTTCGGGTAGACGATCCCGCTGGTGATGCCGCCTTTCATGACGACGTCGCAGCGGCGCAGTGGCTCGCCATCAGGCATGGAGGTCCTCCCTGGAGATGATGGGTGAACGGCAGCACCTTACGGGAAGCCTTGCCTCGATGCCACCACCCCCAGAGGTAGGGGTGCAGGGCGGAGCCATCGGCCGCGAGCCTGAATCACGAATCCTGCGGCGGCTGGCGGAGTGCGTGACGGCGATGGCGAAGCGGCGCTCGCAGATTCGCGGCCTAGAATGGCCGGCTCAGTCCGACTGCAGAAGGGAGCCAGAAGATGCGCCACGGCCAGCCCGAGCCCCTTGCCCGCGTCGTCCTGCTGATGATCGCCATGCTGGCGGTCCCGGCGACGCTGACCCTGAGGACCGTTCGCGTCCCGGGGACTCTCGAGATCCCCACCGGCGACCCGACGCCCTACGGCTACACCTGGAGTCTGCTGTTCTTCATCTTCCCGCTGGCGGTCATCGCCTGGTGGTTCCTGCGCCATCCGCGCTTCGACTTCCAGCGCAAGGCCTACTGGCTGACCGTCGGCATCCTGGCGCCGATCGGCTTCGTCCTCGACATCCTCCTCGGTCACGTCTTCTTCGAGTTCCCCAACGCCGGGGCCACCCTGGGCCTGACCGTGCCCGGCGTCGGCGGACCGATCCCGATCGAGGAGTTCGTCTTCTACCTCGCGGGGTTCCTGTTCATCCTGCTCTTCTACATCTGGAACGACGAGTTCTGGCTCGCGGCCTACAACGTCCCCGACTACGCGGGCGCGGCGCGCGGGATGCGGCGGCTCGTCTCCTTCCATCTCGGGTCGGTGGTCCTCGGTGCGGCGCTCTTCGTCGCCGCCTTCGTCTACAAGAAGGTCCTGGCCGAGGACCCCGAGGGCTTCCCGGGCTATTTCACCTTCCTTCTGGCGGTGGCCTTCGTGCCGGCGGCGGGGCTCTTCCGCTCGGCTCGGCCGTTCATCAACTGGCGCGCCTTCAGCCTGACCTCGCTGTTCGTCGTCCTGATCAGCCTCCTCTGGGAGGTGACCCTGGCGCTGCCCTACGGCTGGTGGGGCTTCGAGCCCGGGATGATGATCGGCCTCAGAATCGGCGCCTGGTCCGGGCTGCCGATCGAAGAGGTCTTCCTGTGGCTCGCGGTCACCTTCACGACCATCGTCGTCTTCGAGATCCTCAAGATCTGGCGGGCCTCGGGACGCGGCTTCCTCGAGGCCCTGCTGGGGCTGCCGGTCGTGGATTCCTGAGCGTGGGGAGCGAGAGCCGGCAGCCCCGGCGCAGGACGGCTCGTCTCGAGGCCCTCAGTCCCAGGGCTCGGCGCGGACGGTGAACAGCTTCATCCCCGGCTTGAAGATCGCCGTGTAGAGCCGGGCGCGGATCGGCAGCTCGCCGGCCTCGAGCAGCGCCTTCAGCGCACCCAGCGCCAGGGGGTGGGCACGGCGGAAGCGCCGGTAGGTCGCGGTCCGGCGCGGGAAGCCGTCGTGGACCAGCACCACCCGGCAGCCGGCAGGGACCGCTTGCAGCTCGACCGTGATGCGGCTCGGCGGATCGTCGAGATCGGCCGCCGCGAAGGTCTGCACGAACCGGTGCGGCGGCTCGATGGACACGATCTGGCCGCTCGCCAGGAGGCGCTCGCGATCGTCGGTCAGGAAGCGCCAGCGCCCTCCCGGGCGCATCTCCGCCTCCAGCACGGCGTCGAAGTAGTACGGCTGCGGCTCGCCGGTGCGGGTGAATGCCTCCCAGACGGCCGCGGGCGGCGCGGTGACGACGAACTCACAGCGCAGCCGTGCACCCTCCGGGTCCGCGAGCTCGGCGCACGTCACCTCCGAGCCGCTGAACAGGAACGTCGCCCCGAGAACGACCGCCGCGAGAGTCGAGGCCACCAGGGCAAGCAGGCGCCGAGCCCCTCGTTTGCGCCTGGCGCCGAGCGCCTGCGGGCGGCCCTTCATCTCGCGCGCAGTGTACCGGCAGACGCTCGCCGCTCGATGGGGTGTTGCGCCTCGCGGCCCAGCCTGATAAGGAAAAGAAAACAGCTGCCCGATCCGAGCAGTCAAGATGCAGGCAGCCGTGGCATCTCGCGTTGGCGCCATCGCCCGCGGTCGTCCGGGCAGACCGGCGGGTGTACGCAAGCTGATTGCCGCCGCCGCAACGGCTGCCCTCGGTCTCGCCTGTGCGAGCGGCGACTTCGTGATCTCTCAGGACCCCGCCCGGCAGCTGCGGAACCTGGATGCGGTCTGGCATCGAGGCACCGGCCAGTTCCTGGTGGTCTGGAGCGAGCACCCGGATCACGGCCCCGGCCACCCCGCCGACGACGAGATCCGCGGCCAGCTGGTGGACCTGGAAGGGACCTTGGCCGGATCCGACTTCCTCATCTCCTCGGGCGGGGACAGCAAGGAGTTTCCCAAGGCGGCGGTGGGCCATGAGGGCATCTCCGTATCGCCGCGAACCCAGCTGAGTCTCGTCGTCTGGGCCGACGATCGGGACGGCGACGACGCCGTCTGGGGCCAGCTCCTGGGACCCTCCGGGCAGACCCTGTCGGGAGCGAACTTCAAGCTCTCCACCGGCGACACGGCCCTCTTCCCGGCCGTGGCCTACGGTCACAGCAAGTTCCTGGTCGTCTGGGAGAGCGTGAGCGCCACCGGCGAGTCCGAGGTGCTCGGCCAGTTCGTGCAGGGCCCGGGTGACCCCCCGGGGACGCCGGGAGCTCTCATCGGCGTGAACCTCCAGATCTCCGACTCCACGCCAGGGCGGGCGGCGACGCCCCAGGTGGCCTACGACGCCCGCGGCCGCAGCTTCCTGGTGGTCTGGAGCGACGCCCGCGGCGGCCCGAACGACGAGCGGGACATCTGGGGGCAGGTGGTCGATCTGAGCGGCTCTCTGGCGGGCAGCAACTTCCAGATCTCCGCCCAGGCCGGACTGGCCTACGCCCCCAACGCCGTCCACCATCCCGAACGGGCCGAGTTCCTGGTCGTCTGGGACCATGACCCGGCCTTCCCGTCTCCGGCCAACGTGCACGCCCAGAAGGTCCTGCCGGGCGCGGTGCTCGGGCCCCTCATCGACGTCGCGGTGACGCCGGCCATGGAGGAGGCCGGCCGGCCGGCAGTCCACGCCGACACGGGTAGCTACGTGATCCCCCTCACCACCGGACCCACCCTCACCGACCGCAACAAGGTCGAGATGGTCAAGCTGAATGTCGACGGCCTGCCGGTAGGGAGCCGCGACCAGGTTGCCACCGACAGTTCGGCCAACAAGGGCCCCAGCGTCGCCGCCTGGGGCTCGAGCCCGATCGCCCCGACGACGGCGGTGCCCGCGGTCAGCGAGGTCCTCATCGCCTGGCGGGATGCGCGCTCCACGGCCCCCAGCCCGCTGGACCAGGACATCTACGGGCGGATGGTCGAAGTCCTGGGTGACCGCGATGGCGACGGCCTCGCGGACGCCTGGGAGACGAGCGGCTGGGTCGACATGAACGACAACGGCATCCTCGACGCGGGCGACTTCGACTTCTCCACCCTGCCCACCGCGGACCGGCCCGACCCCGACCGCAAGGATCTCTACGTCGAGCTCGACTGGACGGCGGTGGACGACGACGGCGACGGCATCACCAATGGCGATCCCGATCAGCCGGGCGACCATGACCACGCTCCGCTGGCCGTTCCGGGCTCGGCGCCCACGGGCACCACCCTGGACGAGGCGATCGCCGCCTTCGCCGCCTCGCCGGTCCACAACCCCGACGGATCCACCGGCATCTCGCTCCATCTCGACGCCGGCCAGATCGGCGGCGGCGGACCGATCCCCGAGGGCCCCGTCGTCGATTTCGGCATCGGCTTCGAAGCCCTGATGAACGCCAGATTCGATGCCGCTCGCAGACGCGTATTCCGCTACGGCCTGTACCAGCACCCGGGCGCCGGCGCCGGACGCTCGGAGCTGTGGGGCAACCTGTTCTGGCTGGGAGCCGCGCCGGGCGCCGCGCTCCTGCAAGCTGCCGGTTTCATGCACGAGTTCGGACACACCCTGGGCCTCGAGCACGGGGGCGATGAGCCGACCAACTGCAAGCCGAACTACTTCAGCGTCATGAGCTACTCGTTCAGCCTGGGCATCCCCCCGACGCTGCGAGCCGACTACTCGGCAGAGGCGCTCCCCGACCTCGACGAAGCGAACCTCGACGAAAGCGCGACCCTCGGCAACGGCACCGACCAGACGATCTTCTCTGCGGGGTCGGCCATCGTCGGCCCGAGCTCACAGACCGCCGGCAACGTGCCGATCGACTGGGACCAGGACGGCACCCCCGGCGAGTCGGGCGCCGCGGTTGCCAACACCGACCTCAACAACCACTTCCCGTGGTGCGGCGGAGCCAGCCCGGGCCAGCTCCTCGGCGGCTTCAACGACTGGCC
>JABAOD010034922.1_pt1 | contig 15467 bp, 12 predicted proteins | sample 7062151 | NCBI WGS metagenome assembly JABAOD01 (sample SAMN14538626, study PRJNA623070) | marine sediment metagenome | biome: marine biome [ENVO:00000428]; feature: marine pelagic biome [ENVO:01000023]; material: deep marine sediment [ENVO:00002113] | place: India: Gulf of Khambhat ... | reverse complement strand
GGCAGCCCGTCCTCATCCCGGGGAGCATGGGCACGAACTCCTTCGTCCTCGTGGGGACGCAGGACGCCATGGACGAGACCTTCGGGTCCACGTGCCACGGGGCGGGGCGGGTGATGTCCCGGAAGGCCGCCACCCGCCGCTGGCGGGCGGACCAGGTGAAGGCGGACCTGGCGAAGCAGGGGATCTACGCCCACTCCGCCAGCTGGAAGGGCCTCGTCGAGGAGGCGCCGGGGGCCTACAAGGACGTGGAGAGCGTCGTCGAGGTGTGCCACGGCGCGGGCATCTCCCAGATCGTGGTGAAGCTCCGGCCCCTCGGCGTGGTGAAGGGGTGAGGATCACCGTCTTCCCCTTCGGGAACATCGACGGGCGGGTGCTGAAGCTCCTGGTGGACCGGGTCTCCCAGACCTTCGACGCCGAGGCCGCGGTGGTGAACGGCATCGACGAGCCGGGGGACGCGTACGACCCGGGGCGGAAGCAGTGGTCCGCGGCGGCGTTCCTGCGGGACGCGAAGGCCTTCCCGGGGGACAAGGTCCTCGGGGTGACGGAGGTGGACCTGTTCGGCGGGGGCCTGAACTTCGTCTTCGGGCAGGCGGAGGTGGGCGGCCGCGCGGCGGTCATCTCCCTGGCCCGCCTGGGCGCCGCGGACTACGACACCTACTACGCCCGGATTGTGAAGGAGGGGGTCCACGAGCTGGGCCACACCTTCGGGCTGGAGCACTGCCCCGACCGGGCGTGCGTCATGACGTTCTCCAACTCCATCGCGGACACGGACGCGAAGGCGGCGGCGCTGTGCGCCGCGTGCTCCGAGGCGTGGGCCCGGCGGGACGGGTGAGGGCCTAGGCCCGGGCGCCCGCGCGGGTCCTCAGGGCGAACAGGAGCATCGCCACCGTGGCGGCCCCCGCCAGGGCGGCGCCGACGCCGAACGTCCAGGAGAGGGCCGTCACCGCGAGGACGCCGGCGACGACGTTCCCCAGGAGCTTCGCGAGCCCCTGGGCGGTCTGGAGCGCCCCCTGGGCGGACGCCCGGAGGCCCTCGGGGGCCAGGTCCGCGGAGAAGGCCCGCTGGTTCCCCTCCACGAAGGCCAGGGCGGCGCCGTAGAGGAGGAAGGGTACGAGGATGGGTAGGGGGGGTGCCGCGGGGAACAGCAGCGCCAACGCCACGGCGAAGGTCGCGAAGCCCGCGATGAGGAGGGGCGGGCGCCCGACCCGGTCGGAGAGCGCCCCCGCGGGGATGGACAGGGCCGCGTAGGTCACGTTGAACGCCAGGTACAGCCCGATGGCCGACAGCACCCCGTCCTCGATCCCCGCCCGCAGGAGGAAGAAGATGAAGGAGAAGTTCGCCGCGGCGAAGAGGGCGGAGATCCCGATGAAGGCCGTGAGGGTGGGGGGCATCTCCCGCAGGGGGACGTAGCGGGCGCCCTCGGAGGGTCCCGTCCCCGCCTCCCGGACGAAGAAGACTAGGACGGCGGCGGCGATGGCCGGGACCGCCGCCACGAGGAACATCGCGCGGTAGGGGCTCCCCGCCACCGCGGGGATGATGGGGAACAACAGGAGGATGACCACGGGCCCCAGGATGGCCCCCACGGTGTCCATGGCCCGGTGGAAGCCGAAGACGACCCCTCGGGAGGAGGCGTCCGCCGACTCCCCCAGGAGGGCGTCCCGCGGCGCGCCCCGCCCCTTCGTGAACCGCTCGCCGACCCGGAGCCCGACGGCGTGGAGGGCCCCCGGGGCGACGACGAAGAGGGGCTTGAACACCGCGGACAGGCCGTATCCCAGGCGGATGAGGGGCGTCCGCCGGCCCGTCCGGTCGCTCACCCGCCCCCAGGCGATCTGGGACGCGGAGGCCAGCGCCTCCGCCACCCCCTCCATGACGCCCAGCAGCGCGAAGCTCGCCGCCAGCTCGAGGGTGAGGAAGAACGGGAGCAGGGGGAAGAGGATCTCCGAGCTGAAGTCCGTGAGGAGGCTCACCACCCCCAGGAGGACGACGTTCGCGGTGAGGGCCTTCCGCATGGCGCATCACGGGTGGAAGTAGAATCCGATGGCGATGACCGCGTACAGCATCAAGAGGAGCACCCCCTCGAACCAGTTCGACTCCCCGTCCCCCGCCACCATGGCGACCACGGCCACGGCCAGGGCCATGGAGAGGATCTCGAAGGTCTCGAAGGCCAGGTCCATGGCCTGTCCCATGAGGACTCCCGCGAACACCAGGATGGGGGCGGCGAAGAGGGCAATCTGGGTGCTGGAGGCGGTGGCGATGCCCACCGCCAGGTCCATCTCGTTCCGCCACGCGGTGAGGATGGCGGACCCGTGCTCCGCGGCGTTCCCCACCACCGCGATGATGATGACCCCCATGAAGAGGTCGTTCACGCCCAGGGCGTCCTTCGCGCTTTCCAGGGAGGACACGAGGAGTTCGCTCTCCAGGGAGACCAAGGCCGTCGCCCCCACGAGCACCCCGAAGGCCATCCGGCGGCTCCAGATACGCGGCGCTCCCCGCGGGATTGAAGAGGTGGCGGTGGGTGTGGAGGGAGAACAGGAGGCCCAGGAAGTAGGTCGCCAGCAGCACGAGGGCGATCCACACGCTCAGGTCCCCCAGGATCCCCTGGAGGCGCGCCTCCTCCGCCGGGTCCAGCCCGCCCACGCTGAACGCCAGGAGGGCGGCCGTGGGCATGAGGAGGCCCGCGACGGCGAGGGTGAGCATCGTGGAGCGGGTGGCCGCCGCGCGCCGCTCGAAGGTCTGCCGCTTGTGCCGCGCGCCCCCCAGGAGGAGGCTCAGGCCCAGCACCAGGAGGATGTTCCCCACGATGGACCCCGTGAGGCTCGCCTTCACCACCGTGATGAGGCCCGCGTTCAGCGCGAACAACGCGATGATGATCTCCGTGGCGTTCCCGAAGGTCGCGTTGAGGAGGCCGCCGATGCCCGCCCCCATGTCCTTCCCCAGCTCCTCCGTGGCCACCCCCATGAGGTACGCGAGAGGGATGATGGCGATCCCCGCCGCGGCGAAGAGGGCCGCGGGCGGGCCCCCCGCGAACCGGAGGATGAGGCTGATGGGGACCGGGACGAGAGCGATGGCCACGAGCATCCGGGAGTCCAGGCGGGCCACGGTCCCCGAAGCAAAGAGCGGGTCTTAACGGTGTCGAGCCCGCAACGTTAATAGGCCGACCTCCGAATCCGGCGCCGTGCTCCCCTTTCCCGAAATCCGCGTCCTCGACCGGAACGCCGAGGCCCTGGGCGTCCCCACCTCCGAGCTCATGGAGAACGCGGGGCGGGCCGTGGCCGCCGTCGCGACCCGGGAGTTCGAGACGGAGGGGAAGACGGTCACCCTCGTCTGCGGCTCCGGCAACAACGCGGGGGACGGCCTCGTCGCCGCGCGGTACCTCGCGGAGAAGAGCCAGGTCCGGGTCATCCTCCTCCGCGGGCGGGAGGGCCTCCGGACGGAGCTCTCCCAGAGCAATTTGGAGGCCCTGCCGGAGACCGTGGAGGTCTTCGAGGCCCCCGAGGATCTCGCGGCGGCCCTGAAGGGGTCGGACGTCCTCATCGACGCCCTCCTCGGCGTCGGCCTCACGGGGGAGGTGCGGGAGCCCTACGCGTCCGCCATCGCCGCCCTCAACGCCGTCGAGGTGCCCGTGGTCTCCATCGACGTCCCCAGCGGCCTCGGGACCCGCACCGCGGTGAAGCCCACGGCCACCGTGACCCTCCACGACGTCAAGGAAGGCATGAACGAGCGCAACTCCGGGGAGATCATCGTGATGTCCATCGGGATCCCCGAGGAGGCGGAGACCTTCACGGGCCCGGGGGAGATGACCCTCTACCCCGCGTCCCGCCCGGACTCCCACAAGGGGGACAACGGGCGGCTCCTCGTGGTGGGCGGCGGCCCCTTCACCGGCGCCCCCGCCCTGTCCGCCTTCGGCGCCTACGCCGCCGGGGTGGACCTCGTGGACCTCGCCGTGCCCTCCTCCATCCGGACCGTCGTCGCCTCCTACTCCCCGAACTTCCTCGTGGACGCCGTGGGCGAGGAGTGGCTCCGGCCGGACGACGTGAAGGACATCCAATGGTTGGCGGAGGCCGCCGACGTCCTCCTCGTTGGTCCAGGGGCGGGCCTGAACCCGGAGACCCTCGAGGCCCTGCGCCAGGTCATCCGGGCCGCCGACGTGCCCGTGGTCGTCGACGCCGACGGCCTGAAGGCCGTGGCCGAGGATCCGACCTGCCTGGAGAACGCCGACGCCGTCCTCACCCCCCACGCGGGGGAGTTCGACATCCTCCGCGGGAAGCCCGTTCGGGGCGGCGTCGACCAACGCCTGAACGCCGCGGAGACGTTCGCCCAACAGTGGGACGTCTGCCTCCTGGTCAAGGGGCGGGTGGACATCATCACCGACGGGGTGCGGACGAAGCGCAACCGGACCGGGTGCGCCGCGATGACCGTGGGGGGCACGGGGGACGTCCTGGCGGGAGTCGCCGGCGGCCTCATGGGCCGGGGGATGGCCCCCTTCGACGCCGCCCGCCTGGCAGCTTGGATGACGGGGTTGGCGGGGGAATGGGCCTTCGCCCGTCGAAGCTACGGGATGACGGCCTCCGACGTCGCGGCGATGGTCCCCGAGATCCTGAAGGCCCACCTCTAGGGCCAACGTTTTTCTATCGACCCCTTCGTGGCCCTCCCGTGCCGCCCGAGCCCATCTTCGGGGAGCCCGTCCTGCAGGTCGACGACGCCCTGGCCATCGCCGATGTCCACATCGGCGTGGAGAAGGAGTTCATCCACGCGGGGGCCGCCGTCCCCAGCGTGGTGGACGAGTTCCTGGAGCGACTGACGTCCCTGGCGAGCGCCCGCGGCGCGACGACCCTCCTCATCCTCGGCGACCTGAAGCACACCATCGGCTACTCCACGCGGTGGGAGCGGCGGGAGGTCCCCCGGTTCCTGGAGGGCCTTCAGGGCATCTTCGCGGAAGTGCACGTCGTCCCCGGGAACCACGACGCCGGCCTGCGGGACCTCGTCCCGGATGGCGTGGACCTCCATCCCGCCACGGGCGCCGTCCACGGGGACTGCGGCTTCGCCCACGGACACCGGTGGCCTTCGGAGGAGGTGATGGCGGCGGAAGTCCTGGCCGTGGGTCACAACCACCCCGTCGTCGCCTTCGAGGACGCCCTGGGCAAGGTCACCCACCAACGGTGCTGGATCCGGACCGCCTTCCGGGAGGAGCACCCCCGGTACCCCCGCCTCCCCGAGGAGCTCATCAAGCTCCCCGCCTTCAACCCTCTCCTCGGCGGCGCCCCCGTCAACTCCAGGAGCCGGCGCCTCCGCGGCCCCCTGATGCGCCCCGACGTGGCGGACCTCGACGGGGCCCGGGTGTTCCTGGAGGACGGGACCTTCATGGGCCAGGTGGCGGACCTGCCCCGGGTCCCCTCCCGCCGAAGCCGCCGGCGAGGGAAGTCTGAAAAGCGGCGCCGAAGATGAGGGACGCCGGGCCGATGGTCTAGGGGCCATGACGCCGCCCTTACAAGGCGGAGATCGGCGGTTCGATTCCGCCTCGGCCCACTCGCCCCCCTACTCCTCCTCGTCCCGGGGCCGGCCCCGCTTCCCGGGGGGCGTGCCCCGGAGGAGGGCGTGCCACTCCCGCGTCTCCCGCAGGATCAGGCGCCGACGCTCCACCTCTTCGTCGGAGGGCAGGGCCATCTCCCCGAAGGCCTTCCCGAGGATGGTCCCCATGATGGTCAGGGGGATGAGGAAGACGCTGGACAGGATGATCGCCTGGCGCTCGAAGTCTGTCATGGGGAGCTGGAGCATGTTCGTCGCGGTCCCCGTAATCATGGGGATGAACATCATGACGTAGATGAGGGCCATGGACAGGATCGCGGTGAGGATGGCCGCGTAGGCGATGCCGCGGATGTCCGCCTCCGTCAGGAGCGCCCCCACCACGAAGCCGACGAAGAGGGGGCCGATGACGACGGCGTTGAAGGCGTCCATGGGAATCGGGGTGAAGGTCCGCATGAACGCGGACGTGAACACGAAGGCGATGACCACCGCCCCCACCCCCGCCCAGAGCAGGCCGCCCAGGTAGAGCTTCCAGGACTCACCCCTCATACGGCGGCACCCCCTCCGGCCCCGAGACGTACAGGATGCCCTCGATGTCCCGCTTGATGCCGGTGTCGGCGAGCTCCGCGAGCATGGAGGCCGTGATGAACGGGTGGTAGTTCCCGTCTGGGTCCGTGACGTTCAGCACGTCGATGTGCCCCACGATGCCCCCCACGAGGACCGTCCCCTCCATGGTGACGGAGATCCCGGGCTCCAGCCGGTAGGGCGCCTCGGGAGCCGTGGCGATCCCCAGGTTCACGAGCCGGTCCTGGAGTTTGTGGAGGAAGGGCCGCTGGTCCGTCACGTCGTCGTTGTACAGCTTGAAGGAGATGGGCCACACGAGGATGGCCTGGCGGGTGGGGTTCGTCACGTTGAACGCCACCTCCACGGAGATGGTCTCCTGCATCGACGTGATGGGCGGGATCCGCACCTCCTCCACCTGGACCATGCTCGGGCTGAGGGTGAGGATGGCCTCGGTGGCGGCGTCGTAGTTGGTGGCCGTGCGGTACATGAAGAAGCCCGCGGTGACGCCCACGACGAGGAACGTGACGGCCAGGGCAGCGGCCCGCTTGTTCATCCCATCACCTAGAACGTCTTCTGGCAGATGGGGCACTGGGCCAGCTCGATGGCGCACTCCTCATGGTAGATCTTGTTGGGGCACTCACACACTTCGGAGAGCATGCTCTTCAGCACCGGCTCCCGACACTTCTCGCAGAACCCGATCTCCCGGACGTCCACGTCGTCGGGGCTCTGGAGGTCCAGGTCTTCGGCGAAGTGGCACTGGACCCAGTGGCCGGGTTCCACCTCCCTCAGCTCGGGCTTCACGACCTCGCAGATCTCCCGCCTGTAGAGGCAGCGGGGGTGGAACGCGCACCCGGTGGGGAGGTGGATGGGGCTCGGCAGCTCCCCGCGGATTTGGACACGCCCGTGTTTCGCCGTGGGGTCGGGCACGGGCACCGCGGAGAGGAGGGCCTCCGTGTAGGGGTGCTTCGGGTCCTTGATGACCTTCTCCGAGGGCGCAAGCTCCACGATGTTCCCCAGGTACATCACCGCGATCCGGTGGCTCATGTACCGGGTCACGGAGACGTCGTGGGAGATGAACATGAAGGGGATCTCGTACTGCTGCCGCAGGAGGAGCATGAGGTTCATGATCCCCGCCCGGATGGAGACGTCCAGCATGGACACCGGCTCGTCGGCCACGATGAACTTGGGTCGGAGGACCAGGGCGCGGGCCACGGCGACGCGCTGCCGTTGGCCCCCGCTGAGTTCGTGGGGGTAGCGGTACATGAAGTCGTCCGCCGGCTTCAGCTCCGCGTTCTCCAGGGCCTGGATGACCATCTCCTCCTGCTCCTCGATGGTCTCCCCCACATGGTGGACGACGAGGGGCTCCGCCACCGTGTTGTACACGTTGAACCGCGGGTTCAGGCTCTCGTAGGGGTCCTGGAACACCATCTGGACGTTCCGTCGGAAGTCCTTCAGGGCCCGTCCCTTCAGGCCGCCGATGTCCTCCCCGTCGAAGACCATCTTCCCCGAGGTGGGGGTCTCCAGCCGGACCAGGAGCCGACCCGTGGTGGTCTTCCCGCACCCGGACTCCCCCACGACGCCCAGGATCTCCCCCTTGTGGATGTCGAAGCTCACCCCGTCCACGGCGTGGACAAACAGCTCCTTCCCCATGATGGCGCTGAGGAACCCCGCCCTCACGGAGAACCACTTCACTAGGTTGTCGACCTCCCAGACGACCTCCGCGGAGGGAGGCTCGATCTCGCCCAGGGCCTGCAGCTCGGCTTCCAACTACGTCTCCCCCAGTTCCCCCGCAAAGATCTCCTTGGCGAAGTGGCACGCGGCCAGGTGGTTCTCCCGCACCTCCAGAAGGTCGGGTTCCTCCACCTTGCAGATGTCCTTGGCGTAGCGGCAGCGGGGGTGAAACCGGCACCCGGACGGCGGGTTCGCCAGGTCCGGCGGGGAGCCGGGGATGGCCTGGAGGCGCTCCCGCTCCCCCTTGATGCTGGGGAAGGCGGCCATGAGGCCGATGGTGTAGGGGTTCGCGGGACGGCCGAACACCTCCTCAATGCCGCCGATCTCCACGAGTTTCCCGGCGTACATGATGGCGATCTTCTCCGCCACCTCCGCCACGACGGAGATGTCGTGGGTGATGATCATCATGGCCATCCCCATCCGCCGCTGGATGTCCCGGATCTCCGCGAGGATGCGGTCCTGCATGATCACGTCCAGGGCGGTGGTGGGCTCGTCCGCGATGATGAGCTGGGGCGTCAGGGCCAGGGACATCGCGATGATGGCGCGCTGCCGCATGCCCCCGCTGAACTCGTGGGGGTACCCCTCGATGCGGGCCTCGTCCAGCCCCACGAGGTCGAAGAGCTCCGCGACCCGCTTCCGGGCGTCCTCCTTCGAGATGTCCTCGTGGGTGAGGAGCGCCTCCATGATCTGGTCCCCCACCTTGTAGACGGGATTGAAGGCGTTCATGGCGCCCTGGAAGATCATGGAGATCTCGTCCCAGCGGATGTTCGTCATTCGGTCCTCGATCTCCCGCTCCATCCGCTTCTTGCGGCGGCGGCCCGACCACGACCGGATCTCCTTGTCCACCAGGCGCTGGAGCCGGAGGCGCAGGGACTCCCCATCCTCCTCCGTCGCCGTCGCCATGGCCTCCATCAGGAGCCCCAGGACCCGGGCCTCCCGCTCCCGGACGTCCTCGGTGTCCATCACCTCCGCCTCGACGTCCTCCTCCTCGTCCAGGGCCTGCATCGCCTCGAGGCGGGCCTGGCTCCGGGCGAGGGCCTTCTGCACCTGCCGCTGCCAGTCCCCCTGCTTGAGGATCTCGTTGACCTCCGTGGCCAGGTCCGCCCGGCCGATGACGACGTCGTTGAAGCGGATCTCCCCGCCGACGATGTCCCCATTCGAGGGCAGGAGGCGGGTGATGGCGAACGCCGTCGTCGTCTTCCCGCACCCCGACTCGCCCACGAGGCCCATGGTCTCCCCCCGGTCCAGGGTGAAGGTCACCCCGTCCACGGCCTTCACGCTCCCCTTGAGGATGCGGAAGTACGTCTTCAGGTTCCTCACATCCAGCATGGCCACGGGACTCACCGTGCCCTCAGCCGCGGGTTGACGATCTGCTCGTAGCCGCGCCCGACGAGGTAGAAGGCCAGGGACAGGAACGTGATGCCCAGCCCCGGTGGAAGGAGCCACCACCACGACCCCAACACATTGGCCCGCTGGATGGCCTCCAGCATCTGGCCCCAGGAGGGGGTGTTCACGTCCCCGAGCCCGATGAAGCTCAGGGCCGCCTCCGTGAGGATGGCCCCGCTCACCGCGAAGGTCATGTACAGGAACGCGAGGGGGAGGATGTTCGGGGCCACGTGCCGGAACATGATCCGGATGTTGCTCGCGCCCGTGACCCGGGCGGAATCGATGAAGGGCCGCTCCTTGAGGGAGAGGACCTCGGCGCGGATGACGCGGGCGACCCCGGGCCACCCGACGATGGCGATGACGAAGATGATGTTCCAGATGTTCGCGCCGAGGACGGCGGCCAGGATGATGACCAACGGGAGGCCGGGCAGGACGAGGATGACGTCGGTGAACCGCATGAGGATGGACTCCACCCGCCCGCCGGAGTAGCCGGCCACGAGGCCGATGATGACGCCGATGGAGATCGAGAAGAAGGCCGCCAGGAAGCCGACGATGAGGGCGATCTGCGCGCCGTACATGAGCTGGCTGAACAGGTCCCGCCCCCGATCGTCCGTCCCGAGCCAGTAGACGTTGCCACTCTGCACCGGGCGGAGCCAGGTGGGCGGAAGTGGTGCGATGACCTTCCCCGCCGCGGAGTACGCGTATACGATGCCGTGGTCCGTCCCGAACCAGACGGCGGGCTGGAGCTGCCCCTGGGTGCCCGACACGGGCTCCTCAGAGCGCCAGACGATGACAGGCCCGGCGACGTGGCCCTCGAAGTTCTGTTTCCACGAGATTTCGCCGTCCAAGGCGATGCTGTACACCGCGGACCGGTCGTCCGTGGGGTCGTTCTCGGTCCCGTTGTCGTGGTTCGCGACGAAGAAGACCAAGTCTAGCGGGTTCCAGTTCGTGGGACGGATGGCGAACGTGGCGTTCTTGTCCCGGAGGGCCTCGTCTCCGAATTCCCATTTCGTGTCTCCCGCCTTGATGGTGAGGCCCACATTGTCACGGTAGAGGGCGTAGGCTCGCCCCGTGGACGACCCTACGTAGAGGGTGGTCCCGCGCACGGATGGGGCGGACAGGTTCCCCAAGTCGAGGTCCCCTCCCGCATCCCGGACGGGGATGCCGATCTCTCGCTCCCACCCCGATGCGGAGTCCTTCCAATGGGGGATCAGCTGCCCGTCCTTGACGAAGACCGCGTATAGCCATCCATCGCTGGAAGCTGCGTACGCCACGTCGGTGAAGTCTGTCCCGTTCGCGATGGGTATGGCGGACTGCTCCGCTACGACAGGGGGCGTCCACCAGGTCCCTCCTTCGGGCAGGCCCAGGTGGAAGGGGTCCTCCCAGGCGAGCACGCCGTCCCTCGTCCGGAGCCCATGAATCTCCCCGTCTTGGGTCCCCACCACGACGATGGCGCCATCCCGGTCGAAGGCCGAGGAGTAGGTGGGGTCATTCGCGGGGATGAGGGGGGTGCCGGACACCCGGGTGGGTAGGTCGCTGATCTTCCGTTGCCACAGGAGTTGGTTGTCTACCGCGGAGAATGCATACACCCAGCCCGCTTGCGTGGTCGCCACGTAGAGGTCCTTGTGCTCGCGAATCCACATGAGACCGTCTGGGGAGGTCTGGGTCACGATGGCGGCCATGTCCTCTCCCCCTGCCCGCTGCTCGAAGTAGGGGGAGACGTAGTACATGCGGAAACTCCCGTCCTCCAGGGGAAGCACCATCGGGCTCTGGGCCCCTTGAGAGATCTGGGCCTCCAGACTGAGGGGGTCGAAGATTGGGTGACCCGTGTCCACGAGGCGAAGGGCGTCTCCCGGACCCACGATCTCGACGCCGGGAGACCAAACCCCCGGGTCCATCGAGGTGGTCTCGAAGAGGCGGGGCGCGCCGGAGACGTTGGCCGTATAGACCATTGTGTAGTTCCCAGAACCCGGTTCCGGTTCGTAGACCGTCGGGTGGCGGGCGTCATCCAGGACGACCGAGGGGCCGGACCAATTCGCCCCGTCATCCGTTGATGTCGCGCTAAGGAGTCTCCACATCGTCCCGTCATATCCGGCATACAGCAGGGTCCAGAGCCCGGGCTCGCGGACGAGCCAGGGGCGGCGCATGCCTGCGGCGTCCTCGGGCCGTGAGGACGATAGGACGGGGGTAGCGGCTTTCGTCCAGTCGAGCCTATCCGGGGATGTGGCCCGGAGAATGCGGTACGCCGAACCATCGAATCCAACGTAGTACATCAGCCAGCTACCGAGCGAATCCTGGAAGACGTACGGATCCATCTCCCCCTCCCCATCCCAGAGGCTCGGGGTACTGAACACATCGTTTGCTCCCTTCGAGCCGCCACGCACGAATCTCAACCCGTCCCGGGAACTCAGGCTCAGAATGCCCCACCTGTCCTCCTCCGAGTTGTTGCCGGAATAGTAGATCTGGAAGGACCCGCCTAGGTCGACAGCAAAGGGAGTGTCGACGCCATCCAAGTCAGGAGTGTTGTCCTGTTCGATGCGGACGCTCCCCCGCCGCCCCGCCTCAATGTCCAAGGAGTAGGCCGCCACAGACTCCACGGGGCTCCCGTCCAAGGCGACGGAGAAGGCGTTCTGCCCCACGGGGACGTTCCCGATCTGGGTGTTCGAGTCGTTCAGGGCGTAGAGGGTGCCCTGTTCCGTGCCGAAGTACAGGACGAAGTCGGCCTTGTCCGGCTCCGTGTGGTGGCCGAAGTTGATCACCACGACGGGGGTCGTGATCGTCCCGTCGGCGGTGAAATTACCGGGGAAGAGCCAGTTCTGGATGCCCGTGATGGGACGGATGGCGTAGATGTGGTCGTCCGTGGTGACATAGACACGGTCCGTACGAGGCTCCTCCGACTTCGGTCGGAGGCGGAAGGTGATCTCTTCGGTGATAGGGGTGGTGCGGACGTTGTAGGGGGGCACTCCCGTATCGATGCCTGGGGGGTGGTACTGGTCCACCGCGATAATGTCCTCGTCGGGGGCGAACCACCCAATGGGGTCACGCAAGCCTAGGTACGGGGCAGAGAGGGCCATGAGGAGGAAGAAGATGATGATGGCGATGCCCACGAGCCCGATGCGGCTCGCTTTGTAGAGCTCCCAGTTCTGCTTGAAGACCTTCGCGTACGCCCGGTAGCGCTCCTTCCACTTGCTGCGCCCCGCCATCCTACAACCTCACCCGGGGGTCCAGCACGGCGTACAGCATGTCGGCGACCCAGTTCGCGATGATGGTCAGGATGGCCAGGATGTAGAAGGTGGCCTGGATGGCGGGGTAGTCCTGGCGCAGGGTGCGGTTGACCAGGTAGAAGCCCATCCCGGGCCAGGAGAAGATCGTCTCCGTGAGGACGCCCCCGCTGATGACCCCTCCGGCGGCGATGGCCACCGCCGTCGTGACGGGGAGGAGGGCGTTTCGCGCCGCGTGGCGGTACATGACCTGCCGCTCCGAGAGCCCTTTCGCCTTCGCGGTGGTGATGTAGTCCTCCCCCAGGACCTCTAGCATGGAGTTCCGCATGAGGAGGATCGTCCCCGCGAGCCCCAGGATCATCAGGGTGGCGAGGGGCAGCACCAGGTGGCGGCCGATGTCGAGGATCTGGGTGCCGATGTCCGGGGGGCCCCCTTCCCATAGCCCCGGCGTGATCATGCCGCCGAGGGGGAACCAGCCCAGGCGGAAGCCGAAGGCCCACAGCAGGATGAGGCCGAACCAGAACAGGGGCATGGAGTAGAAGAAGAGGGACACCACGATGGCGCTCATCTCAAACTTCGTCCCCCGGTACCACGCCAGGAGGACGCCCAGGGCGACCCCGATGAAGGTGGAGAGGATGAGGGCGCTGCCGAACAACAGGAGGGTCGGGGGGATCCGCTGGGAGATTTCGTCGATGACCGGCTGCCGGCTGAAGAAGGAGTTCCCGAAGTCGAACGTCAGCATGGACTGCAAGTAGGGGACGAACTGCTCCCACGCCGTCGTACGCACGACCTCGTCCACGTGAATCAAGGGGAGGTTCTCGACGACCACGGAGAACGCCCCGTAGGCCCCCTGTCCCCCGTCCCCCTGGGTGTCCCACGTGTGGGACGTGATGGTCGCCGTGACGTTCTGGATGGAGCCGAGGCCGCCCCCCGCCGCGGTGGAGACGACGCTCACATGGACCCGGTTCCGGAACGGGTCCACGACCTGCGTCCCCGTCAGAACCCGCTCGATGTAGACGTGGTCGTCCTGAAGGAGGAATGGGTCCAAGTCCGCCGGGAGGTCGTTGGCCGCGACGGTGAAGGGGGCGCGTTCGATGGAGCCGGCGGCCTGGATGCCCAACGTGATGCGGTAGACCCCCGCCTGGTCGGGGGTGAAGGTGGCCTGGTAGTATACCGAGCCAGTGGGGGCGAGGGTGACGTTGTCCATCGAGCTGTCGGGATACTCGATCACCGCCCACAGGTTGAACGGTCCGCCGCCCGGCACCCGGGGCTCCGCGTTCAGCACCACCGCGTCCGTGACGTTGACGATGTGGTACGGGGAGGCGGAGATGTTGACGATGCCCAGGGCGCCCGGGGGGAAGCCGGGCTCCCGCGTATGGGCGGCGTAGAACGTCCCCACGTTGTCCCTCCTGTCCCTCACGGTGATGACGATCTCGTAGGCCCCCAGGTCGTTCGTGTTGAACGCCGACTCGTAGTCCGTGCCCTGCGCGGGGACGGCCTTGCAGAGCCCGAACTGGATGCAGAGGCGGTCGATGTTCTCCTGGGTCTGCCCGGGCTGGATGAAGAACCGCGTCGGGTCGCCGGGCATCAGGCGGAAGATGACGAAGAGCAGGATGACGACCACGATCAGGGTGATGACGGTTTGGATGGCACGCCTGGCCAGGTACCTCCAAATCCTCATGGGGCCCGCCTCCCCGTTCTCATAATCCCTGCCCTATTTAACGTCATTTGTACACCCGATTGTCGTTTTTCTCCATGGGTTCGGCCTCTGCTTCGACCTCTCCGGCGGGGCGTCTCGGCGCCGCTGCCCGGTCGCGGGCGCGGCCGGCCTACCAGCGCTGCCGCCAACGCACGATGACCGCCACCGCGAGGATGGCCATGACCACGACGGCGATCTCCAGGGCGGGGATGCCGTCCGGCGGGGGCGGCGTCTCCTCCAGCTCAAGGACGTTCACCTCCAGGATGCGGCCCGGCGCCTCCGCGTAGCCCGCCTTCGTGGCGTTGAAGGTGAGTTCGAAGGCCTTGGACGGGACGCCGCCGATGTCATCCACCTGGAAGGTCACCTGGATCAGCCCCGAGGCGTCCGTCGGCCCCGTCGTGGGGCTGGCGCCCGGGCTGGCCGTGGGCTGCACCGTCACGGCGACGTCGGAAGCGCCCACGGGGATCTGGTCCTGGTCCCGCACGGTGACCGTGATGAGGACGGGGTCCCCTTCCACGGTCAGGTCGCTCGTGGGGTCCACGCTCACCGAGAGGAAGTCCACCCCCGCGGGGAATACGGTGAGGATGAGGGAGGTCTCGAGGGATTCGCCGAAGATCCCGTTCGGGTCCTTCGCCTGGACGGTGATGGGGACCTTCTGCTTCGTCGTCACCGTGGGCGCGATGTAGTTCGTGGTGAACTTCCCAGTCACCAGGGTGGTCCCCTTCGTCGTCAGGCCGTTGGGGTCGTTCGGGTCCGGGTTCTGCCACGTGCCTCCCGTGGCCCGGAGGGTCACATCCATCCCCGCCACCGGGTCGTTGTCCGGGTTGCGGACCGTCGCCGAGACGGACACGCTCCCCCCGGAGGCGACGGCGGAGGCCGTCGTCAGGGTCGCCCGCAGCGATCCCGGCTTCGGCGGCTCCACGCCGATCCAGGACCAGTACGAACCGCCGAAGATGGAACCCGCCGCCCCCACGGTCCAGTTGCTCGTCCGGTCGTTCCGGTACGCCTCGATGTTCGTCCGGTAGTACAGGACGTCGTACGGGAGCTCCGTGGAGATGATGCCCTGGGCGTACTTCACTTGGTCCGCCTGGCTGTCGGGGTCCAGGTTCGCGCGGATGTCCGTCACCAGCTGGTCGAACACGGGGTTGGCGTAGCCGGGGTAGTTCTGCCCGTCGGGGTAGTTCCCCGAGTAGAAGAACGCGTGGAGGTAGTCCGGCGGGTCGCTGCCGATGCGCCACCCGAGGATCCACATGCGCATGTCCCGGTTGTCCAGGTTCTGGGTGATCTGGGAGAAGGCCAGGTGCGTCGCCTTCACGTTCATCCCGACCGCCCGCATCTGGGTC
>JABAOD010030077.1_pt1 | contig 15474 bp, 14 predicted proteins | sample 7062151 | NCBI WGS metagenome assembly JABAOD01 (sample SAMN14538626, study PRJNA623070) | marine sediment metagenome | biome: marine biome [ENVO:00000428]; feature: marine pelagic biome [ENVO:01000023]; material: deep marine sediment [ENVO:00002113] | place: India: Gulf of Khambhat ... | reverse complement strand
GGTATGAATTGGGGAATGATCGGGCACGATTGGGCTGTGAACATCCTCCAGGGTCATATCGCCCGGGATATGGTTCGCCATGCATATCTATTTACCGGACCAGAGAGCGTCGGTCGCCGGACCCTGGCCCTGCGCTTCGCTCAGGGGCTATCCTGCGAGCAACCGCCGACCAGAGGGGGGTTTTGCGGTAGTTGCCGGGATTGTCGCCAGTTTGAAACGATGATGCACCCTGACCTAGCGATCGTGCAGGCCGAGGAGGGATCCACGACCATCAAAGTGGAGCAGATCCGCGAGCTGGGAAGAACCCTTGCCCTTGCACCATACCAAGCCAGGCACCGGATCGCCTTGCTGCTGCGGTTTGAGGCGGCCACCATCAGCGCCGCCAACGCATTGTTAAAAAATCTGGAAGAGCCACCGCCCCACGTCGTTCTGCTCGTTACCGCCGATAGTGCGGAGTCGCTCCTGCCGACGATTGTCTCACGCTGTGAAGTCATTAGACTGCGCACGGCCTCCCCGCAGCGCTTGCGCGANNATGGACTTCAATCAAGCTTCAGCATATCGAATGAACAGGCGGAGCTGCTGGCCCATATATCGGGCGGTCGTACTGGTTACGCTTTGAGGCTAGCGCGCGATGGCGATCTGCAGACTGCGCGGCAAAATTGGCTGGCAGATCAGATCCAGCTGCTGCGGGCTAACCGGGTGGAAAGGTTCGCTTATGCCGCGGAGATCGCAAAGGAAAAGCACACCGCCCGCGCTGCACTCCAGGTCTGGCTCTCCTTCTGGCATGATGTGCTGCTTCGGGTGGCTGGCTCAGCGGCATCGGTCACCAATCTAGACCACGAATCCGAGGTGGACCAACTGGCCGCAAGCCTGGATCTGGAGACTGCTTCCCGTACGGTCCGCGCCCTCGATCGGGCGCTGATCATGGTTGGGGACAACGTGAACATCCGACTGGCGTTGGAAGTTCTCATGCTGGACATGCCTTTTGTCTCTTGAAANNGAAACCCACTGTCATCACAGCGGTGCGCCCCTCAATCGCGGATGAAAATCGCCAACCATCGATGTGATTGTCGCTATTTTGAAAGGATCGTCAGGCCCATAATTATGCTATACTGATATTGATGGAACAGGTATTTCAATCACGGCGTCTCAGGGATTTAGCGATCTCGGTTCCAGACCCTGCCAACGGGACGCTGCACAATCGATTTATTGGGGTATCCGGGGTGCGCGTTGCCAGTGGATACCCCTTTTCACTGATCCAAGGGTGGATGCGCTGAGTTGATCATCCGGCGAGTTGTGCCGGTTTCCAGCTCATCCAATCCACGAATCTCAATCGTCAGCGATCTCGGTACGCCTGGCGAACACTGATTGAAAATGGAAAAACCGTTTGCAGAAACCGATACCGACCGTTCACGGCTTGAGCTACTCTATCACGTAAGCCGCGAACTTGCGTCGGCTCTGGAATTACGTAAAATCCTGACCCGGATCCTCTTCCTTTCGCTCGATACCGTAGGAGGTGGCAGCGGCAGTATCGTGGTGCTGGACGAAAAAGGGAACGCCGTCGAGTCCGCCATTATCCATACGGGTCAGGTGTACAACAAAACCACCGGCCGCCTGCGTCCAACCCTGCAAAGGGGGCTGGCTGGCTGGGTAAAGGACAACCGTGTTCCGGTGTTGATCCCTGACACGAGCCGAGATGAGCGCTGGCTGCGTCGGCCAGATGATTCCCCGGATCGTACGGGTGCCAAATCAGCCGTCAGCGCGCCGTTGCTGGTGCGCGACCAACAGGTCGGGGTTATGACGCTGGTCCATCCAAAACCGGGTTTTTATACAGAAGAACACCTGGCGCTCGTGCAGGCCATTGCAGATCAGGCCGGGATCGCAGTGCTGAACGCTCGTCTCTACGAGGAGAGCCAACGTCAGGCGCTCATTATGAGTGCGCTGGCCGAATGTGCAGCCGTGATCAACGCTGCAGTTCGCTTGGATGACGTGTTCCAGCGGATCCTCGAACAGATCAGCATAGCGTTGGAAGTGGAAGCCGTCTCACTTGCGCTCGTCGATGAGGAGACCAACACCCTCGATTTTCGCGCCGCTATCGGGCTGGCCGCTCACCAGGTGATCGGAACTCGGTTGGAGATGGGTCAGGGTATTGCTGGCTGGGTGGCCAAGGAGGCGCGCCCGCTCATTGTGCCGAAAGTTCAGCAGGACCCGCAATTTTATCCAGAAGTTGATCGGCAGACAGGGTTCGAGACACGCTCCATCGCCTGCGCGCCGATACTCGCCCAGGGAAAGGTCATCGGAGTGCTGGAAGCCATCAACCCGGCAGAAGGTCAATTTGAGCCGGACGCGATCCTCCTGCTCACCGGCATCGGCAGTCTGGCCGGGACCGCCATCCATAACGCGCATTTGTTCGAGCGTCTTGAGTCGGCCCACCAACGATACCGCGAGCTATTTGAAGACAATATCGATCCGATCCTGATCACAAATTGGCAAGGGCGTATTGGAGGCGCGAATCGCAGAACCGTTAGCGTCACCGGGTTCCAAAAAGACGCTTTGCTGAAGATGACGATCGACGAGTTGCACGAAGTCGATCATAAGAAATTGGGCGAAAATTTCTCAAACCTGACATCCGGAGAAACGCTCTCCTATGAATCCTGCCTCGGTACCGGAGATGAGCAAAGCGTTCCGGTCGCGGTATATGTGCGTCAGGTCAACATCGACGGGATCAGCCGGCTTCAGTGGATCTTCCGCGATATCACTGAGCGAAAAAACCTGGATCGAATGCGTGAAGATCTGACCTCCATGGTCTACCACGATCTGCGCGCGCCCCTGTCGAACGTCACATACAGCCTGGAAGCATTGGAAACGATGCTCGATCGCGATGCAGACCCAACGATCAAATCGGTTTTGGAAGTGGCAAACCGGTCGACCGATCGAATTCATCGCCTCACCACCTCGCTTCTGGACATCCAAAAATTGGAGGCCGGGCAGCCCATCGCGAAGAAAGAACCATCGAAACTACGCGATTTGGTAGGCGAGGCGATCGAAACGGTTCAGACGGTGGCGGAAGGCCGTCGCCAGGAAATTCAAGTGGCAATCGAAGATGATAACGCTCCGCTGCTTGTAAACGCAGACATGATCCGACGGGTTCTGATCAATCTGTTAGAAAACGCCATCAAGTTCAACCCGGAAAATGGTAAAATCATCGTCGGATCGAAAAGAGAGGCGGATTTTGTCAGGATCTGGGTCCAGGATGAAGGACCTGGCGTTCCAAAAGATGAGCAGCGGCACATCTTTGACAAGTTCGCACGGCTTGATCCCCAAACGCAAGGTTTCGGACTGGGTCTGGCCTACGGGCGTCTGGCGATCGAAGCGCATGGTGGGGAAATCTGGGTGGAGAGCGAGCCCGGACAAGGTGCGCGTTTCACATTTACCCTGCCATTAGATATGTGAGCGCGACAATCTGTCGCATAAAATTGGCGGGCGGACCTCCGCCAATTTTACGCTTGCTTGCCCGCATGCGATGCGAAGGTTGGTAAATGGAACAGATTGAGCGAGGCATTTACGTTGAGAACAACTACCCTGGTGTCACGCTGGGTGCTCTCGCGCTATCTCGAGGGACCATTTTGGTGGATTCCCCGCCCTGTCCTGACGACGCTCGCTCCTGGCGGGCGGCCTTGCGGAACCTGGGGAGCGGCGTCAATCGACTGCTCATCTTTCTGGACAGCCATCATGACCGCACGCTCGGTGCTCGGACGCTTGAGAGCCCCGTGATGTCGCACACGAGCACAGCCGAAGCGTTTCGAGGACGCCCAGCCGTTTTTAAGGCTCAGCCCGATGAAAGCGGCTCAGAGTGGGAGGTCTGCATCGGGTTGAGCGGCGTCCGCTGGATGCCTCCCAATATCACCTTTCATGAGCAGGCATCATTGCACTGGGATGATGAGCCGGTGGTCGTAGAGCACCATCCGGGGCCCACCCCGGGCGCTTCCTGGGTGATCCTCCCGCAAAAAAATGTCGTGTTCGTTGGGGACGTGGTCATTCCCAGTCAACCTCCGTTTCTTGCCGAAGCTGATCTTGTACAATGGATCGAAGGGCTAGACTTACTGCTGTCCGCGGCCTATCGCAACTATTTGATCGTCAGCGGCCGGGGAGGGCTGGTAGCCACAGAGAACATCCGGGAGCAGCGTCGCCAGCTCAAATATGTGCTCAAACGGATGGAAACGCTCGCAGGCCGCGACGCCCATCCCGAGGCAACCGAATCGATGATCAAAACCATGCTGTCCAAACTCAGCTACCCCAAAGATCGCCACGATCTGTATGTGCAACGTCTACGCTACGGGCTGTTCCACTACTATGTGCGACATTATCGGCCCAACGCAGTCCCCGAAGAGGCGTAAATTCCCTTGATTCGTGCTGGTGGCCGGTCGTCAGACGAACCCCCGAAATGGTGACCGCGGCCGGATACCTCCCGATTTTCGAACGTACACGGGGTGGAGTCGTTGAATCGGTCCACTTCGGCGCCATCGCAGTCGCAGACTCTCATGGACACCTGGTGGCCCATTACGGGGATCCCCACACCGTCACCTTTCTCAGATCCACGGCCAAACCCTTTCAGGCTTTGCCACTGCTTGAGGCAAACTCGCCCCTGACCGCCAAGCTCACGCCGGCCGAGATCGCCCTGATCTGTGCCTCTCACGTGGGGTCCCCAGCTCACACGGCGATGGCGCGCTCCATCCAGCAGAAAGCTGATTTTACAGAGGCAGATTTGCTTTGCGGGGTTCATCCCCCTTTTGACCCCGAGTCCGCGCGCGGCTTAGAGGAACGCGAGGAGAAACCTTCGCCTAATCACCATAATTGCTCAGGCAAGCACTCGGGTATGTTGACCCTTGCACGTGCCCGCGGCTGGCCCCTTGAGAATTACACGAGCCCCACGCATCCCGTTCAACAGGAAATCCTGGCCGCTTTCACCGCAGTGTGTGGCCTTCGTTCCAATCAGGTTGTGGTGGGGATAGACGGCTGCTCGGCACCAAATTTCGCGGTTCCGCTGTTCAACACGGCGCTTGCTTACGCCCGGCTGTGCGACCCCCATGATATGCCGCGCCAGCGTTCTACGGCTTGTCGCCGGGTCGTCAAAGCCATGACCGGTCACCCAGAAATGGTGAGCGGGACCGGGTGGTTCGATACGCGACTGATGGAGGTCGCTCAGGGTCGCATGGTTGTCAAGGGTGGCGCCGAAGGCTACACTGGCTTGGGGTTGCTCCCCGAACACGGGCTCTCCAGCAAACCGGCGCTCGGGATCGCGATCAAGATCGCCGACGGTGACGCCCAGGGACGCGTCAAGGCCGCGGTCACTCTGGAGGTCCTGCGACAGCTGGAGCGGCTGAGCCCGGCAGAAATCGAGGCGCTCGCCGAATTTGGGCCGCAGCGCCAGCTGCGAAATTACCGCGATATCGAAGTGGGCACGGCGCGTCCGGCTTTCGAGCTGGTCAGAATTTGATCGGTTTCCGCAATCCGATTGTAAAACAAAGGCTGACGACTTTAAACTATACTTTGATGGAGGTGATGGGAATGCGTGGACGGATGGCGTCCACCGGGATTCCCTTGGGAGCACGCACCAGATTGGAAGCAGTGTTCAGGGCGGCGGGCCCGTGCCCGGCGTTGGAGCTTTGGCTTCTGGTGGACGTGCGCCCATCAAGCGATCATGGACCTTAATAAACGGGCGCGGTCTGTTCATGAGCAGCTTCTAAAGCACTATGGACCCCCGCGCTGGCGCAAGCCTTTGCCCCCTTTGGACGAGCTCGTTTCTACGATTCTGTCCCAGAATACGAACGACACAAACCGTGATCGGGCGTTCGAAGCGCTGCGGTCTCGGTTTCCAGATTGGGCGGCGGTGCGTGATGCGGATCCAGAGAGCGTTAAGGAAGCGATCCGACCGGCGGGCCTGGCCAACCAGAAAGGACCGCGCATCCAGGAGGCGCTGCGATCCATCACTGAGAAAGCAGGCGAGCTGAAGCTGGACTTTTTGCATGAACTGACGCCGACGGAAGCGCGCCAATGGTTGATGCAATTCAAAGGCGTTGGTCCCAAGACCGCTGCCATCGTGCTCCAGTTTTCGCTGGATAAACCAGCCTTTCCTGTCGATACGCACGTTCACCGGGTCACCGGGCGGCTGGGCTTACGCCCCGAACGCATGAACGCCGAGAAGTCACACCTCCATCTGGAGGATCTCTTTCCACCCGACACCTACTACGCAGCACACCTAAACCTCATCCGTTTGGGTCGAGAGATATGCCAAGCTCGTCGTCCCAGATGCCCGTCCTGCCCGCTTCAAGACCTCTGCGACTATTACAAAAATGTATTCCTACAAAGCTAAAGCCCGACAAACCCATCTAACCAAGATCAACTGGCTCGGACTGCTGCCAAAACGAGGGGGACAATAATGGTCGTGCAAACTCCCCAGGTCGACCTGGACACCTTGCGCCACGCTCTCGAGCGACTTCGGGACCCTGCGTTACCAAAGGAAGTGCAGGACACTTCCAACGAGGCGTTGCAGACACTTGAGGATTTCTCCCAAAACCTGGTCGCAACCGAAGAACAAAGCCGTCTGGCTGCACTGTATCGGGTCTCACAGACCCTGGGAACCTCGCTCAATCTGGACGAAGTCCTCAACCAGGTGATGGACGCGGTGATCGAGCTCACCAGCGCAGAGCGCGGATTTCTGATGCTGCTCGATCCAGACAATGGCGGGCTGGATTTACGGGCGGCGCGCAACTTTGAGCGTGAAACCCTGGACCGCAAGGACATGGAGGTCAGCCGCACGGTAATCGAGACTACCGTGCAAAGTGGAGAAGGCGTGCTTACAACCAACGCACAGACTGACCCGCGCTTCTCCGGGCAGGAATCTGTGGTGATGTTCAACCTGCGCTCGATCATGTGCGCCCCGCTCCGCTCGATGGGCAAAGTGATCGGGGTGATCTACGTTGACAACACCGTCCATTCCGGGCTGTTCACCGACCAGGATCTCGAGCTGCTAAACGCTTTTGCGGCGCAGGCAGCCGTTGCGATTGAGAACGCACGCCTGTACACGCAAACGGATCAAAAGCTTGCCGCCCGGGTTAGCGAACTGGAAACCCTTACGCAGATCGATCGGCAGCTCAGTGCAAGTCTCGAGTTTGAACACGTCATGCAAGTCACTCGCCGCTGGGCGATTGAAGGCAGCGGTGCCCGGCAAGGATGGATCGCCTTGACAGGCGAGGATGGGATCGCCTTGACCGTGGTCACGGAACCCGCTGCGGGCCGGGTCTTGAGGGTGGATGAGCCTCTGGTGGCCAGGGCCCTGCGTGAGCAGCGCCCAGATTCATTCCCTCCTGATGAGAAGAACCCCGCCCACGCGGTCGTCCCGATACTGCAAGCGGCTAAGCCGATCGGGGTCATCGCGGTCGTCGGGCCGAACCCTTTTACGGAGGCATCCGTCGAATTCCTCGCTCGCCTGGCTGCGAGAGCCGCCATCGCCATCCAGAACGCCCGCTTGTATGAGGCGGTGCAGCTGGCAAACCTGGCCAAATCGAAGTTCGTTTCCGTTGTCTCCCATGAGCTGCGCATCCCTATGACTTCGATCCAAGGGTACACCGACCTGATCCTCAGCGGCACGGCCGGAACGGTGACCGACCAGCAAATCAATTTCTTGCGGGTAATCCGCANNGGTCTCTGACCTGTCGGATATCTCCAGGATCGAAACTGGCAGACTAAAGCTGGAACCCGCTTTGATCGACCTTCAGGGTTATATCCAGACAACGCTGGATAGCCTGCGCCCCAAGCTTGAAGAGAAAAAGCAGACCCTAGAGGTTTACTTCCCCGACGATCTGCCCCAGGTCTATACCGATCCGAACCGGGTGATGCAGGTGCTGACGAACCTGATCAGCAACGCCTGGAAGTACACACCGGAGGGGGGCTGGATCACGGTGGTCGCTCGGCCAGTTGAAGGCACCGTCCGCGTGGAGGTCCGTGACACCGGAATCGGGATCAGTGATATGGACCAGGCAAAGCTGTTCACCCAGTTCTTCCGCTCAGAGGACCCGATCGTGCGCGAAGAACAGGGCTGGGGTCTCGGGTTGAACGTCACGAAGCGGCTGGTGGAACTGCTGGGAGGAGAGATCGGGGTGAGCAGCGCGCTCGGCAAGGGAAGCACTTTTTGGTTTAACCTCCCGATCGAAGGCCCCGGCTCTGATGGCCGCGTGTAAGCACGCCGTGGGAACATGTGGCGGACGTAGCCCAGAACCGTGCGATCATTTCGCACTCTGATGTTCTGCTGATAATCGTTTGCTATACTGTAGGGCGAAAAACCTGTCGGGAGGGAGAACCATGACCGATCCATCGCCCACGAAAGAAGAATCCGAGTCGCTGGAATTCCAGGCTGAGGTCCAGCAGCTGCTCCAGATCCTGGCCCACTCACTGTATACGGAAACCGATGTTTTTTTGCGGGAGTTGATCTCAAACGCCTCGGATGCCCTCAACCGCATACAGTTCGAGATGTTGACCAATCGCGAGGTCCTGGATGCGGACGCCGAGCTGGCGATACGGATCGATTTTGACACAGAGGCAAAAACGCTGACGATCTCGGACACCGGGATCGGGATGACCCATGACGAACTGATCGAAAACCTGGGCACCATTGCACACTCAGGTGTTAAGGCCTTTCTGCAGCGATTGGAGACCACGGAACCGCCGACCAATATCATCGGCCAATTCGGCGTCGGTTTTTACTCGGTCTTTATGGTGGCAGATGAAGTGCGTGTTACCTCGCGCGCCTACCACCCGGACGGCGAGGCATGGACCTGGACCTCCGCGGGGGAGAGCACCTATTCCGTGAGCCCGGCGGAGAAGGACGATCGGGGCGCTACCATCCAGATCCAGCTTAAAGAAGAGGCAGCAGATTACGCATCTGCCTGGAAATTGGAGGAGGTCATCAAAAAGCATTCGGACTTCATTGCCTTTCCGATCTACCTGCAGGACCGGGTCGTCAACCAGCGAACGGCGATTTGGCGCAAGTCCCCTCAAGAAGTGAAAGGCGATGAATACGAAAACTTTTACCACCAGTTGACACTGGACCTGGAAAAGCCGCTCCTGCATGTTCATCTTGTGGCCGACGTGCCGGTCGATATCCACAGCATCCTGTTTATCCCTCGGAAACAGGACCGCGGCGCCCTGAACCCGCGGACAGACCACGGATTGAAGATCTATTCCAAGAACGTGCTGATCCAGGAATATCACAAAGACTTGTTGCCGCAATTCTTCCGATTCGTGGAAGGCGTGGTCGACTCTGAAGATATCCCCCTGAACATCTCGCGGGAGTCGATCCAGAGGGACCCGGCGCTCCGCCGCATCCGAAAAGCCCTTACTGGCCAGCTGGTCAAATCGCTGAAAGCAACCGGTGACAGCCAGCCTGACGAATATGAGCTCTTTTGGAAGGAGTTTCGATTTTTTATCAAAGAGGGGCTGGTCACCGACCCAGAGAGCCGGGAAGACCTCCTGCCCCTCTTGCGCTTCCACTCCTCGCGGACCAACGGGGGGCTGGTTTCCTTGAGCGAGTATGTGGCGCGCATGACCGAGGGCCAGCAGGCCATCTACTATGTCCTGGGAGAGGACCTGCAATCGATCGATCGCAGCCCGCATCTTGACCACTTCAAGGCGCAAGATGTGGAGGTCCTCTACCTGATCGACCCACTCGACGGGTTCCTGATGCAGACGCTCACGGCCTTCGATGACAGACCGCTGCAAAATGTGGACGACGCAGGCTTGGAGCTCCCCTCAAAGGAAGCGGAGACAGAAGCGGAAGAGGAAGAGGAAGTGGCGCAGCCCGCGTTCGATACCCTTGTTGGTCGTTTCAAGTCGGTGCTTGATGAGCGCGTGGCCGATGTGCGCGCGTCAAAAGTGCTCCGGGATAGTCCCTGCCGGCTCGTGACTCCTGAGGGGGGCGCTGATCGAGATTTGCAAAGAATCCGACGACTGATTGAGCAGGATTACGAGGTCCCGGCGAAAATCCTGGAGGTCAACCGCAGGCATCCTCTGATCCGGAAGTTAGTACATATGATCCAGGAGCAGCCGGATGACGAGCGCATCAACCCGGTGATCGATCAACTCTTCGAAAACCTGCTACTTCTGGACGGCCTGCACCCCAACCCGGCGCAGATGGTCCCCCGGCTCCAGAAACTGCTAGAGTTTGCGACTGCGGAAACGGGGTAAACGTCCATCGAAAGGCGGCGCGATCTCCAAACAGGGTGGGCTTCACCAGCGTCCAAAACATCATTCACACGGCGACCGCCCCAATACCAAAATTTCTTCATTCTTGCCCCCGATCCGAGATGCGCTCCCTGATCGTCTTGACACCCGCCTCCGCCGTCGCTTATACTTAACACACAACAGAATTTCGTTTTGCACGGGGAGCCTGGTATGGCCAGGCTGAGAAGAGGACCGTCAGTCTTCGACCCGCGAACCTGAACCGGATAATACCGGCGGAGGGATAGCAAACTGTAGAGCCCCAAAATCCCTCCCAGCCGAGGGATTTTTTGATTGCGTTTGCACCGGCAATCTGCAACCAGAATTACAAGAAGGCGGTTGAATGCGGGCTGTGATCTTTGCCAACGGACAGATGGCACACCCTGAGGCCGCGCGCGCTGCGATCCGACCTAACGATCTGGTGATCGCCGCGAACGGGGGAGCGCAGCATTGTCGTACCCTGGGCATCACGCCCTCCACAGTCATCGGCGATATGGATTCGCTGACCAGCGCCGATCTGGAAGCTCTCGAGGCAGCGGGTGCGGCGCTCGTCCGGCACCCGGTGCGCAAGGACCAGACCGATCTGGAACTGGCAGTTGCGTTCGCGCTCGGGTGCGGGGCCCTCGAGGTCATCGTGATCGGCGGCTTAGGCAATCGCTGGGACCAGACGCTCGCCAACCTGCTACTCACCGCCCACCCCGAGTTTCACGGAATCAATTTGTCTTTTCTAGATGGGTATCAACGAATTTACCCGGTGAACGGAACCATCACGATCGAGGGACGGCCCGGCGACACCGTCTCATTGATCCCAATTGGAGGCGACGCCCACGGCGTGACCACCCATGGTCTGGAGTATGCGCTTGAGGATGGGACCATCTCTTTTGGGAGCACCCTCGGGGTAAGCAACGTTCTTACCGAACAACGCGCAACTGTGGAAGTTAAACAAGGAATTGTGCTATGCATTGTCATCGGGTCAGAATTGTGATCGCCCAACCAACAATCGAACTTTCGATCGTTGCAACGGCTTCAAGGAGGTTCTCATGCAGAACACGNNATGCAGAACGCGACGGGTATAAACACATCCCGAACCGTGGTATACGCTCTCGGGGTCGGCGGCTTGACCCTGCTGGTCTACTACATCGCAGCTGCTGTGCGCGGCCCAGATGTCGAGTTCATCCAATGGAACCCGATCCACGCGATCGTGCTGACGGTGTTTGGCCTGGCTGCTGGCGCGGCCTGGGGCTCGCGGAAGGCGCTCGAATCCTGGCGGACATTGGAGGTCATCCTGACCGCCAATCTAGCCCTGGTATTCGGACTGCTTTTTTTGGGTTGGGGCTTCGTCTGGGAAATCGCCAGACCGCTGAACGCTGTGCTGCCTGGCGCCCGGGATCTTGTGTACGGCTTCTGGTTCCTGGCCGCCATCGTGGCTCCATACATCATCCGCAGGCCCGGCGCAGCATTGGCGGCGGAAACGCTCGCCGCGCTGGCTGAATTCCTGGCCGGTGGGGAGTGGGGCTTAACCCTTTTGCTCTCCGGCATCGTTCAAGGCGGGATGGCCGAGATCGTCTTCGCGCTCACCGGTTATCGCCGGTACGACCTCAGGACGCTGGCCCTGGCAGGCGCTGCAGCCGGTGTCGGCAGCCTGGTCGTGGACTATTTCTTCTGGTACTCGGGGCTGTCGACCGGGGTCCTGACCGTCATGCTGGTTGCCCGTCTGATTTCTGGTGCGGTGCTGGCTGGCTGGCTCGGCAAGGTCATCGGCGACGGGTTGGAGAGCGCCGGCGCGCTGGGCTCTTTCCGCATCTCGTACCAGGACTGAGGACAATTGTCCCGCCCGGCTATCACCCTGAGAGACCTGACAGTTCGCTACCCACGGGCTGAGCGGCCGGCGCTGTATCAGCTCAGCCTCCAGGTTTCGCCGGGCGAAACCGTGCTGCTCCTGGGACCGTCTGGCGGTGGCAAATCTACGCTGGGTCGGGTGCTGGCCGGGCTGATTCCACATAACGTCTACGCACGCGTGCACGGCGGGGTTCAGGTGGGCGACCTGGATCTGCTTGAAGCCCGTCCCGGTCAGATCGCTGCCCAGGTTGGGCTATTGTTTCAGGACCCTGAGGCGGGATTCGCAACGCTCGTGGTCGAGGATGAAATCGCGTTCGGCTTAGAGAATCTGCGAGTCGCTCCTGCCAAAATGCCTGCCCGCATTCAGGCGACCCTGGAGGCAGTTGATCTGGTCGGGTACCGCCTCAGGCGACTGGAAACACTGTCCGGCGGAGAGGCCCAGCGGGTCGCCCTGGCCAGCCTGCTAGCAATGTCTCCCCCGGTCCTTGTGCTGGACGAGCCCACGGCCAACCTGGACCCCCGGGCTGCGGGGGATTTTTTTGAAACGCTGGCGGCGCTGCGTGGAGAACACACCATCCTGCTGATCGAACATAATCTTGATGCTTGCATGCACCTGGCCGATCGGGTCGTCCTGCTCACCCACGATGGCGGATTGCTGGCGGAGGGTGATCCGCAGACTGTCTACCGCAATTACATGCGGGAAATCGAAGAAGCGTGTATCTGGATCCCTGAGTCCTTTCGCCAGGAGACATCGCAAAAAGCGACCCGCCGAAGAGCCGAGCCGGAGCTGGATGGCAAGGACACCCGTGCGGTCGTGATGGAAAACATCACATTTGCGTACGCAGATCGCAGTCCGGTGCTCAAAAAGTTGGACTTCTCCATTCTGAACGGCGATTTTGTAGCCCTGGTAGGTGCCAATGGCTCTGGCAAATCGACGCTCGCGCGACTGATCATGGGTCTGCTCCCACGCCCGCAGGGCGGGGAGACGAACCTTTTCGGCAGGCCGATCGATGCGCTCTCATTGGCCGAGCTGACAGAGCGGGTGGGGTACGTCTTCCAAAACCCTGAGCACCAGTTCGTCACGGATACGGTGTGGGATGAGTTAGCTTACAGCTTAAGGGCGCGACGCTGGCCGGATTCGAAGATAGCCAGGCGGGTAGAAGACCTGCTGGATCGTTTCAAGCTGGCCCTCCATGCGAACCAGAACCCGTTTACACTCAGCCAGGGCCAGAAACGCCGCCTCAGCGTGGCGACGATGCTGGCAGCCGGTCAGCGGCTGCTCATCCTGGACGAGCCCACATTCGGGCAGGACCGATGCACAGCCGAAGCACTGATGGATTCGCTGATCGATCTCAACGATCAGGGGGTCACGATCCTGATGATCACCCACGATATGCGGCTTGTGCGAGACTACGCCCGCCGTACAGCCGTGTTGACCGAAGGACAAATCGTCTTTAACGGACCGCCTGTGCAGCTTTTCGCCCGGCAAGAGCTCCTCAGGGAGGCAAGACTGCGATAATCTTGCAGACCGGGTGCTGTTCCCGGCACGGGATTCTCGATTATGTATACCTACCTCGCCCACGGATCGCCGCTCCACCGCCTAAACCCGGCCGCCAAACTGCTCGGCATCGCGGTGGTTGCAGCTGGCGCGACGCTCGCATTTGACCCGTTTATTCCGGGCGCCTTGCTGGCCGGCCTATGGCTCACCAGCTGGCTTGTGGGCAGGGTCCCGCTGCGAAGGATGTTTCGCTGGAGCCTGCCTCTCCTCTTGCTCCCCCTACCGCTGGCGCTGTTCACGGCCCTTTACGCTGATCTCGCGGCGTTCGAATCTCCCGAGATTTTCTGGCAATGGGGCCCCTGGACCCTGGCAAGGGAAGGCATTATGATTGGGATCGGTCTGGGATTGCGGGTCGCCACGTTTATCACCGCCTCGCTGCTCTTCATCTCGACAACGGACCCAACCGATTTTGCCATCAGCCTGATCCAGAATCTAAGGGTCCCGTACCGATTCGGTTACGGCGTTTTGGTTTCCTACCGGTTCCTGCCCCTCTTCCGGGTCGAGTTCGATACGATCCGCATGGCCCATAAGGTGCGCGGTGTCGGGGAGCGAGCCGGTTTGCGCGGCCGGGTGGAACAGATCCGCCGTTACTCGATCCCATTGTTGGCCGCAGCCATCCGCAAATCGGAGCGTACGGCCCTGGCGATGGACGCCAAGGCCTTCGGCGCCGGCCCATCACGAACGTACTTCCGCCAGATGCGGGTTGGCTGGCGCGACCTGATCTTCGTCTTAATAGCAGCCGGATACACACTGGGCATTTCCCTTGTCGCTATTCGGCTTGGTCTGGCGAACTTACAATTGGTGCCCGGCGCCTAAAGAGGAGGCTTCAGCAACCAGTGTGCTTCACCCACTGCTGAATGATTGGATGTCGTCTATCACCGTCATCAAACGCAATACGCAGGGAGAAGAAACATGGCGGTACACGGGAGAGGTGCTTCACAGGGAGCCGGATCGGGTCATCCTGGAAGCCCAATTTAACCGTGCTGACCTGCCTTTCCATGGGATCACCCTTAAACGTGGTGACCGCTTCGTGGAGACCTTTTTCGCCGACCGCTGGTACAACGTCTTCGAAATCTACGACCGGGACGACGACCGCCTGAAAGCCTGGTACTGCAATGTGGGCTACCCGGCCGAGATCAGATCGCAAACCGTGTCGTATATCGACCTGGCCCTGGATCTGCTGGTTTATCCGGATGGTCGGCAGCTGGTCCTCGACGAAGATGAATTTACGAGGCTCCCTCTGGACCACCAGACCCGACTTCAAGCGCGCGCCGCGTTGCGGGAGCTCCAAAAGAAGTTCCGACCTCCTCATCAAGAAGATAAGTAACCCAAATTGCAGCTCCGGATTAACCGTAGAGAGAAATTGGGGCTGGGCGATCGCCCAGCCCCAATTTCATTTCTCATCTTTTGATCTCACAAGGCAGCCCAGTGGCTGGCCGAAGCCTGCTATCAGACTACCGAAATCGATCCACGCAGGACAAGCGGCTATGACGCGAGATGGATGTTGAGCGATTGGAATGCCAGATCGTCGGCCAACTCAAGAATGGCGTCCCCATAAAACCAGCCAAGTACAATGATCAGACAGCAACAGCAAAGCATCAGAAAGATCACCACAGCGATGATGATGAGCGTGGTATTTCGACTCCCTTCCTCTTCGTCCGGTGACTCCAGTGTCTCGAAGTCTTCAGCCATTTTCTCCTCCTAAACTTTTTGGGATACCTGGACCGCGCAGGTGGCAATCGAAGCCACCTACGCGGTCAGTTTTCCTGGATCTCCAAGGCCCCTAAAAGAGGGCCGGCAGC
>JABAOD010012110.1_pt1 | contig 15486 bp, 12 predicted proteins | sample 7062151 | NCBI WGS metagenome assembly JABAOD01 (sample SAMN14538626, study PRJNA623070) | marine sediment metagenome | biome: marine biome [ENVO:00000428]; feature: marine pelagic biome [ENVO:01000023]; material: deep marine sediment [ENVO:00002113] | place: India: Gulf of Khambhat ... | reverse complement strand
CCGGGTTGGTGCACGCGCCCATGAACGTCGGCCATGATGTTCGCTTTGATGATTACGAGCTTAGAACCCCGCAATAGACTCCGCGAGACCCGGACCGTCCGTCGGGCCGCCCGATTTCGCTTATTCAGGAGGTAACCATGTCCCGGATGTTTGTCCCCGGACCCGTGGACGTCGATCCGGAGGTGCTCAAGGCGCAAACCAGAGCGATGCTTCCCCACCGCAGCAAGGAGTTTGAGGCCATCTTTCAACGCGCGGAACAAAAATCCCGACGCTTATTTTTCACACAGCACCGTGTTTTCTTGACCGCCTCCTCAGGGACAGGGCTGCAGGAAGCAACCATCCGTAATCTCGTGGCAGGAAACGTCCTGTCCTGTGTGAATGGGGCTTTCGGTGCGCGCTGGTTTGACGTGGCGCAGACCAACGGCGCTCAGGCGGATCGCCTGGAGGCAGAATGGGGCCAGCCGATCCAACCGGATCGCGTGGCCGAGGCGCTGCAAAAGAAACGCTACGATGTCTTGACGGTCGTGCATAACGAGACCTCGACTGGCGTCGAAAACCCGGTTCAACAAATCGCGGCGGCCGCGCACGTAGCCAGCCCCGAGACGCTGGTCTGCGTGGACGCGGTCTCCTCGCTGGGAGGCTCAAAAATCGAGATGGACGCCTGGGGACTCGACCTGGTTCTGACCTCCTCGCAAAAATGTCTGGCGCTGCCTCCCGGCCTCGGACTGGCCGCCGTGTCAGACCGGGCAATGGAAAGGGCTGCGGGCGTTCCACACCGGGGCTGGTACTTCGACTTCCTGCGGCTGGAGAAACACCGCCTGAAGGACTCCACGCCCGCCACACCGGCCATCTCGCTCATTTACGCCCTGGACCTGCAGCTGGACCGCGTCCTTTCCGAAGGCCTGGAAGAACGCTTCCGCCGCCATAGCGAGATGGCCAGCCGGGTCCAAACCTGGGCAGTGGACCACGGGTTCCGCCTGTTCGCCGCAGAGGGACATCGCTCGAAGACGGTAACTTCAGTCGAAAACTCCCAGGGGATCGAGCTGTCCGACTTGAACGCCTATTTGATGGAGTACGAGATGCGAATTGCCGGTGGTTATGGGCCACTCAAGGGGAAAACCTTCCGCATCGCGCATATGGGAGAGCTCCAGATGACCGATATTGAATCCCTGCTGTCGTTGATGGATAGATATCTACAAAAAAAATAGCGGAGCGGCGTTCAACCGCTCCGCATTCAACCCCACTTCACCCGAGCTGAGGCGCTCAATTTCCTGCAAATTGAGGACCGAGAACAGCGCTCAAGCCTTCGACCAGGCTGTTGTTTTCACCCACATAGAGAACGATCAATTTGTCCAGCTGAAAGAAATGTGGCGCCGCCACCCATTCCACCATCGTGATCCCGCCGTCAACGCTCTTGATCTCAAAACCATCCTTTGAGATGCCTTCAGCAGCCGCCTGGGCGGCCGAAGCGTCCGAAAATTCGAAGATCTGAACGTCTTCTCCGTTCACCTTGACAACCATGCCTTTTTCAGTGAAAAATGGCTGGGAGATCTCTCCGGCCGGTTCGACGGTCAGCTGGGAGGCGCGCAGCGCGTCGATCAGGCTTACGTAGTCCTGGACAGGCCCCCTGTGGGACACGATCTCCCCGGCCCGACGGCCGCACCCTGCCAGTGCCAGGGCTGAGATGACAACCAGCGCCAACGCAAGAAGTGATATGTTTCTCATGATAAGTCTCCTCAACTTTTTGAAATTCAGCGCTCCACCGAGCTGCATAATCTAACGCTGAATCTCAAAAAAAGTTCCCGAAAATCAGGAGGACGACCGCCGCTTTTGGGGAGGTTGCGAGGAAAATGATGGCTCAAGGAGAGATGCTCAACCGGGGCGCTCGGGATCCATATGGATGAGATTGCTGGGACAACCTTTGAGGTCGAACTGACCAAACTGATCTATGGTGGAGAGGCGATGGGTCGCCTGCCAGATGGTCGGGCGGTATTCGTGCCGTTTGGGGTTCCCGGTGAAACCGTGCGCCTCCGGTTGGTCGAGGAGAAACGCGGGTATGCCCGCGCCGAACTGCTCGAGGTCCTCCAGCCCGCCGCCGGTCGGATCGAACCGCGCTGCGTTCATTTTGGAGCATGCGGCGGCTGCCATTACCAGCATATGACCTACGAAGAACAACTGGCCGCCAAAGCAGAGATCCTGCGAGACCAACTGGAACGAATTGGCGGCCTGACCGACCCTCCAGTCCAGCCCACGCGCCCCTCGCCCAGACCCTGGCTATATCGCAATCATCTACAATTTCACCTGACCCCCGAAGGCCAGCTCGGCTACCATGCGGCGCGCAGCCAAAACGTGATCCCGATCGAGGAGTGCTTCCTGCCGATGGAGCCCATAGGCACATTTTGGAAGCTGCTTGAGGTGGAACCCGTCCCTGGCCTGCAGCGCGTCCATTTACGCGTTGGCACGGATGAGGACATCATGCTTGCGCTGGAGAGCAGCGACCCGGATCCGCCCGCTTTCGGCGCGGACCTGCCGCTCTCGGCCGTGCATCTCGGACCGGCCGGAGCGACGGTGCTTTCGGGGAGCGAATCCCTGATCATCACGGTGCTGGACCGGCAGTTTCGAGTTTCGGCGGAGTCTTTCTTCCAGGTCAACAGCCCCATGGCTGGCGCGATGGTTGAACACCTGCTGGAGAACCTGGCACTGGACATGGAGGCTACGGCCCTGGATGTCTACTGCGGCGTGGGACTTTTCAGCGCTTTCCTGGCACCTCTCGTGCAGAGAGTGATTGCGGTCGAATCCTCACCCAGCGCCTGGCTCGATTTCGAGGTCAACCTGGACGAATTCAACAATGTTGAGCTTTACCAGGCTCCCGCAGAGGACGTCCTGCCAGCATTGCCCGTGGAACCGACGGTGATCATCGTTGACCCTCCCCGCAGCGGTCTCTCCCGCACGGTCGTGGATGGCATCCTGGCGCTCTCGCCGGATACGCTGGTTTATGTCTCCTGCGATCCGGCGACATTGGCACGCGATGCCCGACATCTTACGCAAGGGGGCTATACGTTAAAGAGAATCACACCCTTCGATTTGTTCCCCCAAACCTACCACATCGAAAGCATGAGTTTCTGGCGTAAATAAGGGAGACCTCCGCGTTCCAACAAAAGGTCCCCATCGCTCGCCGCGCAAGCGATCCTGGGACCCGGCGCCGCGGGTCATCTCGACAGCATTTAGCCCTTAGGCTTTAGTTCCTCTCGCAGCAGCAGACTAAGCGCAAAACTGACCACGCTCACCACAATGGAACCCAATAAGGCAGCCCAAAAACTCGAAAGGCTAAAGCCGATATTGAAATAGGTTCCGATGGCACCCGCCAGGTAAAACATCAGGGTGTTGATCACCAGGGTGAACAGCCCGAGCGTCAGCAAGATCAGAGGGCATGTAAGCAAGGTGAGCAACGGGCGGATCAACGCGTTAACGGCACCGAAGATCAACGCCAACCCGATGATCGCCAGCAGGCTCGTGTTTTGCGCGTTGATTCCGGGCACCAATACGATGGCCACATACAAGGCCACAGCATTGATCGCCCACCGCAGGACGAAACGGTTCATGGCTCCTTTCCTCCCCAGGGCGTCGACAGACACCTTATTCGGATACACTCAATCAGGGGGACACACAGCTTCGCGTTCCCCCGTAATATTCTACGCAATTCACGCGTCCGGGTTGCAGCCGCGCATTTTTGTCGCCCACCAATCCGGCGCCGGCCAGCGGAAGCTAGGCACAGGTCTGAGGCCGGGAAGCCAGCTGATGCGCGCGGCGGATCGGCTCAGGCAGGCGGTAACCTCGCCCACATGCTAAGATCAGGCGCACCGACGAATCCAAATCGACGCGATGACCGCAGGATACGTACACCGGCTTGACCTGACTCTGGGTTCGCAGTGCAGTTCCGATTCGTTCTCCATTGTCTGACAGCGCCGCCCATGAGCCCCGCTCCTCGGCCAGCGGTTCACTGACCCCAACCAGGATGGATTTGGCGCACCCGACCGTCGGGAGATCCAGCAGAACACCCAAATGGCAAGCCAGTCCGAAGCGCCGCGGATGAGCATACCCATGCCCATCCACAAGCAGCACATCGGGGAGCTGCTTGAGCGACTGCAAAGCGGTTACGATCGCCGGAATCTCGCGAAACGAAAGGAGGCCCGGGATGTATGGGAAAGCAAGGGGCACATCTGCGACAGCCTCTTCAACAACCGTGAGGGAAGGGTAGGCCAGAACCGCCACACCGGCGCGCGCGATGGCCCTGCTTCTTGGAAAGCCGACATCTACACCGCCTACCAGCGAAAGATTCTCAGAAAGCGGCCGGATCTTGACCCGCGCGCGCAGTCTTGCCTGAAGCTGAATGGCCTCTTTGGGAGACAGGTCCCATGGATGTGGGTTATGGAGCTTCAGAGGCGGCATACCTTTTCGAATCAAACGTCCATTTCGTCAGTAAATCGATAATGTCCCAAATTGTCTTGCCTGATAGGCGGCAATCCGGTATAGAAAATACCCCACAGGAGGCATCAGCAAACCAAATAGCGTCACGATTAGGATCTCCGCCTGGATCGAGGCGAGCTCAGGAAAGCCAGCTGGAAACCCCATCAATGTTGACCGGAACGCATCCACCCCGTACGCCAGCGGGATGATCCGCGAGACCGCGCGCAAGGCCGGTGGAAGCGCTGAAAACGGGAAAAAGTTGGCACAGAGAATCAGGAAGGTAAATTGCAGGAGATTGGCCAGAGTCTGAGCGCCCTCTCGCAACCTCAAGGTGACCGCCGCAAACGCGAACCCGACCCCGAAGGTCCCAGACAGCGTCATGAACAGCAAATATAAACCCAGACTGATATTTCGGACCGGCAGGCGACCGAACATAAGCACCATCATGCCCACGGCCGCAAGGCTCAACAATCCGGTCCAGAGAAGCAAGTGGGTAACCCGGGCTACCAGGCTGGCGAATTTGCTGGCCGGGCTCAGATAAAGCTGCTCAAGTGTGCCCTGTACCTGCTCGTGCCGCACGTTAAAGCCGATCGTCCACAGGGTATCATTCAGAAACAGGAACAGGACGAAACCGTAGACCGCCACAGCGGAGGTTTTCTGCGCCGCCAGATCAGCGGTGGAGCCACCAAAAGTCAGGCCCGCCAGCACCAGGATGGCGACCATGAAGAAAACGCTGCCAAATGAAGCTACAAAGCCGACCGGGTATCGAGTGAGAACGATAAATTCCTTTCGGACCATTGCCCAAAAAACGGATATGGATAAGGTCAGGTCTCGCATCAGCATCTTCCGAGATCAAACAAGAAGTCCAGTATCAAGCCCCGTCAGAACGTTCCAACCCCTTCGTTGCGGCGCAAGCGGTACTCCACCCGGTTGAACACCCAGATTCCGGTCAAAGGGGCAAATATCAGAAACACCCCCAGGATTGCTAAATCAAAATACCAGGTGCGGAAGTAATACGCCAACCCGAGCAGCGCGGCGCGCACACCGTTCATCATCCAGGTCGGTGGGAAAAGAAGCGCCAGGGCTCTGAGTAACGGGGGCAACACCGTCAGCGGGAAAAAAACGCCCATCAAGAAGGTGACCCCCCACTGCATCAGATTGAGAATTGCCTGGATCTCCTTTACCTTCAACACCAACGCGCCGAATAGCAGGGTCATTCCATAAAGCGGAATCAGTCCGACAGCGAGAAAAAGGAGCGCAACCACAATCTCCCCCTGAAGAGGGCTGATCTCCAGGATCACGGCACCCAGCGGGAACGCCAGGGCCACGATGAGCAGCGAGCGGATACAGCTAAAGAGAGCGGTGCCCGCAGCCACCCAAATCCGATGGGTCGGTGTCAGATAAATCGCCTCGAGGGTGCCGGTCTCCTGTTCCCATCGCAACCAGTGAGCGACGTGCCAGAACGCCGAGGAAACGATGCTGAACATGCTCGCGCCAATCAACATGAATGCCGCGTAGTTAGTAGTTCCTGTATTCGCGCTAAACACCTCCGCAACGGCTGCTCCGGCCGCGGCCCGACCTAATAAGATCGGCATGGCAGCTATGGCGATGGGGATCACAAGATCCATGAACAACCGGCCGGGATAGCGGCTGTCGGTGATAAGCCGCATGCGCGCGCTGACCAGCACAATGGAAAAATTCTTCCGCAATTACAACAACTCCTGGGTGGGGCTCGCCAGAAAAGTGTCTTCTGCCAGCGTCCGCCCGGTTTTGGCAATGAAGATATCTTCCAGCGTCGTCTCCTCCGGGGCGATCTTGTGAACGCTGGCGCCTGCACCCAGCAGTTGATCCACCAGGCGCGGCAGGGATATGTCCCCGGCTGGGGCCACCACCGTGAGCATATCCAGTCCCGATTCGGTCTTTAACGTCGCCTGCGTTACCGCGGGCATGTCACGCACGAGGGAAACCGCACTTTGTGGGATCACGCCCTCAATCATGATAATCTGATCCCGGCTCAGGGACGCCTTAAGCTCAGGGACGGTTCCAACCGCCAGCAACTGGCCGTAATCAATAATGGCCACACGGTCGCACAAAGCTTCAGCTTCCGACATGATGTGGGTGGTGTAAATGACGGTTTTCCCCCGTGCGTTCATCTGGCCGACGATCGCACGGATTTCTCGGGCGGATGGCACATCGAGTGTGCTGGTGGGCTCGTCCAGAACCAGCACCGGAGCATCATTGATCAGGGCTTTGCCAAACGCGAGCAGCATCTTTTGACCTGACGAGTACGTTTCGACTGTCCGGTCTGCGATCTCATGCAGGTTTAGCAACTCGAGCATCTCTTCTGCGCGCCGATGGCGGTCGCGCGCAGACAGGCGGTATAGCGCGCCAAAATATTCCAAATTCTCGCGACCCGTGAGCTTCCAGTATAAACCGCGCTCGCCCATCAGCATGCAGCCTACCGTGGCGCGCACCTCGTTTTCGTCGCGCAAGATGTGATAACCGTTCATCCAGGCGTCCCCCTCAGACGGCAGGAGAAGCGTGGTGATGATCTTAATCAGGGTGGTCTTTCCGGCGCCGTTTGGCCCCAGCAGGCCAAAGATCTCACCCGCCTGGACTTCCAGAGTGATTTGCTTCAGCGCCTCAACAGATCGAGCGGTTGTTCTGAATAGCCCCCTGCGATTTCGCGTTTGATATGTCTTGCTGAGCCCTTCAATGCGAACTGTTCCAATCATCGGCGAGACAGATCAAGCGGTGAAAAACCTGAGCGCGCGGATCGCTACAATTTTCTTTCCATCCAGATCAGCGTCTGGACGGGAAAGAACCCGGCGGTTTTGAGAGTCTCAGCGCCGCCCTCGGCGGGAAAATCCAGGGTCATCATCCGGTTGGGTGGCAAGAACGTCCTCGCCTGGCAAAGCAGCGCGCCTACCGCCAGATCCTCCCGGTCTGGTGGAGCGGCCAGCCAGAGACGATCAGCCTGGAAATGCATGCGCTGCCACGACAGCACACCGACAGTGCGCTCGCCCTTGACGGCCACAAAGTGCCGGAGCCGGCTCCCAGACAGCAGGTTATACAGCGTGCTCCACAGGCCTGGACGAAATGCGGCCAGGTTGATCGTAAGATTCCAGGAAAGCGATTTGGGATACAGGCGCTCGAGCCAGGTGAGCTGTGTCGACCAGTCCTGTGCCCGGCGGGGACGAGCTGACACACCCGTCATGTCAGGCGCGGAATGAGGATCCCATCGAACATGCCAGGTCGTCCGCCGAGCGCGCTCCGAAAACGCCAGAGAACTGTACAGACCGAGGGCAGCCTTATTGTCAGCCCGCACTTGCAGCCACACCGCATCGATTTTGCGCCGCTTCTCAGCGTACTCTAGCGCTCGCAGCGTCAGGGCGCGCGCGATCCCGCGTCGCCGGTAATCTGGGTGTACGGCCACATTAGCAATGAGATAAATGCGCTTCCCTTGCGTATTAAATGGGATCAAACTGAGATTCCCGACGATCAGCCCATCCTCTTCCCAGACATACCCGGAGAGCGGCAGGGAGACAAACTCCGTTACGGTGGTCGCCCAGCGCATAAAGCGTGGGTTATGGGCCGCGGAGCGCATCTGACGCAGATAGCGCTGCCCTTCCAGGTCAAGCGTGTCCGCGAAGCAGCGTTCGATCAGATCGGCAACAGGGTTGAGATCCCGCCCCAAGTCAAAAGGACGCACATGACCGCTTGCGGAGGAAGGTAAGAGTCGGGCAGTCGTCGTCATTGCCATACCCCTTGGCAGTTGCAACCTGCATGCCAGGATGGCATCTTAGCATGTGCTGGAAAAACCATGGGGCGCTTGTTCACAGATCAATCTGCACCATTCCTGGTTGGGTCAATTATACAAAGGGGAAAGGGTTTGTCAACGCAACGGAAGGTTTCGAAACACGGCGCGACCCATCGAGAAATGGATGTTTTGGCAAGGAGGCGCTGCCAGGATGGCACCCCCAGATGTGGTATGCTATACGGATGTCGGTTTCTGCGGAATTCACGCTCCCCACCCGTTACCCCACGGATCGCACGGGACCGATACGTTGGATCCTTTCCCATACCCTCCGACACTGGCACATCGTAATGATCCTGGTTGTGGGTGCGACCGGCAACGCCGCGCTGGCGGCGGTCGTGCCATTGCTGGTTGGCCAGGCGTTCGATGGGATTCTTGCCACGCCGCCACAAGTCGACGCTCTGGTGCGGTCGGCGCTGCTCATCGTCGGCAGCCAGATCTTACGGAGTGTATTGCAGCTGGGGCGCAATTTCGGAGCCGAGCTGATCGCTCAGCGGATCGAGCGCGATATCCGCGATGAGCTGTACGCCAGCCTGCTCGGCAAGAGCATGACCTTTCACAGCCTGCAGCCGGTTGGCGATACGATGGCGCGGGCGACAAACGATGTACGAGAGATCAATCTGATGTTCAGCCCGGGCTTGAACCTCGTGATCGGCTCCGGCGTCTTTTTGATTATGCCGATCCTCTTCGCGCCGAGCGTTCATCCCAATCTGGTGCTCATTCCGTTACTCTTTATGCTCGGATACATCCTCGCGCTGTGGCAATATCTTCGCGAGCTCGGGCCAATCACAAAAGAGATCCGCCAGACATTCGGCCGGCTTAACAGCCGCCTGGCGGAAGCGCTCGACGGCATCGAAACCGTAAAAGGCGCCGCGCAAGAGCAGGCCGAAATCGACCAATTTAACGCCAGCGCAGAACGCTATCGCAATTATTATGTCAAGCAGGGGAACATTGAAGCCCGCTTCACGCCGCTGCTGCTGATGGCAATCGCGCAGGCCGGCGGGTTGCTGCATGCCATTCTCCTGTTCCGACAGGATCTGATCGGCGTTGGAGATGTGGTGGCTTACTTCGGGATCCTGCTGCTGTTCGGATTTCCAACTTTCGTCTCGCTGTTTGCGTACTCCCAGGTCTCGCTCGGTTTAGCCGGCGCGATCCGGGTGCTCGATTTAATCAACCGCGAGACTGATCTGGATCAGAACGTGATGGGCTACTCGGAAAAGGTGCGCGGCGAGATCGAATTTCGCGACGTTTCTTTTGCGTACAATGGCACAGACAGGGAGATGGCGCTGGACAAAATTTCGTTTCGGGTCCGGCCGGGCGATTCAGTCGCCATCGTCGGGCAGACGGGTTCAGGAAAGACCACCCTCGTCAAGCTGGTAAACCGCACCTATGATGCCACCGGCGGGCAGGTCTGTGTCGATGGCAGGGATGTCCGAGACTGGAACCTGGAGGCGCTGCGGCAGAACATCTCCATGATCGAGCAGGACATCTTTCTGTTCAGCCGCACGATTGCCGAGAACATCGCGTTCGGCAGACCCGACGCGACCCGGGAAGAAATCGAAGCGGCGGCTCGCGCGGCGCAGGCTCATGAGTTTATCCAGGAATTTGAAGATGGGTATGAGACCGTGATCGGTGAGCGGGGCGTCACGCTGTCCGGCGGACAACGTCAGCGCCTGGCGTTGGCGCGCGCTTTCCTGACGAACCCGCCAATCCTGATCCTGGACGACTCGACGAGCGCGATCGACAGCGCCACAGAAGACAGGATCCAACGCGCAATCTACACGGCGGCGCACGGGCGAACCACCCTGATCATCACCCACCGACTTTCTCAGATCCGTTGGGCGGACCTGATCATCGTCATGAGAAAAGGGCAAATCGCCGCCATCGGCACGCATGAGGAATTGCTGCAGACCTCTCCGGCCTACAGAAGGATATTCGTCGAAGAGAAATAGCGACGCCGGTTTGATCGAGACAGCGATCATTCCTTGAGAAGCCTGAGATGAGCTTTTTTTCAGGGTTAGACACAGAAGGCTACGACCGTCAATATTCAGATCGGCAGCTCGTACAGCGGATCGTGCGGTACTTCATGCCGCACCTCCGCAAGTTAATCGTGGTTGGCGCCTTGCTGATCGTGATTTCGCTTTCCGGGGCTGCACTACCGGTGCTGGTGGCGCGTGGGATCGACTTGCTGTCCGAACAGCTGACCCCATTATCCATCGGGCTGCTCACCGCGGGTGTTCTGACCGCAGGCGTGATCACATGGTTCGCCAACTGGTTCCGAAGACGGCTGACCGCAGAGGCAGTGGGCGACGTGGTGCTGGCCTTGCGCAGAGATGCGTTCACTGCCGCCTCGGCACACGATTTGTCCTTTTATGATAAGTATTCCTCCGGACGGATCGTCTCCCGCATCTCCTCAGACACCCAGGAATTCGCACAGGTCGTCGTCCTGGTAACCGACCTTGTCACCCAGATCGTCGAGACCCTGGTCCTGGCGGTGGTGCTGGTCAGGACTGAATGGCGCCTATCGTTGTACCTCTTTGCGTTCCTGCCGCTGATCTTCCTGGCCGCGGCTGGCTTTCGGCACATGGCGCGCCGGGTGACCAGCCGGGGGATGCGAGCTATGGCGAACGTCAACGCCGCCATCAAAGAGACGGTCAGCGGGATCTCAGTCGCAAAGAATTTCCGTCAGGAGCGCACCATCTACGAGGAATTCGACAGCGCCAACCGGCAATCCTACCAGGTTAATGTGGAACGGGGGTTCGTGCTTTCGCTCGTCTTCCCGGTGCTCAGCGGGTTAAACGGGCTGGGCTGGGCGATGTTGGTGTATGTAGGCGGCCTGAACGCCATCCAGGGGGTGGTCTCGGCCGGAGCCTGGTACCTGTTCATGCTCAGCCTGGACCGGTTCTGGTTTCCGGTGCTAAACCTGTCTGCGTTCTGGGCCCAGATTCAGTCCGGGCTCTCATCATCCGAGCGGGTCTTTGCTCTCATCGACGCTGAGCCGGCGGTCGTGCAAACCGATCACCTCGCGGTCCCGAGTGCCCGGGGCGCCATTCGCTTTGAAAACGTCCGTTTTTCCTACAATTCCCGAGAACGAGTCCTGGATGACTTCAGCCTTGAGATCCAGCCGGGGGAAAACCTGGCACTGGTTGGCCATACAGGAGCGGGCAAATCCTCAATCGCAAAACTGATCGCCCGATTCTACGAGTTTCAGGGCGGACGGATAACCATCGATGGACAGGACATCCGCGCATTAGACCTCCGTTCCTACCGGCGGCAGTTAGGGATCGTCTCCCAGACTCCGTTTTTATTCTCCGGAACCGTCGCGGAAAACATCCGGTATGCCTGTCCAGATGCGACCCTCTCAGAGATCCACGCCCTGGCCGAACAGATCGGCGAAGGGGAGTGGCTGGAAACCCTGACGGATGGTCTGGACACGCAGGTTGGCGAGCGCGGAAACCGCCTGTCCATGGGTCAGCGGCAGCTGGTGTCCTTATTGCGGGTGCTCGTCCAACGCCCCTCGATTTTCGTCCTGGACGAGGCCACCGCCAGCATTGACCCGTTTACGGAATGGCAGATCCAGCAGGCGCTTTACATGATCCTGGCCAACACGACCAGCATCCTGATCGCGCATCGCCTGTCGACCATCAAAGCAGCGGATCGCATCCTGGTGCTTGAGAAAGGGCACATCATTGAGGAGGGCAACCACGAGGCGCTTCTCGTTCAGGCTGGGCACTACGCCACGCTCTATAACACATATTTCAGGCATCAGAGCCTGGCCTATGTAGAAGAAGCGCGATCTGTACTCTTCGATCAGGAATTGAGCTGAAGGATATCGCCGTATGCCACTGGCTCTCCGGGCACGAACGCGCAGCGCCTGCATCCNNACGATACCTTAACGATTTTATAATCTTCTCGCCACACACCAGCCTTGCCCTGTACCCCCAGGTGACATAAAATTGCTTTATGTTGGAGGCCAAGCCGATCAAGCGGCCATTGCGCTGGGCGGCCTGGCAAGATCGCGTCGGGCTGGGGCTGGTTGCGGCGTTCCAGATCGTCGCGCTGCTTGCGTTTGCCGGGATCCCAGTTCTGGCGCAGAATTGGGTCAGAACCCCCTTTATCGGAGGTTTTGTCGAACATACGCTGGTGTTCAACGGCGTCACACCAATGGGGACGCACAACTGGGCCGCCTATGAGGCGGGGATTCGATCAGGCGATCAACTGGTGGCGATCAACGGGGAAACAGTGTTCGGCGCTCCCCAGATCCAGCAGGTCCTGAGCCGATATCAGCCCGACGACAGGATTCCGGTCACGATCCGGACAGCCTCAGGCGAGCTCCAAACCGTCGAGATCCGTCTAAGCCGTTTCCCTGGCTCGAATCAACTCGCTTTTCTCTACATTCCCTATGTGCTCGGTCTGATCTATCTCGGTTGCGGTCTGTGGGTGTTTAACAGCCGCAGACGAGACGCGGCCGGGCGCGCCTTTTCGATTTTCTCCACGGGGTCGGCCATCGCGCTGGCAGGGTTGTTCGACCTGTTCACCACGCATCGCCTGACACCTCTCTGGACGGTCGCGGTTGTGCTCGCAGCCGGAGGGCTCTTTAACACCGCTCTCCTGTTCCCACGGGAGGTGCGTCTGGTCACACGTTACCCCTTTTTGCGCTGGATCGTTTACGTGCTGGCGCTGGCGCTGGCCTTCAACGCGCTCATCACGCTGTACGATTTTTCCCGCCCATCAGCCTATGTCCGGGCCTGGCGTCTGGAATACAGTTTCCTGGGCCTGGCCTTTCTTTTCTTTCTGGGCTCTATGGTTTACCGCAGATACAAGACCACTTCTCCCATCGCACGGGCACAGGCGCGTCTGGTCTTGTGGGGTGCTTTTGTCTCGGCCGTTCCTCTCGCGCTGTGGTTCCTGACCCGTATCCTGCGATCATTCTCATCATTCAGCCCCTTTGTTACCCTCCTTCTCGGCGCCATTCCATTGTCTGTCGCCTATGCCATCCTCAGATACCGACTGCTCAACACCGACTACATCCTGAGCCGGACCGCTCTGTACGCCTTGCTGACCATCATGGCATCGGCGACCTTTGCTTTACTGGTCGCCGGGGTCACTTTGCTCCTGGGCAGACCTTTATCGGTCATGAGCCCCGCCCTCGTCGGACTGTTCATCGTCGTCCTTGCGTTGCTGCTGAACCCGATCCGAGATCGCCTACAACAAGATATCGATCGCATTTTCTTCCGCGGGGAGCGGGCCTACCGCGAGCGTCTTCAAGCTTTCAGCCGTGAACTCACACAATCCGTTGAGCTGCCGGCCATCATCGCACAGCTTCGCAGCACCATCGAGGCCAGCTTATTGCCCATCCAACTGCACATTTACATCCACGATCCACTGAGCGACCAGTATGTGGCGGCCGCGGATGCCGATGGGCCAACTTCCGATATCCGCTTTCCTTCCAACAGCTCCCTGGTGCATAACCTGGCTCACAGAAAGAGAGCGTTCTTTCTGGACCAGTTCGATTCCCTGCCGCAGGCCCTGCAATCGGACTGGGCACGGATGTCGCTCTTAGGGGCCGAATTCTTCGTACCGCTGCCCGGTCAGGGACAACTGATCGGCTGGTTGGCCTTAGGGCCGCGCCGCTCGGGCGAGTCCTACACGGATCAAGATCTGGCATTCCTGGCGGCCGTGAGTGATCAGGCTGCGCTGGCGATCGAGCGAGCGCAGGTGGTCGCCAATCTCGAGCGCCGGGTTCACGAGATGAACGTTTTGACCCGGGTGGCCCAGGGTGTGAACATCACGCTCGCCTTCGACGACATCCTCGAATTGGTCTACGCACAGACCACTCAGGTGGTCTCGACCCGAGACTTCCGCATCACCCTGTACGACAAAAACACGAAGTCGTTCTACCACGCCATCAACGTGACCGACAACGAACGCCTGACAGAGCTTGAGAACAACCCTTTACAGGAACAGCACGGGCTGGCCGTAGAGGTCGCCAAAACCGGACGGGCGATCATCACCGATGATTACAGCCGGGAATGTCGGAGCCGGGCGCGGCTGCCAGATGCGGAAGAGATTTACGCCTGGATCGGAGTCGCTCTGAACGTCGGGGCAGAGACCATCGGATCAATGAGCATCGGAAGCCGGGAACCGGCCGAGATCTTCACAGATGAACAGCGCGATTTTTTGCAGGCCATCGCAGACCAGGCCGCTGGGGCGATCGCAAAGACCCAGTTGCTGCAGGAAACGCAGCGCCGTGCCCGTCAACTTGGGACGTTGAACGACGTGGCCCGCAGCCTGGCATCCACCCTCGAATTGGACCGTCTGCTGAACCAGATCCTGCTGAGCGCTGTCCAGATCTTGAACTGTGAAGCAGGCAGCCTGTTTCTCGTAGACGAAAGCACAGAGGAATTGATCTTTCGGGCTACTGCAGGCCCGGTCGCTTCGGATCTGCTCGGCCAGCGACTGCGCCCTGGCACGGGGCTGGTGGGAAGGGCGGTAGAAAGCGGCAAGCCGATCATCGTAAACGACGTACAAAAACACGAAAAGTGGTCAAACCAGACAGACCAGCATACCGGTTTTGTCACCCAGGCGGTGCTGATTGTCCCGTTGCAGGTGAAGGACCAAACCATCGGCGTAATTGAAGTGATTAACAAACAGGATGGTTCCCGCTTTACCATGGAGGAGCAAGAGCTCCTTACGGTGTTTACGGGCCAGGCAGCTGTGGCGATCGAGAATGCCCGACTGTACACGATGACCGATCAAGCTTTGGCGGCGCGGGTGGAAGAGCTCTCGGTGATGCAACGTATTGACCGCGAGCTGAACGCCAGCCTGGACATGGGCCGCGCCATGAGGATTACGCTGGATTGGGCCCTGCGCCAATCTGCTTCCAGCGCTGGTTTCATCGCATTGATCGAGGCGGAAGACGGTCATATCATGGCTCTTGAAGGATACGATGGCGAAGCCCTCGCGCTGGACACGGCGCCGTCGACCTGGATGACCCCGGCTCTAAAAGCCGCCATACACACCGGGGAAGCTCAGCTGACCAGCGAGCTGAGCAGCGACGGCCAGGGGAAGTTTCATCCCGAGGCCCGCAGCCAGCTTGTGATTCCGATTCGCCGAGAGGCAGACGTTATCGGTGTGCTCGTGCTGGAAAATCCAAACCCAGACCATTATCAGGACGAACAGCTGGCATTTCTGAACCGGCT